>OEQY01000034.1_pt1 | contig 58506 bp, 57 predicted proteins | sample 1539871 | NCBI WGS metagenome assembly OEQY01 (sample SAMEA3891877, study PRJEB23780) | metagenome | biome: terrestrial biome; feature: animal house; material: Caecal content | place: Italy | collected 2015-05-05 | reverse complement strand
ACCCTGGACACCCTGATTAAGAGTCAGGTGCTCTACCAACTGAGCTAATCGCGCTCACCTCAGCGACAAAGCATATTATATCACAGCAGTTTATAAATTACAAGCCCTTTTTTCATTTTTTAAAAATTTTTCTATAAAGTCTCATTTTTTCGCTTCATTATGTAATGGATCACTCATAATATGCATCAATCCCGTCTGCAATACCTTTGGCAATCTTCTTTTGATAAGAAGCGGTCGTTAAATTCTTATCTTCTTCTGGGTTAGTCATAAATCCCATCTCCACAATTGTAACAGGTATTTTACACCAATTAATTCCTGTCATGGTATCCGTTTGCTGTACACCCAGATTTTTCGCACCCGTTCGTTCAACAATCCCATCTGTCACCAATTGGGATAACCGATTACATTCTGGTGCAATATCTGCGACATATTCATTTTGTTCTGATGGCGCAAATGTTACAACGCCATGTACCGTCGGATCATCGGAACCATTGGCATGTACACGAATAAATAATTCAGCCCCACTGTTGTTCGCAATTTCTGCTCGTTCCGCATTACTCTTTGGACAGTCATCCGTTTCACGAATCATAACTACTTCATATCCTCTGGATAATAGTTCTTCTTTTAAAAGTAACGAAACTTGCAAATTCACAACATGCTCTGCAACACCTGTCGTTGTGCCCTGAGTACCTGTTGCAAGCTTGGCTTTCATAACCGAAGAACCTGGACCGTTCGGCTCCTGCTCACTAATGCCAGATTTTTGATGCCCCGCATCAATACATATAATTTTATTTTTAACAGTAGTTATCGTTGCTTCTGTAGACTGCTGAGCCTCCGTCGTTGCTTTCGTTGCCTCCTCTGATTGTTTGTCCACTTTTGCCATATCGGCAGTCGTCTCTACTTCTCTTGGAGGATCTGTCTTCTTTGCATCCACATCAATCGTTTCTGATTCGTTTGGAGGAGTTACGTCTATATGTTCATTATTGACATAACAGACATTTCCGCTAAAAATAATACGATACCAGTCGTCCACATATCCTGTTACTAATACTTTTTCTCCATTATATAAAGTTCCTAACACATCCGCATTTTCTACTGGTCCGTTCAATACATTTACAACACCGTTGGAGTTCACATAATAATACCTTTCTGGGATTGCTATAACTCCCCATTCCTCTGTTGGAATTTCTGTTGTTTTTTCTTTTTTATCTTTATCCTTTGTCTGCTCTTGATTTGTACTGTTCCCTTCTTGTTCCGTATTTTGCTGACTACATCCCGCAGCAAGCATAACAAAACAAACAGCTATAATTAGTAATATCCGATTCAACCAATGCTTCATCTCTTCCTCCATTCTATTCTTACTTACTTCTAGATACTGCATTCCTTGCAACATAAACTATAAGAGAACTTCATAAAATCATATCTCATAAATCTACATTGGTATCATATTACAATTTCATCTAGATTGCAAGTAGATCATGACAGAAAGAGTCTGTGAAAAAGTTTATTTTTATAAAAACAAAAAAACTCCAAGAAAAATTCCTGAAGTCTTATAAAAAAGGCGTCTGCCGGATTTGAACCGGCGATAAGGGTGTTGCAGACCCGTGCCTTACCACTTGGCTAAGACGCCACAACCATCACACTCATGTATTATATGCGATCTCTCTGAAAAATGCAAGTACTTTTTTAAAAAATTTTTAAAAAACATTAAAGTCTGTATATTTACTATATTGTATATACATTTTCCTCATTCAAGACTTGCGAGTAAGTCTTCCTATCATACTAATAAAACTTTGCCTTATCTCCTAAAACAACTACTCTTGAAATATTCCCCTCTGTATATTATAATGTAAAAAAAGAATCTTATTGAGAAGAGCGTCAACTAACCATCACCGAAAGGCAGTGGGTTTTCGCCTATGACATACGAAAGGATCGATTTATGAAGTTTATTCAACAACTTAGTATTATCCTTTTTATTTCTTTCCTTGGAGAAGGATTAAATTGGATTTTGCCTCTTCCAATTCCAGCAAGTGTATATGGACTTATTCTAATGTTAATTGCACTTCAATTCCACATCGTTCAATTAGAACAAGTACAGGATACCGCTCGTTTTTTCATTGAAATTATGCCAGTTATGTTTATTCCTGCTGGAGTTGGGCTATTAAATTCGTGGAACGTGTTACAACCAATTTGTATTCCTGTTATTTTAATTACATTACTGACTACCATCATTGTAATGGGTGTCACTGGACAAGTAACGCAGCAAATGATACAGAAAGGAAAAAAGAAATAATCCATTATGAATACCTTCTTAGAAAACTCTTTATTTTTTGGAGCGATTATTAGCTTACTTGGATATGAGCTTGGGCTAATATTAAAGAAAAAGTTTAAGCTGGCTATTTTAAATCCATTGTTAATCGGAGTCATTGCAGTCATTGCTGTACTTGTACTTTTCGATATCGATTATGATACTTATAATAAAGGTGGACAATATATCAGCTATTTACTGACTCCTGCTACGGTTTGTCTTGCTGTTCCACTCTATGAACAGCTTACTTTACTAAAAAATAATTGGAAAGCTGTTTTGGCTGGAATTTTATCGGGTTCTCTTACAAGCCTCGCCAGCGTTTTCCTGCTTGCAAAACTATTTCATTTTTCCCATGAACAATACGTTACAATGCTTCCAAAGTCCATTACTACCGCAATTGGCATGGGTATATCCGAAGAATTAGGGGGAATTGTAACAATTACCGTTGCAGTTATTATTATTACTGGAATTCTCGGTAATGTGATTGCAGATTTTATATTCCGTATTTTTCATATAAAAGATCCAATTGCAAAAGGACTTGCTCTTGGCACTTCTGCCCATGCGATTGGTACAGCAAAAGCTATGGAAATTGGACCAGTGGAAGGAGCAATGAGCAGTCTTTCGATTGCCGTTGCTGGCCTGTTCACAGTAATTGGAGCCTCCATTTTTGCTGGTTTTATGTAAAAGTAATAAAAATGGATCAAGTAAATGACACGAAAAAGGAGGTTTTTTTATGAGCCGATTATTAATTACAATTGGACGAGAATATGGAAGTGGAGGACGTGAAATTGGTCAAAAACTTGCTGAACGTCTCAATATTGCCTTTTATGACCGTAAAGAATTGATGGAAATTGCAAAACATAGAGAAAATTATGAAGATGTTCAATCTTTCTATGAAGAATTTCCAGTCAATAGTCTTCTTTATGCAATTGCCATGAATAATTTTGAAAATGGAATTGGAATCATTCCATTCCAACAAATTCGTGCAATCTGTGCGAATCAATCTTGCGTTATCGTTGGCCGATGCAGCAATTACATCTTCAAAGATGATCCTGACCTAATTAGCATTTTTATCCATGCCAATCCAGAATTTAGACTAAAGCGTGTTATGGAGATGGAGCAGCTTTCTAAATCTCGTGCAAAAGAACGCATTTCCGAAGTTGATAGAGGTCGAAAATCACTTTTTGAATACTATACAAAGGCTTCCTGGGATAAAGCAAATGGCTATCACCTTTGTTTGGACAGCAGCATTCTAGGTATTGACCAAACAGTAGAAGAGATTTTATCTTATATTAACCGCCGCATCCGTATTAAAAATCCAACTTCCTAGCAAGCTACTTCATTTCGTTTAAATTTTTGTAGTTTAAAAGTCCCATGAATAAGACAAACGTTAATAAACGCCATCTTTTCAAGGGACTTTTTTCATTCTATTATGCTGCTCTTTTTTATAATAGAGCTGCAATTAGCTGTAACAAAAGATTATTATTATAAATAAAGCTCAAAAATGGACTTTCTTTTATCATTCCTAATGTATTAATTCCAAACTCTGTCGACGCCAATGCAGTTACAATCATACATAAAATCCATATGAAAATCAATGCATTCACTAATCCAAATACCGCTCCTCCAATTGCATTAACTAGGTGAATTCCCGGCAGTTTTGTAATACTGTCTAAAATCAACAATCCAATTCTAAGCACAATGGAGATAACAATAAACATAGCTACATAAATTAATACACGGAACGCAATATCTGTCAGCCCATGACTAATGGAGTCTGAAAGTCCATTCACTTGATTTGCAGTGTACTGTTCTACTGTATTATCCTTCGTAAGCATATTTTGGATAAATTCTGGAAGTGGAAGTTGTGCAACAACCGACTCTTCTTGAGTCTGCGTCATTTCTGATATATTTTGCTGTAAGTTTTCTTGCACAAACACCGATATACTTGCTTCCATTTTCTCATAAATCGAGGTATTTTCCTTTATGTATTGTTCTACATAAGGACCTGTAACCAAAATAATAACAAACGTCACAATGGATATGGCAAAAGAAAAGACCATACGAATCAATCCTTTTTTCCATCCAATTAATAATTCCAGCAGCAAAATTATAATTACTGCTATTGTAAGCCAATTAATCAAATGATTCTCCTTTTAATTAAAATCTTCCAAACGGATTAATGTTCTTCCCTGAGCATCTGTTTTAGCTGCAAATAATGTCTTTAACCGAGTTCCAATTGGACGGTTTTCTGCCTGATCCATTAATACTTCCAAACGATCCGCCAACTTTTTTCTCTGTCCATCTGCTGTGACAAGAGGCATTCTGCGGATTTCTCTATAAAGTCGTCCTTTTGCGCCTTCTTCTAAAGCAAAGTCTCTTTCGTCCAAATAATTAATTGCATAATCCAGCATCTCTTTTTCTGAATAACTTTTTGCGGTAAACTGTGCACTAAATGCCTCCAGAAACCGACGATGTCTGGAAAAAATCTGACTTAGATGCTCAATCGTGTCAATAAATACAATCAAAAGACTTCGATCATTGCGATCTAAAACAATCTCAAATTCTCGAAGATTTCTTGCACTCATCAATCCAACATTCCGAATTAAAATCGTCTTTCCAAGCAGACGATCAAACTCTTCAATAATCCGAATGTCATTCCATTCAGTTCCATCCATTTCTACAACTTCATCTGGTCTTGTCATTCCATCTTTATTTATTTCTTGAAGCATATCCAATGCATAACCTGTTCCAAGTTCCATATCATCACTTGCTACTACAAAATGCCAAATTCCATCCAAATAAGTAGGATTCATCCGCATTTTGGTTACATTTACGCCTGGATGAACTAAATAGTCCACATCGCCCCGTTCTACATTATTAAGACGCTGTGACAATTCCTGACTATAGCCTTGTACATGTTGTTCAATTACCTGTCTCGCTTTTTCAATGGCAACGGAGGAGGAATATTCCGGCTGCTGCAATGTCTGAAACTCATTTTGCAGTTGATTTGTGTTGCGTCGAATTTCCTCTAAAATCTCCTGTCGCTCTTCTTCCGTTTTGACATGATGAGTTAAATAGCTATCTACCAGACTGACTCGTTTCTCCTCTTTTTTCATGTCGTCACCTCAATGTTCTCTATCTTACAAAGTAACCCGCCCCTCAAGTGCACGCAGCAATGTTACCTCATCAATATATTCCAAGTCTCCTCCAACTGGTACTCCACTCGCAATTCTAGTTACTTTGATCCCTGTTGGCTTAATTAACTTACTAATATACATTGCTGTTGTCTCACCTTCCAGACTGGAATTTGTCGCAATAATAACTTCCTTTACATCTCCTTGTAAACGCTGCATCAACTCTTTTAATCGAATATCTGCCGGTCCAATCCCAAGCATCGGAGAAATTGCTCCATGCAGTACATGATATACTCCATCATATTTTCCTGTTTTTTCATAAGCAGCCAAGTCCCTTGTATTTTCCACTACCATAATCGTGGAATGATCTCGTTTCTCACTGCTGCAAATGGGACAAAGTTCTTGATCTGTTAATGTATAGCACTCTTTACAATAACAAATATTCTTCTTCGCATTCACAATTGTATTTGCCAACCGATCCACCTGGTCCTGCGGCATATTAATAATATGAAATGCCAGCCGCTGTGCCGATTTGGCTCCAATTCCAGGAAGTCTAGATAACTCTTCAATGAGTTTTGTAATTTGACTACTGTAATAATCCATTAGAATGGGAATCCTCCGCCCATGCCGCCAAGACCGCCTGTCAAGCTGGACATATTTGCACTGGAAGCTTCATCTACCTGACGTAATGCCTCATTCGCAGCGGCTACAATTAAATCTTGTAACATTTCAATATCATCTGGATCTACTACTTCTTCTGACAATTTTACTTCTAATACTTCTCTTTTTCCATTTACAGTAACCGAAACTGCGTTACCGCCTGCCGTTGCAGTAAAATTCTTTTCTTCTAACTCCTTTTGTTTTTCTTCCATCTGCTTCTGCATTCTCTGTGCCTGCTTCATCAAATTTGTCATATTTCCTGGCATTCCTCCAGGAAATCCACCTCTTTTTGCCATTTTCATGCCTCCTCAATTATTATTCTTCTATCCCAATCTCCATTTCAATACCGGGGATATGGTTTCCTCTCACAATATGCGGCTGTGCTTGCGAGGAATCCAAATACTTTGTACTAATTGTAAACACTTTTCCATATGTTTGCTGCAACCATTGTTTCAAATCATCCATACGGTTCTGTTCATTCATCATCTTTTCAGAAAACGAATCTGTAAATAAAATACACAGCCCTTTTGATTTATCATAACTCAATCTCGTACCTCTTAGAATACCACGGACTAAGTTCCTCTGTTGTCCAATAATTTTATTCCAATCCGTATTCAATTGTTTATAATCTTCGTACTCCGCCTCTGTAAGTTCAATCACTTCTCCTGATTCCGATGGTGCTTCTAGATTTTTATCCATAATAGAAGAAGTTTCCTTTTGTGCAGCTGCCACCACACCATTCTCAATGCGTGTTTCCAAATCTTGGATTCTCTCTTTTAGACTTTCCAAATCAGATTCCATCGCTGGCTTCATTAACTTAATGAATGCCAACTCAATTAACACACGTTTGGACGATGCATAGCGAATATTACTGGTTAACTCAGAACAAATTCGGATATAACGCATTAGGGTATCAATATCTATCATCTCTGCTTCTTCTTTTAGTAAACGCAGACTTTCTGCCGACATATCCAATGCATCTTGTGCATGTTCTGACGTTTGAACTAACAATAGATTTCTCATATACCATGTAAAATCAGTAACAAATTGCCCCAAGTCTCGGCCTTGAGCCACAATCTCATCCATCAAATGAATACAGCCAGTCACATCTTTTTCAATAATTTCTCGAAGTAACTGACTAAATATTCCTGTATCTACCGCACCAAGTACATCTAACACATTTTCATAAGTTAGTTTCTGACCGTAGTAAAAAGAAATACACTGTTCCAAAAGACTAAGCGCATCTCTCATTGAACCATCCGCCGCCTTAGCCACATACCGAATCGCAGCAGGCTCTGCCTCTACCTTTTCTTCTTTCAATAAATATTCGATCTGTGCGGCAATTACGTCATTATTAATTCTCCTAAAATCATATCTTTGACATCTAGAAAGTACCGTAATCGGTATCTTATGCACTTCTGTCGTAGCCAAAATAAAAATAACATATGGCGGTGGTTCTTCTAATGTCTTTAAAAGTGCATTAAATGCTCCTGTGGAAAGCATATGCACTTCATCAATAATATAAACTCTATAATTTCCTTCTGTCGGTGAATATTTTACCTCATCCCGAATCTCACGAATATTATCCACTCCATTATTGGAAGCAGCATCAATCTCTACAACATTCATAGAAGCTCCTGATGCAATGGACTGGCAGACCGCACATTCATTGCACGGACTGCCATTCACTGGATGCTGACAATTCACCGCTTTCGCAAATATTTTAGCAATTGTCGTTTTTCCAGTTCCTCTTGTTCCACAGAAAAGGTATGCATGACCAATACGCCCTGATATAATTTGATTTTTTAACGTTCTTACAATCGGGTCCTGTCCTTTCACATCTTCAAAACAGGCAGGACGCCATTTGCGGTACAATGCCGTATAAGCCATACTTCATTCTCCTATATTTTTATTTTAATTAATCTCCAAAACTGATACCAACTGATTTTGCTTCTTGGATAATACTATCATCTGGAGATACCATTTTCAGTTTACCAGCTACATCCGATAACGGTACTTTTGTAATCTGATTATTTTTCACTCCAACCAAGTATCCAAATTCATTGTTAATAATCATATTACCTGCTGCTGCTCCAAGACGTGTGGAAAGTACACGGTCATATGGACATGGACTTCCACCTCTTTGCATATGTCCTGGAACAGTAACACGAATTTCCTGTCCAGTCATCTCCTGAATCTGTGCTCCGATTTCATAGGCAACGGATGGATATTTTGCTTTTCTTTCCTCTAATTTCTTCTTATACTCTTTCTTCGACAACATAGAATCTTCTTTGGAAATTGCTCCTTCTGCTACTGCAATAATGGAGAATCTCTTTCCTATTTTTGCCCTCTTCTTAATCGCTTCTGATACAGAATGAATATCATAAGGAATTTCTGGAATCAGAATAATATCCGCTCCTCCTGCAATTCCAGCATGTAAGGTAAGCCAACCAACTTTATGTCCCATTACTTCCACAATAAATACTCGTCCATGGGAAGCTGCTGTCGTATGAATACAATCAATTACATTAGTGGCAAGATTCACTGCGCTTTGGAATCCAAATGTCATATCGGTTCCCCAAAGATCATTGTCAATCGTTTTAGGAAGGCCAATCACATTCAATCCCTCTTGACTTAACAGATTTGCTGTCTTTTGACTTCCATTACCACCTAGTACAACTAGACAATCCAGCTTCAGACGGTTATAAGTTTTCTTCATTGCTTCTACCTTATCCAAACCGTTTTCATCTGGTACACGCATTAATTTAAATGGCTGTCTGCTCGTCCCAAGAATGGTTCCGCCCTGTGTCAAAATTCCACTAAAATCTCTCGGTCTCATAATACGGTAATCATTATAAATCAATCCACGATATCCTTCATCAAAACCAATGATTTCCACATCCTCAATCAAGTTATACAACGTCTTTGCCACACCACGCATCGTAGCATTTAAACTTTGGCAGTCTCCACCACTTGTAAGCATTCCGATTCTCTTCATCAATACCACATCCTATCCTTTTAAAAGTCCTCTTTTTGAGGCAGTTTCATCATCCAAATATATTTGGATCACACAATTATCTTTCCTGCTGAGGATGCCTTTTCCACGATCCATTCAGCACCTTTATTATACCCAAAATGTAGTATGATTGCAACAACAAAAAAACACCGATGACCATCGATGTATTTTCTGAATACTTCTTTATTTTTCTATGCGCATTCTGGCTTCGAATGTAATTCACAGACGTTACCTTTACAGTTAACTCGGCTCAGGCACCCTCACGGCACACAGGGAGCTCTGCTTAGTGCTGCTCCATTCCTGACCTGACACGGTTCACAAAGTCCTGTTGCGTAAGACCCAAGCTTCAACGCCACTTATAAAGGGCAGCTCTGCAAATAAAACACCCTCAGCCAGAATATGACCCCCGCTATAGCGGATTGCGGGTTCAGGACACCGCTAACTCCCCGGCTGCGCATCCTTTATTATACATACAAACCCATTACTTGTCAACAAAAAATTCCAATACAAACTAAAATCCTATTTCTACCAGCTTTTACTTTCTCTTGTTTTTTCTCAGAAGCCATGGTATACCTATTTTAACATGGATATTCAGGAGGAAAATATGGACGAAAAATATATGAAAGAAGCTCTAAAGCAGGCAAAAAAAGCATATCAAATGGGAGAAACTCCAATTGGATGTGTAATCGTATATGAAAATCGAATTATTGCAAGGGGATATAACCGAAGAAATACAGAAAAGAGTATATTTGCCCATGCGGAAATTGCAGCGATGAAAAAAGCAGCCAAAAAACTTGGAGATTGGCGTCTGGAAGGATGCACGTTGTACGTCACGCTGGAACCTTGCCAAATGTGTGCTGGAGCAATTGTACAAGCCCGAATTCCAAACATTGTAATCGGATGTATGAATCCAAAAGCTGGCTGTGCAGGCTCTATTCTAAATTTATTAAATGTCCCAGAATTTAATCATCAAGTTCATATCACAAGCGGAGTATTAGAAAGAGAATGCAGCGAATTAATGTCATCTTTTTTTCGGGAATTACGTACAAAGAAAAAGGAGGAAAAAAAGAAATTACATTTAAACGAAACCAATCAGTAATTCAATCATTAATTCGCCTTATCTTTAACTTTTTTTTACAGTTTAATTAAGAATTTGTGAAACCTCTTGCCAAATAAATCAATCAGCGATAGAATTTCTTTTTGATACCTTAACTATAACAATTTCGCCAATGTCGGCAGAATGGAGGTTATAATGACAACATATATAGAACAATTGCAGTCTATTTTTCAAATGATATTGGCACAAAGCACATTTTTACTTCCTTATCTTCCTACGATACAACTGGTCGGAATTATTGTATCATTACTCATTTGTATTGCTGGATACAAAATACGTAAACTATGTGCTGCTCTAATTGGATTATTTATTGGCGCTGCCGCAAGTGCTGTTGCTGCTTTTTACTTTACAAATGATATTACCATTACAATCGGTGCCGCTATTTTAGGCGGAGGCATTATCGCATTTATTGCATATTGTATCTACCGTCTTGGAATCTTTTTACTCTGTGCTGGACTAACCTTATTTTTCTTACGTAATATGTGGATTGGACAGCCACCCGCAATCACTGCAATGTGCGCTGTTATAGCTGTAATTATCGGGTTTGCCGCTGCTTTCTTCAAACGAATTGGCATCACGTTAGTCACTGCAATTGGTGGTGCTTTCGCTGCGGTACACTTATATTCCATCCGAAACGGTCATCCAACTGGCATTGCTTTTATGACCTGCTTCGCTATTTTAGCTGTAGTCGGATTTATTATTCAGTCAGAACCTTGGAAAAGCCGTAAACAAAAAGAGCAAGAAGACAAACAGCGTACCCAAAAAGAAAAAGCAAAGCGAAACTCTTCCAATGGAGTTTTCTCTTTCTTTCGCAATAAAAAACAGAGTAAACCTTCCCGTTCCAAAAAAGGAAAAACCAAAACTAACACAAGAACAAAAGTAGTTTACCGTGATGCTACTGCTGGAAATACTGGATATCCAAAAAATAGTTATGAAGACGATGATTATAGAGATGATTACGATGAAGAGGCTGCATATACAATGGAAGATAGTGCGCACGAACAACCAACTTCTCTTAACAATGATTATAATGATACTACCTCTTCTAATGATTCTGACTTCAATTATGCAAAGAAAACGGTCTATACCCATCCAATGGATACACAATATCATACCAAAGTTAATTTAACACCGAACAAATATCAAACTACTAAAATGGATTTAAACATTCCACCAAAATCCAGCTCTATTCCAGATAAGGAAACAAGCCAGTCTCAAACAGCTGCTCCAGCTTCCTCGAACCAACTACATAATTCAGAATCCGTATCAGAACCAAAACGTACTTTGGATAACTCAGACGAATACGATTTCTTCTCCGTTATCAACGAATGTATTAACTCCAAAGAGAAATAAACCTATACAACAATTAGGGAACTATTTTAATGAATAGTTCCCTAAAATGTTATTAGTATTTATTTTTCCTAGCAAATCAAATTTTTTTACGACTCATCTCATTCTTCTAAGATATCTCCTTTAAGGTTTAAAAGATTATACTCTCCATTATTGATAGCAAAGATACGATCTTTCTTTACATATCCAATAGGTTCATCACCTTCTAAACTTGCCCAATCATCGGTAACAATTGACAATGACTGTATCAGTTCAGCTGCCCTCTCAATGTTACCATTAATATCCAAATATGATTTTTCACTACCGTTACTAATAAGACAAGCATTGATCTCTTTTATAAAATTTGCCTCTAATTCTCCTCTAGTTGGCTCAAAAGCCCAATTTCCCTGTGTATCTACGATACCAACATATGAATTATCTGCACTATTTTCAAATTCTACTGCTGCATATCCACCTCTATACTCCGTTTCCTCTTGGATATCATATTCAGATAAATCAGCAATAACTTTTCCCTGATACAAGTCATAGTAGTACGTGTTTCCTCTACCATAATCTCTGGAAGTATATGCTTCACAAATTCCCTCATTAAAAAAATAACTTACATTACCAGCTCTAATTTCTTGTGATAAATTTCTTTCAGGTGCTATTATATTACTGTTTTGATCCATTACTATAATGTTATCTGAATTTTTTTCTGACAATAAGGCATTTCCATCATCTCCAATTCCTTGAATAGTATATCCTTGGTGTATTTTTTTATCACTCATATTAAAAATAGAAACATTACTTATTGAGTAGAATCCATTTCCTTCATACTCAATCACCGGTCTAACCCAACTCCCCGCCTGCGCTGCTTGAATAGTCTCTTCATTAACTCCTTCACCACTAATAGTCATTTTTTCATTCCCATCTTTATCCTTTGCAACTACATATAATTCATTTGAATTATATGTATCTATCTCTCTTTTTATCCAAAAAGTTCCTCCGTCATTATCCTTTATTAACCGAATAAATTCTTCCCCTTCTTTTAAGATAGAATTAGAATCTATTATATCGCCGTTTAAATCTATTAATCTGAATGGTCCATCTTCAATTTTAACCAATGCAACTCCATTTACAAAGATTGATTGAGGTATTACCCAGTCAAGTAAAGAACAATATATCTTTCCAGTCTCATCAATTGCATAATAACGATATGTATTTGTATACTTTGTATCTTGATATTCTCCAGTTATTTGTTCCTCAGAAGCTGCTACCCAGAAAATATCTCCACTCTCATACTCAGGACCTATCAATTGAAATAAATGATTGGCAACACTTCCTCCTACAACATAATGATTTCTTATATTATCCTCTTCTTCTGCTATTGACGTCGATATTTCAGAACTATTTTCCTCTACATATCCACTACTTATAGTATTTTGTTCATTTGACTCAGCATGATTACATCCAACAATTATAATTCCCAATAACCCTATACTCCCAAGCAAATACCTAATTTTTCTACACATAAAATATCTCCTTCCTTGATTAAATTTTAGTTACTATTTTTTACTCACATATCAGATACTGTAAACATAGTATAGGTCAATTTCACCCTATTGTCAATAGGTCGCAATGACATAATTTTTCTAAGGAGTGGAAAAAACTTTTCATATATAAAGTTCATTCCATACTTGAAAAAATTTAATATTTAGGAGGCAAAAATGAGTAGATTAAAATCATTGCGAAAAAAACGTGGATTTACACAGGTAAAAATGCAGGTGTTAACTGGAATTGATCAAAGTGACTATTCTAAAATTGAAACAGGCAAACGATACTATACTTTTGAACAGTGCAAACGTATTGCTCTAGCTTTAGATACTAGTATGGACTATTTAGCTGGGTTAACAGATGAGGAAAATCCATATCCTCGTTCAAACACCTTCTAAATATTTAATAAAAAAATATATATGCTTGTCAAATACAAATTAATTATGTTATATTATACTTAAGAATTTCTTCGCCATTAATTTACATGGGGGTGTTTTGGCAGAGAACACAATTTTTTTGGAGGTATTATTATGGGAATAAAAGAAGACTTAGGATTTGAACTGCGTCATATTGGTATTAACTGCGCCAATGCAGAAGAAGCGGAAAAAGTAGCAGAAATATTTGAGCTTATGTTTGGATTTAAGAAAAAAGTTGGAAACAGTTCTGTCTTTGCTGGTACAGAAATTGAAGCCATGAAAAAACCTTACCTTGGAACAAATGGACATATTGCAATCGGAACTCCTCATATGGAACAAGCAATCGAAGTATTAAAAGAAAAAGGCTTTGAGATTGATATGGAAACAGCCAAATACAAAAACGACAAATTAACCGCAGTTTACATCAAAGGAGAGTTTGGCGGATTTGCAGTACATTTAGTAGCAATCTAAATAGATAATCCTATAATCTAAATAATATAACCACAAAAAAGGAAGACTGAAAACCATCTTGCAGACTAAACCGCTGCATAAAATATTTTTCAGTCTTCCTTTTTTCTATTTATCTCATCGGAATTTCACTTTTAATTTATAATTACAATCAACATTTTTCTACACTTATTTTATATTTTATGGGATGGAAAGTAGCAATGGAAAGTAATTTTACTCTTAATGCTGACATAGATTTATTATCTAAAGATATTTTAAATGGTATAAAAGAAAAGCATTCTAGTGCCATTTATTTAGATAAAACTATTTTTTGGGGAGAAAACAGCAGATGTCATATAGATACCTATCAGGTTTATTCACCTTTGGAAAGAGGAAATATTACGATTAATATATTTTTCTATAATCGTAATTTAGAGAATGATCTCCTACTTGTGAAAGTATCCGCATTTCCACCAATAAAAAATACATCTTTGAAATGCAAAAAGCTCCTAAAAGAAATCGAGGAACTAATATTAAGTCATAAATAATGTCACTCAAGTTTCACACTGGAATAAGTGCTTGTGCACTTTGAATATTCAATGAACCTTTTTATTCCCTTCTTTGACACAATTGGGAGATGTCTCAAAATGATCCAATTCGATGATTTTGTGCTCTCCCGATTATTACATTTGTTTTAATTTTCCTTTGGATAAGTATTTAAAAATCGATGTTTCATTTCAATAAGAGTCGTTAATGCTTGTTTTGATGTTACAAAGAATTCATTTTCCCTAACCAAACTATACTGAACATATGTAGAAGTTCCTTGTGGAATGTCTATAATTACATTTTCCCGATCTTCATATCCGAAAATCGGTGTAATCAGTGTTGGCATTACCTGATAAGTATCTTTGGCATTTGTATTATAAAATGAAAGATGATTTATTTTTTTTTCTAAAAAAATTAAATATTCTTGTCCTTCCCGCATTTCATTTACAAAACCTAATTCTGCTAATTTCCCTTCTGCCACGTTCCGAAATACAAATCCTGCACCTGCCACAATATTGATTTTCTCTCCAACTTGCATCCCTTCTCCTTGGTATACTTTCTGCACAAGGACTTCCTGCTGATTTACCATAAACAAATAATCTTTTTCACCAGTTGCAGTTGCACGAATAATAAAACCAGAATTAGGTAACATTTTCTGCATATCTTCTAAAGTAGTTTCCATCAATGATTCTGGGAATTCTGCTACATAAAAACAGTCAAGCGCATTCGTTCCTTCCAAAATTCTTGTATATGTCTGTTTTTGGCTAATTCCCCAAGCAGAAATTCCAATTACCATTACACATACTATAATTTGCCTTATTGTCCGAAACTTCATATCAGTGTTCCTCCTTGATTTATCAAACTCCCATTATTTATATAAAATACCTGATCTGCAAGTAATGTAATATCTTCTTTATTATGACTTGCAATTAAAATTAATGCTCCTCTTTCTTTTTCTTCTAATATTATATGACGAATTTTATCTATACCATTTTCATCTAAGGCATTTGTTGGTTCATCTAACATAAGGATATCTGGCTGTTCCATAATTGCTTGAGCGATTACAATACGTTGTTTCATTCCAAGTGAATATTTTCTATACAAACGCTTATCCGCTGGATTTAGTCCAACTCTCCTGATAGTATTTTCTATTTCCTCCCTTTGAACCTTTTTATTCACTTTAGCCAACATTTCTAAATTTTCCATCCCTGTAAATTCAGGATAAAGCCCTGCATTTTCCAGAATAATACCAAGATTTGGGAGAATATCTATATCTTTTTTTAAAACTTTTTTATCCAAGCGAATTTCTCCCGAATCAACTTTCATTAAACCTGAAAGCGCACGAAACAGCATTGTCTTTCCCGAACCATTTGGTCCTACAAATCCATAAATATTTCCTGATTTCAAATGTAAACTAATATTAGAAAGAATAACGTTCCTTTTTATTTTTTTTGATATGTTTGTAACGATTAATTCCATAATATCCTCCATCCACTCATGCATCTTTTATTTTATTGTTCTGTTTCTACATTCAAAATAATTAAATCATGATATTTTACTACAATACATCCTATTATAATTACAACACTACTTAGAATCGTAAATACGAAAACTGACTGACAGAAACAAAAAGAAAATTCAAAGTTATGAATAAATTTATCCACTAATACATTATTACTTGTATGCCAATTAAATATTAAATGAGAGATCGGATTCCACTTTAGCCAAAACGCATTTCGAATAATTTGATCAGAATCTATATTTCTCAGTGGCAGTAATTTATCCCATATTCCCAACAATATAATTAGGGTTAATTGTATACCCGTTGTTATGATAAAGCCTTTTTCACTTCCTACTTTTATTGAAATTAAATTCATCATCACAGTTACAAAAAACATCCATAACGATTGGAGCAAAACAAGATAAATAAATAAAATCCCCCCTTCTTTATCAAAGTGGATCGAACTATGTATTGCAGTGATTCCTATTACAATAATAGGAATTAAAATATTATATAATATTGCAAATACAAATACCCTAACTATTTCTCGTAAAAACCATTGAGTTCTAGCATTACATCTGGAAAAATAATAGACACTTGCAACACAAAAATGCTTATAAATACTTGTACCAAATACTATTTGAAAAATAAAAATTGGCATCATTTTTAATGTCATCTCAATTAAATGTGATGGAATAACATCATATATAGAAATACTGCAATGTATAATGATATTCGACACATAAATAGATCCTCTCTCAACGATATAATACATTGAGTAAAAACTCCCCCATATACTGGCTATTATCACACATTTCATATAATCTCTCATATTAAATGTTTCCTAAATACCTTTCTTTATATAATATAATCTTTCCAGCATCTCACTCCAATTATAATATTAGCTAAAAGAAATAAAATAAAAATAGTGCCATAAAAAATAAGATAACCCGATTGATAGATTGGAAACATACGTAAAAAGAAAAAATGACTTAATTTCATATGAAATAAATCTCCAATCCAATACATCCCCTGCAAAATAAAATAAACAGGTAAGAACAATAAAACTTTATAAGGAATACGAAATGTAGATATGGCAATAGTAATAACATTCAACATTCCTCCCGTTACTCCAACTAAACAAATCCATCCAATTGCATACAAATAAGGATGAGTAACATAAATTTTATAAAATGGATAATGTTTTACTATATTTGTATATTCGTCCGAATATATATTCATATTTAATAAATTTCCCATTGCTCCTTTTGGAAAAGATAAATAGTTTAACAGTACTTCCAATAACAGTGGAACTGAAAAAATAATAAATGCTGTAAAAAATGCAGCAATAACCTTTCCAATAAAGTAATTCTTCACTCCTACCCTAGCAGAAAGAAATGTCGTAGTATTCAATTGACGATCAGCAGCCAAACTAAATCCAGCAGGTAATACTACTAAAATAGGATAAATCTGCATGAAATAAGTTCCAAATGGAACGGTTATATTTTCTTCACTTAATAATAGTAATTTTACTGGTTGATACATTTCATTTACATCATATCCACGGTAATGTAAAACATTAACAATATAATTACAAAATACAAGTCCTAATATAATATAAAATGCAAGAATCGCCGTCTTTTTTTGAAGCATAATATTCATCTGTGAACGAATGGATTGAAAAAGCACTCCCCTACCTCCTAAATGAAAGGAACTATCATAAACAACATAGACCACAATATGTTTTAATATCCTTTACAATAGCTCCGTACTATTTCCTCTAAATGTAATCGTTACATCAGAAAGATCTAAACATCCCTGATAAATAGTAAGCGGTCAAATTTATATTTTATACTTTAACACATTATAGAAGGAAAGTAAAGGGAAGTTTCTTACAAGTAGACTATCTTGCAAGAAACTTCCCTTTTTTAATTTTCTTTTCCTTTTGGATATAAGATGGGTACACACCAGTATCCTCGATTTTCCTCCACAGGATAGAAATTTTCAAATCCAAATTGTTCTGCCAGCATTTTTACATTCGGATTGTATTTTCCTGGTACTCCTAAAAAATAAGTATTTCCCATTTTGGCTAAAACAAGATAATGATATTTCATATATCCATACAACACAAAGTTATTATTAGCAAAAATCCAAGTTTGCCTGGGAAGCCTTCCAATGGAGCCAGGTTTTATTTTGAGACATTCCACTTCTTCTTGTGCCTGAAATGGCTCTGCTTTTGGATAAATATTTTTTAAAGTTTCCCATCGCTCTTCATTTTCTTTTTCTCTTTTTCCATCTTCCTGAATTGGTTCTTTTATTTCTGCGGCTGAAAGTATATTCTCTTTTTCGCCCATTTCATTTTCTTCTTCCCCTTTTATCTTTTTCAGCAACGCTTGCAAAATCTGTTCTTGCAGTCGTTGTTCTTTGGCTTTCTCTTCCTGATCTTCCAGTTGAATTTCTGTTTCTTTGGCTTCATTTTCATCCTGACTGGAATCCAATTTTATTTCTATTGCATCACTTGAATTTATCGATTCTAACTCCTGATTTTCTTCCTCTTCCGTTTCACTTATTTCCATATCAGATTTTGTATTTTGTACTACCTGTACTTCTTCCAATGATGATTCCTGCATGGTACGTTTTCTATCTTCTTGCAGCTCTTCCTCATTTTCTATATAATTTTCAACTGCATTCATCATTTCCAAAGAAAATGGCTCCTCATCCCAAATCGTTGCATAGGCATATGTTTCCTCGGCTTCTGAATAAAGGATGATGCCTGCTGCGTCTTCCATTCCACGTCCATATTCTCGAAACAACTCGTTATTCAGCACATACTGAGCCTGTGCATTGCCTGTATGAATGCCAATTGTATTAAATGGAAGCAATTCCACTCGTGTCCCATTACGCCAAAATAGCGAAACATGCAATGGTTCCATACGATATACTCCACTTAAACTAATGCCAATCAGCTTCTGATCGCCCCGCACTTCCACTTTTGCAAAACCAACGTTTCTTCCTTTTCCTTCTAATGAATAGGCATAAATATAAGAGATAAACCGCCGATATCCAGACATAAAATCACCCCCATAGCAATCTATGAGGGTATAAAAAAATTTATTCCTAATCTTCGCCGTTTCTAAGAGACTCCGTAATATAGTTACTTAGTTTCGCAAACTCTTCTAATGTCAATGCTTCTCCACGGATGGAAGCTCCTTTTTGTAAGTTTTCCACTGCTTCCACAATCAATTTCTTAGAAATGTGGATATCTGGGGAATTATTTAATCCATTGATTAATGTCTTCCTCCGTTGATTAAAGGAAGCTCGAATACAATCAAACATTAACTTTTCATCCAATACCTTTACTGGAGGATTTTCATGTAACGTTAACCGTATTACCGCACTTCCTACATTTGGACGTGGCATAAAACAGTTTGGCGGTACATTGGCTACAATATAAGGTTCTGCATAATATTGAATTGCCAAAGAAAGTGCTCCATAATCTTTACTTCCTGGCCCTGTCTGCATTCGGTCTGCCACTTCTTTTTGTACCATTACAGTAATGCTCTGGATTGGTACATGATTTTCAAACAATCCCATAATAATCGGAGTAGTAATATAATATGGCAGATTTGCCACTACTTTTAATGGCCTGCCTTCACATTGCTGCTGAACTAACTGGTTCAAATCGACCTTTAAAATGTCCTGATGTAAAATCGTTACATTATTATAGGCACTTAATGTATCTTGTAAAATTGGAATTAACTTATCGTCAATTTCTACTGCAATGACATGCTTTGCTGCTTCTGCCAAATATTGGGTTAATGTTCCAATACCTGGTCCAATTTCCAATACATAATCTTCTTTTGAAATATCGGCAGCACGAATAATTTTATCTAACACTCTTGTATCAATCAAAAAATTCTGTCCATACTTTTTGGAAAAGCGGAACTGATATTTTTGAAGTATCTCAATTGTATTTTTCGGATTTCCTAATTCGGCCATTTTCCCTCCAATCGGTACAGATTATGTGCATTTTTATTGGTAATCCGCACCACCTCTTCTTCACTGACTTGCTTTAACTCACAAATTGCCGCTACAACATATGGTAAATAGAGTGAACAGTTTCGTTTTCCACGGTATGGAACAGGTGCTAAGTATGGGCTGTCTGTTTCCAGCACAATTCGCTCCAAAGGAATCTCCTGTACGACTTCTTTTAGAACTCGAGCATTTTTAAACGTTACAACACCTCCAACGCCAATATAAAATCCCATTTTTATATATTCCCGTGCCATTTCCACACTATTGGAAAAGCAATGAATCACACCACCCATCTCTTGGGTATGCAGTGCCTTCATCATATCCATCGTATCTTTTGCTGCATCTCTGCTATGAATGACCAGCGGTTTCTTTAACTCCCTAGCCAGTTCAATTTGACGCTCAAACCAGTATTTCTGTACGTTACGGTCAGTCTCATCCCAATAATAATCCAATCCAATCTCCCCAACCGCAACTGCCTTTTCATGCTGTGCCATTTGCCGTACAATGGAAAAATTTTCTTCCGTTAAATCCTTCGTTTCACTTGGATGAACGCCAATGGCTGCATAAATATAATCATACTTTTCTGCCAATGCAATTGTTGTAGGAATTGAATCCAGGCTGGCAGCAATATTCACAACGGTTTCAATTCCATTATCTGGAAGACTCTCCAGCAATTTTTCTCGGTCTTCATGAAACCACTCATCGTCATAATGTGCATGTGTCTCAAAAATATGTTCCATAATTACGTTTCTCTCCTCTATCTCACTTGTGAGGTAATTAATTTCTCATCCGAAATCCTCTTTCCTCAATCACTTCTTTATTTGAAATCCAAAGATGATCTACCCTTGCAAAACGATTTCCCGTTTTAATATCTTCCATAAATAAGTTGACATCACCTGGTCGTCCTTGTACTTCCATTTCCACGGTACCATCGTCACAATTCATAACCCATCCAGTCAAATGGTATTGTCTTGCTGCCATTGTTGTATAATAACGGAATCCACATCCCTGTACATGTCCAACTGCTACAATATGTTTTCGAACATCATATTCTCCCATCTACTATCTCAATCCTTTCTTTATCAATTCTGCTCTAATCCGTTTCTTTTGTTCTTACTATAACATATCCTTTTGATCCTGTGAAGTGTAAACTTCCATTATGATAGTTGTTTTCTCTCAAAAAAATGGTATAATAAATAGGACAAGATGCCTATAAATTGTGCTATAGAAAGGAGAGCCTATTTTGAAGGAATCACTCAATGAACTTCTCGTCTATCTTTTCAATCATATTATGGACATTGAACGAAACGAATTAATCACAGGAGAATTTTCTGATATCACAACAAATGATATGCACATTATTGAAGCAGTTGGTCTAAAAGGGCACCGAAATATGAGTGCTGTGGCACAACAGCTAGGTATCACAGTTGGAACACTTACCATTACGATCAATCGCCTTGTGAAAAAGGGGTATGTTATACGTCAGCGCAGTGAAAAAGATAAACGAGTTGTCCATCTCGCATTAAGTGAAAAGGGACAACGTGCCTATGCACACCATCAACAATTTCATGAACAGCTAATTGATGGCGTCATAGAACATTTGTCTAAAGAAGAACTTCAAGTCTTAACAAAAGCTTTATCTGGATTAATCAGCTATTTTCGCCAAACAAATGAACCAGAATAAAATAAGATAACGCCAAAAATCTTTCCTGGAATTCTTTTTGAATACCACAATAATTAAAAGAAACAGCTGTACATAGGTCATTACACCCTATGCACAACTGTTTTTTCTTTATATCAATCTCATTGTGTACGGAAAAGATACGATTCAATTACATCAAATGGCGCTGGCCCAATATCTAGAATTTTCTGGTGGAATTCTTTTGCTGTGAAAGAGTTTCCCCAGCTATTCTCTGCCTGATCTCTCAAATCTAAAAATTGCAGATATCCCACATAATAGCTCAAATAATTCGCTGGATCTTCTACGATATTGTAATAGATTTCCGTTACCACGTCATCTCCTACATCGCCAAAATAATTTGTAATATACGTTTTTATCTTCTCCATATCCCATCTTTCGTAATGAATTCCAATATCCATCAAAGCATGAATTCCAAGTGTTGCTGAATTACAATATTTCAAATAGGAACGAACCGTTTCTGATAATGTGTCCATCATATCATAAGACAATTGTTCCGTATAAACCGCCCATCCTTCCGTATAGCCTGGAAAGTTTAAAATCTTTCTCAGGTTATTGTTACAATTCTGCCTAAAATATACAATCTGGTATAAATGTCCTGGATACCCCTCATGGGCAATTGTTGGATAAATTTTGGTTAAGTCATATTTTGGATTTGCGTTAATGTAAATCACATTATTATTTGTTTCATCAATTGGAGGACTTAAATAAAATGCAGGACTTAAATAATCTTGCAATACAGGATTGATATACTTCACTTCATAAGAAGTTTGACCAAGTTCTGGAAAATCCACTGCAATTTTTTGCTGAAGCTCAGATAAAATCTCATTTGGATCCGCAGATGGATAAACAGCTTGAGCCGCAGCTTCTGCAATACCAGAATCTTGTTCCATTAATGCAGCAGCATGAGATAAATCTTCATATACCTGACTCGCAATCTTCTTCTTTATCTCATCCACAGAAAGGGAACATCCTGTATTAGCAGCAGCCAAATATTCATAGTATTCCTTTCCTTGCGTAAAATTGCAAAGACCTCCTTGATTCGTTCCAGTTCCTTTTAATGCTTTTAATGCTGAAATTAAGTTTTGATAAGCTGGAATAATATACTTTGTTACTGCCTGTTCATTTTTTTCTATATAGTCCTGTTTTACACGATCTTCCAACGCCATCGCATTGATCTTTTCATTAAATGCAGAAATAAGCATATGATTATCCGCATCAGAAATAAATTGTTCACACTGTGCAATAATTTCCTCCAGCACGGTATCTGACATAAATAAGCCTGCTTTAGACTTTTCATTTTGAAAAGCAGCAATTTCTGTAAAATATTGTGGAATCTTACTGCATACTTGCAAATACTCATCAATATCCTCTATGGAGGAAAAGGAATACTCGCATAAGAAAATTGGCAGCTGTGACTGCGCTCCAGTCAGCGGACTTAACTGATCTTCATATAAATATAAATTTTCTGCTTTTAGCTCTGTTTCTAAGTAAGCATGAAACACATCATAGATTAATTGTTCTTCTTCACTTAAATTTTGATAGGTTTCTAGCTGATCTTTGATTTGATGAAGCTGCTTGTAATAATTAATTTTCGCCTCTTCCGTCTCAGAACGCAGTACTGCTTCTTCCTGCTGAATTCCAAAATTATTTGGATTCCTAACTGTATAATGCCGATCAATCGTATCTTCTTCCATCCATTGACGAAATACTTCATCGGTAAATTGCTGGAATGTAAGCTGGCTTGCATCTGGAACCGTTACAACTGGCTGAGGTTCCTCCTCCATATTGGATGTAATAAAAAAATAAAGTCCTCCTCCTACACCTGCAACTAACAATACAACTAACAAGACTGCAATTACTGTATAAAAATACTTTTGAATCCAGTTCTTTCGTTTTTTATCCGTTCCAACTTTCCTTGGCGGAATCGGTTGTCTTTCTTCCATTTCCTACCTCCCCAGAGACTTATAATTTATGATTTAACATATCATATGCCCAAAATAGCTTGTATAGAATCTTCCTGTCATCTTACATTATAATCATTCTTTCCAAATTCTATCTGCTTTATTATACTCTACTCTGAAAATATAGGCAATGGGGAATTCCATTCCCTGCTAATTTATCCATTCTCATTAAAATTTTCTATCTATCACAAACCTATAACAATGCTTGTAACTTTGAATGTTTGTTTAATAACTCGTCACAAGCTCCATGTTCCACGATTGTACCATTCTCAAATACAATCACTTCATCATACTGTCTTAAAATATCTAAATCTAACTTATGTGTAATGGAGATAACTGTTTTTCCTTCTAAGCCCAATAAGAGATGTTCTATCTCACTCGTTAGAGATGGATCTAATGCGGAGGTCGCTTCATCTACTAAAATAATTTGAGGATTTTTTATTAATGCTCGAGCAATTGCCAACCTCTGCCCCTCTCCTCCCGAAACGTTCTTACCATTTTCTTCTATCACAGTATCTAACCCATTTGCAAGATGATTTACCATATTGCCTAGATTGACTTTCTCCATTAGTTTCTCCACGGTTTTTTTGTTATATGTTTTATATAGCGTAACATTATTGTAAATGGTATCATTTAAAAACACCATTGTCTGATACACCATACGAACCATAGCATACCATGCTGGCGAAAAGCTTATTTCTTGTCCGTCTAACTCCATTCTACCATCCATATCCATATAATATCCCATCAAAGCCTTTATAAACGTTGTTTTTCCACTTCCGCTTTTCCCTACAATCACATATTTCTTTCCTTTTTCAAATGTAATATTAACTCGTGATAAAATTGGCTTACCTCCAATTGTTACACTCAAATCAACAATATTTAAGGTTTTATCAAAGTTCAATGCTTCCTGACGACTCTCATTCACATGATTGCATATTCCATCCTTGTATGTAGTTTCCAATTCTAAATATAATTCCTCACAGCTCTTCATTTTAGTATAAAAGGTAGAGATTTGATACAATGGATTGACAACATTATTTAGTAACTGACTCACTTCTAAAATTTGTCCTACTTGGATTTTCCCATAAATACTCAAAACGACACCAAAAAATAAGTTCCCAAGCCAAATAATTAAACTTCCACCAAATCCAAGCGATTCACATATACCACCAAATAACCGCTTTTTTGCTCTGCTATTTTCTAAATCTCGATTCTTTCGTTCCCATCTCGTTTTCATAACTCTAGATATTTGATAATGTCTTATAATTTCAAATGCATCCAATAATTCTTGTGTCTTCAATATAAAGTTTTGACTGTCTAAAGAATAACCCTTTTGAGCTTGAAACAATTTCTTTTTAAATGCCCAGCTAATTGCTCCAGGAATCCAGCAAGTCACTGCAATAAATATCAAAAAATAATAATGTACACTGCATATCGCAATAACCGATACCGCAAACGACAAGATATATCGCATCATCGACAAAAATGATTCAAAATAATCATCTTGAAATAAATTAATATCCGATGTAAAATTCGACAAATAAGTGGATGTATCCTTTTCTCTAAATGCATTAATTTGTTTCTGCATCAACCTTTCCATCCAATCTTCCTTTATTTTTCCAAGACTGTAGGAAATAAATCGTGCTGATACAATTTCATTGACAATACTAATCAATACAATAATTCCAACCGTAATCAATATTGATCCCAACAGCCTTATAATGTCAAAATTCACTCTGTCAATTCCTACTTGCAATAGGCTTCCCATCATTTTTGCCTTCAATAACTCTCCCAATGCGCTTAGGAGTAATGAAATCATTACTCCTGCAAATAAAATCTTATTTTGAAATAGATACTTTTTCATCGAATTCTCCTATTTATTTAAAGTATAAGACCAAATTAATAAATGCACATATAGCTATAACAATCCCCATAAATAGATATAACCATCTTCCGTTCGTATTCCTTTTTTCTTTATATCTTTGTAAAAACTCTACAGCAAAGTGGGTAAACACCACACATTCCAAAGCATAGATACTCGTATATCCAGTAAAACAATAATGTATAAAGAAAAAGACTGCTACCACCAACATAATTGAAGAACTATACTTTATTTTCATTACTTTGCACCTCCTCTTAATATTCCATATTAGTCCCATTTTAATTTGTTCCTATACTCCACTTCCTCTACATTCATGCGATTCTTAATCACTCCAATCTCATAGCAAGGAATATATTTATTAATATGTTCTTTTATTCTATTAGCGATTCCATCTTTTACAATTTTCTTCTTTGCTTTTTTGTTAATTTCTTTTTTCTATTTGAATTATTTTTCCATGATCCATATAAAATACTTTATCACAGAGCAAATTAATATCTTCTCTCGTATGACTTGCAATAATGATAAGTTTACCGTTTTGTTTTAAATCTAAAATTAACTTCCGAATTTCTTCTACACCTTCATTATCTAAACCATTCATTGGTTCATCCAATAGTAAAATACTCGGGTCTTCCATCAATGCCTGTGCTAAACCAAGTCTTTGACGCATTCCAAGCGAATATTTCCCTACATGCTTTTTGCTCTCTGGATCTAATCCAACCCGCCGAATCGCTTCCTTTATCTGTGCTTTTCCAATTTTATTCCGAATCATAGCCAATAACTGAAGATTCTTGAAACCAGAATAATTCGGTAGAAATCCTGGATTTTCAATAATAATTCCAATATCATCTGGAATATCAATTTCTTTTCCTACAATCTTTCCGTTCACATGAATTGTACCAGAAGTTGGAAGCACGAAACCACAAATACATTTCATTAACATTGTTTTTCCCGAACCATTTCTTCCTACCAGTCCATAAATATTGCCTGGCTGTAACTCCATATTGATTTCATCCAGTACAACCGCTTCTCCAAATTTTTTCGTCACATTCTCAATCTGAATCATAATGACTTCCTCCATCTCCCTTTGTTATTGCAGTGCATCCACTTCAATCTGTTTTCTTCTCGCTGCAATCGCAATTACAATCACGCATAACACAATCAATACTCCATACATACGAAATACATATCCCGTTTCTAGAGGAGCCTGGCTGCTCACCAATTTCCAATATTCCATAGAACTCCATGAAACTGGAGATAACGGATGCATCCAATGATTTGCAGATCCAACTCCTAACCATCCAATAATCGGATCTAATAAAATAAAAAATACCATCACTGCAATCCCTGCCACTTTTTTATTTATAAGTAAGTTAATTGCATACGCCATATGTCCTAATAATGACATCGACAGCCAGCCAGCCAAAAATGTCAGCCATAATGTCGCAGACGGATAGAATACCTGTACAATTGATGCCTCCACTCTAAGTCCTATTGCCGCACCTGAACTTTTTACTGCTTCCACAATTGTACTTCCCCATAAACCATTCCATGTAACCGTTGGCAATACAATGAGAATACTAACTAGCGTTATAAATGCCATGTAGAAAAACGATGCCATCCATATATAAATACATTCTCCTCTCCACCATGCCCCTCGCTTACTTCTTGTCATTACATATGGCGTTGCCTCATCCATAAATGGCACATCACTTAACAATACAACAAATCCCAAATAAACCATAACTTTTGGTAAATTTACACCTATCGATCCAGATTGAAATAGAAAAACTAAAACACATGGCGTAATCTTCGTTCCATATCTTATTCCAAAATCGGTACATCCCCACAAATATTCAATTAATAAAATTACTTCCATACCAAGTGCCACAAAGATCTGGATATTTCCTTTCCAACGTGCCAACTGTCCCTTTGTTACTAGTAATTCTTTCCTACAAAGTCCCATTTTTCCACCTCTTTCTCAATGATATGTAAAATCCAATTGCTGGAATGATATTACAAACTAGCAAATAGAGCGTATAAAACAATAGTCTTGCTTCTAAACTCTGTGTTCCCCATTCTATACCTAGAAAAGAACTAACATTCATATAATTCCAAGAGTGTGGCATAATCCATACCGAAATTGCATAAACAAAATAAAAAATGAAAAATGGGCCTCCGATTCCAATAAAACTATTTGGCTTTTTTACCGTCAACCAAAGCCCAGCTACCGCCATGCAAGAAGCCGACAAACCAAAATTCCATCCATGGATTACCAAATACAATACTGGTACTGGACTAACTAATAATTCTGGATATTCCGAATAACATGATTCTATCTGAAATACTCCTTCTATCGCCCCCATTCTCATCCATGGATACATGATTACTCCAAATAAAACAAATCCCAAAATTGATGCAAGCACTACTCCTAAAATAGTAACAAATATTTTAGAACAGGCATATCGTTTTATTCCTGAGCGTGAATAAATGAATCGAAAATATCGGTGATTCCAATCTTCCGTAAAACTATTACTGTAAACTACTGACAAAACTACGATTAATAATGGTTTAAACCGATCAAAAAACATCATTTTATTTAATTGATCCACACTACTCATTGTATCTCGTACTCTTCCTGAAAAAATGTCTTTCCAATTTTCAGACATACTCATAATACATATAACCGCAACTGCCAAAACAACACCTAAAAACCTCCAGGAAATCAAACACCGTTTGGCATCCATCTTCCATACATTATTTTTCTTTTTACCCATCGTCTATCTCCTAATATTGCATGATTGCAGAACCTGTCACTGCATGAATCAAAACATGATCGTTAACATTGATTCCATTTTCCACGTACTGATACGAAATATCCCAGCATGGATCCATTGTAATCTGATTTGTAGAAGCATTATAATTAAGCATTGGAGCAGCATAGGTTAATCTCGCAGAATTAATTACAATATCACTTTGATTTTGCTGCGAAAAGTATAACTGGGCCTGAGCTACTGCTTCTTCTCCAGATATAACTGTTACCGTTTTTTCACTCAAAACTTCTTGTTTATTTACTCCTTGTATCCATTGTGCAAAAACTAATTTCTTCTCTGGATGATAAATTAAAAATAGTACATTTTCGGAAGCCACTGATTCGATTACCTTACCCTGAATTCCCTTTTTATAAAGAAACAAATAACACCCCTGCTCCGTTTTCCATGGTTTTAATTCTCCTACAATATTTCCAGCTTCATCTGTCTCAGTGTCCAAAGATGGGAAACCTGTAATTTGTTGAATACGATTCATACTTTCTGCATCCATGGTATAACATTCCGATTCTTCTAAAATAAATCCTACTGCCTGTGCAATACGATCACAGTCTGCCTTCGCTTCTTCCTTTGTACATCCATCCAGTTCCTGTCTGGAAAACGCCATATCTAAACTCCTATATCGAAAGTCCATTGGAGTCATGATTCCTTTAACATCTGGTTGTAATAGTCGTTCTGTGGAATAAAGTGTATTTGCATAGCAACTTGCATCTGGGAATCCATAAAATGTCATCCAATGATTCGCAAAACTCAACGTAGCCTCCCCTTTTTCTAATGGAATTGCTACTCCTATTTGCTCTGCATATTCCAATTCCGCTTCTGATGTGTATTGAGCATAATATTCTTCGACAGCCCTGTCACATTCTTCTGGAGACATATTCAAAAATAAATTTCCTAATTCCTGTACCGAATACTCCACCCGTTCTGTTATCACTTGTGACACTTGATTCGATGCAAGCTGCTCGATTTGAACGGAACCGTCTCCTGCAATTTGTATATTTCCACCTCCATACAAATCTAGTTTTTCCTGTGTGGTCATTCTCAGACTACACCCTGATAATATCAACATCAGTGTTAGACATAGTATCGTCCATCTCTTCATCTTCTCTCTCCCTTCCGATACAATTCCCATCACCTAAATATGAGATTATTATGTAACCTAGGTGGTATTTACCCCTTTATAATCGCATAATAATCTCATACTCTTTGTTACTTAATATTAATCAATATTCGGATTCCAAGTTCCTGTTATTGTGTATCCTGCCGTATATGTACCATTTGCTTGTAATCTTGTTCCACCTTCATAGCCAGCATTACTGCCATATCCAGGAAATATTTTTGAACCTTTTACTATGGATTGATCTCCAGTAAGTTTTGCACCTTGAGGGGTTGATACAAAAATATTGGTTATAGTATTCGCAGGCTTACCACTGATACTATATTGCATAATCCATGCTCTTGTTTTTCCTGCTATTTTATATATATATGGAGTAGAAATAGCTGGCTTTCCAAGAACTTCGATTGTAATCGTATAGTCTGTATCATATGCTGGATCTGCTGATGCTACCATTCCACCACTACACATTACTACTGCTGCTGTTACAAAAGCTAAAATTTTTCTTTTCATACTAGCGACTCCTATCATTCACTTACTCAAAACTCCCCGGCTCGTTTCTGTACCATTATTATATCATAGAATTCTATTTTTTCCATAAAGTAAATGGAACAAAATTTTCAATTTTTTTGTTCCGCTTACTTTATTGTTCTTTTCTTTTTTCTATGCTATGTTAAATCTAAATACAAATTAAACTGTAAAGAATTAATAATTACACTATAATGGATAACAAGAAAGCAATACCAAAAGAAATCTCCACTGTTGCTCTTTATATATCATATAATCAAGATTATAAATCTCAAATCAGTGGATTTGCATTCTTTATTCCATCATCAAATTTCAATTTTAGGAGGTTTTTATGAAGAAAATTAATTTACTCTTTGCTGCTATAATCCTTAGTTCATTACTTGGAATTGATCCTTATTCTAAAACATTCAACAACGAAGCAACTATTCCATCAACCATAGAAGAAACTTCAAGTGACTGTATGCCACTGGATAATGCTCCAATTAACCCTAGTTAATCAATTATACGCTTTTTTTAAATGGTTCTTCAAAAATTTTATCATAACTGTATGATTTAATATTCCCGAAAATATCTCTGCCTGTTTTAATTTTTCCAAACAGGCAGTTTCTTTCTTTAATTCTCCATACTCCTGTTTGATCTCCTGTTCTCGATTCCAAGCAATTCCATAACAGGCTCGCTCTAAAAACTCCATACTTCCTTCTTGTAGACAATGCTGGATATTTTCATAACATAGTTTTGTAGACTGGAAATAATCTCCTGCTGAACCAATACAGCTTGCATAGTTTGCCTGCATGAGCTCATATCCTTCATATTCTACGAATCCATATAATTTACTGCATTTATAGCTATTCTGTACCATTTTCCAAATTTCCGTTGCTCTTTCATAATCTTCGCACTCCATATATGTAGCAGCAATATTATTTAATATCATTGCTTCTTGCCATAATAGCATCCTTTTAGAAAGATCTTTGTTTGGATATTCTGGAATTGTCTGCTGCAATGCGAGTATTAATTGATTTCGTTTCTCTTCACTAGAAATTTTCCCTACTGCTTTCTCTATAATTGCATTCGTCATAAGTATAAACTGATGATTTCTTGGACAATTCTCTACAAGCCGTTTTCGTCTTAGCACTTCTTCTAGCTGCTGCATTGAACGCTTTGCTTCTTTATACTGGTATTGTCGAAGTGAACGGTTAATTTCTACTTTTTGATCCATATAATTTTTTGGAACTCCATGTAACGCTGTAATTGCATAGGCAGAGGGAAGTCCCACTCGTTCCATTAGTTTTTGAAAGGTACGTTTTGGAACTACCGTTCCAGTCTCAATTTTACTATAAGCAACTTGGGAACAAACTCCTTCACAAAATTCTTCCTGGGACAATCCCAGATAATTTCGATAACGCCGTAATGTTTCCGAAATTAAATATGCATTTTTATAAATTGGAATTGGTTCTTTTTGCTCTATTTTTACATTCACTTCTTTCGCTAACTGAAGTAATACATCTCGCTCCTCCTGCAATCTTCTTCCATCTCTTCTTTGTTTTTTGGTTAATCCCTTTCTGCACTCAATTTCTCCTAACAAATATAAATAACGATTTTGCAATGGAATTAAATAATTGATACAGGCACTTTCATATAGCAATAAAATACCTGATTTCGCATAATACAAGGCATCCCAATCGTGGGTTATTTTGGAAAGTTCCAAATAAGTCAGAGCCAAAAACTTTGGTCTTAATTCTTTTTCCATTTTATGCGTTTTAGAATATTGCAATACCCACTGAAGATAATACAATGCCTTGCGGTACATTCGCTTTTTACGGTAACAAATGGCAAGTAAAACAATGATTTCTAATTCTTCCCAGGCAAGACAAAGAGATTCTGGGGCGCTTGTCTCCCAATCTCTCACGGTATACTGCAATGCCTGTGTCAAAATTTTTACAATATCATTCCAATTTTGTTTTGTCTTAGACATCCGCTTTGCCTGCATTACTTGTACAAACTGTTGATGCAAAACGGAACATTGGTTCGTTTCTTCTTGATATTCCAACAATAACTGCTCCATCTTTTCATATTCTTGCGCCTCATAGTATCGGAAAATCTGTATCCGCTTTTTGTACCGTTCCACATCTTCATTTGACAGCATCATTTCTATCGTATCCGAGTCCAATCCTACACGATGCAGAATTCGATCGAGTACCAGTTTCTCTATTGCCATATCTCCAGATTCGATTCGGTATAACTCTTTTACAGTTCCCATACCCTGTATGACTACTTCATTGCTGTATACTTTTTTCCCTTTTCGGCTCCAGGTGCGTCCATAATCAATCACCGTTTTGATATCTTTTCTGTACATTTATTTCTCCTTTTTATGAGAATTTTTATTATCGTCTATTTTACCATAATAATTTTTTTACATCAACCGTTTTTTAAGTAGATATTCCACTCACTCCATAAACATAATGCCCAGATATATTAAAACAGCATTTGGCTGAAACAAGTATATCGTAACAACAGCATCAAGGAAAAAAGCCCACTGGATTGCAGTTCAACCTGGCAAATGATGTCAGGAGAGAAGCGAATCCTGTGGACTTTTTTATGAAAAATAGTTTTGACTTATAAAATTAAATTTACAATTAATCCCGTTACAAGGGAAAATGCAATGACAAACAAGAAATAAAGCAAAAACCGTTTCATTCCCAGTACAATTTTCATTGCACCCAGATTTGTAATTTTGGTTGCAGGACCAGTAATCATAAAGGCTGCTGCCGATCCCATACTCATACCATCTATCAGCCATTGCTGCAATAGCGGAATCGTACCACCTCCACATGCATAGAGTGGAACTCCAATCGTCGCTGCCATTAGAACTCCAAATCCCTCATTATTACCAAATAGACTGACAAAGGCATCAGTTGGCACATAACGCTGAAATAAAGCTGAAAGTATAATACCAAACAGAAAGTACAGCCCTGTTGCTTTTACATTTCTTCCAAAATTTTTCAAAAGTCTAAATAACAGATTTGGGTCAGTATCTCTGTTTTTCGGTTCTGCAAAACCTGAAAAGTTAAAAAATGGTTTTCCTTTATAAAATAAATACACAAGCAGACCTGCTGCAATACCGCAGAAAAAACAAGAAGCAATCCGTACAGCCAATGCTGTCGTTCCCAACGCTGCACTATAAATAATGAGCTGTGGATTTAACAATATGGATGCCATCATAAACGAGGCCAGCCAGTCATCTCTCATACCCTTTTCAGAAAACGATGCAGCAATCGGAATGGTTCCATACATACAAAGAGGTGATGCAATGCCTAAGATACATGCTGGTATAACTCCAAATAGTCCCATTCGTTTGTTTTTCATACGATCAAACAGCCGATGTATTTTTTCTTTTCCAAAAACAGAAATGATAGAACCAACTCCCATTCCAAGTAACCAATATGGAAAGATTTGCTCTAATTGTACGGTAAAATAATACCAAAGATAAATCATTTCCCTTTGTAAAATATTTAGCATTTTATCACCTCTTTCTATTCAGACTACCCGTTATGATATCATTACATTATTGATCAATGGAAACTAGATTATAAGTGCGGCTTCCCAAGCCAATCTGTTCTGCATATTCCAATGTATGTAAGCCGTTTCGTGATTCGATTCGCTCGATGAGTGATGCTCCATCTTCTGCGGCATAAACCAAATCAATACATGCCTGATCCAACGCAACTGGGTCAGTGGACGCTAAAATTCCAATATCATGCATATCTGGTTCCGCAGGGTTTCCGTCACAATCACAATCCACAGACAGTCGATTCATTACATTCACGTACACAATTCGTTCTCCATTTCCAAGATAATCCACAACTGCCTTTCCTGCTTCACCCATGGATTCCAAAAAGTCATCCTGATCTCCATTAATTCCGCTCTTACTTGTTCCAGCCGTATGAATCCAACTCTTTCCTTCACTGGAACCCAATCCGATCGAAATATTTTTAATCGCTCCCCCAAAACCAGCCATCGCATGTCCTTTGAAATGAGAAAGAACCAAATAAGAATCATAATTAGCAAAATGAGTTCCTACAAAATTTTCTGTTAAATGCGTTCCTCCTGTAACTGGAAGTGACATAGAACCTTCTGAATCCATAATATCTACGTTCGCAATAGCTGTAAATCCATGATCCTCCGCTACTTGCATATGCATCGCCGTACTGGCACGAGAACCACCATAAGCAGTATTGCATTCTACAATCGTACCATTTACAGACTGTACCAAATCTTTGATTAAATCTGGCGATAGATAATTGCTCGCTGGAGGTTCCCCCGTTGATAACTTTACTGCTACATTGCCCGTTGGAGTCCAGTTTAATGCCTGATAAGCATCCATCAGCCCTTCTGGGCTAATATTCGTTGTCATATAAACCGTGGAAGTAGCCTGGGCGTTCTGAACCTGAGATTCTTCTGTTGAACTACTCTCTGATGAAGTTTGCTGTTCTTGACTATTTTGTACTGACTGAGTCGTTTGCGAAGAAGCAGAATCCTCCTGACCACAGCCTGCACAACAAACAGCAAAGAGAAAGAGACCAGCTAAAATAGTGATTAATCTTTGTTTCATACAACACACGCCTCCTTTTCGTTAATTTTAGTTTGATTATATGATTTAGAGTAAACTTTAGGTCAATATGTATTTTGTGAATTTTTTATGAATTACGTAAAGTAATTTAGTGGACATTCCTTTAAAAATATAATATAATTTGGTATTAGTACCATTCCAGTGACCAAATCGTCACCAAATCCAAATAACACATCGCAGGCACTCATATAGGACCCTGTAGAAATGGAGGAAAAATCATGAAGAAACCATATTATATTACAACGGCCATTGCCTATACATCTGGCAAACCACATATCGGAAATACTTACGAAATCGTATTAGCCGACAGTATTGCCAGATTTAAACGACTGCAAGGTTATGATGTTCGTTTTCAGACTGGTACGGACGAACATGGTCAAAAAATTGAAGAAAAGGCAATCGAAGCTGGGGTATCTTGTAAAGAATTTGTTGATAACGTTGCAGCTGAAATCAAACGAATTTTTGACTTGATGAATACATCTTATGATAAATTTATCCGTACAACGGATGACTACCATGAGAAGCAAGTACAAAAGATTTTTAAGAAATTATATGATAAAGGTGATATTTATAAGGGCGAATATGAAGGTATGTATTGTACGCCTTGTGAATCATTCTTTACTGCTTCTCAGTTGGTAGATGGCAAATGTCCTGACTGCGGACGGGAAGTAAAACCAGCGAAAGAAGAAGCTTACTTCTTCCGTATGAGCAAGTACACACAACGTCTGATTGACTATATTAATGAGCATCCAGATTTTATTCAACCTGAATCTCGTAAAAATGAAATGATGAATAACTTCCTGCTTCCAGGTCTGCAAGATCTCTGCGTTTCCCGTACTTCGTTTCAATGGGGAATTCCAGTTGACTTTGATCCAAAACATGTTGTATATGTATGGATTGATGCATTAAGCAACTATATTACAGGACTTGGATTTGATTTGGACGGAAATACGGATCCAATGTTTGAAAAATATTGGCCAGCGGATGTTCATTTAATTGGAAAAGATATTTTACGTTTCCATACCATTTATTGGCCAATTATGTTAATGGCTCTGGACTTGCCGCTGCCAAAACAAGTATTTGGTCATCCTTGGTTATTACAAGGCGATGGTAAGATGAGTAAATCGAAAGGCAATGTAATCTATGCCGATGACTTAGTAAGCTTCTTTGGTGTAGATGCCGTCCGTTATTTTGTTCTCCATGAAATGCCATTTGAAAATGACGGTGTTATTACATGGGAATTAATGATTGAGAGAATGAATTCTGATTTGGCTAACACACTCGGTAATCTTGTAAATCGTACGATTTCCATGTCCAATAAATACTTTGGCGGAGTTGTGGATAATAGAAATGCAGCGGAAGCAGTGGACGAAGAATTAAAGGAAACGGCTTTAAACGCTGTAAAGAAAACGGTTGAAAAAATGGATAAACTGCGTGTTGCCGATGCAATTACAGAAATCTTTACTCTGTTTAAACGCTGTAACAAATACATTGACGAGACAATGCCTTGGGCACTTGCCAAAGATGAAACAAAGCAAGATCGCCTTGCAACGGTTCTTTACAATTTAGTAGAATCTATTACCATTGGAGCCAGCTTATTACAGCCATTCATGCCAGAAACCGCTCAGAAAATTGCAAACCAGCTGAATACTTCTCTTCGTGAAATGAACGAATTGGACAGCTTTGGTAAATATGTTTCTGGTACAAACGTAGTTTCTAAACCTGAAATTTTATTTGCACGTTTGGATGTGGAAAAAACAATGGAAAAGGTCAACGAATTAATGGAAGCTCAGAAAGCTGCTGCTGGTGTAACTGAAGAGCAGCCAGAAGAAGCTGTCATTGATATTGAACCAAAGGAAGAAATCTCCTATGATGATTTTTCCAAAATGCAATTCCAAGTTGGTGAGATTATCTCCTGCGAAGCAGTGAAAAAATCGAAAAAACTACTTTGCTCTCAAGTAAAAATTGGAAGTCAGGTAAAGCAGATTGTATCTGGAATTAAAGCATACTATACACCAGAAGAAATGGTTGGCAAAAAAGTTATGGTTCTTGTCAACTTAAAACCTGCCAAACTGGCTGGCGTTCTTTCCGAAGGCATGTTACTCTGTGCAGAAGACGCAGATGGAAATTTAGCACTTGTAACTCCTGAAAAGCCAATGCCAAGCGGTGCAGAAATCTGTTAGTTAAATTTGAATTTTCTCTTTATACAATAAAAACAAGGCGCTTGTTTTGAAACGCCTTGTTTTTATTGCAATTTTTCTTATTATTTTTAGATTCCTGTTTTATCTATAATAACAGTTAAATGACCATTCTCCATTTCTGCATCATGTAATACACGTAAAAAACGCTCCATATAACGGTTGAAACTTCTATCAGAACTATTTTCATATTTGGAAATATAGATTTCTGTATCTGCATGAATCGTTGTCAGCGCATCATATAAAGCATCTAAATTTCCCCCATAGTAAGATGGAAGATTCAATGTCTCCTTTAAATAATCTTGAAGTAGTTGAACTGTATTCAACTGTTTTGTGTCAATATATACCGTATTCATAAAACTTCCTCCTCAAAGCGTTTAATACAATTGCTCAAATGTATTATAATGATCTTCTGTATAGAAAATCATTCCATCATCAGAATAAATAATCCTTTTTCCATTGCGATACCCTCCGTCAAAGTCAATATCACATTCTTTATAAAAATGCCCCTCTGGAAGCTGTCCTTCATAATTTCCAAAATGGTCTCCGCCAATACTTTTTCCAGGAAGCACTTCCCAAAGATTTCCTTCTCTGCTATCCCATCCCTGTTCCTGTGCTTCTTGCTTTGTAACATAATTTGACGGCAAATGTCCATATGTATGTATATAGAGAGCAACATCCTCCTTGCTAGAGTAGATACCGTCCTCCTCAATGGAAAAAACAGACTCATCGGTTGATATAACTGCTTGATTGCTCTCGACTGTACATCCTGTCAAAATTCCTATAACCACTAGAATCCAGGACATTACCAAAGCAATCCATTTTCTTTTTCCCATAGATCCTCCCTTCTTTACCGATTTTGTTAACATTGATAACCTTTTATCCCCTATAATTTATTTATTATAGCATATTTTTGCATTTTCAGCAATTTTTTTCTATTATTTTCCAAACAAATTCGATATGGAATCTTTTTACTTAAAAATGGCTTCTAATAACGCAATACGGAAGCAGTTTTGCAATTTTATATGCAGCTTCCCAGTCTGTTTCTGTATCTACCTGGTTTAGGACTGGTATTGCCCGACTCCTATTTTTTTGATAATTCAAAAGTAATGCGATATCCACAATATCCACAGTATCCGTTATGGACTTGTGCAAAACCGTTACAGCCAGTTCAGGACGGTGGACAACTTCGCAAATTGGCTTACCTAATGCAGAAATACCCGCCACTGCCAATATTAATTCTGTATTGGGCGGAATGACTGGTTCCCGTTCATTTGGAACTTTTAATGGCAGCTGTCTGGAACCATCTGCTTCTACCAGAATGCAGTTCGCTGTCTTCTTTAACTGAGCCAAAAATTCCAATGAAATTCCAGAAAGTTTTTCTGTATTATCTAAATGATTTCCAACTATTACAAATGGATTTTTTTTAAGAAATTCTTTTACTTTTTGGATATCTTCCTCAAACACGCCTCGATCGGGCTTCCATATATGAGTGGTCGTCGTACTAATGACTGTTCGATTTGCTTTGATATATTCTTTCGCAATTTCCGATAAAATTGTAGATTTTCCTCCTGAACCAATTGCCGCAATTTGAATATTATCCACCACGTTCAGCCTAAATGCCTCAAAATATGAACGATATGTTTGAATCTTTCCCCCCTGTACAGTGTATAACGCTGCCATTTTTCTCCTCCGCAATATTGTCTAAATCATAATTTCATATATTCCCTCTGGATGGATTTTGCTTTGTTCTAAAACAGTTAAAACTCTTTCTTTTTCTTCTGGATTTGCTGCCCATGCCAATCCACATCCTGCGGTAATCTGTGTTGGTACTGGAATAAGTCTTCCTGGAGCATTTCGTTGTTTGCAGTAATGTTCTGCTGCCATTGCAGCTACTGTAGTTTCAAATGTAATTACTAGCTTGCGTTGTTTTTTTCTCATGATCTAGTCCATATCCTCGTAAATTAACGTTTTAATCGCCTCGACTCCAACAGCCACTTCTTCTGATGTATTGAAGTTAGAAAAACTAAAGCGCACCGCACCTTGATGTTCTGTTCCCAATGCCCGATGCATCAATGGAGCACAGTGTCCGCCTGCTCTTGTTTCAATTCCAAACCGCTGACTTAATTCATCACTTACTTGAGCTGAATCATAATCTGCAATATTGAATGTCACAATTGCAGCTCGATCCCATCCAGAAAAATCTCCATAAATTTTGATTCCTGGCAAGTCTTTTATCCCATAATAAAATTGTTTCATTAAAGCAACTTCATATTCATGAATTCGCTCGCATCCCTGTTTCAATACATAACGTAACCCAGCATTCAGCCCTGCAATTCCATGCCCATTTAATGTACCCGCTTCCAATGCAGTCGGCATTGCTTTCGGATGTTCCCTCTCAAACGTCATAATTCCGCTTCCACCGACTTTTAATGGACGAACTGTAATTTTATCCCCTAAACAGATTCCACCCGTTCCCTGAGGCCCGTAGAGGCTTTTATGACCAGTAAAACAAACTGCGCTAATACAGTCTTCTTTCATATCAATTGGAAATACACCTGCTGATTGAGACGCATCTAGAAGAAACAATAATCCATTTTCACGGCAAAGCTGTCCTACTGCATGAATGTCTATTTTATTTCCAGTTAAATTGGATACATGCGTACAAACAATTGCTTTCGTATTGCTCTGAACATAATGTTCCATGTCACTTACTTCCAATCGCCCATTTTCTCTGCACGGAACAATCGAAACTTCCACTCCTTCTTGTTCTAGCTGATATAATGGACGTAACACCGAATTATGTTCTAATACCGTTGTGATTACATGATCTCCTGGCTGAAGCACTCCTTTTATTACCGTATTCAAACTTTCTGTCGAGTTGGATGTAAATGCTACTTTGGCTGGGTCACTGCAATGAAACAAATCGGCAATTTTTTCCCTCGTGTCATAAATAATTCGAGAAGCCTGAAGAGAAACGCTGGATGCACCTCTTCCGCTATTTCCAAAATTTTGAATTGCCTTGTAAACTGCCTCTGCCACTTCTCTTGGCTTTTGCAGCGTTGTAGCCGCATTATCAAAATAAATCAAAATCATTTCCTCCAATCTTTTGGTTAATCACTCATTATACTGAAAAGACTGCTGAAAAGATAATCTCCTTACAGCAGTCCACAATGATTGCATGATTATTTATTTTCTATCTGTTGTGTTTCTCTTATTTCTTCTTGCACCTCTGACTCACTTTCTCGAACCTTTGCGATACTTCCCACTGCAACTCCACTTTCTATATCAATATTAATTAATTTTACACCTGAAGTGTTGCGTCCCAACAGAGAAATATCCGCTACTTTGAGTCGAATTACAATTCCTTCCGTTGTGATAATCATAATATCCTGATTTTCGTTTACTGCCTTTACGCCGACAATATTGCCGCTCTTTTCATTAATCCGATAACATTTTACTCCTTTTCCGCCTCTATGCTGACAGGAAAATTCTTCAATCGAAGTCCGCTTTCCAAGTCCATATTCAGAAACAAACAATAAATCGCTTCCCTGGGTATTCAGCTGCATACCTACAACCTCATCACCATCTTCTAAATTCATACCGATTACTCCCATGGAAGTCCTTCCAGTTGCTCTAACATCCGTTTCCTTAAATCGAATACACTGTCCATATTTTGAAACAAGGAAAATATCTTTTTCATCATCGGTTACTTTTACTTCGATTAATTCATCATTTTCCTTTAAATGAATGGCAGCCAATCCAACTTTACGAATATTCGCATACTCGCCAAAGTCTGTTTTCTTTACCATACCCGATTTAGTTGCCATAAAAAGGTATTCTCCATCGTTGGATTCTCTGCGTGCAATGATCGCAGTTACCTTTTCCTGTGGCTGAAGCTGAATCAAATTTACGATTGCAGTCCCTCTCGCCGTCCGTCCAGCCTCTGGAATTTCATAAGTTTTTAAGCGGTAGACACGTCCTAGATTTGTAAAGAACAGAATGTAGTGATGCGTTGTTGTGATAAGGAGATCTTCAATATAGTCCTCATCAATCGCCTGCATTCCTTTAATTCCTCTTCCTCCTCGGTTTTGTGCCTTAAAGTTGTCCATGGACATACGTTTGATATATCCCAATTTTGTCATTGCAATGACGGTAGTTTCATCTGGAATTAAATCTTCCGCAGAAAAGTCTTCCTCATCAAATCCGATCGAAGTTCTTCTGTCATCGCCATATTTCGCAGCAATTGCGGTAATTTCCTCTTTAATGACTGCCAACAGACGATTTTCATCGGAAAGAATCGCTTTTAATTCCGCAATTTTTTTCATTAATTCTTCGTACTCTGCCTCTAACTTATGACGCTCTAAACCAGTCAATGCACGCAGACGCATATCTACAATTGCCTGGGACTGTGCATCACTTAAACCATAAGTCTGAATTAACCTGGCTTTTGCTTCTGCAACATTGGCTGCCCCTCGAATGATTTGTATTACTTCATCAATATGATCTAATGCAATGAGTAATCCCTCTAAAATATGTGCTCGTTCCTGCGCTCGATTTAATTCGTAACGGGTTCTGCGAGTTACAACATCTTCCTGATGCCGTAAGTAATATTTCAGCATATCCAAAAGATTTAAAATCTTTGGCTGATTATCCACAAGTGCAAGCATATTAACGCCAAATGTATCTTGAAGCTGTGTATGTTTCATTAATTGGTTTAAAACAATATTTGGATTGACGTCTCGTCTTAATTCGATACATACTCGTGTACCTTCACGATTCGACTCGTCTCTTAACTCAGTAATTCCATCGACTCGTTTTTCTTTTACCAATTCTGCGATTTTTTCGATTAAACGTGCTTTATTTACCATATACGGCAATTCGGTTGCCACAATGCGGTGTTTTCCGTTTGCCATTGGCTCAATGGAAGTTACTGCACGAACTTTAATTTTTCCTTTACCAGTGCGATAAGCCTGTTCAATTCCCTTCTTGCCCAATACCATCGCTCCAGTTGGAAAATCAGGTCCCCTTACAATATCCAAAATTTCTTCAATATCGGTATCTCTTCCTTCTTGGATTCGATTATCAATAATTTTAACAACTGCTGCAATTGTCTCTCTCAAATTATGAGGTGGAATATTCGTAGCCATACCAACTGCAATACCTGTTGTTCCATTTACAAGTAAGTTCGGAAAACGGGATGGAAGCACAACTGGCTCTTTCTCTGTCTCATCAAAGTTTGGAGCAAATTCTACTGTATCCTTGTTAATATCTGCCAGCATCTCCATGGAAATTTTAGATAAACGAGCTTCCGTATAACGCATGGCAGCAGCACCGTCTCCATCCACAGAACCAAAGTTTCCATGTCCATCTACCAGTGGATATCTCGTTGACCAATCCTGTGCCAGGTTCACTAATGCTCCATAGATGGAAGAATCTCCATGAGGATGATATTTACCCATTGTATCACCGACAATACGTGCACACTTACGATGCGGTTTGTCTGGACCATTATTCAGCTCAATCATAGAATACAATACACGGCGCTGCACTGGCTTTAATCCATCTCTAACATCTGGCAAAGCACGAGATGCAATAACGCTCATGGCATATGCAATATATGACTGTTCCATTGTTTTTTTCAAATCGACATCATGGACTTTGTCAAAAATTGTTTCATCCATTCTTTATTCCTCCATTAACTTATTAAATATCCAGATTGCTGGCATATTTTGCATTTGTTTCTATAAATTCTCTTCTTGGTTCTACTTTATCACCCATCAATGTAGTAAAGGTTAAGTCAATTTCTGAGCTATCCTCATCATCAATCATAACCCGCTTTAAAATACGACGTTCTGGGTCCATTGTCGTTTCCCAGAGTTGTTCCGCATCCATTTCACCCAGACCTTTATAACGTTGTATTTTATTATTTTGATCTCTTCCAACTTCTCTCAAAATACTGTCCAGTTCTTCTTCGCTGTATGCGTACCATATTTTTTTGTTTTTTTCCAGCTTAAAAAGCGGAGGCTGTGCCAGGTATACATAACCTTGCCGAATTAATTCTGGCATAAAACGATATAAAAATGTCAATAATAACGTACTAATATGAGCGCCATCCACATCGGCATCCGTCATAATAATGATTTTATGATAACGCAGTTTTGTAATATCAAAATCATCGTGAATTCCAGTGCCAAACGCTGTAATCATTGCTTTGATTTCCGCATTTGCATAAATCTTATCCAAACGTGCTTTTTCTACATTTAAAATTTTACCCCTAAGTGGAAGAATCGCCTGTGTAGCACGAGAACGTGCTGTTTTAGCAGAACCTCCAGCAGAATCTCCCTCTACAATATAAATCTCACAGTTTTCTGGGTTTTTATCCGAACAATCAGCTAATTTTCCAGGAAGTGCCATTCCATCCAATGCCGATTTTCTTCTCGTTAAATCTCTGGCCTTTCTGGCTGCCGCTCTGGCACGCTGTGCCATAATCGATTTCTCACAGATAACTTTTGCTACAGCAGGGTTTTGCTCCAAAAAATAAGTAAGCTGCTCTGATACAATTCCATCTACAGCACCCCTTGCTTCGCTATTACCCAGCTTTTGCTTTGTCTGTCCTTCAAACTGAGGATCTTCAATTTTAACACTAATAATTGCAGTTAATCCTTCTCGGATATCTTCTCCTGACAAAGCTGGTTCATTTTCTTTTAAGAGCTTATTTGCTCTGGCATATTTATTAAAAGTATTCGTTAAGGCATTTTTAAAGCCAGAAAGATGGGTTCCGCCTTCTGGTGTATTGATATTATTTACAAAACTGTAAATATTTTCTGTATAGGAATCATTATGTTGAAGTGCTACTTCGACAGACACATTATTTTTTATTCCCTCACAGTAAATTACATCTGTATACAATGCTTCTTTGCTTTTATTCAAATATTCTACAAATTCCTTAATACCACCTTCATAATAAAACGTTTTTTCCTGTTTTTCTTCTCGCTTATCTTTTAAGATAATCTTTAAGCCACGTGTTAAGAATGCCATCTCACGGAGCCTTACTTTTAAATAGTCAAAATCATATACTAATTCTTCAAAAATTTGAGAATCTGGCTTAAAACTAACTTCTGTTCCATGCTTCTCTTTTGCACAATCTCCTACAATTTTGAGTGGATAACTTACCTTTCCTCGCTCATAACGCTGTTGATAAATATGCCCCTCGTTATAAATCACAACTTCTAACCACTCAGAAAGTGCATTTACAACTGATGCACCAACCCCATGAAGACCACCAGAAACTTTATATCCTCCGCCGCCAAATTTTCCGCCAGCATGTAAGATAGTAAATACGACTTCTACTGCTGGAATACCTGCTTTTGGATGTATCCCGATCGGAATACCTCGTCCATTATCTTTTACCGTTATAGAGTTATCTTCATTAATTGTTACTTTTATTGTATCACATGCACCAGCCAAAGCTTCATCCACTGCGTTATCCACAATTTCATAGACAAGGTGGTGGAGACCCTTGGCAGAGGTACTTCCAATATACATACCAGGACGCTTGCGGACTGCTTCCAGTCCTTCCAAAATTTGAATTTGACCTGCGCCATAATCATTGCTCATAAGTGTCCTCCTTTATTTTCATTGCAAATTGCAGTTATTAACATCATTTCCTGTTTCACTGCTTCCATTTTCCTTTATTACTGTTCCCTGAACTACATGGAATATATGATCCATGTGAAATCTATGGTTTATAAAATCATCCAGCCCTGTACAAGTAATCATCGTTTGAATTCCTTGCATACTGTCTAATAAATAATTTTGTCTATTTGAATCTAACTCACTTAAAACATCATCCAAAAGCAAAATTGGAACATCTTTGATTTGCTGCTTTACTAATTCAATTTCTGCTAACTTTAATGATAATGCAGCACTGCGCTGCTGTCCCTGTGAGCCAAAAGTACGAATATCAATTCCATTTATGATAAAACGAATATCATCCCGATGAGGTCCTGACATTGTCGTTTTTTGTTTCAATTCTCTGTCCCGATTTTTACAAAGAGCCAATTCTAATTGCTCTGGCTCCGTATCTGGATCATACACCATAATTAATTCTTCTTTTCCTCCAGTCAAATTCCGATGGATAGCTGTCAAGATTGGATTTAATTGGTGAATAAATTTCTCCCGTCTGTGAATAATCGGTTTTCCAAACTTCACAAGCTGTGCTTCCCAGACTTCTAACATAGCAAGAAATTCTTTTTTATCCACAGCCTCCTTTAATAACCGATTTCGCTGTTGCAGTGATCTGTTATAATTTACCAGATCATATATATATAGTTTATCCAATTGACATAACTCTAAATCAATAAATTTTCTTCTTTCAGAAGGACCGTTTTTTATAATTTGTAAATCTTCTGGTGAAAAAAAGACGATGTTGACCATCCCAAACAATTCACTCACTTTATGAATCGGAACTCCATTAATCGCAATTCCTTTACTTTTTCCCTTTTTTAGATGCATATCAATCCGATTTTCGATACTATCTCGTTTTGTATACATCTTAATATGTGCCTCATCCTGTCCAAATGCAATTATTTCTCGGTCTTTACTGCCTCTATGTGATTTATTGGTACCGCATAAATAAACCGCTTCCAAAATATTTGTTTTCCCCTGTGCATTATCTCCGTAAAAAATGTTAATGCCTGGATGAAATTCCACGACTAAATGTGGATAATTCCTATAATTTTGTAACTCAATTGACTGAATGACCATTCTATTATCCCACTACTTTACAATTGTTACGGTCTCTCCGTTATAGGTGATAATATCTTGATCATACAGCTTTTTTCCTCGCTGCGTTTCTATTTGACCATTTACCTTAACTTGACCATCTTGAATCACAAGCTTGGCTTCTACTCCAGAATCCACTAAATGAGCCGCTTTTAATGCCTGTCCTAGCTTAATATAATCTTCTCGTAATACAATTTTAGACATATTTACCTCCTAATGCCATGGTGAGCCGTCCTGATCCAATCCATGAAATGACTGTATTTCCACTAGGTGTTTCACAAATATCGGATGGACTACGTGGTATAATCAACAGTTATCCACCGTTTTTTCCACAAATCCCCCACTTATACACCAGGAAGTTGTGGATATCTCACCATTTTATCTATGTTTTTGTGGATAACTTAAAATCATCCATCATTAATATTATATAACAATACGATTTTATTCGCAATGAAGATTTCCGTTTTGATACAAAATTATACGACAAAATTGACTGGAAGAATTAAATACGTATAACTTTCTTTCTCATCCTTAATGAAACATGGCGCCTTTGGATTAATCATATATAATGTTACTTCTTCATCATCAATAACACGAAGAGTATCAATTAAAAATCTTGGATTGAACCCAATCATAATATCCTTTCCTACTTTATGAATTGAAATTTCTTCGTTCAATGTTCCAATCGTGGATTTTAACTTCACTTCCATCTTATTATCGGATATATTGATGATAATTGGTTTTTTATCATTTTCTTTTACAAGTAATGTCGATCGGTCAATACAGTTTAAAAATTCCTTTTTGTTGATAACCAGTTTCGTATCATAGTCACTATTAAGCATCTGATTAATTCTAAAATATTCCCCTTCAATTAAACGAGATACCACAATTGTCTGGTCAAACTCAAATATAATATGGTTTGGAGTAAAAAATAATGACACTTCACTTTCTGTATCACCAGTTAATATTTTGCTAACTTCATTTAACGTTTTGCCTGGAATAACAGCTTTAATTGGTTCATAATGATCTTTTAACTTGATATTACGAATTGAAATCCGGTGTCCATCTAGGGAAACAAGTTTCATCCTATTTTCATTAATTTCCATTAATTCACCAGACATCATTTTGTTGGCTTCATTATCAGCAATAGAAAAAATTGTCTGCCGAATAATTTCCTTCAATGTAAATTGAGATAATACAACAGGGTTTGTACGCTCTACCTGAGGCAAATAAGCAAAATCCTCTCCTGATTGACCAGCAATCGTAAATTTGGCTTTTTCACATACAATTGTTGTAGCAAAATTCTCATCCACTTCAATCAAGACTTCGTTATTTGGAAGACGTCTTACAATTTCAGCGAATAGCTTTGCTTCCAAAGCTACAATACCTTCTTCTTCGATCGTACCATTAATGGTTGTTTCAATTCCAAGTTCCAGATCATTTCCAGTAATTGTAATTTCACCATCTTGTGCTGTTAACAACACACATTGCAAAATAGGCATTGTTGTTTTAGAGGATACTGCTTTTGAAACAATGGATACACCTTTTTGAAGATGATCTTTTTGGCATATTAACTTCATAATTGTGGATAACTCCTTTCGGTAAAAAAATTAAATTGCAAATGCTATAATAGATATATAGTATATAATATAGTAGTAGTAGTAGGGGTGGTGGATATTGTGGATAACTTCTGGAACCCTTGAAATTAAAGGAAAAATAGAGCTTTTTTATTGTGGATAACTATGTGGATAACCTGTGGATAATTTGTGGATAACTTCAAAAAAAATAATTTTACATCCATAATAAATAAGTTATCCACAAGTTATCCACCACTTTATCCACCAAAAAATGGCAGTTATCCACATAGTTATCCACCACTTTATCCCCTGGTTAGGGGATAATTTTCTTTTTTAATATCTCAATTGTAGATAATAATGCTTCATTGGTCGGTAAGTCGTTGGCGATTTTTTCTGCACCATGCAATACAGTTGTATGGTCACGGCGTCCCAACACTTTGCCAATTTGATGAAGGGAAAGGTCGGTCATTTCACGGCATAGATACATTGCAATTTGTCGTGGATAAACAATGCCTTTACTTCTTTTTTGTGAAATTAAATCCGCAGAAGTATACCCAAAGTGTTCTGCTACAACGGCTATAATATATTCAGGTTCAATATCATCGGATTCATTTGGAGAGATTAAGTCTCTTAACGCATTTTCCGCTACTTCTAATGTAATATCTGTCTTATAAAGTTTCGCATAGGCAGTAATTTTAGTCAGAGCCCCCTCCAGTTCTCGAATATTGGATTTGATATTGGCTGCAATGTACTGAATAATTTCTGTATCAATATTATAGCCTTCCATTTCTTCTTTTTTTCGTAAAATCGCCATTCTTGTTTCATAGTCAGGCGAAGAGATATCCACTGGCAATCCCATTTCAAATCGAGAACGAAGACGTTCTTCCAATGTTTCAAACGCTTTTGGCGGTTTATCAGAAGAGATTACGATCTGTTTATTGTTCTCATGTAAAAAGTTAAAGGTGTGGAAAAACTCTTCCTGTGTACTTTCTTTACCAATAATAAATTGAATATCGTCGATAAGAAGAACATCAATATTACGGTATTTCTCACGAAATTCCGCAGCAGATACGTTGTTTTTGTTACGTATGGCATCAATCAATTCGGTCGTAAAACGTTCGCTTGTGACATACATAACTTTCATATTTGGGTCGTGCTTTAGAATAAAATGTGCAATCGAATGCATGAGATGGGTTTTACCTAATCCTACACCGCCATAAATAAATAAAGGATTATAGCGTTCGGCAGGGGATTCTGCAACGGCAAGAGAAGCTGCATGTGCAAATTTATTATTTGCTCCTACAACAAATGTATCAAATGTGTATCTTGGGTTTAAATTTAGATTCATAGAAGCGATAGAGTAACTATCCTGTCCATATAAATCAGAAGAATTCGAACGACCGTTTAAATCATTTGGAAGGACAAATTCTACTTGGCAGTGAAAATCAATAGTTTCTTCAATCATAACTTGGAGCAGACGTTGATATTTCTTTGTCAAATAGTCGATAACGAACTTATCGCTTCCATCGGTAACTACAACTTTAACAAGATTATCCTCTACAGACGCTACTTCCAATGGTTTTATCCACGTATTAAAGGAAACGATAGTAATGTCGTACTCTTCTTTTAGATTTTCTTTAATCTCTTCCCACTTTTCTTTTAATAAATCTATCATGTTTTATTCTGACTCCATTCGTGAAAATCTATCAGGCATATATAAAAATAGGAAATGAATGCAAAAATAGAGTGCAAAAGGGCATAAAAATGCCCCTGAATATATGCCATATATTTTATCATAATATAAATAGATTGATTTTTCAATCAAAATTTAAAAGGTGGGAGGAGTTTGAGGTTGTGTAAAAAAAGTTATCCACCGAGTTATCCACCATTTGTGGATAACTCGGTGGATAACTTAAGAAAATAGTAGTTGTCCACAATTAGTGATTATGATACAATGGTGGATATGGTGGATATAGTGGATAAAACTTTAGTGTAAGAAAATTTATCCACAGAGGTTGTGGATAATATGGTGGATAACTTGAAATAGTATAAATGTAAAAATAATAAATAGTGGATATAGTGGATAACTTGAAAAAAATTATCCACTATATCCACAGTCAAAAAAGCTTTTAAAATAAAGAAAAATAGAAAAAGTTAAAAAAGTTATCCACAGCCATTGTGGATAACTTGGCTAGTTATCCACAATTAGATTTGTAAACATTTGAATGGTGGATAACTTTATAGTAGAAATGGTGGATATAGTGGATAACTTTAGGGTAAAATGGTCTCTGGTGGATAACTTAGTGGATAACTTGTGGATAACTGTTTCTAAACCTATAGTTTTAACAAGAAATTTTCGAGTAAAAATTAAAAATGGTGGATATGGTGGATAACTTAAATTGGCAAATTGTGGATAACTTTTTTTCACTAAAAAGAGGAATTTTTTGTGGATATTTTCCTTAGATAAAAAATATTTTAGTTTTTGAAAAAAAAATTCGAATTTACTTGACGAATGCAGGAGAATTCAATATAATTGATATGATGTCCAAGTTTTCAATCTAGGATATGACTATTTATAATATGTAAAGATAGCATTCAAGTATTCATCAATTTGATAAGGAGGTGTATGCTTTATGAAGATGACATTTCAGCCTAAAAAGAGATCCAGAGCTAAAGTTCATGGTTTCCGTTCCAGAATGAGCACAGCTGGTGGAAGAAAGGTTTTAGCTGCAAGAAGAGCAAAGGGAAGAAAGGTTTTATCCGCATAGGTCGCAGTTATGTGACCTTTTCTTCTTTGTAACTATTCAGTTGCTTTGCGTTTTGTATGGGAACTGAATAGTTGCTTTTAAAGGCATGTGAAGAAATGAGGAATATTAATTCGTTAAAAAAAAATGGACAGTTTCAGGCCGTATATGCTGGCAAATGCTCTTATGCAAATCGATATTTGATTATGTATGTATTGCCAAACGGTCAAGAAGAAACTCGAATCGGAATTTCGGTTAGTAAAAGGGTAGGAAATAGTATTGTACGACATCGGATAACACGATTGATTCGAGAGAGTTATCGATTAAACAAAGCACGATTGAAACAAGGATTGGACATTGTAGTTGTAGCCAGACCGTTGGCAAAGGAACAAGGATTTTCGGAAATAGAAAGTGCATTCCTGCATTTGGGAAGAATGCATCGTATTTTTTTTAAGGAATCGAAGTGATAGAACGATTGAAGAAATTATTTATTTTATGTATTCACGGATATCAAAAGTATTTGTCTCCGCTAAAATCGAATCACTGTAAGTATACACCAACCTGTTCCCAATATGCGATTGAAGCGCTGGAAAAGCACGGGTTAATAAAAGGGATGCTGCTTGCCGTTTGGAGAATTCTTCGGTGTAATCCCTTTTCAAAAGGTGGGTATGACCCTGTTCCTGAAAAGAAGGAGGAAAGTAAGTGAGTTTTTTAACACTGACACAGAGTAATTGGTTTATAATTGGCCCAGTGGCACAAGTGCTTGGTTGGGTAATGAATGCAATTTATGAGTTTTTGGACATGCTGTCAATTCCCAGCATTGGTTTAAGTATTATTTTATACACAATTATCGTAAAAGCATTGATGCTGCCGCTTTCGATTAAGCAGCAGAAGTTTTCTAAACTAAATATGGTAATGAATCCTGAAATTGTAAAGATTCAAAAGAAATATAAAAATAAAAAAGACAATGTGTCTATGATGAAACAACAAGAGGAATTGAAAGATGTATACAGTAAATATGGCGTAAGTCCAGCAGCTGGATGTCTTCCTATGTTGATTCAGATTCCATTAATCTTTGCTTTATATCAGGTTATTTATAAGATTCCTGGATATATCCAGAGTGTAAAAAATATGTTTGTTCCGATTCAGACTGCTTTGATGAATATTGAAGGATGGGCAACAAATGAACAATTAATCGAACTTGGAACAAAACATGCCATTCGTGCAGCTGATTTTACCGGTGCAGATGCTGCTAATCGTGTGATTGATCTACTTTATGTATTAAATCAGGCAGAATGGGGAACATTCCAGAATATTTTCCAAAATGATGCATTAACACAGGCCGTTAATACGTCATTACCGCAAATTAATGCGATTAATAACTTTTTTGGTATTAATCTTGCAAGTTCGCCAAGTGCTCAGATCACAACTGCATGGTGGGTGCTTTTAATTCCTATTTTAGCGGGGTTGACGCAGTGGCTTAGTACAAAGATGATCTCTGTAAATACAGGAAATGAAGATACTCCAGGAGCTGGAATGATGAAGTCCATGAATACGGTTATGCCAATTATGTCTGTATTTTTCTGCTTTACATTTTCAGCAGGTATTGGTTTATACTGGGTTATTTCTTCATTGACACAAATGGTTAGTCAGTATTGTGTAAACCGTTATATGGATCGTATCGATATTAATGCCATGGTTTCGAAAAATATGGAAAAAGTAAACGCGAAGAGAGCGAAGCAGGGGCTTCCTCCGAAGAAAGTTAAACCAGTGCTATCTGTGAAGAATTTAGAGGAAGAGGAAGAAATCGAAGAGAAGAGAGAAAAAGCGGCTACAGTTCGCCGTGAAGAACAGATGAAAGCTTCTACACAGTATTATAACAATACCAACAAAAAGAAGGGCAGTCTGGCGGCAAAGGCAGGCATGGTTCAGCAGTATAATGAGAGAAACTCGAAGAAAAAATAGATTTTTGTTTGGTAAGGGGGTTATAAAGTGGCTGATTTTAAAAACTATTCGGCAAAAACTGTAGAAGATGCGATTACGCAGGCATCTGTGGCACTTGGTGTGACAAGTGATAAATTAGAATATGAAGTTTTAGAAAAAGGATCTTCTGGTCTTTTAGGAATTTTTGGTGTGAAACCAGCAGTGATTAAAGCACGTAAGAAAGTCACGGTGTTAGATGAAGGACGTGAGTTTCTGGAAAAAGTATTTGATAAGATGAATATGGATGTCACCATTGATATGAAGTATAATGAAGAGGAAAAATCAGTTTCCATTAATTTAATTGGCGGTGACATGGGTGTTTTAATTGGAAAAAGAGGACAGACGTTGGACTCTCTTCAGCATCTGGTTAGCTTAGTCATTAATAAACATAGTGAGGACTATCTCCGTGTAAAACTAGATACAGAAAACTATAGAGAACGAAGAAAAGAAACACTGGAAAACTTGGCGAAAAATATTGCATACAAGGTAAAGAGAACAAGACGCCCTGTATCATTGGAGCCAATGAATCCATATGAAAGAAGAATCATTCATGCTACTTTGCAGGATGATCGTTATGTGGTGACGAAGAGTGAAGGAGAAGAGCCGTTTCGTCATGTAATCGTATTATTGAAAAAGGAAAGAAAGTATTACGATAAGAAGAAAGGACAATAGGTTATTCTTCTTATATACTTAGGTACAAGAGGCGGGTGCAACTTTACGCATCCGCCTTTTATATCATGATAGATTTATGTCACAGTAAGGTGACATTGGGAGGTAAATATGAACACAACTACGATTGCTGCGATTGCTACAGCAGTGAGCCCTGCTGGACTTAGCGTAATTAGAATTAGTGGAGAAGAAGCATTTTCGATTATTGATAAAATATATCGCTCCAAAAGTGGACATAAGAAACTTTCAGAGCAGCAAAGCCATACGATTCATTATGGATATATTTATGATGGAGAAGAGATGATTGATGAGGTGCTTGTCCTATTGATGAGAGCACCGAAAACATTTACAAAAGAAGATACAGTAGAAATTGATTGTCATGGTGGTATTTTAGTGACAAGAAAAATATTGGATACGGTTGTGAAATATGGAGCCAGTCTGGCAGAACCAGGTGAGTTTACAAAGAGAGCTTTTCTAAATGGGCGTATGGATTTATCAGAGGCAGAAGCTGTATTGGATGTAATTCATGCAAAGAATGAGTTTGCACTGCAAGCTTCTGTGAAACAATTAAAAGGTTCTGTTGCGAAGAAAATTCGTGAATTGAGAAATGATATTTTAGATAGCATTGCTTTTATTGAATCGGCTTTAGATGATCCAGAACATATTTCCATTGAAGGATATGATGAGCAGTTAAAAGGAATTTTAATTAAGATGCAAAAGGAATTAAAACGGTTAGCAACGCAATATCAAAATGGAAAAATGCTTTCAGAAGGAATTAAAACGGTTATTTTAGGAAAGCCAAATGCTGGAAAATCGTCATTGATGAATCGGCTGACTGGTCAGGAAAGAGCAATTGTGACAGAAATTGCAGGTACAACAAGAGATACCTTGGAAGAACAAGTACAGATTGGCGGAATCGGATTTCAAATGATAGATACGGCTGGAATTCGAAATACTGCCGATGTAGTGGAAAAAATTGGAGTGGAGAGAGCAAAACAGGCGGCAGAAGAGGCTGATTTAATTTTATACGTTGTAGATGCTTCGCAGCCTTTGGATGAGAGCGACTTAGAAATTATTTCTATGATTGAGCAAAAGAAGGCAATTATTTTATTAAATAAAACAGATTTAGAGCCAAAATTGACAGTTAAGGAACTTCAAAATCGTTGTCCTTCTCATCCAATCCTCATGATCTCTGCTAAAACGGAAGAAGGAATGGAAAACTTAGAAACAACGTTGCAGCAAATGTTTTTGGAAGGCAAAATTTCATTTAATGATGAAGTGTATATTACAAATGCGAGACATAAAGAATGTTTAGATAACTCGATTAAAAGCATAGAAAAAGTGTTGGAAAGTATTGAAGCTGGGCTTCCAGAAGATTTTTATACAATTGATTTAATGGATGCTTATTCCTCTCTTGGTTTAATTTTAGGTGAAGCAGTGGAAGAAGATTTAGTAAACCGAATTTTTTCTAAGTTTTGTATGGGAAAGTAATAAGTTTTTTTATAGAAGAAAATTTTAACGTTTATACCGTATTTACGGTGTTGGGAGGTAATTATGCCAGTTTTAGAGGAACAATATGATGTTGTCATTGTAGGAGCAGGTCATGCTGGCTGTGAGGCTGCATTAGCTGCTGCTCGTCTTGGACTAGAAACAATTTTATTTACTGTGAGTATTGACAGTATTGCATTAATGCCATGTAATCCAAATATTGGAGGAAGCTCAAAAGGACATCTAGTAAGGGAAATTGATGCACTTGGGGGTGAAATGGGAAAAAATATTGATAAGACATTTATTCAATCAAAAATGTTGAACAAATCCAAAGGACCAGCCGTACATTCTCTGCGTGCACAGGCGGATAAAAGAGAGTATTCAAACGCTATGCGTCATGTATTGGAGACGACGGATCGTTTAACGATTCGTCAGGCAGAAGTATGCAAAATATTGACAGAAGAAGATCAAGTAACAGGTGTGGAAACATACTCGGGGGCTATTTATCATTGTAAAGCAGTTGTACTAGCTACAGGTACGTATTTGAAAGCAAGATGTATTTATGGAGATGTAAGCAATGCGACAGGTCCAAATGGGCTGCAAGCTGCCAATCATTTAACAGATTCTTTAAAAGAGCTTGGAATTGAAATGTTTCGTTTTAAGACGGGAACACCAGCTCGAGTAGATAAAAGAAGCATTGACTTTTCCAAGATGGAAGAACAGTTTGGAGACGATGTCATTATACCATTTTCTTTTACAACCGTTCCAGAATCTGTACAAAAAGAGCAAGTATCTTGCTGGCTAACCTATACAAATGAAAAAACACATCAAATAATCCGAGATAACTTAGACCGTTCTCCGCTCTTTTCAGGAATGATTGAAGGAACGGGACCACGGTATTGTCCATCCATTGAAGATAAGGTAGTAAAGTTTGCAGATAAGAATCGGCATCAAGTATTTATTGAGCCAGAAGGGCTTTATACAAATGAAATGTATCTGGGAGGAATGTCAAGTTCCTTGCCAGAAGATGTACAATATGCAATGTATCGAACTGTGCCTGGATTAGAAAATGTACGAATCGTAAGAAATGCGTATGCAATCGAATATGATTGCATTAACCCACGTCAATTAAAACCAACATTGGAATTTAAGAAGATTTCTGGACTTTATAGTGGAGGACAGTTTAATGGAAGTTCTGGATACGAAGAAGCAGCAGCTCAGGGATTAGTTGCTGGAATCAACGCAGCAATGCATGTATTAAATCGAGAAGAATTAGTACTAGATCGTTCTCAAGCATATATTGGAGTATTAATTGATGATTTGGTCACAAAAGAAAATCGGGAACCATATCGTATGATGACCTCTCGAGCAGAGTACCGTTTGATTCTCCGACAGGATAACGCAGATTTACGATTATCAGAAATTGGATATAAAATTGGATTAATTAGTCAACAGCGTTATGAGCATGTATTGGAAAAGAAATATCAAATTGAAGAAGAAATACAGCGATTGGAACATACAACAATAGGAGCAACGATTCCAGTCCAGCAGTTATTAGAAAAAAACGGAAGTACACCATTAAAAAGTGGAAGTACCTTGGCGGAATTAGTAAGAAGACCAGAGCTAAACTATGAGATACTTGCTCCAATTGATCCAAATCGTCCGCAGTTAGCAAAAGATGTCATAGAACAGATTAATATAAATATGAAATACGAAGGATATATCAAACGGCAAATGAAACAAGTAGAGCAATTCAAAAAATTAGAGGGTAAAAAATTATCCATCGATTTTGATTACTCAGTTGTTCCAAGCCTCAGAAAAGAGGCAGTTCAGAAACTAAACTTATATCAGCCATCTTCTATTGGACAGGCATCCCGTATTTCAGGCGTTTCACCTGCGGATATTTCTGTACTATTGGTATATCTTGAACAACAGCGAAGATAATGTTCCACATGGAACGTTGTGACAGAAAGACAGAGGGGAAATGTTCCACGTAGAACGTTGTGAGAGAGAAAGGCAGAAAGGAATGTTCCACGTAGAACGTTGTGAGAGAGAAAGGCAAAGGGAAATGTTCCACGTAGAACGTTGTGAGAGAAAGGCAAAGGGAAATGTTCCACGTAGAACGTTGTGAGAGAAAGGCAGAGAGAAATGTTCCACGTAGAACGTTGTGAGAGAAAGAAAGACAGAAAAGAGATGTTCCACGTGGAACATTTGAAATAAGGAGATAGAGATTTTATGGATAAAGAGAAAAAACTTCAGTTATTGGAGGAGGCATTTGCTCAAATTCATCTTCAATTGGAAAGCTATCAGTATGAGCAATTCTTGCAATATTATGAAATGTTAATTGAAAAGAATAAAGTGATGAATTTGACTAGTATCACGGAGTTTGAAGAAGTTATCCACAAGCATTTTGTGGATAGTGTGGTTAATTTTGAAAAAATAGTGGATAACTCAAAAAAAATAAGTTTAATCGATGTAGGAACGGGAGCTGGTTTCCCTGGAATTCCAATTAAGATTGTGTATCCATTTATAAAGATAGTTCTTTTGGATTCCTTAAATAAAAGAGTTAAGTTCCTGCAAGAAGTGATTGAAAGTTTAGAATTACAAGATATTATTGCAATTCATTCTAGGGCGGAGGATGCTGGAAGAAGTGTGCAATATCGAGAAATATTTGATTACTGTGTATCTCGAGCAGTGGCGAACTTGGCGACTCTTTCGGAATATTGTTTGCCGTTTGTAAAGGTAGGAGGATGTTTTATTTCTTATAAAGCAGGAGCAGTGGAAGAAGAATTGGAACAATCTAAGAAAGCAATACAATTATTAGGAGCAGAAGTGGAAGAAAAAAAGGATTTTATACTTCCGAATACGGATATTCATCGATCTATGATTTATATTAGAAAAGTAAAGTCTACTCCACAACGTTATCCAAGAAAATCTGGAATGCCATCAAAGGAACCGTTGAAATAAAAGTTTTCTATTTACTAAATGATGAAAAATAATAAGAAGGAGATTACTGGAAAATCAAATTTTCATATAAGGTAGTGATATAAGATAATATCATATCTAGTTGAGTATTTGTATTTCCCGATAATCTCCTTTTTTTCAATTAGGGGATCTTCTTTATAGATGCAGTTCTATTTATTAGAATTTTAGCATGTATAACTTTATATATCCAGATTGTGGAATATTTACGGTTCATAAAGAAGATTTGATTTCTATGGTTGAATATTCGATTTCCCAATATGTCTTCCTAGAACAAAGCGATATTAGAAATAAGAAATCATATCTAAAATAGATTTTGGGTTTTCTTGTGGAATATCATAGCTGCAATTTTCTGCTATGGATGCTTCAATTGCTGGATTAATTTCCTGATACTGCTTTATAATATTATGAATTTCAGGAACAAATTCTCCTCCTAAAATACAAATATTATTATCAATTTTTCTCAGAATACTTTCAATAGATATTCCCATATATTTTCCACAAAGAGAAGCATATAAATATTTTGCATGATAACCTCCCATATGAGCCATTTGATACAGTTGATCAATATCTGTGGAAGGAATTGTCATGACTCTTCTCTTTTGTAATTTATGTTGAATCATTTTGCGGCTGGAAATAATATTATAGGCAAGGGTTCCATAGATTGGAAGGCTATAATAGAACGAATGGAGCCGTCCTGTTTTATCAGGCATTTTATTGCATTCTGAAATTGATTCTGGGTTAATTAACATAATTTTATTAAATAATTTTTTATTGTAGATACATGAAGTAAGGACAAGGGAGGAAGAATTTCCAGATGTTACAACATCCGTTCTTGCACCTATAATGTTTGTAATAAAATCGTTAATTAATTGTACAAAAACAAAATTAACATAAGTAAAGTTTGGCTTTTCAGAAAAACCACATCCTAAAAGATCTAGAGTATAGACAGTACGAGTCTTAGAAAGTTCTGTTATAACTTTTTCCCATTCATAAGAACTGGAAGTATTATCCAATGAATGAATTAATAAAATGGGATGTCCTGAACCAGTACATGTATAAGAGATATCTCCTAATCTCCAATGGTAAGTATGACTGAGAACGGGCGGTTTTATATTTTTTTGTGCATTGTGAAAGATGATTTTATTAATAATAGAAATTGCTGCTGTAACAGATGCAATAGAGGAAAAAATAGTAAATAACTTTTTTTTCAGATTCATTGGCTTAAACAAGGATATATATCCTTGTATCCTCCTTTCTTAATTTATAACTTCTCGGAATCTTCAGCCCTGATTTTATAAGGCTTTCAGACCCCTATCTCAAAAAATCACCCACTTTTTTACAAAAAACTCTTGACAAATCGCTCAAAA
>OEQY01000031.1_pt1 | contig 62131 bp, 67 predicted proteins | sample 1539871 | NCBI WGS metagenome assembly OEQY01 (sample SAMEA3891877, study PRJEB23780) | metagenome | biome: terrestrial biome; feature: animal house; material: Caecal content | place: Italy | collected 2015-05-05 | reverse complement strand
CGTGCAACCGAGCGGAGTAGTGAATGAGGCTGAAATTGATTCACCGTAGAGTGATGGGCTGTGAGGCTTCGCAATCGTCTGTACTTTTTGTACAGGCGGTTTTTTATTGCCTTTTGTTTCGTGCCGTCTGCACAATCCACGCAACCGATACAAGATATCTTGTAGGATTTTTATTTTTCTGCATTGACAATTCTCCTGAATTATTGTATATTGATTGTGCCTCGGTGGGTAATTTATAACCAAAGTTGCGGCGAGATGCGTGCAACCGAGCGGAGTAGTGAATGAGGCTGAAATTGATTCACCGTAGAGTGATGGGCTGTGAGGCTCCGCAACCGTCTGTACTTTTTGTACAGGCGGTTTTTTGCAAAGTTGGTGTATGCACGCACGCCGTTGCACGGTTGAGTGAAAGGAAAACAGCCCGAAACGCCGTTACTCTATGTGAAGGTACAGTTCCACAAGTTTTCCGGAAATTTTTGCGTCTTTCAGCACCTTTTCCGTTATCGTTTCCCCCTTTTTAATCATTGTTTCCCCCTGAAAGTTCACTATCGTTTTGTCCACTCTTTTGTGAAGCAAAAAATCAAAGTTGCCGTATCTTCGCCTTACGGTTATGTTTGAAATTGCAACATTTTGCGTTGACGGTGCAACGTTTTTTGTAACCGTCAACTGTTGCGGCGTCTGTTGCTCTTTTTCGGCTTTCTGCTTTTGCGTGGCAACAACCTGCTTTTTCCACAAACTTTTCGCCGACGGCGTTTTAATTACTATCGCATCCTTTCCCACGCTTAAAACAACCCCTGCGGTAAAAATTCTTTCCCCCGAGTAAATGCGTGTAAGAGCAAGAGAATTTGAAAAATCGGCGTCTGTCAGATTACCGCAAAAATTGCCTGCCGTGTCAAAAATTTGTTTACCCGTGTGCAACTTCCCGAAACGTTTTGTCTTCAATTCTTCGGAAATGCCAGCAGGCTGTTCCACAACGGAAACAACTTGTATTTGTGCGGCTTTTTTCTTCCTTTGCAGGTGTATTTTCACCTTCGCCATTTCGCCTACGTCCGCCACGCATGTGCGCAGTGCGTTGTCGAAAAAAACGTCAGGCACAACCGTTCCCCCTGCAGTGCAGTCAAACAGGCGCAGTTCCGTCAGTTTTATCATATCTTCCCCCAAGCAATAAATTTTTGAAAGATTATTCCCAAAAATGCGTTTATAGTGTATAATATGTAAAACAACTGTATTTTTTACAAAAAAAACAGGTAAAGGAGATAAAATATGGGTTGGTTCAAATCGCAAATGTGGAAAGTGTTGGAGTGGAAGGACGAAAGTCAGGACACAATGGTGCATCGCTTCGACATGCAAGGCAAAGAAATAATGAGCGGTTCGCAATTAACCGTCAGAGAGTCGCAGGCAGGCGTGTTTGTGCATCAGGGCAAAATCGCCGACGTTTTCGGCCCCGGTCAGCACAAACTTACAACACGCAACCTGCCCATTCTTTCGGCAATAGGCAGTATCTGGTATCAGGGCGAAAGCCGTTTCAAAGCGGAGTTGTACTTTGTCAACACCAAGCAGTTTGTGGACTGCAAGTGGGGCACCAACAATCCCATCACCATGCGTGACAAGGAATTCGGTGCCGTGCGTGTGCGTGCTTTCGGCAATTACTCTTTCAGAGTCAACGACCCTGCGGAATTTTTGCGGGAAGTGTTTGGCACCAACGGCAAATTCGGCGTGCAGGACATAGAAAGCAATCTCAAAAGTATTCTTGTTTCGCAAATGAGCGACACCATTGCCGAAAGCGGCATTTCCGCTTTGGACATGGCAATGAACTACCAGGAATTCGGCAACATGATACGTGACAACGCCCAAGCCAAATTTGACGCCATAGGTTTGGAACTGACGGACTTCAACATCATCAACATCAGTTTGCCCGAAGCGGTGGAAAAGGCAATAGACGAACGTGCAAGTTTGGGAATACTTGCCGACCAGATGGGCACCTACACGCAAAAGAAGGCGGCGGACGCTCTCGGCGATGCGGCGAAAAACCCCGGTTCTGTGGGTACTTTCATGGGTATCGGTTTGGGAGCGCAGGCAGGCGGTATTTTGGGGACGGCATTCGGCAGTGCGCAAAATGCCCAAAACAAGCCCAAGGACAGTAAATTCTGCCCCGAATGCGGTGCCAAAATCAGCGCAACGGCGAAATTCTGTCCCGAATGTGGCAAAAAACTTGTGTCGGGAAACACCTGCCCGTCCTGCGGAAAACCCGTTGGAGAAGGTGCGAAATTCTGTCCCGAATGCGGAGAAAAATTAAACTGAAATTATGGACGACAACAGACTGAAACAACAAAAGTCATTTCAGCACAAATGTCCCAATTGCGGAGCCACGTTGCGTTTCGACCCTGCAAGCGGAAGTCTTTTGTGCGACCATTGCGGAGGAAAGGTACAGTTTGACCAAAACGTCGACGTGCAGGAAAGGGATTTTTCCGATTTGGCTACATTCAGTCGCTGGGACGACGGCGATGTGGCAACGTATCGTTGTTACAACTGCGGCGCAGTTACCGTTGCTCCACGCACTGCGCTTGCAACTACCTGTCCCTACTGCAATTCGCCAGTGGTAATCGACGACAAAACGGGTTCGCTTGTCAAGCCCGATTCGCTGATACCCTTTCAACTCACTGCCAAACAGGCTGCGCAACAACTTTCAAGGTGGCGCAAACGCAGGCTGTTTGCCCCCAACAAGTTTCGCAAACACACACGTGAGGACAGCGTCAAGGGCGTTTTCGTTCCCGCATGGACGTTTGACGCCACAACGACTTCTTCCTACAACGGCACGGTGGGTATTCGCAAAACACGCACCGTTCGCCGCAACGGAAAAACCTACACGGAAAGTTACATAGATTGGGTGCCTGTCAGCGGAGTTATCGACAACACTTTCGACGACGTATTCATTCGTGCCAACGGAAACATTCCCGAAAAGTATTTTCGGGCGTTGCAACCTTTTCCAAAACAAAATTACAGGGTGTACAGCAACGAATTTTTGGCGGGTTACATTGCCGACCATTACACTTTGGAGCCGTTGGACGCATTTTCGCAGGCAAAAATGCAAATGGAACAAAAGATACGTCGGGACATACTTTGGCGGTACGGAGCGGACGTGGAAGGTACACTCAATGTGGAAATGCGTTTTTTGTCTAAATCATTCAAGTACATGATGGTTCCCGTGTATGTTGCCGCCACCAAGTACAACAAAAAAGTGTACAATCAGTACGTTTCCGGCATTTTCAGCGATGACAAACAGCACAGCAAGGTGTGCGGAAAGGCTCCCGTGTCGCCGTGGAAGGTGTTGCTGACTGTTTTGGCGGGAATAGCGGTGATTGCAGGCATCGTGTTGCTGTACAACTATCTGGGCGATTCTAACCCTGCGGACATTTGGGAGGATTTTCCCGAATGGTATTCTTTTTTGAAGTAAAAACAGGCTTATAAAGTTGCCAAAAAGGCGATAATATTGTACAATAAACAAAAAAAGGAGAACAACTTTCATGATAACGAAGGATATGAGAATTGTTGACGTTTTGCAGGTTAAGCCTCAGGCGGCACAGGTTTTCGGCAGTTACGGCATGGGATGCATTCATTGTTTGCTTGCCCACCAGGAAACCGTCGAGGAAGCAGCCGCTGCCCACGGAGTGGACGTCGAAGAAATGCTTGCACAACTCAACGCCTGACATTACACATCAAAATCCGACACTTTTTTTGTTTGTAACGACAGATAATGTGTCGGATTTTTTGTTGCGTACTGCACAAAAACTTACATTTGCTATTGACTTGCAACATTTGCGGTGTTACAATATCTAATGTAAAAAAGTTTTGACATTTGTATTTTGAAGTTGGAGGTAAAAATGGACAAACAACAAATTTACACGAGAGCGTTGGAAGTAATGGAAGAAAATTTCGGACACATCACGGAAATGTGTCTTGCTTCAAGTGCGGAAAATATCGTTTCCGCAAGGGATGTAAACGCCTATTACCGTGAAGGTAAATTTTACGTTTTGGGAAAAACCACAAACACCCTTTTCCACGACATAGAAAGAAATCCCAACGTGGGACTGTGCCACGGTTCGCACAATATGCAGGGCGTTGCACGCTCTGTGGGACATCCTTTGGATGCCGGCAATGCCGAGTTGCGCAAAATTTTGAAGAGAGAGTTTTCTCTCAACTACGAAGAGTACGTTGCGGAATCCAACCCCGACATGCGCATTGTGGAAATCACCCTCACCAAGGCGGAAACGTACACAAGGTATCACCGCTACGAGATAGATTATGTCGCAAAAACAGCCGACCGTGATCACACTCAGCCCCTGTTCATTTACAGATAACTTTTTTGAGGCATTGTTTCGCCCATGAAAAAAGACGTTCTTTCGGTAACGTCTTTTTTGTTTACTTTTTATTGCGTTTGCGAAAACTTATTGCGTGGCTTTCAACTCAGGCGTTTGCGCCCCAATCTTTCAGCAATTCGTCCACCGTGGTTATTTCCGCTCCGTAAACTTCTTTCAGGTACTTCAAACCGTATTCGTAGTCTTCCTTTGTGAAGCAGTCGGTTGCGTCCTTTGCCACCACAATGTTGTAGCCCAGGCAGTAGGCGTCGGCGGAAGTGTGTCTGACGCACATGTGTGTGTGCAAGCCCGTCATAATTACCGTATCTACGCCCAGTTCTTTCAACAGCAAGTCCAAATCGGTGTGGAAAAATCCGCTGTAACGGCGTTTGGGTACAACGTAGTCGGTTTGGCACAGTTTCAATTCGGGAATAACCTCTGCGCCTTTTGTCCCGACAATGGCGTGATCTCCCCACAATTTAAGTTCGTGGTCTATTCCTTTAATGTGGGCGTCGTTGCAGAAAACAACGGGCACGCCGACTTTTCTCGCTCCGTCCAGCAGTTGCGCCGTTTTGGGTACAATTGCCAACCCTCTGTCGCATTTCAATGCACCCGTTACAAAATCGTTAAGCATATCAACTACAAGTATTGCCTGTTTCATTGCCAAGCCTCCAATATTATCGTTTGATTAAATATTATCTCAAACCCGTCAAAAAGTCAATTGCCTGTCTAAATTTACGTTTTTTGTCTTTCACCTTTCAACTACGGCAACAACGTGTTGTGTTGGAAACACGTCCGTTTCAAAGATGTGGTGCAGGTGCTTGCAAGGTTGTGTGCCACCAACAAAAACAATAGGGCATTGAACTTTGCGCATGTGTAAGTACCGTTGCGTTTGTTTCAAAACTGACGGTGTAAGGTTTTGCTTCCGTGTTAGCAGTTCATTTCTGCGTTGAGCGTCTTTTTATCATTGTTTTTTCGTTTTTTCGTCCCGCAAAGTGCCAAATTTTGCTTCATACGTATGTTTTGCTGGAAAAATTATTCACTTTTGTTAAATTTTTTGATAGTATTTAATATGTGTTTAAGTTTATTTATGGTATAATAAAAAAATGAAAACGCTTACTGTATCTGACAACAAAACACTTAAAAAATTTGTACTTCTTCCCGACGAGTTGTACAGTGGCGACGACAAATACGTGCCATACATGCTGCGTGATTTGACAAACACTCTCAAACGGTTGCTTTTCAAGGACAAAACCTACACTGCGCTGATTGTTACCGATGGCGACAAAACGCTTGCCCGTGCGCTGTTTACAATCACCAAAAACAAGCAGTTGCACACGGAAAAATGCTGTTTCTTTTGCATGTTCGAGTGCGTCAACGACCAGGCGGTGTGCAACGCCATGTTGGACGAAATGGTGCGTCAGGCCAAGCAACAGGGCGCCGAGTACATTTCCGGCACCTATTTTCCCTTCGACCAGGACAACAGAAGGGGCATCTTGTGCCACGGGTTTGACCGTGCTCCGTTGATTTTTACCTCTTACAACCCGCCTTATTACAACGATTTGTTGCAAAACTACGGCTTGGCAAAGCAGACGGACGCATTGGAATACGAACTGAAACGCAACGAAGTGGACGACTCACGGGTGGCACGCATTGCCGAATTTGTGCAAAAGAAGTACAACTTCCGTGTTGACACGATAAATTGGAACAACATCGACAGAGACGTGAAAGACGTACACACCGTCATGCAACGTGCAACCAACGAAATCATCTATCAGGACGCCCCGTCGGTAGAAGCGTTGTACAACATCGTCAGTCAGTGGAAAGCCTACCTCAACAAGGATTTTATTCTCATTGCCCGTTCCAACGTTGACGATTCTCCTATTGGCGTGGCAATGGCGTTGCCCGACTTTTTCCAGGTTTTCCGCAAAATGCGTGGCAGAATGGATTTGAGGGGAATGGTGGCTTTTCTGCGAGAAAAAAACAAAATACGTTCCGTCCGTGCGATAATGCAGTACGCCGTGCCGGAATATCAGAATAAGGGCGCAATAGTTGCGTTGTATCACGCCATGATACAGTCTGCCGACAAACACGGCATCACCTATGCCGAGGCAGGCACGGTAATGGAAAACAACCAACAGTCAAACGGTGCGCTGTTGGCGTTGGGCGGAAAACTTGCCCGTGTTTACCGAATTTATTACAAGGAAATCTGAAAAATGCTCAATCTCATTGCACAAGGAGGGGTCCTTTCCACCGTGGCGACGGTAGTTGTAGTGTTGGCAATGTTTCTGTTGCCTGCGCTGGTGGTGTGGCTTACCAAAAAAATCAAGTTTCTCAACACGATAGGTGCTATTGCCGTCTGCTATCTTGCGGGATTTATCATTTCCGTTTTGCCTTTGGGCTACGACAAAGCCTTGACGCAAAACATCGCTTCCATTTTGGTGGCGTTGGCAATTCCTCTGATACTTTTCACCATAGACCTTGGTAGCGTCAAAAAACTCGCCAAAAAAACAGTGCTTTCATTTGCATTGGTAATTGTGGCAACGGTAGTCGTTTCCACCGTGGCGTTTTTCATTGCAGATGGCGCCGGACTCAACAATGCCAGTCAACTTGCGGGAATGGCAACAGGATTGTACATCGGTGGCACGCCCAACCTGATTGCAATAGGCAACGCCCTCATTCCGTCGGACGTCCGTTCGGAGGTCATTGCCGCAGCCAACACGTCGGACTTTTTTGTGGGCGGAATCTACTTCCTGCTTATTCTCACAGTAATACGTCCCGTGTACAGACGCTTTCTGGACAGGCCTCTTAAAGGTAAAAAAGGCGTGGAAGAGCAACAGGACGAAAAGCCCGTTGCCGACGAAGTGGGTGCAAGCACCGACGACCTTTCCGAGGAAGACAGTTCCGTGCAACAAAACGTACAGGCGGAATACGACTACAAGTCCATTCCTCGTGATTCAAAGTCAATTTGGCGTCTTATCGGGGTAATAGGCATGGCAGTGGGATGTCTTGCCGTAGGGGCAGGATTGGAACTGCTGATAAACAACAGTCTGAACGGCAGTTTGTACATTCTGATAACGGTATCCGTTTTGGGCGTAGCATTCAGTTTCATTCGTCCCGTGCGTGAAACCAAGGGTGCCTATCAGGTGGGGCAGTACCTGATTCTCATCTTTTCGTTGGGTCTTTCCATGAGCATCGACCTCAGCGCTTTGGTCAGGGAAATTTTGCCCACGTTGCTTTTCTTTGCATGCGTGCAGACAAGTTGCGTGATTTTGCACCTTATTCTGTGCAAAATTTTCCGCATAGACAGCGGCACTGCAGTGATAACAAGCACCGCCGGTATCTACGGTCCTCCCTTTATTGCGCCCGTTGCCAACGCTTTCGGCGACAGAAAACTTATTGCACCGGGAGTTATTTGCGGCGCATTGGGCTTGGCTTTGGGAAACTTCATCGGCGGCGCATTGGGCACCGTATTGGGACTGTTCTGACATTATTGAAGGAAAAAAGGCACAACGATTTGTTGTCGCCTTTTTTGTTTGTAAAAGTAACGCTGCAAATATTTGCAAAAACTGTGTAAAGGCGACAGAAATTGACGTAAACTGTACACGGCAGGCAAATGCGAAAAAACTTTTAGCAACGGAAAACAGTTTACATTTTTGTGTATTTATAGTAAAATTTGTGTGAAAGGAGATGAAATTTATGGAGTTGTTACGCAGTAAAAAGGGCTTTATTTGCGATATGGACGGAGTCATCTACCACGGCAACACCTTGCTCAACGGAGTTAAGGAATTTGTGGAATGGCTGTACAAAAATGACAAAAAATTCTTGTTTCTAACCAACAACAGTCAAAAATCGCCCAAGGAATTGCAACAGAAACTTGCAAGAATGGGTCTGGATGTTTCGGCGGAGCATTTTCACACTGCGGCGCTCGCCACGGCAAGTTTCCTGCAAAGCCAGGGTGCTTCCACGGCGTATGTTATCGGAGACGCAGGGCTGATAAACGCTTTGTACAACGTGGGAATATCCATCAACGACGTCGACCCCGAATACGTGGTGATAGGTGAAACGGAAAATTACAACTTTGAAAATATTTGCCGTGCCACACGCCTTGTAAACAAAGGCGCAAAACTCATCGGCACCAACAGCGACATTACCACCCCTACGGAAAAGGGCGAAATGCCTGCCTGCAAGGCGCTTATTGCTCCCATCGAGGCGGCGACAAACAAAAAGGCGTACTTCGTCGGCAAACCCAATCCTCTTATGATGCGGGCGGCAATGAACCGCTTTCACGAAATGAACATTCACTCTCCCGACGTTGCAATGATTGGCGACCGTATGGACACCGACATGATAGCGGCGATAGAAAGCGGACTTGACCCGATTCTGGTGCTTTCGGGTGTTTCTTCACGAGAGACGGTGGCAAAATTTCCCTACCGTCCACGCCTGATTCTGGACGGCGTCGGCGATATCTGCGACTGAACAACAAAAAAACGCAATCTTCAAAAGGTTGCGTTTTTTTGTAGGTATGTTTTGTGCGTGGTAACGGAATTTTCAATACGGTAACGCAAATTTGTGCCACAAAAGTCTGTTGCAAATTGTTTTTGACAAGGCAGTTTGTTTGTCGGAAGGCTGTGCAACAAGTTGCCTTTGCGGTCTTATTGCGATTTCACGGCACGTTTTTTATCTGTCGAAAACGGCAATTATATTTTATTTAGTATTTGTTTGTCGTTTCACGGCACGTTTTTTGTATCTTTTCAAAACTGTAATTATGTTCCGTTGACTTTTTGTCGTTTTACGGCATGATGTTTCTTTTCAAAATTACAATTATATTTTATTTGGTATTGGTTTGTCGTTTCACGGCACGGTGTTTTTGTCTGTTCAAAAATCTGTGCTGTTCAAAACAATGTAAAGTACAATAAATATTCCTTATCGATGATGAATTGTCAAACCAAATGCAACACTCAAAAGAAAGTAGTTGAATAAATCTGTCGCCTTTTGTTAGTTCAAGACTTTTTTTGGTGTGGCGTTGCACTTGAAAGTATAACTACCCCTGATTGCAAAAAAAACGTCCCTTTGTGGGACGTCTTTTTTGACAATTCATCATATTACCCATTCGCCGTCACGGAACAGTGCAGTAACCTTTCCGTCGTAGCCGATGCCGTCAATGTCTATGTCTTTTGTGCCGACCATGAAGTCCACGTGTTGCAAACTGCTGTTCATGCCAAGGCTTGCACGCTGTTCTTCGGTAAGGCTGTTGCCGTCTTTAACGGTGGTGGGGTAACTTGCACCGAAAGCAAGGTGGCAACTTGCATTTTCGTCAAACAAGGTGTTGAAAAACAGAATTCCGCTTTCGGCAATGGGGGAATTTTTACCTATCAGGGCAATTTCTCCCAACGACAGCACGCCCTCGTCGGAGGACAGCAGATTTTTCAAAGCGTCGTATCCCACTTCCGCCGAATAGTCGGTAACTTTGCCGTCGGTAAAGGTGATTTTGAACTTATCAATAACGTTGCCGTTGTTAACAAGAGGAAGGGCGTTCACCACGGTACCGTTAATTTTTTTGTTGTGAGGCGCCGTGAAAATCTCTTCCGTAGGCATGTTTGCAGTGAAAGCAATTCCGTCCTGACCTTCTTCTTCGGCGGCAATCCATTGATGTCCCGTTGCAAGACCGATTTTTATGTCCGTTCCGCAACTGTTTTTCATGTGTATGTACTCGAAATTGTGTTTGTTGAGAAATTCCGCACGTTTGTGAAGTTTGGCAATGTGCGCCTTCCATGCCGCAACCGGGTCGGGTGTGTCAAGACGCATGATGTGTCCTATTGCGTCCCACATTTTGTCCATGGCTTGTTGCTCGGGCAGGTCGGGGAAAACCTGTTTCGCCCATGCGGGGGTAGGCACGGACACTATCGTCCAACGCAGGTAGTTGCTCATTGTGGCGTCACGAAACGCCTGACGTGCTTTGGAAAAGGCAAGTTGATAGGCGGCGAGTTTATCTGCGTCGCATCCCTTGTAGATGTTGGGGTTTCCTGCCGCAATGGAAATAAGACAGCACTTGTTGTCTATGAAATACTGCATCTCGTCAACCTTGTACTGAGGAATGTTGCACAAAGTTTCTTTGGAGGCGTACAACATGTTGAGTCTTCCCAAATCTTCGTCGCCCCATTGCATGATGACTTTGTCAGCACCAAGTTGATAGGCTTTTTCCGCAATCAGGTGGGCAAATTCGCTGCATTTAACGTCGCAACGAATCACAACTTTTTGCCCCCTTTGCATATTTGCGCCGACGGCAACCGCCAATTCGGCAAATTTTTCCATTTGTGTGTTTGTAAGCATTTTTCACTCCTTTTGCGATACTGTCGCATTACAGGAAAATTATACGCAATTTTTCCCCGAAAGTCAATCAAATGCTAAAAAGCAACGTATCGCAATCACGCAACGTATTTGTCGGTAGTATTAAGACAGTTAACGATTTGCAATTGTTTCAACAAATAGAAATCATCTGTAGAATTGAAGTATTGTAAATCACAATTTGTTGTGGACAAACTTTTCAGTTGCTAGTAAAATAAATACAATACAAATAATACAAACTAACGGGTGTCTGAATAACAATGAGAAAATTAGCATCATTTTTGTTAGTAATAGTGGTTGCGTTCATTCAGGTGGCAACAGCAGGTTGTCATCCTTTGGACACCGACAACCGTCATGTGCACAAATGGAACAAGACAAAAACAGTTGCTCCGACTTGCACGGAACAGGGCTACGACTTGTACACTTGTGTAATTTGCGGAGAAACACGAGAGGAAAATTACACCGAACCTTTGGGACATTTGGGCGACTTTTCCGAAGATGCGGACGAGTATTTCCGTATGAAACACTGTGTCCGTGAAGGTTGTTATTCCTACGTAAGACAGGAAAGTTTGCACACCTATGACGACGTGTTCAAGTACACCTTCAACGAAGGCAGACAAACCGCCATCGACGAAATGTATCAAGCCATTTTGGCAAATCTGAACGCCGCCGAACCTTACGACGCAACCAAACACGCCAACACACCGGTAAACGGCGTGTACGACCACGCATCTTCCTACTACATAGCCAACAAACAGAATTTTGAAGAGGCTTTGTACAATCCCTATTTGGACGAGTTGGAATACGTCACCGAGCAGTATCAGTACGCTTATGTATTTTACTGCGTGTATCAGGGTGACGAACAGTGGGAAGCCGATTTCGACGCCATTTCCCAATATCGCACGGAAATGGTAAACAACTACTACAAACTGTTCAAACTCATCTACGATACGCAGTACCGTGAATTTTTCTTCAGCCCCGAAGAAGGCTGGACGGAAGATGACATTCAAGAAGCGTTGCTTCTTGCCGACAGTTACGGTAGCGACGAGTACGCCCAACTCAACAACCGTGCAGAGGAAATTGCAATGGAATTCCGCAATATCTCCAACCCCGACAGTGACAAGAAAGTGTTGGATTTGTACGCCGAACTTGTTGAAGTAAACAACAGTATTGCCCAACTTGCCGGTTACGAAAATTACATGGAATACGCCTACGAAAATGTGTACGGACGTGATTATACCGTACAAGACGTGGAGCAGATGCGTGAGTTTTGCAAAATGTATCTAAAACCTGCCTATCAGGCTTTGTACAGCGACTACGAATTGGCGGCTGGCACCACAATAAGCGGTACTGCAGTAAGTTACTACAATGCGTTGTTGGCTAATTCCATTTTTACGTCGCAACTTTCCACGGAAATTGTCGCCGACTACTTTGAAGTACTCAACAGCAACACGGCAGGCAACAGCCCGATTGATTTCTACAATGAAGTAAACTTGCTGTTCAAAAACGGCAACTATTACACAGGCGAATATCAGGGAGCATTCAGTTACTACATTCCTACCCAGGACACTACAATACTGTACTTCGGCCCTGACAGTTACAGCGGAGCATTTACCTTTGTACACGAATTCGGACACTACTTCAACAATATCTACAACCACGGCATTTCCATATCCATGGACCACGACGAAACACAGTCGCAAGGCGACGAAATGCTGATGCTGGCTTGGTTGAAAGATTACCTTTCTCAAAAAGTCGGTAGCGACAATGTCGTTTATGAAGTAGTGTATCTTGAGCAGATGTTCAATATGATGGCTATTGCTATGCTTGCAACTGCCGTCGACGAATTTGAAGAAGCGGTGTACACAGGCAGTTGGGGCGACTACACGCAGATTGCTCCTTCGCAATATGACGCTTTGTTCAAAGATATCATGAAACAGTACGGTATTGAAAAAACGCTCAATTCCGCCTATTGGAGATACGTTGTAATCGAAGCACCCTGCTATTACATTTCCTATGCCATGAGTGCTTTGCCTTCAATGGGCATTTACGTCAAGGCTATGCAGGAGGGCTTTGACGTCGCCAAGGAAAGTTACTTCAAACTTTTCACTTTCAGCGACAACCAAGCCTTCACTACGGTGGATGGCGCAGGCGACAAAGTTGTTACGGCAACCTATCAGGAAATTCTCAACTACTGCGGTTTGTACGGACCTTTCCAACAGGAGTTGTACCAACAACTTTCAAATTTCTTTCTGAACAGCTAATTGGCCTCCTAAACAAATTTCGCTTTCAAACAACACATCGAAAGCCACGCAGAATTTGCGTGGCTTTCGTTTTTGTAGTCAAAGGTAAATTTTTGTTTGAAACCTATCGGTAAAAGCGTCGCAATCACACTTTAAGGTGCAGTAGCGAGTTGCCTTTTCAATTTCAGGCTCAATTCTGTTCTTTCAATGCAATTTTCCTGCTTGCAGTTATCAATGGCTATGCGGTCGTTTTTGAAAGTATTTTTTGGGTCGAATTGTGTTAAAAAAATAACACCGCCGGCAGGTTCGGCAAAAATTTACTTCGTCGGCAAAATACAATTTGCCTATTTGTACTGTGGAGCAGTAGGTCAATGTTTGTTGTAATTTCTGACAATAAAATTGGTAGGTCATCGGTAAACACTGTGCAGCAAAGCGGGCGTTCCGCCCAAAGTAGTGCAAAAGTGGCTTGGACATTCAACGCTGGAAATGACTATGAATGTTTACACGCACGTTAATGCCGAAGAAGAACAAAAAGAGACGTTAAAATTTGACACTTATTTTGACACTTGTTTGCGCTAATTTTTTTTCAAAAAACGAAAAAACACCGTAGAAAAACGAAAAAAAGCACCGTAAAAACGGTGCTAAAATCTGCAAAAACAGCCTAAATTGCACTGTGAACGGCTGTTTTCGCCCACATTGGTACGAGTGTTCATAACAGACTTTATACTACGGCATAGTGCCAAGGTGGTCGAAACATATTCCCCAAGTACCGAAAAAGCTTGTGTTTACAAGGAATTTTGTAACACGAAAGGAATATGATTATGGAAAAGTACATCAATCAAAACGGCATCAAATACGAGCTTCGCGGAGAGCAATACTACCCGATACTCGAAATTGCAGAGCAAAAGGAACACAAAATTGGCAAATACGGACTACTTCACCGTGACTACATAAAGCAGCACAAGAGAGGTACATACACTATGCTCTTGACAGAAGGCAGACTCGACGCACACCTTCACGAAATCGACATACAAGCCAATTCAATGGTTGAAGCTATAGTTGCTAACCTTGCCCGCGAACGCGGCATAGACGAAGAATTAAAGGTATCTGATGCCATCAAATGGGTTGCTGAGATGAACAACATCAAGGCAAGCGCAGAAGAAATCGTTTTGCGGGAGGTGATCTATCAATGAAGTCGATCATCAACGAGCTTTGGCACGGCAATATCGTACCGCAAGAGGATAGCCGAACCAACTCCAAAGAGATGAAAGAATTGCTCGGCTACATGTCACGTCACCACGACGACTTGGAAAAGAGCTTCACGGATGAACAGAAAGAAACCTTTGAAAAGTTCCACGATTGTTGGAGTGAGTATATGAGCTTGGCGGAGGCGGCAATCTTTGAGTATGCTTTCAAACTTGGGATGCAGATTGCTATTGAAACATTAACTGAATAATCTTTAGCGGTGCTATTTGCGTTTTGTGGATAGCACCGCTTTTTATCCACACATATCCTACAAAATCCGACAAATATATTGAAAATCTTTCAAAAGCGTGATATAATAAAAATACATAACTTTTGTTTTTAGGAGAGTTAGATATGATTATGAATAACGAAATGCCTGACCGTTGGTACTCCACCAAAGAAATCTGCGCCTATTTGGGCATTAGTCGCGACACGATGCTTGTGTGGATCGCAACAAAAAATATGCCCGCACATAAGGTCGGACGCAATTGGAAATTCAAGGTTAGCGAAGTTGACGAATGGATCAAGAGTGGACAAGCGGCGGAATAAGAATGATGAAATATATAGAAAAACTAAAAAAATACGGCAAAAAGACAATTTCCAAGATGGATATGGAGACTGTTTTTGCAACATCTTCGGATGAGGAGCTGTTTGAGATAATATTGGCTCTTTCTGAACAGCAAATCTTATTTCCAATCAAAAGCTCAAAAACGAATGGAAACAGATCGTATCCCATTTATTTGAAATATAAGGTATCGCTTCCGCAAGATACCTATGAATCCGAATTGAAAGAAATGAGTGCGCTCCATCCCCTGCTTCAAAGTAATGGCTATTTGCAGTCAAAGCCGGAAGAATATAAGAAATATCGTTTGCAACTTCAAAAGCTTGATTGTTATTTGTTTTATCGAAGCGAAGATGAGATTTCAATTTCTCGTAAGGAACGTTCGTTTGAAATATTTGATGAAGAAAAAACGCTTGACGATAAAACTTTTTGTGCTTTGCTCGAACGTATCGGGATCACGGCAGACACGCTTGCTTTTTATGATACCCCTGAATATTGCTTCAATGACTATATTCCAGACAGAAAAGCTCATATGACGCTTTTAATCTGTGAAAACAAGGATATTTGGTTTAACATTCGCCGTATTATGTTTGAAAACAATGCAACGAACATCTTCGATACCCCTATTGATGGGGTTGTTTACGGTTGCGGCAATAAGGTAAGCGGAATGGGTGCGTTGACTACATACACAGAGTTTATTGGTTCGGAGGTAAAATATCTCTATTGGGGAGATATTGATCGCGCAGGACTGAACATTTTTTTGAGTGCCGTTCATGCGAACCCCAATATTGATATCAAGCTATTCGTTCCGGCTTATGAGGAAATGCTGCGCTTGGCACAGACAAGGAATATTCCCGATAGCGATGATGAACGCAATCGCATTGAAGATTACTCACAGATCTTTGAATTGGTCGATCAAAATTTAAGAAATCTACTTGAGCAAAGCATTCAAAATAACAAACGAATTCCTCAAGAAATCATAACCTATGCATTCTTGAAGGAGAATATGAGGTAAACATATGGATTTACGTTCAGAGCTTTCAGAACTGCTTGCAGGCTTTGAAAAGCGAATGAAATTTATAAATATCGTGCGATGCTTGTTGGATTACAAATATCCCGATCATATTCGCGAAATGATCCCGGACAAAAGGATTCTCGATAATATGATTGTTGCAGTGCTTGTATTCATAAAGGATCGAACACTGGGAACCGAACAGACCTGTACGATTGCAGATGTGGAACGGTTTTTAGAGGATTTTTCGGTTGTGTTGCCTACTGATTATAACACGAATCCTAAAATCCTTGCCCGTTATATTATTGTTGACGTTTTGCAAAACGGTGGTGTAATGGCTGAGTTCACAACATTTTATAGTACAAGCGAAAGCTTTGAGCCAATGCCTATTCGCTTGATAAACGAGGAAAAAGGAAGTTATCATTTGACGGATGACGCATTTGATTTTCTATTTAGGTCAAAAGAGATTGAATCCGAGCTTGACTATTCTGTAACTCGCTTTAGAATGAAGGAATATATGCGGCGCGATAATTACGAAGACGCACTTGATGCAAGCCGCGAGCTTGTAAGCCGTATTCGTAATATGAAGGTCAGTATGGATGACTTTTTGCTTCGCTGCCGAGAGGATATTTCAAAAATCACTGTCGATCAATATGAAACAGTGGTTGGTCGTATTCGTTCTCTGCTTGAAGATGAGTACAAAGAGCTTACCGAAATACAAGCGGCTGCCAAGGAACGTGCCAAAAATCTCGAAGAAGCGCTTCAAAACGGTGTTGGAACCGAGGACACACAGAAGCATAGAAGTGCGCTTAAGGAGATTATAGAGAATATTTCTCTCACGATTGATGAACAGCGCACCTTGATCAACAAAAAGGCGTCTCTGTCGGAATCCTATCAAGCATTGATTAGAGATAACTTTGTTGTAAACCGTTTTGAACGATTAAACTTTGAAAGAGATATTCTTTCGCCTTTGCGTAAGATGGACACCTCTCTTGGAGATGCGGCAAAATTTTTCTTGTTTATGCTTACAAAACCGGAATTTGATAAGAAGTTCAGCGTTGAGAACTTCTATGCTCCGCAAGGCAAAATCAGTGAAAACGAAGCTGAGGAAGGGCTTGATATTACGGGCGAGGAAACCGATTACGAAAAGCAAGTTGAGATAAGGAACACAAGATTTCGGAATATCAGTTGTGATCTGTTTCGTTTTATGGAACATAAAGATCATTTCAAAATCAGTGATTTCATAGATTCCTTGCGGGTATCGGAGCTGAAAGAATACAGCACCGAAAATGCTTTGCCGAGTGTAATGTTATCCTTGTTTGCGATGCAGGAGCTTAATATTGAGGAATGGAAGAATGGCGAACGTTTCACTGTAATTCCGAACGGAGAATTTGAGCTTGCTTGGTGTCTTGAAGAAATTCCCGAGGAGTATCTGCAAATCAAGCAAATAAGATTTACAAAAACACACAGCAATTTCAGTTTTTCTGCCGAACAAGATGGATATAAGCGAAAAATTGATATGACGGATTTTGAAGTGGAGGTAGTGCGATGAACCGTAAAACAGTAGAAGTGTTTCACGCATTGATGAAAAACGGTTGGATTGACCGCCGTGAAGATCATATCATATGGTCTTATGCCGATGATGTGGAAATTCAGGAGGAATTAGAAGAATTCAAAGCAGTTATGGGGATTGATCTGTTTCGTGCGGGTGATCGCTTGTATATGATTCCCACGCAGGATAACGATCTTTTCTTGAAGAACAATGTAGATTATCGTCGCGATATCAAAGCGGATAATACAGTAAGAACCCGAGATTTGTATTTGATGAATTACCTCTCCATATATTTGATCTACCTTTTCTTTAATGGTGAAGGCAGTGATCCTCTTTGCAGAGAGTTCATCTCAAAAGAAGATTTTGTGGCTCTTTTTACGGATCATTGTAAGAGTGTTGAAAAGACGTCTATTGAAGGAGATGATAAGGAACAGGATTACAGTGACAATTTCCGTCAGCTCGCATCGGCGTGGCTCAGTAAACTTGATGGCGAGCTTTCCTCTCAAAAGTTCGATAACAAGTATGGTATCGTCAATCGCATTCTGAATAAGTACAAGACAGATGAGCTGTTTGATGTTGGCGACGATGATTTGATTCGCCCTACCCGAAAGATAAAGGATCTGATGCCGTATTTTTTGAGAAAAGACCGCATTATAGAAATTCAAAATTGGATCAAGGAGGAAGAAAGCAATGCCGCAAATCAGTAAAGTCAGAATCGTTAATTTCAATTATAACGATGGCAAGCGCTTGATTGCAGACGAGTTGTACGATTTTGCGAGCAAAGAAAAGGATGACGCTCTCAATGTTCTGATCAATTTGGCAAACGGCGGAGGTAAATCCGTTCTCGTTCAATTGATGATGCAACCGATTATTCCCAAAGCGAAGGTCGCGGGTAGAAAAATCGAGAGCTTCTTCAACAAAGCGAGTGATCATTGGTTCGTCCTTATTGAATGGATAAAGGATAATAGTACAGAAAAGCTACTGACCGGTATCGCTATGTCGGCAAGCGAATCCTCGGCAGCAGAAGACGATTCATCACGTGGTATGGCAGTAAAATACTATACTTTTTACTCCAATTACAACTCTTATTCAAGTCCATACGATATTGCAAATATGCCTCTTTCCAAAAAAGAAAACGGTAGATTTGTTGCCGCTGAATTCGATGCCGTCAGAACTCTTGCAAGGAAAAGCAACGGTGTTTTGAATTATTATGTTGCCGATGATAATCCCAAGTGGCAAAAGAAGCTTGCGGAATACGGACTCATTCAAAGCGAGTGGCGAATGATGGAAAAGCTGAATTCCGAAGAAGGCGGACTCAGCAAGTTCTTCGGTGATTTCAAAACATCAGACCACTTAGTTGATAGACTTTTGATTCCCACGATTGAAAGTAAACTGAACCAAACACATAGCAAAGAGGATAACTCTTTAGCTACAATGTTGCTTTCGTATGCAAATCAATACGCTTCAAAACAAGAGGTCATACGCGAAAAAGAAATATACGAAGCATTTTACAAAGAACTCACAGCATTATTGCCCCAAGCAGAAAGCCTTTGGAATGCAAACGATGCTTTGGAAAAATGTATTCGAGAACTTTTTGGTTTCTCGGATGCTCTTTCTGCAAAGCTTGATGAATGTGAGGCTTTGCAAGATAAATATGCTTCGGATATAGAAGAGCTTGATAGGAAATCTGCGAGAATTGAACACGAACGAGCATCCTTGATGTTTTACAAAGCCAAAGAAGCATTTGACTTGGCTTTGAAAGCATATGACGAAGCGACATCAGAAGAGCAATGCGTATCGCTTCAGCTCGAAAATACAACCCATAAGAAGTTGGTGCTTGAATGCGCGGAATACTATCAGAAATTGTTGCGAATTGATGGTGAATTAACGGCTATCTGTAGCGAAATTTCTCGCCGTGAAAGCGGTGGCGAAAACGGACAGGAGCTCGCAAATCTTAAATATTCTGTTTACATACAGATAAGCGACTTGTTATCAAAATGTGTGCCGGAAGCGGAATCGTTGCAAAGGCAGCACGATTCTTTTGCGCATCAAAAGACTGAATGTGAGAAGCAATTACAAGCCGCCAAAAAGAATTTTGAAAAAGCCAAAGACGAGTATACCCGTGCCGATGAAAGGCTTCGAGGTGCCGAAAGCGAAACTGACCGTGTGGTATCAAAACGCGATATCGAAATCAGCAGAAGGCTTGACGGCGCATATGCCATCGACGAAGTTGAGGATGTTAAATCGGCAAAATCAAACGAAAAGAACAAATTAGCGGATGCTATTGATCAAGCGGACAAAAATCTTGCAAGTATCGAAGCTGAAATTGTGTCTATTCCGCAGAAAAAAGCTGATCTTTCGCTAAGCCGTTCCGAAGCTGAACAAAAGTGTAAATTGGTCAAAGAAGCGCTTGAAGTTTATTATGAAAAGGAAGCGCAGATAAGGGAGATATGCTCGGAATACAATTTGAATTTTGCTATGCGGTTTACAAGCAATATTCAGGAATTTCTTATTTCCGAGCAACGTTCAAATCAAGCAAAGCAAGCCGAGATTCTTCGTAAAATAGCTATAGCGGAAGAAGAAATTAAATCAGCTAAAAGAGGTTCTCTGCACATTCCCTACGCGGTGATTGAATATCTGAATTCTACAGGTGTCAGATACTCTACCTGCGAAAAATATTTAACTGAGCAGGTCGCGGAAGGAAAGCTCTCAAATGAAGAGTGCCTTGAAATTTTGCGGAATTATCCCGCGGCTGCATTTGGTATCTTAATGGATCCAAGCGAGAAGGAACGCTTCTTTGACTACGGTAGAGAAAAATGGCTTCCCGCTATGATTCCTCTATACACATACGAGCAAATGGCTCAAATTTTGAGCAATGCCAAAAAGTTTGACGGTGCAATCGCTTTCTACTCTGAGGAATATTTCAGAAATGTCGATCGGTTTATAGAAAATCTTGAAACCAATCAACAAGCTCTCATCAAAGAGCGTGATCTTATAGACGCTATCGATGTAAAGATAAAGTCGCAGCTTGATGTTGCAGGCTCCTTTACTTACGATGATAATTATGAGAAGGAACAAAAGGATTCTATAGCACGTTTGGAAAAGAGCATTTCGGAAATTGATGCTAAGATTCAGTCTCTTGCAACAAGGGAAACCGAATTAACAACCGCCAAGGAAAACACGAAACGCAGAATTCAAGAACTATCGGATTCTATGCAAACAGTCAACCGTATTTTAGAAGGCATAGAAACCATTTTGCAAAGGATTTCCGAAGAACGATTTTTGGCTGAAGCTTTACATAACAAAAAGCTTGATTTGGAAGAAGCGGAGCAAAGCTATAAGAATGTTCAAGCTCAGCTCAATGACATAGCCACAAGTCTTGATAGGATCGACGAGAAGCTTAATGAACTGAAAAAGCAAATTTCCGAATTGAATGGAGTAAAAGATCAGGTCGGTGAATGTGTAGAAGCTGAATTGGTAGACGGAGATTGGCGTGAACTTTATTCAAAATATCAATCTTTGCAATCTGCTTTGAATCAAAAATTGTCAACTTTAAAATCTCAGTTAGAAGATAAAGCTTCTCGCAAAGAGGAGTGCGAAAAAGAGATCGCAAGCCGTGAGCTATCTTTGGATGAGTATAAGGATATTACATTTTCTGAAGAACAATTACAAAGTGTTCGAAAAGTGGAAAAGTCACTAAGATCCTCATTAGCAGAAGCTATACGGAACACGAAACAAGCAGTAGAGCAAAAAGGTAAAGCAGAAGGCACATTGGAGTCGGCAAAGCAATCTCTTGTGAGATTCGGAAAACCTCTTGACAAGTCCGAAGTAGGTAGTGATTTTGACACTCGCTTGAGCCAAGTTCGTGAAGAAAGAAAATCACTGTTCACCCAAAAGGATAACTGTGGAAAGCTCGAAAATAGAATCAATACTATCTTTGGCAGATTGACCGATAGGCTGAAGAAACACACACGCCCGGACATCATCATAAAAGTTCAGCTTGAAGATTCGTTTGGTGAACAGTTTGAGTATATGACAAATGAATACGAATCCGCGAAAGCAAATCTTTCCAATGTTCACACTCGGGTTTCGGAAGCTCTCAACTCTATGAAAAATCAATTTGTGGGCAGTACCTGCGGTGTTTCTGATGCGATAGTTGGTATGTTGGCGCTTCTTTCTAACGAAATGCGCGGGGATCGTTACTATACCTTAATAGAGCATATTAACGGAGATATTCAAAATACCGATAGAGCAATTGCTCAAATTATGACCGATCTTAAAGAGTTTGAAAACAACCATAACGATTTGATTCGTCAGTGCGTATTGCAAGGAAGCCGCATATATGAAGGACTTTTGCAAATGGCATCAAGCTCTCGCGTAACCGTATATGACGGTAAAGACAAGAAGCAAATGATCCGCTTTGACATCCCTGCGGAAGTTGATCCTGTCGTTGCATCTGCTGCTATTACGGATGAGATTGATAAAGGTACAAAAGAGCTTGTGGCAAGAATGTCCGATGAAGCCATCACCGAAGTGGACGTCAAAAAGATGGCAGAAAAAATTGTCGGCAGCAGGAATTTGTTGCGCAAATACATCGGTAAAGAAGCAATTCGTGTGGATGCTTATAAGATCGATCAAAACCCTCAAAATGCAGGGTATCGTTCTTGGGAGCAGACGCAGATCAACAACTCCGGTGCGGAAAAATTCGTTGTCTACTTCGCTGTCATTTTATCTTTGATGAATTATACGCGCGGAGATTTTGGAAGTATTCGAGACAAAGATTTGAGAAGCGCTTTAATTCTCGACAACCCCTTCGGAGCAACGTCCTCTAAGCACATTCTTGTCCCGATGTTTGCAATAGCAAAGCATTTCAGAGTACAGATGATATGTCTTTCTGACATCAATAAGTCTGACGTTATTAACTGTTTCGATATTGTCATCAAGGCGATTGTCAAAAAGATTTCAATGTCGAACAAAGAGCTTTTGACACACGAAGAAAACGAACTCATCGAACACGGATTCTACCGTTCGGAGCAGTTGTCGTTGCTGTAATAAAACAGTAATAACGAATTTTGCGACATTGAACTTATTGGAAAACGTTACGGAGGAAATCTAAATGTTTGATTTTTTAGAAAACATAGACCACAACTTATACGAGCGCAATTTGACCTTGGAGCGCAATATCAAGGCTCGGAGCAATTCGTTTTACGATTCCTATCTTGATTTGCAGGAACATTTTGTCAAGCTCGTTTTAGCGGAGCAGGCTTTTGAGATAAAGGTTCAAGAAACCTGCGGTGCTATTTTGCGCAAGGCGGATGTAAGAGCATACTTTATGGAAACCTTGCAGATTGACGAGTACACCTACAACAAGATGCAGGATTATACGCTCAAGGTGAACGCGCATAAGCACAATGGAGAAAAGGCTGTTCAGATAGAAACGATTGTCAACTATCTACGCGTATTCTATAATGCAGCTTCGGCATATGCAAACAGCAAGGCTATTGATGCGGACGGCTTTGATGCCAATTACTACATATCCATTTTCGGTATCTTTGAAAAGGAAAACTCAGAGCTTAGATGCGAGATGCAACAGTTAAAAGAAGAGCTTGCCACCTCGGTAGCGGAGGGCAAGCTAAAGGATAGCGATATTGCAACGTATCAAGGTTTGCTTTCCAGGTCCGAGCTTGATAAGTTGTCTTTGGAGGAGCAAAATGCCGAGCTTCATAAGCAGATCAGCAAGTTAAAGGATATCAAGCTTTCTTCGATGGAGGACAAACTTAATCGCACAATTGAAATGCTTCTTTCTTTGCAAGAGTCCGTGGTTGAAAATCGCGCCGTTTCTTATGCGGTAGGTGATACTATTTGCGGAAGCGAGAGGTTCAAGGCATACGTTGAAAAAGCGAAGGAGAGCATAAACAATGGCTGATACTAAAAACGTTTATGAGCAGCTTGAAGAATTAAAAGAGAAGCTTAATGAAGCAAACAAGCCGCGTACTCTTGTTGAACAGTTGGCGAACGACGATCCGGCGGTGATTGAGTTCGTTAAGAATGCAAAACGCGTTTGGAGATATCACGGAGAGCATAGTGATTTCAATCGGAATTTGAAAAAAGTGAAAAAACGTGGCATAATTTATCTGCTATTGTTGTCGCTTCAATTGGCGTTGCCTTTACTCCTTGTTTCTTCTACTCCATACGCTTGGATTCTTGTTGCAATCAATTCTATGCTATGCTTGGGCTATGGTGCTTACAGTGGGTATAGATTTTTCAAAAAGCGTGAATATGAAATTCCTTATGACAAGACTTGTGGTTTTGGTCAACATAACGAATATGATGACAATGGCATTATAATATCGACTGAAAACGGAGCTTTGTTAAAAGCTTTCAAGTTGTTCACGGAGCTTATGCCGATAGCAATTCTTGTATTCTCGTTCCTTTGCTTCGGTACAATTGGTGGAAAGATAGCATTCTTTCTATGCTTAACGCGAATACCGCTTTCTGCGGCGCGATTCTCCGACAGTGGAATGGGTTATACATTATTTTTTGTGGATGATAAAAATGAAATCGAATATCATTTGCTTAAGGATTTTATGAAAAGGAATAAGTTAAAATAATGCCGAATAATGTTTTTGAAGGACTTGACGAAATACTTGCTCGACAAAAGCAAGCAGAAGAACGATCAAGGCAGGAATACGAAGAAATACTTGAAGCTATAAATAAAGCTAATGCTAAAACTGCTCAGGCAGATCAAGTACAAAGAACCGTAAATCAACGAAATCAATCTTGGTACCTTAAGAATTTCATAAATCGTTCGGTACACGAATATATGTGGCTTGGAACGAAAGAAGATTTCGATAAGGACAAGAAGCTTGCATTGATTTTAATACTGTCAGCTATTGTCAGTATGATCATTTGCACGATAGTTGCCTCTATTTCATTCGGCATATATAGTACATTCACATTATTTGAAAACATATGGCTTGTGCTTATTCTATGCGTACTGAAATATACTTATAAAACAAAGAAGAATTATTCCACTTTGGATTATTCGTTTAATAGCTTTGAAAGATTCGAAACGGATGCTGATGGTGTATTAAGACATACGGTTTACAAGAAAAAGTATAGATGGTTCCTTGTTTTAGCTTGTATTGCTTTTCTGCTTAATACTATTTTTGCTTGGATGGATAACCATAGTGTGCCTCTGCTGGTTACTATTTTGGAGCTTGGAACATTGGCTCTCAACATATTCACCGTTTATAAAGTGACGGATTTCTTTGCGGGGTACTGACCGCTAAGATTTACAGGTATTAACGAAGCCGGCACAGCAAAAGTTGTGTTAATTTTCGATACAATAATGAATAAGCTTTACACAGAAGAAGATTACTTGAAAACATTTCCCTTTATGAAATAAGAGACACCCTCTTGCATTAAAAACGCGAAAGGGTTTCTTTTACGGCTTGATGTAAAAGCTGAAAGGATTTTTTGTTTTTATATTTTTGAAGTCCGTTGTCTTTATCTATCTTCTTGTCATAATAGCATTGACGTAGCTCCTCCCACATATCAGCACCTTCAATTTGGCTGTAATCTTCACTGAAAGAGGTGAAATCGGGGAGCGAATTCCAAACATATTGACCGCTACCGTTTTTTCGAAGAATATAGGAAGCATCTTCATACAAGTTCATTATTACAATATCATAGGAGAATTCAATTCTGCTTTGCTTTGTTATTTTCTTTTTAATCGTTATGGATGAAGTGGAATCCTCACAGTAGTCATACTCGCTCGGCATTTTTTCATCGAATTTTTTCATAAGTAGCTTTTTAATCTCTTCTTCAGATAGCTCTTGCTTGTTTTTTTGAAGGTAGAGTTGATAATCGCAATCAAAGCCTTTGTTGTGATGCCTAACTACAAGATTTCTTTTGGCACTTCCAACTAACGCGAATGAAAAGGTTAGCCCATTTTCTTTTTTTATCTCTTTCTGGATTTTTCTAAAGACTTCTTCGAACAGTTCTATGTAAGGGCGAACTTCGTCTTTAGATACATATTCGTAATTTCCCATTGTTGTCCTCTAAATAAAATTTTGTTAAGTGCTTCTTCTGTGATGCTCCGTTAAGTTTTACGATACTATCTTGAAATCCTATCACATACTCAGTAGGGAGCAATGCTATTAAAGCATCAATTTTTCTTTCAAAAGAAGCAAAATTGTCTTTAGCTTCCTTTAAGTTGTGAGCGCTACCGAAGATTAAAAGGTGATGGTGCATCACATCATTTCGCAAGAGCTTGACTAATGACATAATCTCGTCCGAAATCGAAATAAGGTTCTTTTCTACACAGGTTTCCATAAGAACCTTGAAATCCGTTTGAAGGTTAAAATAAAGTTCAGACACTTCACAATCTTGTTTTGGAACAAGAGCTTCGCATAATGTTTGTGTAGATGGGCGCTGTTTGAATTTCGGAGTAGTTGGTTTCAAATCAAAATTATCCAACAATGAAACTCTCAAATTTTCTTCTATTGTAGCAAGGTAGATATAGAGCGTATCCCTTAAATTCTTATCATAACGAATAATAGAGCTTAACTCGTGGTACGTAACATTTTCTCCACCGTTTGCTTCAAGCAAAATATCATATACTTGCTTGTGAAGATATACGCCTTTTAGTTTTTTGTATTTTTCAAAGTCTTCTTTCTCTTTAGGACTTGTAAAGGTTAATTTCTCGAACATTTTATTTTACCTCATATTAGAAACCATCCTCCCGCGAGGGGGAGGATGGAAACGGCTTAATCAAGCGGCTTTAACATCTCGGTAATCGGAACGCCAAGAATATCGGCGATTCTTTGAATCTCGTCAATCTTGGTGATACCGTTGCGAACGAGTCTGCGGATGCAGCTTCCCTCGCTGAGAAACAGCTTTTCAGCGGCTTCCTCCTGTGTCATATTTGCTTCCTTGATCAGTCGTTTTAAGTTCGCCCCGGCAACTAAGCTGAGGCTTTGATATTGTTGTTTCATAATATCAACCTCCTTTGCTTAGCCGAAGCAATGCTCCAGAGATATCTATCAGAAACAACAACATTATATCACAATTTTATGAATAATTCAATATATTTCGCGCAGGACAGGGCAAAACCCGTCCTGTTTTTCTTTTCCCCGTTATGAGATAATGAAATCACAACAGAGGAAGTTGGGATGAGGACAAAAGCGGTCCTCGAAAACCTCTTTCAAATGTGAGATAATTTAGTCACAAAGCAAAACGGAGGATAAGAAAATGACAAAGAGATATTTCAAGGTTGACGCAAAGTGTGGGCACGTCGGATACGGCAAGTGCATTTGGATCACATTCGCCACTGTTGCGGATAACGGAAAGGAAGCAGCAAGAAAGGTGCGTGACTTCAAGAGAGTGAAGCACGACCACAAGGATGCGATCGGTTTGGTCAAGGAAATCTCCTTTGAAGAGTTTATCGAGGTCAAGGCGGCAAACGATGCCGATCCGTATCTTCATTGCAAGAACGTGCAGGAGCAAAGGAAGATTCCCGATTTTGATAAGCGTGTTATGGATGACAAGCGAGAGCTTCGTGCGGAGAAGAAAAAAGATAAAAGCTTCCGCAGAAGACTCGTCGAGCTTGCTACATACGAAGCTGAGTTCGCTCTTAAAAGCTATTTGAAGGCAGGTGAGTGCGCGTGAAAATCTATATCAATTCCATAAAATTTAACCGAAGCCTTGTGGACGGTCCCGGTGTGAGAACGGTGGTGTTCTTCCAAGGCTGCGACCTACACTGCAAGGGATGTCAGAATAAGTCCACTTGGGATATAAAAAGCGGCACGGAGGTGGAGGTGGCAGAGCTTGCCACTCTTCTCAAAAAAGAGGTGTGCAACAAGAAGATCACCTTCTCGGGCGGTGAACCGTTGATGCAGGCAGAGGGCTTAATGGAGCTTGTAAAATTGCTTGAAGGTTTCGATATCGCAGTCTATACGGGGCACGAGCTTTGTGACGTGCCGCAAGAATTGCTTGACCGTATTAACTACATCAAAACAGGTTCATTCAAGGAAGAATTGAAAATGACCGTACAGCCATTCGTTGGCTCAACCAATCAAAAATTCAGGAGGTTAAGATAATGCAAAAGTGCAATGAGAATGCCGCCAACAGATACAGCTATGTTGGTGAGGTATATACGCTTGGGGAGAGGGTGAAGAAAAAGGAAATACTTTCTTCCTTGCCGCAGGAGTGGCGCGATCTTCACGAAAAGGGATTTATTCATATTCACGATTTGGATGCATACGGACTCACATATAACTGCTTGACCTTCGATATTCTGCGTGACTTCCCATACGATAGCTTTGTGGAAATGAGCCAAACGAGAAAGATCATCGCAACCTTTGAATATCTCAAAAATCTGTTTTGCGATATTGGGAACGAGCAATCGGGCGGTATGGCTCTTGCCAACTTTGATAGCGACATTGCCGCCATTCTGCAAAAGCTTGGCGTAGAGCTTACCGAAACAACGGCGGAGATTATCGCAGACTCCATTCATCAACTTATCCATTGGTGCAATCATACCCATACGAGAATGGGGCAAACGAGCTATTACGTTTCGCTTAATATCGGTCTTGCAAGCTCTGAACTTGCACGCTTTCTTGCAAAAACTCTGATTGAAGAATTTGAAGCATCCGGCGATCTTGTGTTCAAACCGAACATCATTTTCAAGGTAAAAGCAGGAGTCAACCGTTTTGAAGGCGATCCCAACTATGATTTATTTAAGTCATCGCTCTTGTGTAGCGCAAAGAAGATGATCCCAACCTACGTGCTTTGTGATAGTGAGCCAAACAAGGATGTGGATGCCGAAAAGCTTGCGATTATGGGATGCAGAACGCGCGTTGTTGCCGATCTGTTCGGTGAGAATTCTTCTGTTGGTAGAGGTAACATCGACAATATCTCCATCAACCTTCCGCGTCTTGCCCTGATTACTGAAAAGGAGCTTCCAAAGGCTACCTTTGAAGAAAAAATGCGTGTGTTCTCCGCAAAATGGGATGAGGTTGCGAGTCTTACAAAGGATATTTTGCTTGACCGTTATCGTAAGGTCTGCGAGAGAACAAGTGAGGATTTTCCAATCAACAAGGTGCATCACCTTTGGAAAGAAGATTTTGAGGATATCCCGTCGGTATTCCGCCGCGGAACGCTTTCGCTCGGTTTCATTGGTTTATCCGAAGCCATCGAGGTGCTTTCGGGTAAGCGTTTTTACGAGGATGCCGAGTGTTATATGGCGGCAATCGGATTTGCGAAGCATATGCGTGAGTATTGTGACTTTCTTAGAGGTCACTACAAGCTTAATTTCTCGCTTCTTGCAACAAGCGGAGAGCTGATTTCGGGAAGATTTATTGATATGGATGCGCAGGAATTTGATACCGCAGCGGACATCTTCGAGAAAGGCTTTTACACCAACTCCTTCCACGTAAATGTGGACAGCAACCTCCCGGCATTCAAGAAGCTTCAGCTTGAAGGAATCTTCCACGAGATTTGTAATGGTGGTTGTATTACCTATGCCGAGCTTGGCGAAGCACCGCTTTCCAATGATGAGGGGCTTCGTGAATACATTGAATGTGCGATTAAAAGCGGCGTACACTATCTCGGTTTTAATTTTCCAAAGGATGTGTGCGACGAGTGCGGTGCGTCGGGTGTGTTTGACACTTGCCCTGTGTGCGGAAGTAAACAAATTACGAGAATTCGCCGTGTGAGCGGATACCTTGAAATCCTTGACGGATTCACCACGGGCAAGAAAAATGAAGAAAAGCACAGGAGGGCGAACTGAATTGATACACATTTCTATTGAAGGTATGGACGGCGTTGGCAAGACTACAACCTGCCATCTGCTTGCGGAAAAGCTCGGATATAAATTCGTTGAGAAGAATCTCCGATTCCTTTTCGATGAGAACGACGGATATGATAACTATTTTCGCATCCGTGACAAGGTGAACGCGGATAGCGACCGTCTGTTTACCGCTTGGTTTTACGGACTTGGTAACGTTTATCTCTATTCCAAGTTTAAGGACGAGAATATCATTACCGACCGCCATTTCCTTTCCAACTATGCTTGGAGCGGTACGGAGGATAATATAGAGGTTTATGATCTTCTTGTAAAAAAGCTCGGTTTCCCGGCACTCACTGTCATTCTTTATGCAAATGAAAAGGCGCTCTTTGCAAGGCTTCGTTCCCGCGACGAGAATGATAGCGACCTTGACAAGGTAAAGAAAGCCAAGGAAAAGTACGAAAAGATGGTTTTCTTCTGCGAGAAATACGAGATGCCATATATGGTTATCGACACAAGTGAGCTTACGCCTGAACAGGTGGTAGAGCTGATTATGAAACGTATTGAGGGGAGGGCTTGAATGGGCATCAGTAAGGATATGAAATACACGGCTCTTTATTGGGCGCTGCGGTTTGTGGAAACCGAGCTTGACGTTCACACGAAGAGCTATAACGGGTACAACGTAACGATATATGCCGAGGAGCAATTGGTGGATTTTGGCGGTAAAATCAGATGTAATGGCAGATATCTGCTGACCTCTCACAAATCCTTCGTTGTTTTGGAGTGCGTTGACCGCTTGCTAACCGATGGTTACCTGCCCGAGCAGATCACTTTAGGTTTAGACCACGATATCGAAATTGACGGCATAACCTTTATTGATTGTGTCGCTTGGGATGACTATACTTGCAGAACCAATGATGTAGCTATCACCTACACCTCAAGGCTCGTCAGTGGGTTACTTGAATATAAAGGCTACTATTTGAAAGGCGTGGTGGTGAAAGAGTTCGGCTTTGGTGTTCAGAGCAAAGAAAACGTTGCCGCAAGCGACGATTTTGAAATCATCGGTGACGAGCTTGTACGCTATAAGGGCAAAGAAGAAATTGTCTGCGTTCCCGAAGGTATTGTTTCCATTGGGGCAGCTGCGTTTTGGAATAACACCTTCGTAAAAGAGGTCGTGCTGCCGAGTACGCTTGAACGACTTGGCGGAGATTGCTTTTACTACTGCACAGGTCTTGAAAAAGTGACAATTCCCGAAAAGGTTTGTATTATGGGAAACAACCCATTTGCCGGATGCCCGAAGCTTGTTTTGGAGAATAAAAGCCCGTATTTTGTTCTTGAAAATGGTGTTTTGTATGACAAAGCAAAAGCCAATCTTATTCACTATACGATATCTAATCCCGACAAGGAATTTGCCGTTCCCAATACGGTTGTTTGCCTTGGTAAGCACTGCTTCTTTGCTTGCGACAACTTGGAGAAAATCATAATTCCCGAAAGCGTGATCCGTATGGAGAACAATCCTTTTTCGGGATGCACCAAGTTATCGGTTGAAAACCATAGTCCATACTATCATTTTGAAAACGGCGTCATCTATAACAAGTACAAAACTACGGTTATAGGATGTCTGAACGGAATAAGGATAGATAGACTTGTAATTCCCGATACTGTCACGCTCATCAGCCGTAATTCCTTTTGGAATTGTAAAGGTATTGAGAGTATTGTCATATCAAAGAATGTTACTCGTATCGGCTACAACCCCTTTGCCGGATGCGAAAACCTTCTGCTTGAAAGCGAATCACCGCTGTTTCCGAGCGAGAATGGAGTGGTATACAATGCAAGAAAAACACATATTTTGTGTGCCACGGGACGTGCGGTAGGTAAGCATTTCTGTGTTCCCGACGGTGTTACACATATAGGACGAGGTGTTTTCAGCGGTTGCATTGATATGGAGAATATCAACCTGAACCAAGTGACTTATATTGATAAAAGTTCGTTTACAAGCTGTACTTCACTGAAAGAGCTATATATCCCCGATAGCGTGACCTATATTGGCGAATGGGCATTTGCTTACTGCACGAACTTGGAAAGAGTAAGCATCAGCCAAGCTACGAAGATAGATAAAAACGCGTTTAACGAATGTCCGGCGAAAATTGAATGGAGAGAATAATGCGAAATCTGATTATTGAAAACGATAATTTAATTGCTATGCAGGAGCTTCTTCCCGAATATGAGGGAAAGATCGACATAATGCCGATCGATCCACCGTACAATACCGATATTTCTCATATTGGATACAAGGATAGCGGTTATAAGGACGGTTGGATAGAATTTATGCGACCGCGCCTTGAGGTGGCTTACCGTTTGCTTTCTCCCACAGGTGTGATGTTTATTCACATCGACGAGTGCGAGTTTCCAAACCTTTGGATGCTTTGCTCGGAGATCTTTGGTGCGCACAATTTGATGTCTATGATTTGGAAAAAGACCAATCATTTCTTTGATGCAAATCGAAAAGAAAAGCCACTTGAAAGCGGACTTCGCAGAACGCACGAATTCATCGTAGTATGCTTCAAGGATCGGGCGAACACAACACTTGCTCCCGTAATGCAGCCATACTTGGATGGCAACGTCATCAAAGAACGCTTGCAACCACTTGAAACGGTTATTGATTTTATGGGTACGACCACCTCGGCAAAGGACGAACTTGCCGAATTGCTTGGCGACAGAATGTTGTTTGCTACTCCTAAACCTGTTAAAATGATCAAGGAATTTATCCGTTCCTCGGGAAAATCCGATGCGATTGTGATGGATTTCTTTGCCGGAAGCGGAACAACGGGACACGCTACGCTTGAACTCAATAACGAGGATGGCGGCAATCGTAGATTTATTCTGATTACCAACAATGAGAGTGATATTTGCAGACGAGTTACTATCCCGAGAGTCAAGGCTGCAATGCAGAAGTATAAGGTGGAGGATGGTTCGCTTGAAACAAAGCTTTTATAAGCGAAGGCAACAGGGCAAAAGCCGTCCTGTTGCTTTCTCTTTGAAGATGCTATAATGGAGTCACAAACCAAGAAAGGAATATTAAAAAGCCTATGTATTACAGAGTTGGTGCATTTTACAGAAATGAAAATAGCAAAGCAATCATCATTCAAGTTCACGACCGCAAAGAAGCGGAGAGTTGGGTGCCAAGGGTGAAGGCAATGCTCTATCCCGGAGAGGATACGGCAGACTTCAGAGTAAGCATTTTTGAGTTCAAGCTGCAAATAAATCTGAATAACCTAAACCATTACCGAATCACCGTTGAGCGCCCCATAAAACGAGATTTTAAGGATTGGGAGGAAGAAAACCTCTACGATAACTCTCTTGCATTTGATGGGATCGTAGAAGCGAAGGATATCGAGGCTGCTAAGGTCAAATTTATGGAGGAGTGGTTCGATTTTTACTCGCTCGGCAAGAAGCCCGAGGAATATGATTTTTACGTTGATGAGGTCACTGTCGATGAGCTTATCGAAAAAGAGCAACGGATGCTTCGCCAAAGACTCATCGGCGAATATGCCCGAGAGCATTATGGGGATATGTCGGTTCGTGAATTTAGCCGAATGATGCGAGAGGATGAGTCACCCGAGAAAAGCAGAATGTTTTACGAGGGATTAAAGGAACTTTTGAAGCTGCTTCGTCTTACCGATTATCTTGAAAAGAGATTGGATACAGAAAAGCTATCTCATTCAGAATTCTGCAAAATCCGTGACGAGTTGTGTACTGCAAAGGTGGGTGATGAGTTCGAGAAAATCAACCGTGCTGCAACCGAAAAGTACGGAAAGGAAGGTGTAACCGATTGAAATATTTGTTCTTTGACATTGAGTGTGCGGATGGTGGCAAAGCTACCATCTGCTCCTTTGGATACGTGATTGCCGACGAGAATTTTAAGATACTACGTCGCGAGGATATCGTGATCAATCCGCAAGGAAGGTTCTATTTGACGGGACGAGCAGGCAGACCTGACGTGCATCTCGCATATCCCGAGGCTACATTCAAGAGAGCACCGGCGTTTGACAAGTTCTACAACAAAATCAAAGCTCTTGTTGAAAATGAAGAGTATTATGTTGTAGGTCACTCCATCGGGGATGACGTTACATATCTCAATAAAGCCTGTGCGCGATACAAACTTGAACCGTTTAGTTTTGAGTATTTTGATACTCAAAGGATGTACCGAGAATTGACAGGAGATAAGAAGTCTATCTCACTTGAAAAAGCGCTCGCGGCATTTGAGATTGATGAAAGGTTTAGATATCATCAGAGTGTTGAGGATGCGAGAGCGACTATGTTTTTGCTTAAAGCACTCCTTGCTAAGGCAAACGCAAGCTTTGAGGATTACCGGACAAGCACAGACCGATGCACAGGTAAAACCGCAAACGGACAATCCGAGTGGGATTATACTCCGCCGATGACAGAAGGCAGACGTTTACGTGAGCGCGGACTTCGTGGTGAAAAGGGCGACAACGTGATGCTTCGTGGAAGAAGAAACCACACATTGTTCCTTCGTTACCTCGATTTTGGCGAAGCCATCGGAGAGAAAAATAACAAGCTCTCAGGCAAGAAGATCAGCATCTCGATGAACTATGAAACCGAGCATTTCAAGGAAATGGTTATCATCGCCGGGATGATCAAAGCTGCGGGAGGCGAATACGTTTTGAAAGCCTCGACTGTTGATGTTTTTGCCACTTTTGATGCCATAGATGAAGATGGAAACTCTCGTCGTTGCTCTCGCGGAGAGCATGTAAAAGCCGAGATCGACAACGGCAGAGATATTCAAATTATAACCCTCGATGACCTGTTAAAGCTCCTTGGTACAAGCCTTGAAGAACTCGAAAATGCCGAGCCGATTGATGTTGAATACCTTGCAGACAACAGATATAAAAGATAAAGAATTGCCGCTATCAAAGCGTGATTTACACGCCGCGATAGCGGCTTTTTCTTTTTGCTTGCGGGCGGTAATTTCTGAAAATAGGGGCACGGTTTTCTTTTTCCAAGGCTTCTATATGAAGGCATTTTTGAAAAGCGCCTACGAATTTGCCCTTTGCCAAGGCTATTAAGTAGAGAGATTGACTTGTGTATTTTGAAAAAACAGTTCCAAAACAAACTGTTTGATGTGTGGTTGTAAGTGAAGATTTTTTTGCTTCGCATCTAATAAACTGCGTGATCTCATCGGCTATTATATGAGAAGATTTTTTTGCTTACCCCGTTTAATTTAGGCTTTTCCCACGGCTGCTAAGTGAGAGGTGAGGTTGTAAACATATTTTGAATTTTTGAAAAAACACCCAGCCAAAACGCCATTCTCGTGGCTATTAAGTGAGGGAACTTTTGCAAAGCGCCCCACCGAAATGCCTTTAAAGTTACCTTTATATGTGTAGGAGTGATTCCTATTTGTATGCAAAGTTCCTCTTTCAAATCGGCAGATATAGTGAGAAGTTTTTCCTAAAGGGGTCAAAAGGTGATACCTTCGTATGTTAAAATCTTTGGCGAAAGATGCAAAGTACCCCTAAAAAATTCCTTTAGATAAGTAGAGAAGAAGTGCAAATTTCTTTTGCGAACACGTCATTAGGTGTCGTATTCATCTGCAAAAATACCCGTTAATAATTCGTAAATTGTTACCTGTATTGGTTGTGCAACCCTGCTCTGAAACGGCAGATATAGTAGAGGAAACTCGTAAACAATTTGTAAACTGTAAGCATTTTGGTTGCTCAAAGGTTCTCTGAATTCCCTTGTATAAGTGAGGGGGTATTATAAAAAACTTTGAGAAATTTTCAAATAGCTTGCCCTTTTTGTGTCTTCTCGATGGCTACCAATTGAGGAGAAGTATAAGCCGAGCAAAGAAAATTTTGTGGGCAAGTGTCGGGTTTTGAGCGCTTTCACCGGCTACCAATTAGAGGTATGTTATCGGGTTGTAGAAAGAAAACAATCTGTGAATTTTATTGGAGAGAGGTGTCTTTTTGACGTTCTCGTCGGCTACTACTTGAGAGGCTAAACATCAAATTGTTTTGAGAAATTTTCGATTTACTGCAAATTTAGAGCCTTCTCGTTGGCTATCAATTGAGGGAACATCAATGTTAATCTTGCGTATTAAGTACGCTTCTTTCTTACATATCGCGCCTTAAAAGTCGCAGGAAATTACCGCCCGGGAAGGAGAAAATGGGCTTCGACTTGCGGGTTTGAGGTGCGATGTCGTGTGGATTTTCTCACAAACAATTGATGCTTGCAGAGCCTTCTTTTGCTCTTAGCAAGCATAGGATTTGTCATTAAATCGCGCTTGCCCTTGATGCGTCTGTCATCTTTAGCAAGCACTGCATTTGTATATCCCAATCCCGATTGTGAGGGGAGTAACTCCCCTAAAACCCCACTATATTTTAGCAACAAAGGAGAAAAGAAAATGAAAGATCAAAGTAACAGAACACACCTTATCAAAGCCTATCTGAATGATAGCGAATACGAACGTTTTTGTCGTATGGCAGAAGCAACTAAGAGAACGAACAGTGACCTCGTAAGAAGACTCTTGCAGACCTCGGTGTTTGTAGAGTTTCCACCCGTGGAATACAGAGAGATTATTGATCAGCTTGAACACATCGGTATCAATCTCAATCAGTTGGCATACAAGGCAAATTCGCTTGGATTTATTGATGAGCCTCAATATCGCAAAAACGCAAACGAGGTTTGGAGAATGGTTGCCCGCCTTGCGCAAATTTATTTGCAATTCGGCGCAAGGATTAACGATGAGATTTTCAAAAGGAAGGGAGATAACGTATGACGGAAAGAACAAACATAGTGAACGAACCGCAAGACGATGTAACTCGCATCGTGTATCTACCGACAGACAAGCTCCGCCCCTTTGCCGAGCATCCCTACAAGGTCATCGACAACGATGAAATGGCAAGCCTTGTTGAGAGCATTAAGACACAAGGAGTTCTCACACCAATCGTCGTGCGACCGACAGAGAACAGTGAGTACGAAATCGTGTCGGGACACCGACGTGTATTCGCTTGCAACAAGCTCGGAATTTTTGAAGTGCCTGCCGTAGTGAGAGAGCTTACAAGAGAGGAAGCAATAGTGGTAATGGCGGACTCCAATCTTCACCGCGACGGTCTGCTGCCGAGCGAAAAAGCATTCGCCTACAAGATGAAGCTCGATGCCATCAAAAGACAAGGTGAACGCACCGATCTAACTTCTGACCATCGTGGTCAAAAGTCGCTCACGTCGGTGGAGCGAATTGCCCTTGAAAGTGACGAGAGCAAATCGCAGGTGCAGAGGTATATTGCACTCACAAATCGCATTCCCGAATTTCTGCAAATGGTAGACGAGGGCAAGATGGCATTGACTCCCGCCGTGGAGATCTCGCGGCTTCATAAGGAGAGCCAACGGATGCTTCATCGGATGTGCGACATCTGCGATTGCACTCCGTCCTATTCGCAGACGGTTCGTATGCGCAGACTCGCTGACGAGGGCGCGCTCGGTTGGGAGAAGATCAGTGAGATTATGAGCGAGGAAAAAGCCAATCAAAAAGAGAAGGTCACTCTCTTTATGGATGACCTCAAAAAGTATTATCCAAGAAGCGCAACACCCAAGGACATTGCCGCTGATATTCTGCGGATGCTCGAGAGCAGATACAAGGCAAGGAGGAACAGAGATGCTCGCTAATAGAATGAAATTAGAGATAGTAAAAAGAGTAAGAGAACGTTCCTACCAAGTGAACGGCATTACCTATATCGTAACGCTCAAGTATCTTGACGAGGGCGAGCACAATATGAGAACGCGCTTTGAAAGAATTATCAAAAATAATCTCACATTTGACGGATGATGCGGACGGTGATACAATAAAGGCGGAATATGTTTCGGCTGCCGATCCGACAGAGAAATCCTCGGATAGAAAGGAGCAGAATGGAGAGAAAAACGACAGCGAAGCAAACTGAAAACATAGGTATTACCGCGCTCTATTGCCGACTCTCCCGTGACGACGGAACTGAGGGGGATAGCAACTCGATTGCCAATCAAAAAAAGCTCCTCGCTAAGTACGCAAAGGAGCACGGATTTTCTAACACCAAGTTCTACGTGGACGACGGCTACACGGGAACGAATTTCAACCGCCCTGACTTCCAACGTATGCTTGCAGATATGGATATGGGATATATTTCAACCGTCATCGTCAAGGACTCGTCACGCTTGGGCAGAAACTAACTCGAGGTCGGTCAGTACACGGACTATTATTTCCCCGAGCACAACATACGCTTCATAGCCATCAACGATTGCATTGACAGCGAGAACGGTGAGGATGAATTAGCGCCATTCCGCAACGTAATGAACGAGATGATGGCAAGGGATATTTCAAGAAAGGTTCGTTCCTCGCACCGACTTCGCGGCAACGCAGGAGAGCCGTTATCCCCACCGCCTTACGGATATATGAAATCTCCCGAAAACAACAAGAGATGGATCATTGATACCGAGGCGGCAGAGGTTGTCAGACGGGTGTACCGCTTGTGTATCGAGGGCAAGGGCAACGAAACGATTGCGAGAACGCTGCAAGAGGACAAGGTGTTAGTGCCGATGGCGTATTGGCAGAGCAAGGGACTTGGGCGAGGCGGAAAGAAAACGCAAGCCGATCCGTATAAGTGGTGTAAGACCACCATTGCTAAAATGCTCGCTCAACAGGAATACTGCGGTGACATCATCAACTTCAAGAGCACGTCAAAGTCCTTTCGCAACAAAACGCGGGTGGAGAACCCAAAGGAGAATTGGGCAATCTTCAAGGACGTTCACGAGCCGATCATTGACCGCGACACGTGGGAGCAGGTACAGAAGCTTGTGGAAAAGACCAAGCGCAGACCGCCAAAGGACAAGAACTTAAAGAAAAGCATCTTCACAAGCTTTCTTTATTGCGGAGATTGCGGGCATAAGCTTTGGTTCAACTTTAATCAGAAGAACCCAAGCATCCGCTTCTTTAGTTGCTCAAACTACAAGGGAATGCGCGGCACTTGCGAGAACACCCATTATATCCGCGAGGACGCCTTGGAGCAGATCGTACTGATGGAGCTTCGTATGCTTGAGGACTTCCTTGAAAGCGCAGAGGAAGACTTTGCAGAGCTTTTGGAGCAGAAGACCAACAAGGATATGGTACGCGAGAGAACGACTGCGGAAGGGGCGCTTGCAACGGCGAAGGCAAGAAGCAAAAAGCTTCTCGGACTTTTCCAAAAGCTCTATGAGGACAACGTGGAGGGCAAGGTGACGGACGAATGGTTTATGCAGCTTTCCAACAAGTACGAAGCCGAGCAAGAGGAACTGAAGCGGCAGATGTATGAGCTTCAAGAGAAGCTTGACAAGATCGACCAAATGCAAACGGCAAAGGACGATTTTCTCCGAGCCATCCGCAAGTTTATGGAGATGCAGACCTTAACGCCAATACTTCTGCGAGAGCTTATCGAGAAGATCGAGGTGTTTCCCGTGGAAGGAAAGGGCAAGGACAGAACGCAGCGCGTCATCATCCACTACCGATTTGTCGGCAGGCTCGACATCCCCGGCATAATCCAACGACCACACTTTATCCTCGACTCCCGTCAAGGCGTGGCAATCGAATACCTACCTAACGCAATCTAAAAGAAAAAGAGTAGCAAAACGCTACTCCAAACAACGAAATATAAATGCAGACATAAAAATATCGAGTGTCCATAACTGAAATCTGTTATGAACACTCGATATGGTCTGAGTGACAGGACTTGAACGGATAGGGCAAACGTAAAAAAACGAAATAGGGGGCATTTGAGAGCCCCAAAACACAAAGTTTAATTTTCGCAAGACGGCTGACACTTGTTTTGACACTTGTTTTTAATATTTTTTAGTTTTTTTCAGTCGACGGCACGCAAGCGTGCCGTTTATTAAAAATTACGTCAAATCCGCTTCGAAAAAAATAATATTTTGAAAAATCAGCAAATGCATGCAGTCAATGACTTGCATGCATTTGCTTTTACAGATTTTTACAAAATATTATTTATTCTTTTTCGAAGTAGCCTTCTTTGACTCAATAGTACGCAAAAGTTCTTGCTTATTTTTTTGCACAACTAAGTCGTTTTTAGCTTTAACCAAAGCGCATTCCTCTTTAATGCGCTTAAGTTCATTCTCTTTTTCTTCAGAGTAAAACCGACTTAGAATGTGCTTGCCGGCATCGGATTCTTTAGTGACAAAATCTCCAATAACAGAATTGCCAACAGACGGCAAATACAGTTGACTGAACTCACGTTCGTCATACTGCAAAGGTAAAGTATTTGTACAGTAAATTGTAACTTCCTGTGGCGGAACTACGTCCGTAGCGGAAGGACAATTAATAAGCATTTGATGCCAAATACGAAAACCAAGTTTGCACGAAAATGATTGAAGTTTGTCACAAAAATAACCCAAACGATGGAACCAACGTTTTTTGAGTTCGTAAAACTTTGTTGAATTACCGCATTCAGGGTCGAGTCGTCTGATAATATTTTTCATACAAGACAGCAAGTCTATTAAAAAATATGGCAACAATTTATTGTCTTGGCTCATCGCAAGACACATAGTCCCTAATACACTTCGAACGTTGATATAAATACCATCGATTTTCTGCTCAAGTAAGCTTGCACGAAAACCAAAATGTCGGATATAACGAAAGAACATTGTAACGCCCGCAGGGCGTTCCTTATAAAGTTCTTGCGGAACTTCGTTTCCTGCTTCGTCGATAAGGATAAACATTGCCGGTAGCCAACGTTTTTGTTCGAGCGCTTCACCGTCGACGTAATAGCTTTTGCGACCATTTCTATCGTACATTACAACGTTACTTCCCAAGAACGGAATATATTCTGGATGTTGTTCCCAAAAAATAACAGATTTTTCTAACTCGTAAAAATCCTTAACCTTTCTAGGATTTTCTGCAAGCCAACGTTGGTAATTTGATTTTATGAAATAATATTGTTCTGTGAGTTCGCTTTGCATGTGCTCAGCTTCAAAAGCTGCTTGTAAAACAGCACTTGATGTTTTTCCACTTCCAGCGCCGCCGTAACGTTCTGACGAAGCAGCGGATAAAATTATGTCGTTTGGCATGTCTTTTAGAACCTTACGCTGACAGTACAGAAGTGTTGCGACGTTTGGTAATGTAATGCAAAGACACACTGCGACGAAAAGATTAGCCGCATTATCATAAAAGGAATTTACCAAATGCTGCAAAGAGCTAAAATCAAACAGCAAGACGGAATAAACTACACATAGCACGAAGGGCGTAAAAAAATACAGCCAGTCTAGTAATAAAAATCGTTTTATGACTTGTATAGGACTGCAAATTTGTTTATTTTTCATCAAAGTCCTCCCACATTTTGAAAAATGCCCAAACCAAAACGAATCCGATTACAAACATCAACAAAAGCTTAAGAGCACCGGCAGTGGGTATGTATCCCAAAACGAAACATATACATGCAATTGATATGAGGAAAACAATCAACCAACCCATAATTTTCCCCCTAATAGAAAAAATCAATGTCTGTAAACCATGCGAATAGCGGGCTGTCTATGTAACCAATAGACTGCAGCACAATGCCCCCAAGTAGCAACATTATTGAGATTAATAATATTTTTTTGACGAAATTCATATTAAACTCCTATCGACGTACAGTCAAAAGTTTGTAAATGCATACAAAAATAAGTATTACAATGATTGCGGCAAGCAAGATTGCTAAGATATTCCATTCTGTAGCTACAAGCGGTGGCGTTAGGGCAGAAAAAACATCAACAGGATTTGATACTACCGGAATTATTGTTTGCTGTGATTCGTTCACAAACTTAAGCCAGATAATGTCAAAATCTAGAAATGCAGTTTGCTCTGCGACGTATCCAAACGATTCTGGCGCACCTAATACAGAACCGGAAACACTTCCGCCCAAGTCGTTAGTGTAATAATCAGTAACGGCAAAACGAAAAATTACTGTTTTTTTCCCTTCGAGCTTGTTTTGTGCGTAAGTGCTTTTGAATTCTGCAATGTCATTACTGTCGATGAGCAATTTTTCAGCAATCGTATCGTCAGTCCCCAACAAATCCGTGTCGGAAACAACATAAATCGGCGTTATGCCGGTTAGGTTGTCAAATGAAAGTTGTGGGTTGAACAGTTTTTTAAACCAGTCTAAAAAATTGCTTCCTGTGGTAAACCCGTTGATGTCGAATTTGCTATTCGCATCAATAATAATACCTTGACCGTCAATGCCCTGCCATCCATATTGTCTGCCGACATCGACTTCTGGAACAAAAAGTTCGCTGCTGTATTTGTCTAAAATCAATTCGCCGCCTATGTGCTCGGTGTAATTTTTAGCAAATTCAGTCACCGCCGATGTTGGTATGTAGCCATTTTCGCCACCATAAAACAGCCAGTGGATTTTATCCGGGCAATAGCCAGCATTTCCGGCTTCCCATTCAGCAAAATTGTGCGTGAATGCATCGCCTTCAAGTGCGTATTTACCGGTAAAATTAAACTTATAGTGATGAATCAGTTCATCGAAGCGTTCTTCCGTTGTCATTCGCCCGCCTTGAAGGCTTATAACTGAACATCCAAAACCTGTTTGCAAAGCGGATAAGTCGAATGGATTTTCTTTGACCGAAATACCAACATAAGGTAACAGCGAATTGTAGAACGTGAAATCATCAAGTACTAACATCTGTTCGGTATGAGTTTCAAACCAGTTGGCTTTAATCTGTTGTAAAGTTCCGTAGCGTTGCAACGTTGCTTCGGGTACGCCAAAATAAACGCTATTCATATTTGACTGAACATTCACACTGTTATTGTAGCGGTAGTATGTATTTTTTACATCTAGGCGCAAAGTCTGAATGTCGTCAGAAACAACTGTCAATGTGCTTTCGGAATCCTTATCAATGCCGTAGCCTTTTGCAAATCCACGGTATTCGAAATAGTTGCCTACTAAAAATGCTTCAGATGTCGGTTCTCCGAAATTCAGTTCTAGCTCAGCAATGTCGTATCGGCGCAAATTCGTGTTTTGCGCTACTCGGGCAAAAATTTTATCAGAACCTATTACCTTGAATTTCAAAAATAAATTTGCGTATTGACCGGTTGAAACAGACAGCAAGTCCAAAGCAAATTTTTCGAAATCCGTTGGTGTATAATTAGCGTCGTAAGTTGTAGCGATTGAAATTTTGTTAAGCAACGTGTTGCGAACCGACTTCCCGGTTGGATTGTAAACATAGATATACAAACCAAAATCTCCCATCTGCGATGTGTTCGCAGGAAATCCGAATTCCGCAAACGATAACATAGTTACTTCTTTTTCGGACGAATACCCGAAATTGTCCGGCGAAAATGGTGTGCCGGCAATGGTACTTCCCTGCAAGTCGTCCAGAACATAGCTGGAATCCATGTTTGATGTGTCCGCTACAGCAATTCCCATTGACACCAATGTTGAACAAATTACTACAAATGTCAGCAATATAGAAATTTTAATCTTCATAATGCACCTCAAAAAAGAATCGCTGTTTTGTCCAACGTTATTTTTTCCACGTTGATATTTATGTCGATAAAAAATGCCAGACGTATCTGTTTGCTACTATCAGCATTACTTGTAATTATAAGCGTGAAGTAACAAACATCGTCACGCATACTGCCTAAATACTTTACCTCGTTATCACCATAAATTTTGCTTAAAACCGATTCCATGTCAGTTGTTTTGACAATTATTTCTTGCGACTTCGCATTTATTTCAAAGGCGCTTGTGTAGTCCTCTTTGTCGGCAAACGAAAATGTCTTACCGCTCATTTGAAAATCAAATGTCCAGGACTTATTCGAAACAATTTTGTAGGAATAACCTTTCGACATAAGGTCATACACAGCAATTTTCTTGTCGAAAATTTGTAAGTTTCCGGTATCTGATGTTATCGTTTGTCCATCGAGGACGACCCAAAATGTTTTTAGGTCGTCCTTGAAGTCGTTGGACAGAGATTTAATGGCAAAAAAACCGTTAATGAGCAGCACAAGTAGAACTATTAAAATCAATGATTTGAATAGAGTTCCCCCATTAGTTTTGTTTCTTTGTTTTGCCATAAATCACCTCAATTTTAGAACACCAATCCGTTTCCGGAAATGCTTACTCCCTCAACATAAGTTGATACATTTGCCATGTCGTATTTAATGTCAAAAGTAACATTTACCGTGCCGTATTCCGCCGTGGGAATAGCTACCGTCAGCGTTGCAATTTTTTTATTGTTGAAATTGTTGCGAATGACCGTTGCTGCGGAATTGGACCAAACTTGGTACGGTACGTTTCGTGCGTTCGTCGCCGCAGTTTGTTTGAAAGCGATGAAAAAATCGAACTCGCAAAATTTGAAATCCGTGCCGGAAGTAACGCTTTGTGCTGAATAATAATTGCTCAGAGATTTTTTTGCATAGTAATCTGCAACAGCGCTTCCAGGCGCAATGCTGGGCAATCCTGCCGAGCAAATTGCTTGAACATAAGACTGTTCGTATTGAAGATACACAGTAACGTTAGTCGTCTGCGAGAAATCAACGGTTCCGATAGTTTTGTTGATTGTAAATTTGTTTGTAGACAAAGAGTCCTGAGTTTTGGACCCGAGCCACGCAAGCGTGATGCCGGTTTTGCTGTTATATGTTTTCGAGTTGTAGGAAAACGAAACGGAATCGATGCGTTTTCTGTAATCAACAGTAGTGGATGCTGTTGCTTGTTCGTTGTCACGAGATGTTACTGTAACAATAACTTGTTCCCCGAATGCTTGTAAGCAAGCGACGTTCGCTGTCAATGCACCGTCCGAAGTAGGTGTAACGGTAACATACTGGGTTACTGTTTTTCCGCTTGCCCAGGATGAAGATGCGTCCTTCCAGGATATGGACCAATCGACTGCCTTGTTGTTTGCATCGGAAGGTGTTACCGTCGCAGTCAACTGTTGTGCAGATTCCGCCAAAGGAGATATACCGTTTTCAGCATACTCGCTTCTGTTAAGTTTCCTGGCAGAAATAACCACATGGTTTCCTACTGTTTCTTCGGGAACTTCCGCACCTCCGACGAAGTCTGTGACTGGCATTGTTGTTTCGCTGCTATCCTTCGGGACTGCAAGAATGATTGCTGATAGCGTTATTGCAACAGCCAGTAGTACACAGATAATTGCGGCTGATGTTCTCATGATTTTTGATTTCATCATGTCCTCCTATTTTGCGCAAGTAACCGTCAGTTGCTTTGCGTATTGTGCAACCTCAAACAAGGATACTTCGGCATCGTTGGTGGGGGTAACTACCACTTTGAAATACGCCGCTGTTTCGGGTACGGTGCCGGCATAGTCTTCGCTGTTCTCGGTTTCATCTGCGGAAATAAACGCACCGTCTTTGTCGTAGTAGTAAACCATGTATGTTACAAGGGCATCCTTTTCAATATCGATGCTCATTTTGTCAACAGAACTCATTTTCTTCGTTACTATGGACGATGTGTCTTGCACAAACTCACCGGTGCTGTCAATTGCGCCGATTTCGTAGCTGAGCGCATTGAGCGTTTGCGTTTCTGCGTTGGCTGTCCGTTCAATAATTGCAATACCTGCAATTGCAACTACGGCAACCAAAGCGAAAAGAACAATTTTGTTGGTTTTGGCTTGTTTCTTAGTCATATTAACCTCCTGACTAAAATAGGGACGCAGTTCTACTGTCGCACCTCTTTTCACAGCAGTGCCACGCTGTGTAAAAAGCTGATAATTTGTGGGTCTCTGCCCTTATATAGATATAATATATATATCTTTTTTCTTACTTACTTACGTATTTAACTTACTACTATATCTTGTAATACTCATGGGTGAAAAAAATTTCATACCCCCCTATGAAAAAAATTTCATACCCCCATGAAAATTTTTTCATGGGTAGAGCAAAAAAAATGAACGATTTAGTCCGTTTTAACGTCAAAGTATCCCTTGTCCCTGGCGTCCGTCAGACACGCAATTTTATCATTGATGTCGTTCCCGAAACGCAAATCTAAACGTACAATAATGCTGTACAATTTGTCGTTGGTCACAATTCGTCCGTTAAGTTGGCAGTGTCGAATAAACTCGAAAAAAGTCCTTCGCAGTTCGCCGTAGATGTTGCATTTGTCAAAAATTTCGTTGTAACTTTCTAAACTTTGTTGTTGCGTAGGTTGCGATGCGGCAATGCGAAGTTCACGTTGTCCCCGGGTAGTGGCGACAGCAGATGCGGATTCAATAAAACCGTGTTTCATGAGAAGTGAAATCCAGTTTTGAATCGTTCTAACTTCCACGCCGTACAGCTCGGCGAAGTATCTGTTGCGTGCCGTGCAGTTTCTGCTTGCCGAGGATAACGCCGTAATTTCGCCGTAAAGCAACTTTGCACCGTCCGGAAGGTCTTTGCAATATCTGACGTCAGCAGGTATGATTGCGTAATAACTGGGCTGTTCCATAGTTCACCTCTCAATACGCTTCCTGTTGGTGGGGGCAAGGTTAATTGAACGAATGGTAATGTCTATGTACAGTCGAAATAGATTGCTATTGCGACATGGGTACAGCTTTGAGATAGAATAGTCTATCGAAGATGATAAATTATTTTCAAAAAACTTTTGTACGGTTAAGCACTCGGATTCGTTTGCCATTACTCTTAGTTTCATTTCTTGCCTCCAACATTTTGTTTATTTCTTCGATAGAGTAGTAGTGTCGTTGATACGTTCCGTCGGCACGTTTTTCGTATTTGAAAAGTCGAAAATTTCCCTTCTCGTCCTCTTCCGATACAGGTTCATCGATAAACCATTTGCAACTTTCGTGTTTGTCTTTGCAGCGGTCTTGGCATTTTTGCAAACTGCAAAAGTTACAGCACCAATCGATGTGTTTGCAGTAATTTCTAAGAAAACATTTCATTTTTTTGCCTCCCGATGAATTTCGGACAAATTTCACAAAACCAAACAAGCCTGCCGCTCAATTTGCACAAAAGTGCGCTTTTGTGGTGACTTGATTGCGGTAACGTCGAATTGGCGCAATTTTTGCAACACGGTATGTCGTTTTTTTGACACGGCAATGATGGAAGCTCCTGGACATTTTGAACTTCGATGGTGAATGTGAATGGTTTTTTGAACGCACCCCAATCACGTTCGCCAATGCTTTGCAATGTCAGCCAGCCGTCATTTTTCACCGATTCACCTCGAATAAATCATAAACTTCCGCAGGGCTGTATCCGGTTCGCCACGCAATGCGTTTGATTATCGACGGCTTCGGCATTGTTTCCGAGTAAATCCACAACGTAATAGTCGCCGGCACAACATTTATCATTCTGGCGAAATCCTGATAACTGCAACAAAGTTTGTTACGGATAAAAACATTAAGTTTAGGACGCAACATGGGTTCTGATTTGATTTTCGGCATAGTTCACCTCTGTTGAAAATTTAGTTGACAAGAAATTTAAAAAATGATATCTTATTAAAAGTGAGGAGCTGCTTCCGTTTTTTCGGTTAAGCTAGGCTGATGTCTTTGGTTAACATTGGCACGCACCTCGCTTTTTTTATGCCTTTTTGTCTGTTTTTGTGGTCTTTGTGCTCAAGTACTTTTGCTTTGCTTTTGCACCTATCAGACTTGCTTTTACGCTGTCTGGTTTGGTAAGAATACCTTTTTGAGGTCGTTTGCTGTAATTTCTTTTTGAGTCTACAGTGCCTTGTCTGTGCATGTATGATGTTTCCTGTTTTCCGAGCGGATTCACTTGCAATGCTATGTTTTTATGACCTTTACCTTTGTATTTGTCGTGGGTAAGTCCCACCGACACGTGCTTGTTGTCTACTGCGTCAACGATAATGTGTGGGTGTCCGCCACGTGCATCGTTGTGAGTACGTATTTCAACTGGCACGAATGTCCAATTCAGTTTTGCCTTATTTTTCGTACAAGTAGTTGTTTTTCCTGTCGCTCTCCGTGAATTGCTGTTTGCGTTGCTATATGTTGTACGTTTGTTTGCTGTTTTCTTTTTGTTTTCTCTTTTTTTCATGTGTTACCTCATACCCAAAATGGGTACTTCAACATAATAATATACCCATTACGGGTATATGTCAACCCATTTTGGGTATTTAATGGTAAAATAAAAATAAAAAGGGGAAAAGTGGCATGCTCAGCAACAAACTAAAACAACTACGAAATGAAAGATCTTTAACTCAAGAGGATATATGCAGAGTACTAAATGTTTCAAAAAATTGTTATGCCTCCTATGAGCAAGGGCGTACTGAGCCAAATATTTCAATGCTTATTAAGCTTGCTGATATTTTTTCAGTTTCTGTTGATGAACTCGTTGACAGAAAGCCTGAACACCATCAAATTGATGTTCGTAAGGAGCTGCGTCCAAGCACGCTGAAGCTTGTGGACGCAACGGAAAAGCTCAACGATATGGGCATTGCAGTGGTGCTGGGGTACGTCGCGCGTCTGATAGAGGACAATCCGGAGTTTTTGCTTCCCTGGGCACGTTTGCGCTGAACCGACACGTTGATTTTTGATTTTGCTTGCGTTATTCTAAAAATAAAGGAGCGAAACCAATGATTGATGTAAAAAAAAGATAAAAGACTTAGCCGTCGAATTACACTCGATGTCCGAACGTCAAAAAGAAATTTCCCTAACATTGCTTGCCCTTTGGGGGTACGGCAGTGAAAGTCCTGTGCCAAAACAAATGTCAGCCGTCTTGCCACAGGGAGAAGATGTGAGAAGATACAAGGGTAAGACAATAAAAAAGCGCCCAGACGGGCGCTACTGGACACGCTATTATAAAGACGGAATACAGCACAGCGTCTACGGTAAAACGGTGAACGAATGTATTTCGAACCTAAAACAGGCATTGAAGAACGAAAACAAAGAACTGTCTAACAACATTACGCTTGATACTTGGCTACAACGTTGGATGAGCTTGTACAAAATAAATAAAGTGAGAAAATCCACGGTAGACAAAATATCAGGACTTTTGCGAAGCGTCGATGAAAAATTGCGTAATAAGCCAATAAACAAGATTTCTAGCCTTGAAATGCAAGAGTTTTTGAACAGAATAGAGTTCGAGCGAAAACGTGAACAGGTGTATGTTTGTTTGAAAGATGCTTTTACAAAGGCTCAAAAAAACAGGTTGATTAAAGAAAATCCGTTTGACGTTGTGGAAGTTGCAAAAGCTAAAAAGAAACGAATGTCAAAAGCTTTGACGATGAGCGAAGAGAAAAAGTTTGTTGACGCTTGCCGTATCAACAAGTTTGGGAATTTGTTTCTGCTTTGTCTTTATCAGGGGTTGCGCATCGGAGAGGCACTGGCATTGACCGAATCAGACGTTGACACAGAAAAAATGACGCTGACTGTAAGTAAATCGCTGAATGGTGACGGTGTAATTTCGCCACCCAAAACAGAAACGAGCAATCGAACAATGCCTTTGTTCCGAAGAAGCCTGGAAGTGCTGCCATATGTAGAAAAAGGCGAACGACTTTTCGCTGCCACTACACGCAAATACTATCAAAAGCAAATGCATATTATTTGCCGTCAGTTAGGTTTAGAAAATGTCAGCGTACACACGCTGCGGCACACTTTTGCAACACGGTGCAGTGAAGCGGGCGTTCCGCCCAAAGTAGTGCAAAAGTGGCTTGGACATTCAACGCTGGAAATGACTATGAATGTTTACACGCACGTTAATGCCGAAGAAGAACAAAAAGAGACGTTAAAATTTGACACTTATTTTGACACTTGTTTGCGCTAATTTTTTTTCAAAAAACGAAAAAACACCGTGGAAAAACGAAAAAAGCACCGTAAAAACGGTGCTAAAATCTGCAAAAACAGCCTAATTTGCTGTGTGAACGGCTGTTTTCGCCCACATTGGTCTGAGTGACAGGACTTGAACCTGCGACACCTAGACCCCCAGTCTAGTGCGCTACCAAACTGCGCTACACCCAGATGCTCTAATACTATACTACAAACTGCGTTTTTTGGCAACTACTTGACATAAAAAGTTGAAATAATTTTGTTTTTCGCACTCTTTTTGTGTGTTGCAAAACATTTACACAAGACTACAAATAAGGTATAATGTTTTCAAAGAAGTCGGCGATAACTACCGACGTGCGAATACAAGGAGAAAACGTATATGACTCACAATCCTGTGGCAACGATAACAATGCAAAACGGCAAGCGGATAGTGGTGGAACTGTACCCCGAAGTTGCACCCAACACGGTAAACAACTTTATCAGCCTTGCAAATTCCGGTTTTTACAACGGGCTGATTTTTCACCGTGTAATACGTGGATTTATGATTCAGGGAGGCTGTCCCAAAGGCACAGGAACGGGAGGACCCGGCTACTGCATCAAGGGAGAGTTTTCAAAAAACGGCTTCAAAAACCATTTGGCACACACACGTGGCGTAATTTCCATGGCACGGGCAATGAATCCCGACAGTGCAGGAAGTCAGTTTTTCATTATGCACCAAGACGCACCCCACCTCGACGGCGCCTATGCCTCTTTCGGAAAGGTTGTCGAAGGTATGGACGTGGTGGACGAAATTGCCGACGAATACACCGATTTCAACGACCGTCCCTATTCCGAACAGAAAATAAAGAGCGTAACGGTGGAAACTTTCGGGGTAAACTACCCTGCGCCCGTTAAAGCGTAAAAATTATGGCAAAAAAACACGGAATACTTTTTAAAATTTTCATATTTTTGCTGGTGCTGGTGCTTATAGTCGTTGGCGGCGTAATTGTGGTGGTCAATCTTACGCCACGTCAGTTGGGTATTGCCCAAGTTCAGGTTACGTCGCAAAGCAATGTCGAGCAGTTGGGCATTGCCGACGTGCGTATGTCGCAAATTCTGTCCTTGCTTTCGACGGTGATTTCCGAACCTAACAAGCAAAAAATCGCACCCAACGCCTACACTTTGCAGGACGCCGAAAGCGCCGACGCTCTTGCGCCGTTGATGGGGCTTTCTCCGTCGCAGCAACAACCCGACTACAAGAAACTGATGTACGGTTTGTCGCCCGGTTTGGGCGTAAAACAGCCGCTGACGATAGCGGAAAAACAACTTGCCTACATGGTAAGCGCCGCTTTACAACAGTTCTATGTTTCGGTGGAAGGCGGTATTGCTGCGGAAATCGTGGACGCCGTGGAAGTAATGAAACTGCTTGACGCCACTGCGGAAGAAATAACTTTGTATCGGCAGGACGGCGACTGTTACATGAAAACGGTAGTGAAACTGAACGTCAAAGATTGCGTGGCGGAAATAAACAAGCAAATCCCCGTTGTACAGATTGCCGATGTCATCTACTGCACAATAGTCAACAAAGTAACGGTAGAGGATGAAACGGTTTTTGGCATAACAGTCAATGAAGGTGTGCTGATGCAAAAGGAATTTGTCAGCGTTACCGTCAACGACAGACATTCGGAAATAACGGAAAAGGTGCTGGACGCATTGTTCATTGTGCTGACGGAGGAAGGCAAGGAACCTGCCACCGTAAGAGTGATAAACGACTATGTGTTTATGTTGGTGAGTTTGTTTTTCAAAAATATCGGCGCAATAGGCACCGTTGTGCAGGGCGAACCGTCCTACGGCATTGAGGGGATAAATTTTCAAACGGACGAGATAACGTTTTTGCCCCGATTTTGGCAAAACTCTATTGCAAAAAAGTGTGTTTCAACAACACGCTTTTTGTTTTTATTATCGCATTTCCGTCAGCACTTTCTGTACCGTATTTTTTGCACCGTACAGGCGTTTTGCGTACATTTTGCCCAAATGTTTTGCGTACATTTCGCCCGAACATTTTTTATTGTTTGTAGAAAAAAGCGTGTTTCAACAAACACGCTTTTTGTTTTTAATATCGCATATTCGTCAGCACTTCTGTACCGCATTTTTTGCACCGTACAGGCGTTTTGCGTACATTTTGCCCAAATGTTTTGCGTGTATTTCGTCTAAACATTTTTTATTGTTTATCGAAAAAGGCGTGTTTCAACAAACACGCTTTTTGTTTTTATTATCGCATATCCGTCAGCACTTGTACCGTATTTTTTGCACCGTACAGGAGTTTTGCGTACATTTTGCCCAAATTTACATTGTTTTCCCGTGAAAAAAGCGTGTCGGTTTACGACACGCTTTATTTATGATTTTTGCCGTCAGTGCAAACGCTGACACTGTTTTGGCCTCAGATGAAATACGTCATACTTGAAGGCATTTTTTTTGCAAAACTTTTCCGTTGTTTGTGCAATGTCAGATAATCATTGTAAGGGAAATGCGTTTTTTCTGCAAATCCACGCCAAGCACTTTCACGTCCACAACGTCGCCAACTTTTACGACTTCCAACGGATGTTTGACAAACTTTTTGGCGGAAAGTTGAGAAATATGCACCAAACCGTCCTGGTGTACGCCAATGTCCACAAACACACCGAAGTCGATGACGTTTCTCACGGTACCCTTCAAAATCATTCCTTCTTTCAGGTCCTTCATTTCCAGCACGTCGCTGCGCAAAATGGGCTTAGGCATTTCGTCACGTGGGTCACGTGCGGGCTTTTCCAACTCGGCTACAATATCTTTCAATGTCGGTTCGCCTATGTCAAGTTCCTGCGCAAGTTTGCCGTAGTTGCGAATTGTCTTGGAAAGACCTGCAAGGTTTCCTATGTTTTCGGGGGAAATCTTCAACTTTTTCATAAGTTGTTCGGTGGCTTGGTAACTTTCGGGGTGTACGCTGGTGCCGTCAAGAGGGTTGTCGCCGCCGTTGATTCTCAAAAAGCCGGCGCACTGCTCAAAGGCTTTTGCCCCCAGTTTGTCCACTTTCAGCAGTTGACGGCGGTTTGTAAATCTGCCGTGCTGCTCACGGTAGGACACAATGTTTTTGGCAATGGCGGAAGAAATCCCCGAAATGTAGGTGAGCAGAGAAACGGAAGCGGTGTTAAGGTCGACGCCCACTTTGTTTACGCAGTCTTCCACAACGCCGTGCAGCGTTTCGCCGAGTTTTTTCTGGTTCATGTCGTGTTGGTACTGTCCGACGCCAATGGATTTCGGGTCTATTTTCACCAACTCAGCCAATGGGTCCTGCAAACGTCTTGCAATGCTGGCGGCGCTGCGCTGTCCCACGTCGAAGTTGGGAAATTCCTCCGTCGCAAGTTTGCTTGCCGAGTACACCGATGCCCCCGCTTCGCTTACGATAACGTACTGCACGGGCAAACCCGTTTCGTGAATCATGTCCACGATTATCTGTTCGCTTTCACGTGAGGCGGTGCCGTTTCCCAAGGAAATCAGCGAAACGTGATACTTTTTTATCAACTGTTGCAAGGTAAGTTTGGCTTTTGCAATTTTTTCCGGCGTGGTGGGTGCCGTGGGGTAGATGACGGTAGTGTCCAACACCTTTCCCGTTGCGTCCACAACGGCAAGTTTGCAACCCGTGCGGAAAGCGGGGTCCCACCCCAAAACAACTTTGCCTACAATTGGCGGTTGCATAAGCAACTGTTCCAGATTCTTCCCGAAAACGGAAATTGCGCCGTCTTCCGCTTTTTCCGTCAGCGCATTGCGTATTTCCGTTGCAATGCTGGGTTCAATCAGCCTTGCGTAACTGTCGGCAACGGCAAGTTTAAGAAGTGGCGAGGTGTTGGGGTTGTCCCTTGTTATCACCTGTTTTTCCAGATATTCCAAAATCTCCTCGGTAGGTGCAACTATTTTTACCGTCAGCACCTTTTCCGCTTCGCCACGGTTTACGGCAAGTACACGGTGACCGGCAATTTTAAGCACAGGTTCTTCGTACTTGTAGTAATTTTCGTACACCGTTTTCTTTTCGGCATCTTTGGCGACGGAGGTTATTTTTCCCAAACGGAAAGTTTTGTCCCTGATAACTTTGCGGTAATCGGCGTTGTCGGAAATTACTTCGGCAATTATGTCCAAGGCGCCCTGCAAAGCCTCTTTCACGGTTTTTACGCCCTTTTCCTCGTTGACGAATTCTTTTGCAAGTTCCTTGGCGTTTTTGTCCGTCTGTTGTAACAAAATGATGTTGGCAAGCGGTTCCAACCCCTGTTCTTTTGCCACCGTGGCACGGGTGCGGCGTTTGGGACGGTAGGGACGGTACAAGTCTTCCACAGCCACCTGCGTTTCGGCGTTTTCTATTTGCTCACGCAGTTCGTCGGTAAGTTTGCCCTGTTCGTCAATGCTTTTCAGTACCTGTGCCTTTTTCTCTTCCAGATTGCGCAGGTAGTTGAGCCTTTCAAACAGTTTGCGCAACTGCTCGTCGTTGAGTTGTCCCGTGGCTTCCTTGCGGTAGCGAGAGATGAAGGGAATGGTGTTTCCTTCGTCAATCAGAGAAACGGCGGCGTCCGTCTGCCACCTTTCTATTTGCAGTTCTTCGGTAATTTTTTGATTGATATCCATATTGATTTCAAACTCCTGTTCGGGGCGGTAGTTTCAAAACGCCCAAAAATTATTATACAGTAAATTTATCGGTAAATCAATACGCAAAAGCAAAATTACCCAAAATATCAAAACAACGCAAATACTCTTTGTTTGAAAAAGTGCATTTCTGAAAGCGAAAAGGCAAACAAAGTTGAATTGGCACTTTTGAAAAGAAATTGTGCAGTAACAAATCCGACACGGGGCGGCAACTGCGTGTAATTGCACGGCAACACAAAAAACAACGGTGTTTTTTTGCGGTCGGCACTGCCGAAAGGCGGTTTTTTGCCTTTCACAAGGGGCATTTGCCACGGCAAACTGTCCCTGCCTTGGCACAACATGTTTAAAACACAAAAGACGCCCCCGTTTTGGGACGTCTTGTAAATGTTTGTCGTTATTGTTGTTCGGTGGGAGTTTTTTTGTGTTTTTCGATGTAAGTTTTGAAAAGCAGTGTAATGTCCTCATCGTCCAAAAAGGGGTACAGTTTGTCAATTTCAAAGTTTACGCTGTCATTTTGCACGTATTCTTCCACAAGTTTGTGCAAGCATTTGTCGCTGACAAAGGGCAATGCGCTGTTTTCCATTTTTCCGTTTCTGACGCCTGCCAAAAATATTTTGTCAACGTATTCTTCCGACGCAAAGGGGTACAGCGCCGACATGTTAACTTTGTTCATCAGTTGCGGGTTTTCCGACAACTGCAAACAAATTCTGTCCACGTCCGCCTCGTCCATGAAGGGTAGCAGCGTTGTCAAATTTATGTCAAGTTCTCCCTTCAAAATGCTTTGCGCAAGTTCGCCAAGGTCTTTGCTGTTCAAAAAGGGTATCATGTTTTCTATTCTCATATTCTGCCTCCGAAATCAATATCTTTCAAATACCACGTCCGTCTTATGGGATGTTCGTACACGATTCGATGCATTGTTCCCAACCTTTCGTACAAATGTTGCTCAAAATTTTTCTCTCTTACTTTCATTTTGCACCTCTCAAAAGCCGTCTTTCCTCGTTGGTTAACTTGTCATTCAGCACAAATTTGTTGACACTCAGTTTTCCTTCTTTTACAGCACGCAACAACATCAGTCTTTCCTGCGGCAAAAAAATGTTGAAATTCGCCGCCACGTCAAAATCAAATTGTCCGTTGATAATTTGTTTCAGCACAAACATTCTGCTGTGTCCTTTGAAAATGTCCTTTGGGTCAAATTGTGCTTTTTTGTCAAGGCACAGCAACTGTTCGAAACTAACTTCAAAAAGGTCGCACAACTCCACAAGATTGTCCACGGTAGGCACTGCCATGCCCAATTCCCAGCGAGAAACTGCCTGATGCGACACTCCCAGCAGTTCCGCCAAAGAATCCTGACTGTACCCGTGTTTTGTACGCAGTTCGTGAATAACTTTTCCGATACTTTCAAAATCCAGCATGTTTTCCTCCTGCTTTCATTGTAACCTGAAATGCATTTTCAAACAAGCAACTTGAAGTTACTAATTGTTTTGCGCAAGTTGTTTTCTGCAATTATGCTACCACGACGGCAAATGCACTGACAAGCAACCTGAAGTTGCAAAATTTCATTGTTTCGTGCAAACAACTGCGAAGGACTTTTTCCGCAAATTGCAATTCCAACAAATTTTAATCGCCGTGTCTTGTGTCAACAGGAAAAACGCACACGCAGAAAAGACAATTCGTCGTTTGCGCAACACATTTTGTTTTGCCGTTGGCTTGAGCAAAGGTATTGTGTGCGTTTTTATGCGTGTTTCACCTTTTATTTCAACTGCGGCAAAATTTTTCAACACATTGTAATTGAACCATTCAAAAGGCAACGGCAACGCATTTTCCTGTGTAAAAGTTTGTCCGTTGTAAAATCCCTTCCAACAAAAAAACGCCTTAAAACAGGCGTTTTTTGTTTGTTGCGTAAAATTGCATTGCAACATTTGCAAAGTAGAATGACTCAGTAGATGTAAATTCTCTCTTTAAGGTACTCTTTAAGTTGAGTAAGCGGAACACGTTCCTGCTTCATCGTGTCTCTGTCACGCACGGTAACGCAACCGTCCTGCTCGGTGTCAAAGTCCACAGTCACGCAAAAGGGCGTGCCTATTTCGTCCTGACGGCGGTATCTCTTTCCGATACTTCCCGCCTCGTCGTATTCGCAGGTAAATTCCTTGATGAGGTCATGGTAGATTTCCGTAGCCTTCTCGCCGAGTTTCTTGGAAAGCGGCAACACGCATGCTTTGACGGGGGCAAGTTCGGGGTGCAGGTGCAGTACCACGCGGGTGTCGCCTTCTCCCACAACTTCCTCGTCGTAGGCGTTTGCCAAAAATGCCAGAAATGCTCTGTCTGCGCCAAGACTGGGCTCGATAACGTAGGGAATGTATCTTTCTCCCGTTACGGGGTCGGTGTAGTCCAGCGTTTCGCCGGAAACTGTCTGGTGTCGTGTGAGGTCGTAGTCGGTGCGGTCGGCAATGCCCCACAGTTCTCCCCAGCCGAAGGGGAACTTAACCTCGAAATCGGTGGTGGCTTTCGAGTAGAAGCAAAGTTCTTCCTTGTCGTGGTCACGCAAACGAAGATTTTCTTCCTTCATGCCCAAGTCCAGCAACCACTGTTTGCAAAAGTTCTTCCAGTACTCAAACCATTCCAAATCCGTTCCCGGTTTGCAGAAAAATTCCAATTCCATCTGTTCAAATTCCCTGATGCGGAAAATGAAGTTGCCCGGCGTAATTTCGTTGCGGAAGGATTTTCCCACCTGACCGATACCAAACGGTATCTTTCTGCGAGTGGTGCGACACACGTTTTTGAAGTTTACGAAAATGCCCTGCGCCGTTTCGGGACGAAGGTACACCGTGGAAGTGGAATTTTCCGTAACGCCGATGAAGGTTTTGAACATAAGGTTAAATTTCCTTATGGGCGTAAAATCGCACTTTCCGCACACGGGACAGTGTATCTGATGTTCCTGAATGTATTGCGACATTTCGTCGTTGGACATGGACGCTACCGTAAGAGGCAAATTGTGCTTTGTTTGGTAATCCTCAATGAGATTGTCGGCACGGTAACGAGTTTTGCAACTTTTGCAGTCCATCAGCGGGTCGGAGAATCCGCCAAGGTGTCCGCTTGCTTCCCACACTTTGGGATTCATTAAAATTGCAGTGTCGATGCCGACGTTCAGGGGATTTTCCTTGACAAATTTTCTGTACCACACCTGTTTGATGTTGTTTTTCATTTCCACGCCCAACGGACCGTAGTCCCACGAGTTGGAAAGACCGCCGTAAATTTCACTTCCGGCATACACAAATCCACGTCCTTTTGCAAGATTGACGAGTTTGTCCATTGTAAGTTGTGCCATAAATTTTCTCCTGAAAAGTCTTGTGGCTTTATTTTAGTTTTTTGCGGCGTTTTTGTCAAGTAAGTTGCGGTTGTAATGCAAAATTGCAATACAAAACAAGAAAGTTGTTTACACGCAGGCGTATTAAAAATAAATTTTGCCATTAAGTTTATTTCAAGCGAAAAAGGGTAGCATTTTTACAAAGTGCAGGCGAGTAATGTTTGCCGTAAACTGACGGCAAAAACTTTCTTGCACGCAACGACACGTTGTGGTATAATGTTAAAAACAATTTGCAAAACAAGTTGGGGCAAACCGCACAATACTTGTTTTGCGAGATTTTCAATTAAGGAGATTTTTTATGAGAATTGTGAATCCCTCTTTGCGCAAAGTGATGCAACGCTCACAGGCAGGGGAAATGTGCATTGAAGTTCAGCCCGCAACCTACGGCGGGATTGCCAAAAAAACAATTTTGTTTGGTGCGGTAACAATTCTGGCTGCCATTTTGTCGGTAGTTTTGCTCAACGTTGCATTTGCAAAGCAAGACGCACAACTGCTGACGGTAGTACTGACGGGGGCTTTACTGTGTGCAATTCCCATGATAGTGGTGTCTTTGGTAATCGCTTTCCGCCCCGACACCGTCAAGGTATTGGGGTTTGTGTACAGCCTTTTGCAGGGAGCACTTTTGGGCGTGTTGGTGTTTTTTGTCGATTCCTACTACCCGGGGATAGCGCTTGCCGCCGTTTTGGGAACGCTCATCGTGTTTGTAGTTTGCGCATCGTTCAACAAAATGCTGGAAGTCAGAGTAAGCGGAAAATTTGTACGCATCATGCTTATTGCTTTTGCAAGTTTTATTGCATTGGAACTTGTTCTCATGCTTTTGTCGCTGTTCGTACCCAATTTGCAGGCTTTGTTCACCGTCTATTTGTGGGTGCAACTGTTGATAAACATTTGTTGCATTTTCTATGCTACGGTGTTGCTTTTGTGGGACTTGCAAACGGCAGAAGACATTGTCAACGGCGGAGCCGACAAAAAGTACGAATGGATTGTGGCATACTCTTTGGTAACTACGTTGGTGTACCTGTACATTCAGATTTTGGAATTGCTTTTAAGACTTTTGATACTTTTCGGACGGAGAAACTGATATGAAACAGACATTTGTTGCCACGCCTACGCCTTTGCTGGAAAACGGGAAACTTAAAACAGCGGGATATTCCACCCACATGAACTTCATCTACGACGGCAAAACCGTCAAATCCCGCCGTCTTAAAGAATGGGATTTCTATCAGATTATTTTCGGCGACTACGTTTTGCAGTTTACGATGGGGCATGTTTCCTATGCGGCGCAGGTTTCCGTGACGCTGTTCAACATAAAAAACGGTTTTCGTGCTACCGTTTGTCGCACAAAACTCGGCAGCGGCAAACTGCGCAAAAAAATGCCCAATTCGCCGGAAAAACCCAGTGTTTTGCAGTGGTTTGACAGTCAGGTCAAGGCGCAGTTCGAGGTAACGCCACGTTACCGCAGGCTGACGCTGTCGCAGTTTTGCAAAAACGACGTGCGTGCGGAAATTGACGTTACGCTGACAAATTCGTCGTTCAGCAAGGAAAAAATGGTAATAGCCACTCCTTTTCAGGAGGGCGAATGGTACCTCAACTGCAAGGAAAACTGTTTCGTCGCCAACGGATATTGCCGTATCGACAGTGTCGAACTGGAAATAAAGGACGGAAATGCCGTTCTGGATTGGGGAAGAGGCGTGTGGCCACGCAAACACAGTTGGGTGTGGGGCAACGGAAGCACCACGGTAGACGGCAAACCTTTCGGTTTCAACATCGGCTGGGGTTTCGGCGACACTTCTCAGGCTACGGAAAACATGTTTTTCTTCAACAACAAGGCGTACAAATTGGGAAGCGTGGCAGAGGGAAAAACTTCCGAAGGATACAAGTACTTTGATGACGAAAAAACCTTTGTATTCCATGTAAAACCGCTGTACGACAACTACACGCACACCAAGGCGTTCGGCGTAAACAACACCTGTCATCAGATTTTCGGAGTGTGGAGCGGCGAAGTTACCTTCCCCGACAAAACAAAAATGAAGATTCCTCCCTTTGTGGCATTTTGCGAACATGCCGACAACAAGTGGTAAAACAAAAAACAAGACCTGTGAAAAGGTCTTGTTTTTTATTAGCCGTGCGACAGCAATTTGACACGTTTTTTTTGTACCGTATGTAAAAATTACCGACAAATTTGACATTAAGCCGTTGTGTGTCGACAAACAACGGGCAAAAGTTGCGTGCAATCATTTGCCTTTGTATTTTTTGCGGGTGGCAAGTCCGCCACGAATGTATCTTTCCGCCCAGTTCTCTCCCAACACACGGGAAACACGGCAGTACAGTTTTCTGTCCAAAAGAGGCAGTCTTTCGCTCAAATCTTTGTGAGCGGTGGATTTGCTCACGCAAAAGGCTTTGCCCGCTTCCCTGACGGTGCATTTTCTTTCCACAACAAAGTTGGCAATTTCCAAAACTCGTTCACGTATGTAACTTTTCAATTTGCAACCCCGACATTTTTTGTACATTTTATTGTCGAATATTGCAAAAAATTACTACCACGGAAAATTTGGAAAACAATAATTGTACCGTGTGTAAAAAATAAAGGCGTGCGGTTGGGCAACGGAAGTTTTACACCGCAGTAATGCCTCTGTAACGTGCCGAAACATCCGATTGACGTTGTTTGCGTTCAGGTTTTGTTTTGCGGTACGCAATGTTTTCGCATGCTTGAACATCGTTTTCGTTTATTGTCAACGGCAGTGAAAACTTCAATCACAAAACTTTTGTGTGCCGTGCAGAAACACACCAAAGCACTTCAAACTTAAACAAAAAAGCCGACGGTACACGTCGGCAAAGTTATTTGTTAAACTTGTCCCACAAATTGTATCTTTCGGGGTGCATTATTGCGTTTGCCATTTTACCTTCCAAATCGGGGTAGGTTTTGGAAAGTTCACGCACAATGTCTTTCATCGCTTCACGCTGAGAGTGTTTGTCTGCAGGACAGGGATTTTTGCAAACGGGCAGATTTTTGACGTAGCCTACGATATCCCTCTCGTCAATGTAAATCATGGGACGTATCAACGTAACGTTGCTTCTCGACATGTAGGAAACGGGTTGAAAGGTGTTCAGTCTGCCTTCGTAAAACAAACTGAGCAAAAATGTTTCCACAACGTCGTTGCGGTGGTGCCCCAACGCAAGTTTGTTGAACCCCAGTTGGTTGATTTTGTTGTTCAATGCGCCACGACGCATTTTTGCGCACAGGCTGCAAGGATTTTTCTCCTTTCGCACATCGAATATTATTTCCGCTATGTCGGTTTTTTCCGTGTAGTAGTCAATCCCCAACTGACGGCAGTAGTCTTCCACAGGCTTGTAGGCATTTTCCGTAAAACCCATGTCAATGGTTATTCCGCACAGTTCAAAAGAGTGTTCGGAAAACCGCTGGTAGGCTTTAAGCAAAGTCAACAGTATCAGGCTGTCTTTTCCGCCGGAAACGCCAACGGCGATTTTGTCGCCGCTTTGCACCATATTGTAGTCGTTGATTGCTCTGCGCATTGGGGAAAGCAATTTTTGCAAATTCATTTTTTTCACCTGCATGAAGTAGTAACAGAATTGTAGGTTAAAGCGAAAAAATTTTCAACTCTTTTGCGTCAAAAAAATAGTTTTACAAAAAAAATCAAAAAGGCTTTACAAAATAAATGATAAATGTTATCATTAAAGCATCAATTATCGGAGGAAGATTTTGAGATATTCCAAGCAAAGGGAAGCGGTGTATCAGGTGTTGAAAAATACCCATTGCCACCCCGACGTGTCTTACATCTACAATGAAGTGCGCAAGCAAATGCCCTCCATCAGTTTGGGTACAGTGTACCGCAATCTGTCGGAACTTTGTTGTTGCGGACGTATCAAACGTTTGGGTTTGGAAAATTCGGCAGAGCGTTTTGACGCCAACATGGACAATCACGCTCATTTTGTCTGCACCTCTTGCGGAAATGTGTACGACATCGATTGTCCGCCTGCACACATCAAGTGCAGTTGCGGCGATGTGCAACGCACGGAAGTGATACTGTACGGCTCTTGCAACGAATGTGTCGGGTCTTTCTCGGATAAAAATAAAAAAGGAGAGTAGAAGTATGAAGAAATGGGTTTGCACAGTTTGCGGATACGTTCACGAAGGAGATCAACCTCCCGAAGTTTGCCCTCTCTGCGGAGTGGATTCCTCCAACTTTGAGGAAGTTACCGAGTAATTTCGGCTGTTGCGCACAAACAGTGTGCAATGTGTTGCGGTAATGGACGCAACTTTTGGGCAACGCAAAGTAGCAGTTGCAAATATCAAAAAAATAAAGGAGATAAAAATTATGAAATTTGTTTGTTCCGTATGCGGATATGTTTACGAAGGTGACGAACCTCCTGCACAATGCCCCCAATGCAAAGCCCCCAGAGAAAAGTTCATCGCTCAAAGCGACGACCTCACTTGGGCTGCCGAACACGTTGTAGGCGTGGCTAAGGGTGTTCCTCAAGATATCATCGACGATTTGAGAAGCAACTTCAACGGAGAATGCAGCGAAGTTGGTATGTACCTTGCAATGGCAAGAGTTGCTCATCGTGAAGGATATCCCGAAATCGGTTTGTATTGGGAAAAGGCTGCTTGGGAAGAAGCGGAACACGCTGCAAAGTTTGCCGAACTGTTGGGCGAAGTTCTGACGGACAGCACCGCCAAGAACCTTGCTATGCGCATCGAAGCGGAAAACGGCGCAACAATGGGCAAGACTCAACTTGCAAAACGTGCCAAGGAACTCAACCTGGACGCTATTCACGACACCGTTCACGAAATGGCAAGAGACGAAGCACGTCACGGCAAAGCCTTCCAAGGTTTGTACAACCGTTACTTCAAAAAGTAAAGTATTCAAACAAAAAAGCCGAAGTTTTCTTCGGCTTTTTTTGTTGCGACAAAATGCCCCGTTGTTTTTTTAGTGGCAACGCCCTTATTGTTGGGTATTCGCACAACACTGTACGTCCGCACTCATTGGTGTTTTACGTGCAACGCAGTTGCCACCTTTACTGCGTTTCATACATTGTTGTGTAAAAGAATTTCGTGTAATTTCACAATCAAGTTGTAATGTGCGACAGGCGTCTGTTTACGGACAAACAGACGCTTGAATTTTACAGTTTTTATTGCAACGGTACAAAGTTTTTTGTACCTGTTTTTTGTTTGAGGCTTAACTCGAAAGTTAATGCGGTTTGGTGTTTTTAAGTAAAACGTGTTTGCCGTTTTGCAACG
>OEQY01000028.1_pt1 | contig 64928 bp, 58 predicted proteins | sample 1539871 | NCBI WGS metagenome assembly OEQY01 (sample SAMEA3891877, study PRJEB23780) | metagenome | biome: terrestrial biome; feature: animal house; material: Caecal content | place: Italy | collected 2015-05-05 | reverse complement strand
TTATTACTTATCTTTCTACTGTATTTTTCTTTTTCATAGATAATCTAAATTACAGCTCTCTCTTCCACAAATTATCCCAAAAAGATAAATCAAAATATAACACTTCAATAATTACAAAAAGAGTTGTTACCATTAAAATACTCTATGATAACAACTCTTTTATATACTATTCTGTTTTACACCAGATTCTGTAACGAAACTATTATACTTGCTATTCCAACTATCAAAAAGGCAACTCCACCTACTCTGGTACTAACATTATACAAAGCTGATGGTTCATTATCACTAATACTTTTCCAACTTTCAGTAATTTGAAATATAGTTTTTGGACTTATCAACATAACAATACCTATAATAATAAATATAATTCCTATTAAAATATACATACTCGTATCCTCCATTTTTAATATATCTATCCTGAATCTGCTAATGGATTCGGTCCATATGCTACTTTTGAATATTGCCCGTCATAGCTGTCAATCTGACAGTAAGGCACATAATATGTAGTATTGTTTGCGTAATCCTTCATAGCACTTGAAGTCGAACCGTAATTATCTGATGAAACTGTTTGTGTCTTTTGCTGAGAATAAGTTTTCGGTTGAGAATTATAGCTACTGCTAAACGCATTTGATGATGATGAAAATAATAATTCATATGGTGTCCATTGTATAACAGGTACTAAACCAATTACTTTTTGAGCATATATACTTATAGCAGTCTTTGCTGCATTTGCGATTTTTTGCTGATTTGAATAAAACTTTACATTATCTTCTCCCGTAACCAACGTTCCACCTGGATTATTTCCTACTGCAACTAATATACTGCCAGCAATAAATGTAACTATTACTATTGTACTGCCATCAATTGCGAGGAAATTAATATTGTTACTTCATCCTCTTTTCTCTTTAGTAATTCTTTCAATGTAAAAATTCCATCTGGATCTAACCCATTCATTGGTTCATCTAGAATAAGAAATTCTGGTTCACTTTTTACCTGCTTATCCAATGCTTTTTTTAACCATTGTTGAAAGAAATATCAATCATATCAAGGATACTTTCTGTCTTGCAGGACATCGTACACAAAACGAAAAACGTTATATGCTGACTTAATTCTTTCTGACATCACTCAACTCATAACCATAGTACTTGCTGATAAAATCAAACTGAAATTAAACAACATTGACATGGGATTAATATGTACAATTATAATTTTATTGAATTAAATACACCTATTTGGAATAATATTAACATCCCTAACACTACCAGTATCGTCACAACCGCTATTAAAATAAAATATTTAATTTTCATTTTTCTCCTCATCTAACAGAAAATGTTGTTCTATTTGATACACTACCAGTTATCTCTATTTGGTGAGAACCATAAGTTAAACCAAGGCTTTCATGTACAAAAGACCAAGTGCAATATTTTATGTGATGTGCTACAGTTGTACCTATTCCATATGTTGATTCGTTATCCCAAGAAAAACTAACAAATGGCATCCAATTGGCTGAAATCCATATGTTGGCATGAGATATTCCTTTGACAGCCGATCCATTATGGTTATAGCGAATTTCTCCACTATATTCAAAAACTTTAAGACCCAATATACTTATACTCCTTGTAGCAGTCCCTATTCTATACTGCATCGCAGCTCTATTTTCAGCTGCTTTCTCTCCATTATCAAGAGTTTGGGAGTTAGAAATAACAATATCACCATTTGCTAGTTCTACATGATTATTAGTGTTAAAGAGTGAATTTAACATCTCTAAAAGCAAATCAGAATTACTGATGTATGAAACAAACGATTCTTGTTCATCTTCCGTCAAATTATTAAACTCATTTAAGAAAATTTGAGATTTATAACCATTCAAATCTTTCCCATTAATTTGAGATGTTATCCAATCTTTGTAGAAATCTACTCTTGATGAATAATTTGCCTTAGAAATAAATTCATCGTAATCAGTATCAATGGATGCAGCAGATACTGAAACAGCTGAAGTGCAGGATAGACACAGAACTAACAGTAAAACAAACATTTTTTTCTTCATTTTCATTTTTCCGCCTTTCTTAAATATTGAAAATATCTTAAGTTTCTAAACGTCCCGGTTCGTTTCTTATATTTTATCATCACTGCCTTCTTTTTACAACGCAGTTTATCCACCAATTTTTTCTTTTTTTTGGTAGATAAACTGCGTTTTCTTTTTCCAGCTTTTATGTTATACTAATTTTTATGCAATTTTTACAATCATTTTCATATTCTAGTTTTTTCAAAAATAAAAATGGAACATAGTTTTTCTAAAACTACATTCCGTATTTTCTAACTTTTTTATGATTTTGTTTTATTTGCGCTCACGCCTACCATCTGTTCTAGAATTTCTAATGAATGAAATGTTTTATCCTGATATTGTTTTTTGCATTGTTCGATGACTTTTGCAGCGGTCTGCATTGTTTTTTCGGAAAGTGTGAACGTATATAGTTTATTTATTGGTGCTGCTATCATATATTGTAATGCATAGGTGGTGGCTGCATCCAGTGGAATTCCATTTTTAGGAATTTTTCTACATTCTGGACAATAGGTTCCATGATCTCGAATCGAAAAGATTCCTTCTTGTATTTCCTGTCCACAATTGACACAGTGAAATAGTTCTGGATAGCTGCCCCCTATTACGATTGCACGCAATTCAAAAATTAGTTTTACTAATTGATTGTTTAGATTTGGATTTAACAATGCTTTTATCGTTACATAGAGAAGGTTGATCATTGGAGATTCATCAATTCCCTCCCTTGTATAATAATCTGCAATTTCCAGAAAATAATATCCATAGGTTACTGCTTCCATATCGCTGCTAAGCCCCTCAAAGTATTCGCTGACTTCTGCTGATTGGATAATATAGGCGTCTTTTCCTGGATATAACATAAATATTCCCAATGTAAAGGGTCTTGTACTTGCTAAAAGAGAACTGTTGGATCTTCTGGCTCCTCTTGCAAATGCTGCTATCTTTCCCAGTTCCTTTGTTAGCAGCACTACTCTCTTATCGTAATCTCCCACCGCCATTGATGAGATTACAATTCCATGTGCCATAATCACATCTTTCATTGCCTTACCTCCTAAAAAAACTCCACTGAATACGCAATGACAACAAAAGGAAGCCTCAAAAAGCCTCCTTTTGCATATCATAGTCACCAGAGGAAACGTAAAACAAATTTCTTTGATTCATCTGTGGCAGAGATTTATTTTTTTTCTTCTACGTATCCATAGTTTTTCATTAGAATATCGTTATCTCTCCAGTCTTTTCGTACTTTTACCCACACTTTCAAATTGATTTGCTGTTCCATCATCCGTTCAATTTCAAATCGTGCAGCGCTCGCAATCTTTTTTAACATGGCTCCATTTTTTCCAATGATAATTCCTTTATGAGATTCTCGTTCGCATATAATGGATGCCTCGATGTCTACCAATCCATTTTTTCGCTCCTGCATTTTTTCAATGGTTACTGCAATTCCATGTGGAATTTCTTCTTGCAGACAGCGAAGGGCTTTTTCCCGAATCATCTCTGCTACAATCTGACGCATTGGCTGATCCGTAACCGTATCTTCATCATAATATTGAGGACCGTATGGTAAATAGTGAAAGATCTGATCAATGACAGTATCTGTATTTATTTTTCTAAGTGCAGATACTGGAATGATTTCTGCAAACGGACAAATATCTTTGTATGCTTGGATATAAGTCGGAATTTCCTCTTTTTTTACGGTATCCACTTTGTTAATAATTAGAATGACAGGAGTTTTCGTCTGATTTAATTTCTTGGCAATTTCCTGTTCTCCTCTCCCAATATAGGTAGTCGGTTCGACAAGCCAGAGAATTACATCTACTTCTGTAAGAGTACGTGTGGCTACATTTACCATATAGGTTCCAAGCTTATTTTTTGCTTTATGAATACCTGGAGTATCCAAAAATATAATCTGTCCTCTTTCATCTGTATACACAGTCTGAATACGATTTCTTGTCGTTTGAGGCTTATTGGATGTAATTGCGATCTTTTGTCCAATAAGATGATTCATTAACGTGGATTTTCCTACATTTGGACGTCCAATTAAAGTAACAAATCCTGACTTTTTTTCCATTTTCCTCTCCTTTTTGTTCTCTTAATGAAACAGTGGCTTTACTTCTTTAAAAAGATCTTGATTGGCTGCGATTTTTTCTTGATTTCCAATCACACAAAATGCATTTTCATCTAATACAGCCTGAACTGGTCCAGCCAAGTTTCGAATATCTTCTTGTGTAGAATCAATAACTTCATCTCTTTCTTTTTGCAGCATCTCTTCCGTAACGCCAGTCATATAAGCATTCAATCCTCGAAGTCCCTTTGCAGATGGATTCATTGGAGTATCCATATCACTGATTGTTCCAATAATATACTTTGTCATATCTCTCTCATCAATCTGAATATTTCTAAGATACTCTGGTATCTTATCATAAATTTGATTGGTTTCTGCCAAATTTGGATCTCGATAAGAAACAAAATATCCCTGTCCATCTCTTGTCAATGCACTCATACATCCATACGCTCCACCTTTTACACGGAGATTCGTCCACAGGTAGTCATAATTTAAAATAACCTGCAAGATTCGCATAGAACCATGGAATTGATATCCCTTCTTTTTAAACTCGCCACAACGAGCGACATACTGCACCTGCGAAGAAGTTTGGAATCCTTCATTTTTCTTTTCCAAATGATAATTTCTTTTTACTGGACAAATTTCCCTTTCTGGAAGTGTCTCTAAATAAGGAACTAATTCTTTTTCGAGCATTTTATATCCTTCTTTATCACTTGTATAGCTGACAAATAGCCCTTTTTTATTAAATACCAAACTACTTAGTTTCTTCAATTTTTCAACGATGATTGTTTTCTTTTCTTCAAATCGTTCATCTAAATCTTCTAAAAATTGATAATAAGAAATTCCAGCTGTTACTTCACCTAAATACCCTGTTTCACAATAATAGGACCCTGCACGCATTAATGCAATGGAATGGCTATAAGACATCAAATAACTCTGCCCTCTGGAACGTTGCTCGGAAACAATTTCTTTTAGTCTCTTTTCGTCATCTAATTTAGAATACTGGATAATTTCATAAATTAATTCAAACGCTTTTCCAAGTTCTCCGTACATTGCTTTTGTACGAATTCCAAACCGAAGAAATGGCTCCTGCAAACTTTCCTGATGAGTAAAACAGGTAATTCCTGGCATAATTCCGCCCGTATGAATATTAATCTCATCTGCCAATTCCTGATACGTATAATGTTCTGTATCAATATATCCCAGCACAGATTTTAACAATGCTAAATAAGGTAAATCTTCTGTATCCACTTCATCTGCTGAGAAAAGAAGATCCAAATATCCAATTCCATTGCTAAAGATATCATGGAACAATACTTTTGTATCTCCAATCTGACACATTTCATTATGCAATGGCTGAATTTTACGCTCAATATCAGAAACTTGCAGCATCGGAATACACTTCAATTCTTCACTGCTGGATGGTTCATCCTGATATTGCTTTAATTCTTTTGTCTTTTGCACAAGTTCCTCTAACTGTGCTTCTGTTAAGCTTTGTTTATAAGTTTCCAGACGTTTTGCTACTTGTGCATCTATTTTTGCTGTATATCCACGTTCTGGAATTAATGTAAGAATGGCTCCATGGGTACCTTTTATTAAATATTTTTCAATTAATGCTTCATAATAATCAGTATTTACCTCTTCACGCAGAGATGCAAATGTATGATCATAGGCCAAATGCATCATTGGATCGGTTTCATCATAAAGCCAAGAGTCGAAGCATTGAATTCCATACATTAGCCCTTTCGGAAATCTTCCATAATCGGCTTCTCTAAGCTTAAATTCTAAAATATTAATTCCTGCCAGAAGCGATTTTTTATTCAGTCCCTGTTCCACTACTTCTTTTAACGTATCTTCAATGCATTGAACAAACTCTGCCTTTTTTCCTGCTTTTGCATCTTTGGCTACAACTGAAAAGTAAGTTTGGCGTAATTCACACTCGTATCCTCCATATACATCTTTTCCGATTCCTGACTGTACCAAAGCCTGCCTTAACGGAGCTCCAGGCGCATTTAATAAGGCATATTCCAATACTTGGAATGCCAAATACTGTTTTGGATCCAATGTGGACCCTGTTACTTTATTCCAAGAATAATACGTAGCTTCTTCTTCCGATTCTTCATCTGTAATTCCATACATGACTTCTTCATCTGCCATTTGATCAAACGCTGTTTCTTCTTGAATTTCTGAATTTACAACGATTGCATCATAATGACTTAAGTATTCTTGATCAATAAAGTTTAATTTTTCCTCCATATTCATATTTCCATACAGATAAATATAACTATTGGATGGATGATAGTATTTTCTATGAAAATCTAAAAATGCTTCATAAGTCAAATCTGGAATATAGATTGGATCTCCTCCTGACTCATTGGCATAAGAAGTATGTGGGAATAACACTCTTTGGGTATAGCGTTCCAACACACTATCTGGAGAAGAAAATGCCCCTTTCATTTCATTATAGACCACACCATTATAAATCAAATTTCCCTCTTTGGATTCTAATTCATAATGCCATCCTTCTTGCAGGAAAATCTTCTCATTTTTATAAATATTCGGGCAAAATACTGCATCCAAATAGACAGACATCAAATTTTGAAAATCTTTATCATTACAGCTTGCCACTGGATACATTGTTTTATCTGGGTAAGTCATTGCATTTAAAAATGTGTTTAAAGATCCTTTTACTAGTTCTACAAACGGATCTTTTACTGGATATTTGTTAGAACCACATAAAACAGAGTGCTCTAATATATGTGGCACTCCCGTGCTATCCGACGGAGGCGTCCGAAACGCAATATTAAAAACTTTATTGTCATCGTCGTTTTCTAACACAAACACTCTGGCTCCCGTTTTTTTATGCCGCATGACATATCCAATTGAGCCAATTTCTTTTAATTCTCTTTTTTCAACTAATTCGTATTGAGGTATATTTGTTAACTGCATTCTCATTCCTCTTCTCTTCTTCTCAAAATATCATATTGATCTAACGGAATTCCTAAATCAATATGTAATAATTGTTTTGGATGAGGTGCGCTTTCCATTGGTTCATAATCCTCATCATAGATTCCTTTTACAATAGCTTCTATATTTTCACCATTTGGTTTCATAACTTCAATCTGCTCTCCAACGCTAAACTTATTGCGCTGTTCCAATGAATAGTACCCTTTTTCATCCCGTTGTCCGATGATACCAAGATACGTATAATTTTTGATATACGTATTATTATCATAAATTTGTGTTGTTTCATCTGGTTTCCCATAGAAAAATCCCGTTGTGAATTCTCTATAAGTACATTTTCCGATTTCCTCTTTATACCAATCCATATTGGCTTCATAACGTTTTGGATCTGTCTGGTAATCATCAATGGCTTTACGATACGTACGAGCAACCGTTGCAACATAAAGCGCCGTTTTCATTCTTCCTTCCACTTTCAGACTATCAATTCCAGCGTTGATTAAATCTGGTACATGTTCAATCATACAAAGATCTTTAGAATTAAAAATATAAGTTCCTCTTTCATTTTCATAGACAGGCATATATTCTCCTGGTCTTGTTTCTTCCATAATGGAGTATTTCCAACGACATGGATGGGTACATGCTCCCTGATTCGCATCTCTTCCAGTAAAATAGTTGCTTAATAGGCAACGACCAGAATAAGAAATGCACATCGCTCCATGAATAAAACTTTCAATTTCTAAATCATCTGGAATATGATCACGAATTTCTTTAATCTCCCGTAACGACAATTCTCTGGCAGATACTACACGTTTTGCTCCTTGGCCCTTCCAAAATAGATAGGTTCCATAATTGGTATTATTGGCTTGTGTACTAATATGAAGTTCCATCTCTGGCAATACTTCTTTTGCAATCATAAATACTCCTGGATCGGAGATGATTAATGCATCTGGATTTACTTCTTTTAATTCTTCAAAGTACTTCCTCACCCCATCTAAATCACTATTATGTGCTAAAATATTTGCTGTTACATAAACTCTTACATTATGAGCATGAGCAAATGCTACTCCTTCTTTCATTTCTTCTAATGAAAAATTTTTGGCTTTTGCACGGAGTCCAAACGCTTCACCTCCAATATAAACTGCATCAGCTCCAAATATAACTGCAATTTTTAATACTTCTAAACTACTTGCAGGAATTAATAACTCTGGATGTCTCATTTTCCTAATCTTCTCCATTTCTCAATTTAGCAATAAAAATATCAATTACATTGCTTTGTGCTTACTGCTACGCCATCTCCAATTGGAATCACTGCTGTTTGCAGCTCTGGCGTATGTTTTAATATATATAAATATTCTCTCATTCGACTATGAATCGTACGGTTTCTCCTCGTAACGGCAAATCGGGATTCAATAATATCTCCATCTTGCAATATATTATCTGAAATCAATAATCCCCCTAATGCTAACAGTCTCATTACATCTGGAAAGAAATGAATGTACTGTCCCTTTGCAGCATCCATAAAAATCAAATCATAACTGCCTTCTAATGAATGTAAAATTTCTGCTGCATCTCCTTCTAGTAACGTAATAACTTTTTCCTTGCCTGCTCTGCGGAAATTTTCTTTCGCAATTGGAATTCTAGGTTCATATTTCTCAATCGTAGTAATATGAGCTTCTTCTGGCATATATTCACTCATTAGAATGGCAGAATACCCAACTGCGGTTCCTACTTCCAAAATACGCATCGGTTTTGTCAAACGGATAAAAAACTTCAGCAGGCTGGCCGTCTCACTGCGAATAATTGGTACCATCCCCGCTAAAGCTTCTTTTCTAATCGTCTCACATATAGGACTCTCTGGAGATTCCAAAGAATTAATATAGGCAATCATTCTCTCATTCGTTATCATTCTGACCACTTCTCCTAATTTCCTAAATCTAACATAGTTAAAATTTCTTTTGAAGACATATCACTGCTGACTTGATATACTCCAGGCTGAATATTTAACTCATATATATAAGCTTGTGCCCAGAATACCAACGCACTGGATAGGACACTCTGCTGTTCTAACCGTTTTCCAATTTCAAGCACCGAATCCTCTTCTGTTACCTCTAGCTCAATGCTTACCTCTGCCTCTTTTGTCAATGGTTCAGAATGGAACAGTTCATAACCAAATGCATATCCCTTTGTAATTCCCTGATATAAAAAGGCGATGACGATAATTCCCATCACCGCCTTTGCTGTGTATTCTAATACTTTCCAGGTCCACTTTTGATAATCAACTTCTCGTTTTTGTTCTTCCATCTTCCTGATTGTATTATTCTACCTCCATAATAATCGGTAAAATCATCGGACTTCTCTTCATCTTTTTCCAAAGGTATTCCGAAAGTGTATCTCGAATTACATTTTTAATCTTTGTCCAATCACTGATTCGATGCATGAGACAGCTTTCTACTGCATCTGATACAACTTGATGTGCCTCTTCCATAAGATTTTCGGACTCCCGCACATATACAAATCCTCTCGACACAATATCTGGTCCTGCCAATAGACGATTGGTATATTTCTCCAATGTAAGTACCACAATAATAATACCATCTTGCGATAAATTCTGACGATCTCTTAATACAATATTTCCAACGTCTCCAACGCCCAAACCGTCTACGAGTACTCCTCCATGCTGTACTTGATCTACAATTTCCGCATAATCTTGATCCATTTCTAATACATCACCCGACTGCATTAAAAAGATCTGTTCCTTTGGCACTCCGAGCGCCACTGCAATTTCTGCATTTGCGATACGATGACGATATTCTCCATGAATTGGAATCGCATATTTTGGGCGTACTAACGCATAGATTAATTTAATCTCTTCCTGACAGGCATGTCCTGATACATGCGTATCTTGGAAAATAACTTCTGCTCCCTTCATGGACAGTTCATTAATTACTTTATCCACTGCCTTTTCATTGCCTGGAATTGGAGAAGAGCTAAAAATAATCGTATCCTTTGGATTAATTGAAACTTTTCGGTGAATCGAAGATGCCATACGGGACAACGCTGCCATTGATTCTCCCTGACTTCCTGTTGTAATAATAACCGTCTTCTCATCAGGATAATTTTTCAATTGTTCTATATCAATAATTGTTCCGTCTGGAACATTAATATAACCAAGTTCTGTCGCAGTTCCAATAATATTTACCATACTGCGTCCCTCAATTACCACTTTACGATCATATTTACAAGCGGTATTAATAATTTGCTGTACTCGATCCACATTAGAAGCAAACGTTGCTACAATCAACCGATTATTTCGATGTTCTGCGAAAATTGAGTCAAACGTCTTTCCTACTGTACGTTCTGACATCGTAAATCCTGGACGAAGCGCATTTGTACTTTCACATAACAACGCTAAAACACCTTTTTTTCCAAGTTCTCCAAATCGCTGCAAATCAGCGCTGTCTCCAAATACTGGTGTATAATCAATTTTAAAATCTCCTGTGTGGATAATCGTTCCGATTGGAGTAAAAATAGCCAGTGCTGCTGCATCTACAATACTGTGATTCGTACGAATAAATTCTACACGGAAACTTCCAAGGTTTACGGACTGCCCATATTTTACGATTTTTCTCTTCACTAATTTTGTCAGATTATGTTCTTTTAGCTTTCCGTCAATAATCCCAATCGTTAACTTGGTTGCATAAATCGGAGCATTTACCTCTTTCAAAATATATGGCAACGCACCAATATGATCTTCATGTCCATGTGTAATTACATATCCTTTCACTTTATCTGCATTTTGTTTTAAATACGTAACATCTGGAATAACTAAATCAATTCCGAGCATATCCTCTGTAGGAAATGATAATCCACAATCGACTACTATAATACTATCGCCATACTCAATTACCGTCATATTCATTCCGATCTGTTCCAATCCTCCGAGAGGGATTATCTTAACACTTGTTCCTTCTGTATTCACGTTCTGCACCTCCATTAATATTTCTATGATACAATTCATCTTCCCAATATGAAATGCAACGATTGGGATGAAAAATCTTATTTCTCGCTCTTTTCTTATCGTGACACGCCAAAGACATCTAATGGAGGTCTTTATTCCAATCAAATAATCTTTTCGTCATCACTTCGTTTCATTCTTATACTTCCGCTCAATGATTAGACAAATTCCACATCATCTAATAATTGTTCAAAAATCGTTAAAAGGCTGTCTAATTCTGTTTCATCTTCGACAGGTTCATAGACAGCATCCGTATTCCCTTCCTCAGAAATTTCTTTAAAAATGTAACATTCCGCCTCTTTTTCTTCTGAGTCTGTAACTAATAAATAGTTTATCCCATTTAATTTCGTTTCCTCTAATACAAACAGTTCTTCGTATGCTCCATCTTCTGTTTGAAACCGGATTTTTTCTGCCTGTTTCTGATTTATCTGCTGTTTTGTTTCTTCCATAATTATTCATTCCTCCGGCACTCATTCCTTGAATCTAAATATCCCTGTAAGATAAAAACCGCTGCAATCTGATCAATCACATCCTTGCGATGTTCTCTGCGGACGCCTGTTTCTATCAAAACACGTTCTGCTGATATTGTTGTCATTCTTTCATCCCAATATACTACTTTAAGACCGGTACGCCGTTCTACCATTGCTCCAAATGCCATGGTTTTCTCTGCCCGATCTCCAATTGTATTATTCATATTTTTCGGTAATCCAATTACAATTCCACTAACCTCATATTCTTTTGCCAAAACTTCCAGGCGTGCCAGCGTACGGCGTAATTTATTTTCTTCCTTACGAGTAATCGTTTCTACGGCTTGAGCAGTAAGCATTAACGGATCACTTACCGCAACACCTACTGTTCTAGAACCATAATCCAGCCCTAATATACGCATAAAATCTCCTATTACTTACATTTTATCCACATAATGCTTAATCAATTCTTCTAAAATTTCGTCTCTCTCTACTTTCATAATTAAGTTTCTTGCATTATTATAACTTGTAATATAAGTTGGATCTCCTGACATTAAATACCCAACAAGCTGACTAACTGGATTATATCCTTTCTGCTTTAATGCCTTATAAACCTGTTCTAACACATCACTAATCTCAATACGATTTGGTTGAGATACACGAATAAACTGCGTATTTGATAAATCTGACATAATTACCTCCTAATACCACATTTTTAAATCTACAACTTCCACACTCTTACCTTTGTCCTTTCAATGATTCTATTGTAATACATTTTTTATTATTCAGCAAGTAGATTTACAATTTCCTCATTTAAAAATCCATTTATTTTTCCTGTGATAAAAGTATTAGAAGAAAATTCTCCTTTCACCGCTGCTTTTACATACTCTTTCGTATGTCCGACTGTATAAACTTCTCCATCCAGTACAATCTTTTCTTCCAATAGTACATTTACTTCTCTTCCAATCCAGAAACTACGATATCTCTTCGAACATTCTCGTGTCAATTCTAAAAGTATATTACTTCTTTTGGTCTTTATCGGTTCTGGAACTTGGTTTTCCATTTCAGCAGCTCTTGTACCTTTCCGTTTGGAATACTTAAACACATGCATCTCATAAAAATTTACTTTTTCCAGAAATTTATAAGTTTCTTCAAACTCCTCTTCTGTCTCTCCAGGAAAGCCTACAATTACATCCGTTGTAATTGCAGGATGCTCAAACACTTCACGCAGCAATTCACATTTTTCATAATATTCTTCTGGTGTATAATGCCGATTCATTCGTTTTAATGTTGCTTCACATCCACTCTGCAAAGACAAATGGAAATGAGGACAAAACTTATCCAACTTTCTTAATTCCTGAGCAAATTCCAATGTAATAATACGTGGTTCCAATGAACCAAGACGAATTCTTTGGATTCCATCCACTTCCTGAACCGATTTTATTAAATCCAATAAATCTGTCCCATCTTTTAAATCTTTTCCATAAGAGCTCAGATGAATTCCAGTCAGAACAACTTCCTTTGTTCCATTTTTTGCAATCCGTTTAATTTCCGAGATTACATCCTGTTTTGCACGGCTCCGAACTCTTCCCCTTGTATACGGAATAATGCAGTAACTGCAAAATTGATTACAGCCATCCTGTACTTTAATATAAGCCCTCGTATGATCCGATACAAAATCCAATTCTAACTCTTCATACTCCTGTTCTTTATTAATATCAATGACTGCTTCCTCTCTATGCTCCTTAAAATAATCTTCTAAAATTTGCACTAAATCTTGCTTTCGGTTATTTCCAATTACGAGATCCACTCCTGCATCTGCTAAAACCTCTTTCGGTGCTGCCTGAACATAACAACCCGCTGCTACCACTACTGCATTTGGATTTTTCTTTTTGGCTTTATGCAGCATCTGACGAGATTTACGATCCGCCATATTCGTAACGGAACATGTATTAATAATATAAATATCGGCCTGATTTTCAAATGAAACAATCTCATATCCATGCGATAAAAGCATCTGCTCCATTGCATCTGTTTCATAAGTATTGACCTTACAGCCCAATGTATGAAATGCAACTTTTTTACTCATTTTTGCACAATTCATTCGTATCCTTAAAATTTGCCAAGCTTATTTTATAAACAAACTTTTTTCCTTTTCAATTAATTCCTTTGCTTAGACAAATAAATGGTTACGCTTGCCTATCCTTTCTTATATTTTTGTCGATTTGTATCTTGACTTTTCCCTGTTTTCTATGTAGTATATACATAGATATGCAATGCATTCATGAATTCATATGAAATAGGAGGGTGTTTCTAATGACTACAGTTAAAATTTCTTTAAATTCAATTGATAAAGTCAAATCTTTTGTCAATGAATTAACAAAGTTTGATTATGATTTCGACCTTGTATCTGGCAGATACGTAATCGATGCTAAGTCCATTATGGGTATTTTCTCTTTGGATTTATCGAAACCAATCGATTTAAACATCCATGTAGAAGATGATATTGATACAGTATTAAAGGCATTAGATCCATACATCATTAAATAATTTGATTTTTATTTGATGGAGTGGAGGTGTGTATACACACCTCCATTTTATTATACAAAAAGAAGTTCTAACAATCGTTCTATTTGTTTACTCACAAAGAATTACTTCTGTTGTATCCAATGCCTCTTGCACCATTGCATCAATTCTCTCTTCCAACTTCTTTTCTGAAGAACGAATCACATTAATATTAGGTTTTGTGACTGGATGTTTTGCCACAAAAATTGTACAGCAGTCTTCAAATGGCTGAATAGATGTTTCATAAGTACCAATCTTTACTGCCAATTCTACAATTTCTTGTTTATCAAATCCAATCACTGGACGGAACACTGGCATAGTACAAACTTCATTTGTGGCAGCTAAACTTTGCATCGTTTGAGAAGCCACCTGTCCAATACTCTCTCCCGTTACGAGTCCCATCGCCCCAGAGCGCTTTGCCAATTCTTCTGCAATTCGCATCATATAACGTCTCATAATAATTGTCAATTCTTCATGTGGACATTTATCATAAATATAGAGCTGAATATCTGTAAAGTTCACAATATGAAGCCGAATTGGTCCAGAATATTTCGCCACTTCTTTTGCTAAATCTACTACTTTCTGCTTCGCTCTTTCACTCGTATATGGCGGTGCATGGAAATAGGTAGCATCTAAAAATACTCCTCGTTTTGCAATCATATAACCTGCAACTGGACTATCAATTCCACCTGACAATAAGAGCATTGCTTTTCCATTCGTTCCGATTGGCATTCCTCCTGGACCTGGAATTTCTTTGGAATAGATATTAATGAATTTTTCTCTTACTTCGATATGAAGCATCATCTCTGGTGTATGAACATCTACTTTCATATCTGGAAAAGCATCCAAAATTATTCCTCCTAATTCTCGGTTCATTTCCTGAGAATTTAACGGATAATTTTTACGGGAACGGCGTGAATCAACTTTGAATGTCTTTGGTCTTTCTGGATACACTTGTTCTATATATTCCACTACTTGTTTGCTTAAATCTTCAAATCCATAGTCGGAGATCTGAACAACTGGACAGATCCATACAATACCAAAAATACATTGGAGTGCCTCCATTACTTCATCATAATCGTAATCGGACTCCACATTCACATAAATACGTCCCATTGCTTTGGAAACACTAAAGTTTCCTTCTACTCGCTTTAATGCACGGCGAATATGTTTTACTAATGCGTCTTCAAAAATATAGCGGTTTTTTCCTTTAATACCGATCTCTGCATATTTAATTAAAAATGCCTGAAATGTCATAAATTACACCAAGCCTTTCTTTTTTATTTTTCATCCCTGATCTTTTGCAGTCTATTTCTTTCTCCAATATTTGCGAAGCATTGGAAGCAATGTTTGGATCGCATTTTGCGCTGCGTGAATATCCTCCATCGTTGTATATGCTCCAAAACTAAAACGAATCGTGGATTCTAATAATTCCTTTTTAATTCCAATGCTTTTCAATGTTGCACTAATTGCTGGTTTGTTGGAAGAACATGCAGAACCTGCGGAAACATAAATTTCCTGATCTTCCAATGCGTGCAGCAATACTTCACTTCTTACCCCTTCAAAACTAACACTGACAATATGTGGTGCCATTGTTTCTGAACTGCCGCCATTAATCGTAACACCTTCTAATTTCTGCATTCCCTCAATAAATGCCTGTCTTAACTCATACAGGCGGCTTCGTTCTTCTGATAAATGGGAGTATACCATTTCTGCTGCCAGACCCATTCCTGCGATTCCAGGTACATTGTCTGTTCCAGAACGCATCCCTTTCTGTTGTCCTCCGCCAAGCAAAATTGGTTTTATTTTAACCTTCTCATTTGCATATAAAAACCCAATTCCCTTTGGTCCATGAATCTTATGTCCGCTGACAGAAAGTAAATCAATTCCCTGTCTTTTTGGATGAATTGCCATTTTTCCAAATGCCTGAATTGCATCCACATGAAACACAATATTAGGATTTTTCTTTTTTATCATTGCAGCAGCTTCTTCGATTGGCTGAATCGTTCCAATTTCATTATTGACATACATAAGAGAAACGAGAATTGTTTCTTCATCCAAGGCTTCTTCTAATGCTTCCATACAAATCGTACCATCATTATGCACTGGTAAGTATGTAACTCGAAATCCCAATTCCTCTAAAAACTTCATTGGCTGTATTACACTTGGATGTTCAATCGAAGAAGTAATAAGATGCATCCCAGCTCTGCGGTTTGCCATTGCAGTGCCGATAATGGCCATATTATTGGACTCCGTTCCTCCTGACGTAAAAATAATCTCTTTTTCCTGTACTTTTAAACATTTTGCAATCTGTGTTTTCGCTTTTTTTATATAAGCTTCTGCTTCTACGCCTTTGTGATGCAGCGAAGATGGATTTCCATATGCTACATCCATAGTTTCTTTTATTAATTCCTGTACTTTTGGAAATACCCTTGTCGTTGCAGAATTATCCAAATAGACTTCCATACCTCTCCTCCTGTGTCAATCACTGTTCTAAATGATACATTAAAATTGACAGCATTGTCAAGCCCGCAGTTTCTGTACGCAAGATTCGCTTCCCAAGCGTAATCGGATGAAATCCAAGTGCAACTGCCTCCTCTACTTCAGAAATGTCAAACCCGCCTTCTGGACCAATGAAAATCCCAATATCCATTCCTGGAGTTAATTCATCAATCAAAGCTCTTGTTTTTTCCATTCCCTGTGCCAATTCATATGGAATGAGATTAATATTACAGTTGGCAGCGTAAGAAAGTGCATCCTTCCAGCTCATTACTTCCTTTACTTCTGGAATAATACTCCGATTTGATTGTTTCGCTGCACTTTCTGCAATTGCATCCCAGCGTCTTTTCTTTGCTTCTGCTTTCTTTTTATCCAACTTTACAACACAACGTCTTGTTTCTACTGGAATAATTTGGTAGACTCCTAATTCTACGGTTTTTTGTATAATCCATTCCATTTTATCAGACTTTGGAAGTCCTTGAAACAAGAAAATACGAGAAGGCAATTCTTTATTGGATTCCTCAACTTCTAATATTTCAGCCAAAATTTCTTCCTTTGTGATCGTCTTTAAAATACAATGGTAATCTCGACTTCTTCCATCGCTAATTCGGGCTTCTTCCCCTTCTTTCATACGCAGCACATTGCGGATATGATTTACATCTGTACCAGTAATCCGAATTTCCTTTCCATTTACCTGATCTGAACCTACAAAAAAATGATGCATGATTCCCTCCTAATGCAGCAGATTACTTTATTTCTTTCTTGCAATAATCGAAACCCATTCTCCTTGGTAGGCAGTTTCAATCACTTCCAATTCTTGATTCAATGCAAACGCATCTTTCACTGCCTGCTCTTTTGTATTGATAATGCCCGATGTAATGAAAATCCCTCCTTTTTTCAAATGAGGCGCTACCTCTGCTTGAAGAGGAATGATAACATCTGCCAAAATATTTGCTACTACAACATCGTATTTTTCATATCCAACGGTTTCTTTTATGACAGGATCATCAATTAAATTTCCTGTATACACTTCAAACAATGCAGGATCAATCTGGTTTGCCTGTGTATTTTCTCGTGCTGCTACAATGGCATTTTCATCTAAATCTGTACCAACTGCTTTCTTTGCTCCAAGTAATAGCGCAGCAATCGCTAAAATACCACTTCCTGTTCCTACATCCAAGATTACATCATTTGGCTTTAAATACTTACGAATTGCCCGAATACATAATTGGGTTGTCTCATGTTGTCCTGTTCCAAATGCAGTGCCAGGGTCAATTTGGATTAATAACTTATCCTTATGCTCTTGGGGGATTTCTTCCCAAGTCGGCTTAATTAAAATATCATCTACCGTAAATGGTTTGAAATACTGTTTCCAATTATTAATCCAATCCTTATCTTCTGTCTCCGAAGCAATCATTTTACAAGACCCAACCTGCACAAATTGTCCGATTTCTTTTAATCCTTCTTCTACTGCTTTTAATGTAGATGGAATATCATACGTATCATCCAAATAAAAACTCACCTTTGCCGTTCCATCATCTGGAGGGAGTTCTGGAAGAATATCAATGAACATTCCCTTCGTCTCTGCTTCGGTTAAAGGAATATTATCTTCAATTTCCATTCCTTCAATTCCAATTTCATCGAATAGCTCGCTAATAAAATCAACGGCTTCGGTAGTAGTTTCCAGTGTGAATTTTTTCCATTTCATATTGAATCTCCTTTAAGTTATTTACATTCAGCAATTCATTATTTAAAGCCCCATCCTGTCCAAAATAATAAATCGTCCCACCAATTTCAATGACGCCATACGCCATATCTCCACTGGCTTGAAAATAATAGGTTTTTCCATTTATTTCTTTCCAACCTGACTGCAATTTTCCATTTTCATCCAGATAGTATCCGACGCCTCCAATTTGCTGTAATCCATAACAAAGATAGGACTGTTCTGGTGAAGCATAATAACATCCATCTTCTGTTTCAATCCACCCAGTACCTAATCCCCCATTTTCTTTTATATAATAGGTTTGCCCATTATAACGATATATGCCTGGATTTTGCTTTTCTCCTGTCATTAATACCTTTATTGTGGAAATGGTAGGCTGATTATCGCTTCCATAAACATATGCCTGCACGGTATAAACACCATATTCTTTATTATGGTCCGAAATATTCACTCGATAACTCAGTTCTCCAGAAGTTATTTCTCTGGATACATTTGTCATATCTTCATTTCCGTTTTTGTCCGTCCATACTGGAAACTCTGCCCTTACTGCATTGTTTCCGACTTTCCATGTTACCGTAAACCCAGTCCCATCCATTGCAGTTACTGTTGGCTGGTATACCGTTGGTTTTGGAATTGGATTCGCATTATCCAATAATCCAAATCCATAATCCAATAATAATTTAGCGTCTTCATAGTTACGCCCTTCATCCGATTTCATAGAAATTAAAATTAGATTATGTCCATTGCGTTCGGCTGCCGTTGCCAATGTCCATTTTGCATTTACCGTATAACCTGTTTTTCCAGCATAAACTCCATCACATTGCTGTACTCCTGTTACAAACTGGTGACCTGCCTGTAACGTTCGTTTTTGACTTACGTTTGTAGCAGGAATAGTGTAAGATTTTGCAGAAAACAGCTCTTTTACCGTTGGATTGCTCAATGCCTCTTTAAAGATTAATGCCATATCATAGGCTGTTGTATAATGTTCTTTATCATCCAAACCACTTGGAGTCACAAAATGTGTATGCTTTGTTCCAATTTTCTTTAAGCGTTCATTCATCTTGTCTGCAAATGCTTCGATACTTCCAGCTACATGCTCCGCCAGTCCATTGGCACATTCATTAGCAGATTTTAATACCATTCCATATAATGCGTCCTTTACCCGCATCGTCTCTCCAGGTTTTGTCACAGGTGCCAATGTAGAGCTTAAAATTGGAATACTTGTTACCGCATTCTCAGAAAATGTCATTTCTTCTTCTAGATTTTCCACACTTTCTACTACAATTAATGCGGTTAAAATTTTCGTAATACTTGCTGGACGCATCTGTGTATCCATATTTTTTTGCAAAATTACTTGTCCACTATCCGCATCCATCAGACAATAAGTCTCCACACTCACCTCTGGACTGCTGCTCTGTGTCAAAGAAGCCGTACCATTCATATATCGAAAACATCCTGCCAGGATTGCAATAACCAAAAGAAAAATAGGAATACTCTGCTTGATTCTTTTTCTCATATTCTTAACAAGCTCCTCGCCTTAGAAAGCGAAATGTATTCTTGCTTCCTCCTCTCTCTGTTTTTTTTCGTTACCGTTCTGAATTTTTATTATAAGCGATTCTTTTCAGATACACAATAGAAACCGAAGAATTTTTCAAAGGATTTCTTTTTTTACATAGAAATAGCTCAAAAATCCGATCGAACGATAATCATATTTCTTCGAATTTCTGAGCTATATTTTTCCTATAAAGCGGTCTTATTTTTTATTTACAAAATGACATGCCACAAAATGTCCTGGTTTTACTTCTTTTAATGCTGGTTTTTGCTTACGACAAATATCACAGGCCTTTGGACAGCGTGGTGCAAAGTTACATCCTGGCGGTGGATTGATTGGGCTTGGAATTTCTCCTTCAATAATCTGACGAGATTTCTGTGCCTCTTGATCTGGATCTGGAATTGGCACAGCCGATAATAATGCTGTGGAATACGGATGCAGCGTATTCTGATACAATTCATCACTCGTTGCCAACTCTACAATATTTCCAAGATACATAACTGCAATACGATCACTAATATATTTTACAATATTTAAATCATGCGCAATAAACAGATACGTCAAATTTAATTTTTTCTGAAGATCGGAAAGCAAGTTAATTACTTGCGATTGAATCGAAACATCCAAAGCAGAAATCGGCTCATCACAGACAATAAATTCTGGTTCAATTGCCAATGCTCTTGCAATACCGATACGCTGGCGCTGACCTCCTGAAAATTCATGTGGAAAACGATTCGCATGTTCTTTGTTCAATCCTACCACTTCCAGCAATTCATAAACACGCTCTTGACGCTTTTGTTTATCGTACATATTGTGGATAATCATACCTTCCTCGATAATGGAACCAACCGTCATACGAGGGTCCAATGACGCATATGGATCTTGAAAAATCATCTGTGCCAACTTGGAATAACGAAACAGATTTTTCTTATTTACTTCGAGTGTTTCTCTTCCCGTATACCGAAACGATCCCGATGTTGGAGTATAAACACCCATTAAGGTACGACCCAGTGTAGATTTTCCACAACCAGATTCTCCAACCAAACCAAATGTCTCATTTTGATAAATAGTAAAGGTTAAATTATCTACAGCTTTTAATGTACCTTTGTCTACCTTAAAGTATTTTGAAAGGTTTTTTACCTCAATTAGTTTTTTCTTATTCTCAGCCATTATTTTGCACCTCCCCGTAATTCTGGCGGACAATCTTTATGGAGAAGCCAACAAGATGCAACATGATTTTCTCCTACCGCAAATTGTTCTGGCTGTTCTTCGTTACAAATTTTCATACAGTTTTCACAACGACTTCCAAATCCACATCCAACTGGAGGATTCAGCAGATCAGGCGGAGTACCTGCGATTGAAACTAAACGTTCTTTTCTCTCCGTCTCTGTCGTTGGAAGGCTTCGAAGCAATGCTCTTGTATATGGATGCTGCGGCCGATAGAAAATCTCTTTTACTGGTCCTTCTTCTACGATTTTACCTGCATACATAACTGCTACTTTATCTGCAACACTTGCAACGACTCCTAAATCATGTGTAATTAAAATAATTCCAGTTCCTGTCTTTTCCCTAATATCCAATAACAGATCCATAATCTGAGCCTGAATGGTTACGTCCAATGCTGTAGTTGGTTCATCTGCAATTAATACTTTTGGAGCGCAGCTCAGCGCCATCGCAATCATAACTCTTTGACGCATACCACCAGAAAACTCATGTGGATATTGTTTTACACGCTGTTCTGGATTTGGGATACGAACTAACTCTAACAAACGAATTGCTTCTTTTTTTGCCTCTTCTTTTGTAAGATTTTTATGCTCACGAATTGCTTCTGTTAATTGTTTTCCCACTTGCATCGTTGGATTTAAACATGTCATAGGATCCTGAAAAATCATACTGACTGCGTTTCCACGGATCTTCTGCATCTCCTTTTCAGAAGCATTTACAATATCATTTCCATCCAACACAATCTTGCTTCCTGGCAAAATACGTGCTGGAGGCATCGGATTCAACTTCATCAAAGTCTGGCTTGTAACAGATTTTCCACAGCCAGATTCTCCTACAATTGCAAGAATTTCTCCTGCCTCTAAATCAAACGATACACCACGAACTGCCTTTACTTCTCCAGCATAGGTATCAAACGAAACTTGGAGATTTTCTACGGTTAATACTTTTTCCATTTTCTTTTTCCTCCTACTACCGTCTCAGTCTTGGATCAAACGCATCTCTAAGCCCATCTCCAAGTAAGTTAAATGCAAGCATTGTAATACAAATAAAGAATGCTGGAACAAACATTTCATGAGGATATATACGGAATTGTTGAACCCCTTCATTTGCCAGAGTACCCCAGCTTGCCATTGGCTGAGACACGCCAAGACCAATAAAGCTTAAATATGCCTCTGTAAAAATAGCACTTGGAATCGCCAATGTAATATTAACAATAACGACACTCAGCGTATTTGGAAGTAAATGCTTCAAAATAATACGCATAGGCTTGGCACCCATTAGTTTCGCAGCCGTAATAAATTCCTGCTCTTTTAATTGGATTACTTGACCACGAACCAAACGTGCCATTCCTGTCCATCCAGTTGCTGCATATGCAATAATTAAACTCGCAACACCTCTTGTAGACATAATCGATGTCAATAAAATTACTACCATCAAATAAGGAATACCATTAATGACTTCCACAATACGCATCATAATATTATCCGTCATACCACCGACATAACCTGCGACACCGCCATAAATCATCCCTACAATTAAATTGACAAAAACTGCTACAAATGCAATTGTAAGAGAAATTCGAGCACCGCTCCAAATTCGAACAAATAAATCACGTCCCAATTGATCCGTTCCAAACAAATGCATATGACCATCTTCTGCCACATAAAACATTCCCTTATTTTGGTGCGTCATATGTTGTTCACTAATGGTATATGGAGAAAAAATTGGTACAAAAATTGCCATCAACAAAATAAATACAATAATTCCCATACAGACAAGCGCCGCTTTATTCTTTTTTAACCGTATAAACGCATCTTGCCAAAAGTTAATGGAAGGGCGACTAATTCCTTCACTTTTTTCTTTATTTGGACCGACCCATTCAAAACGGTCTTTTTTAATTGAAGTCATTGTATTTCCTTCTTTTTCTATTACAGCCATATTATTACTCCTTTCCACCTGTTAGTTTTACTCTTGGATCAATCAAACCATATAATAAATCTACAACTAGACAGGCAAAAATCAAGAATGCTCCGTAGAATAACGTGGTTCCCGAAATCAAAGTGTAATCTTGCTGCTGAACGCCTAAAACAAACATCTTTCCAAGACCTGGAATTGCAAATATGTTTTCAATTACAAATGTACCAGTCAATACTCCAGCAGCAATTGGACCTAACACAGTAATAACTGGCATAATTGCATTACGCACTGCATGTTTCCATATAATTTTGGACTGTGAAAGTCCTTTGGATTTTGCAGTTTTTATATAGTCCTGTCCCAGTACATCCAGCATACTAGTACGCATAAGTCGAGAAATTGTCGCAATGGAACTAAAGCTCAATGCAAACGATGGTAATAATGTATGTTCAAATGATTTCCATCCTGTGATTGGCAGCAGCTTTAATTTTACTCCTAAAATATACTGTAATAATGCTCCAATTAAAAAACTAGGAATGGATACACCAATAATTGCAATTAACATGGATATTGTATCCCATGCCGTTCCTCTTTTTACAGCAGCCAGTGTACCTAACAAGATACCCATAATCGTTGCAAAAATCAAAGCACGAATACCCAGATCAAATGAATATGGGAACGCTTCCCCAATAATATCTGAAATTGCTCTTCCTTCAAAACTCATGGAAATACCAAAATCTCCATGCAATGCATTTCCAATATACAAAAAGAATTGTTCCCATGTAGATTTATCCAATCCATATTTAGCATACAATGCGTTCATCGTAGCTTCTGGAAGTGCACGTTCTCCAATGAATGGATCTCCTGGCAATGCTCGCATCATAAAAAATGTAAGCAGACTTAACACAAATAATGTCACAATGGCATATCCAATACGTTTTGCTATATATTTTGCCAAATCTTTCTCCTCCTTAATCATTTTCTTTCCATATGTTAATGGGGTCTGGAATGATTCCCGACCCCATTATCAATTTTTCATCGTGATATGCAAAAGATATTCTATAGAAGTTTCTTTTACTTATACCAAAACTGAACTAGCTATCTCAACTTCACATATTTTAAGTTTACATTCTGGAATGCTGTACGTACTACACCCGATTCGATTTTATCACTAACCGCATAAGCTCTGGATCTCCAGTAAATTGGAGAAATTGGTTGTTCTTGCATCAAGATCTTTTCCGCTTCGTATAAATATCCCATACGAGTTTCTGGATTTGCTTCTGTCCGAACCTTATTTAATAGCTCATCATATGCTGCATTACTCCAGCTTGTATGGTTATTACCTCCGCCTGTTTCCCATAAATCTAAAAATGTCATTGGATCATTATAATCTGGACTCCAAAGAGCCATTACGATATCAAAATCTTTTGCTGTCATTCGAGCTAGACGATTCTTAAATGTCATCTGCTCAATGTTTATTTGAAGCCCTAAGTTTTTATTTAATTCTTCCTGAACAAAAGCACAAACTTTATTTGCAGTATCATTATCATCTGTAATAATCGTTAATGGAGGAATTTCTCCAAGCTCTGCCACTGCCTGTTCATATAATTCTTTTGCTTTTTCTACATTATATCCAATAATTGTCTGTCCTACTTCCTCTGGGAATGGCTTTTCCAAACCAGTCACTGCATCTGGAGTAAATCCAGTTGGAGCCTTAGAACCATTCTTAATAATGTTCTCAGCCAATACTGCCCCATCAATCGCTGCTCCAATTGCAAGACGTAAATTCTGATTAGCTAAATATTGATTTGCTGTATTATATTCCAAATATCCAGTTGCACCATCGGTATAAGTAAATACATCGAACCCTTCACTTCTCAGTAAATCACTCTGATCACCATTTAAATCCACGATATCTGCTTCTCCTGTCTGGAATGCATTTAATTTTGTTCCAGTATCAGTAAGCATTACCATATGGATTTTCTGGACACCTACCTGATCTGCATTATAGAAATCAGGATTCTTTTCCAGAACGATCTCATTTTGATGTTTCCATTCTGTCATTGTAAACGCACCATTGGTTACAATCTTATCTGCATCAATAGCATATTCTTCCCCATACTGTTCGTATGCTTTCTGGTTAACTGGGTAGAATGAATAGAATGATAAACTCTTAAGGAAATAGTCTGTTGGATTTTCCAATGTAACAATTAATTCATAATCACCATTTGCCCGTACTCCAACTTCATCTGCGCTACATTCCCCATTATTATATGCCTGACCATTTTTTAATACATATCCAAAATAAGCATACTCTGCTGCTGTTTCAGGATTCAATAGTGTCTTCCATCCAAATTCAAAATCGTGGGCAGTAACTGGTTCTCCATTCGTCCATTTCATTCCTTCACGAAGCTTAAATGTATAAGTTAAACCATCTTCGCTAATTGTCCAGCTTGTAGCCACTCCTTCTGCGGCTTCATCATTTTCATCCAATGTTACCAGTGGTTCCATAATCTGACGAAGTACATTTCCTGATGTAGCGTCCGTTGTAGTTAAAGAACACATATCTGGCGGTTCTGATCCCAAGTCAAAGGTGATTGCTCCTTCCTCCGTTGTTCCTGGATACATACTTCTATCACCAGTGCTTGTATCACCACCTGACTGATTGCCTCCTCCACATGCAACAGTAGAAAATACCATTGCAGAAGCTAAAAGAAAAGCCATGACTTTCTTTCTCATAAATACAGTCCTCCTTCTTAGGGCATATTATTTCATAAATATTTTTATCTTATAGGATTTGTGAATATCTCCTATTAAGTAAGGTAAAAACTCTAACAGTGGGATTATATCATAATTGCTCAATCCTGTCAAAACGATTTTCCCTATTTTTCAGCTTATTTTCACCTTTATTGTTAAAATCCGATTTTTGCTCCTCATTTACTTATATATTTTATATATTTTTATTTCAAAAAACTACTTTTTTTTGCATAATATACATAAATACTCTTCCATTTTTGCTCAAAATCATCCATTTTATGTCTTCTGTATACATGTATACAGAGTGTTTTTTTTCCGTATTACACAAAACATTATCTTGCTCGAAGTAGTTTTTGTTTTAATTCATCCTCCATACGCCTTAACTCTTTCTCTGCCTCTTTTCGTTTTTGACGTCCTTCTTCTTGAATTTTAAATACTTCATCAATCGTTTGAATCAACGATTCATTTGTTTTTTTCAACGTTTCCAAATCTACAATTCCCCGTTCTGACTCCTTCGCCGTTGCAATTGTGGACATTTTTAAAGTCTCTGCATTTTTCTGCAATAATTGGTTTGTTAGATCTGTAACTTCACGCTGTGCTTTGGCTGCTTGTGCAGAATGATGTACACCAAGTGCCAAAACCATTTGACTTTTCCAAAGCGGTATTGTATTCACAATTGTAGATTGTATCTTTTCTGTCATCAATGTATCATTATTTTGCAGCATACGAATCTGAGGAGCCGTCTGCAATGAAATCATTCGAGTTAATTCTAAATCATGAATCTTCTTTTCAAACCGATCACACATTGCCTGTAAGTCGTTCACTTCTTGTCCATCTTCTGGACGTCCAGACTTTGTCGCTTTGTCTATTAACGTTGGAAGCTCTACTCTATGAACTTCTTCTAATTTTTTCTTACCTGCCATAATGTACATGGATAATTCTTTAAAATAAACTTTATTTAGCTCGTAAAGTTGATCCATAACTGCAATATCTTTCATTAACTGCACTTGGTGCGATTCCAACATTTTTACTACTTTATCTACATTCTGTTCTGTACTTTGATACTTAATCTTCATGTCTTCCAGTTTATCTGCTGGCTTTTTAAATAAATTCTTGAAAAATCCCTTTTCTTCTTCCTCTTCCCCAAAGTTTTTTAAACTCTTTGTCAGATCTGCAAGCATATCTCCTACTTCTCCCAGATCTTTTGTCTTTACTTTATTCAATGTTGTCTCAGAAAAAGCGGAAATTTTCTTTTGTGCTCCGACTCCATATTGAAGAATCATTTGAGAATTATTTAATTGAATCTGTTTCGCAAACTGATCCACCATTCTTTTTTCTTCTTCTGTCAATTGTACTTCTTCTAATTCTGGCTTTTTCTCTTCTTCTTTTACCGAAACATCTTCTTCCTCAACTGGCGCATCAAATGTCAGTGTCGGCCCCGTTTTTAAATCACTTAATAAATCTTCTATTTGTTCTCCCATACTTTATTTCCTTTCCTTTTTATTATTTACGTTCAAAATCGTTTCCCGTCAGCCCTTCTTGAGCCAGCATTGTCTTCAATACAGAAATATCTGCCGAGATATCCATTGCCATATCATCATAGAGACTATCCATAAGATTTTCAAACGCCTCATTGATCGTATCCACAATCTGACGAATTTCACGTTTGGATGAAACAATATTGTCCGTTTGAATTGGTTCGTTTTCAAAGTTTTTATAAGCTTGAACTAGTTTTAACGTAGTAGGCATATAATAATCTAAAAACTTCGTAATTTCTGGAAGCTTTTCAGGATGTAATTCTACACAAGTGAATATCTGAGAAATTACTTTTTCCATTCGATCTAGTTTTTCTGAAATTTCCACTTCTGGGAGTTCATCATTCACTTTTCGTATTTGATTCACATAATTTTTCCCAGTTTCTATTACTAAATGAAGTTCCTTTTGACGTGGATTATCTTGTTCCCTCTGTTCTATCTCTTCTTCCTCTCTCAAACGTTGTTCTAATTGCTGTTTCGTTTCCAAATAATATTGGTATGTTTTGTGATCTAAAATAAAACATTTTTCTTCTTGATCCATATGTCCTTCTGGAAACATTCCAATATTAATCATTCGTTTTAAATCTTTAACTACATAACTGTCAGATTTTTCAATTATATTTGCCAGTTCCTCAATACTGCAAACGGTCTTACTTCCGATTCTTCTCATATACTTTCTAAAGCGGGAAGATCTCATATCTAAGTAAAGTCCTCTCCCAAATAATATTATAGATGCGAGAAAGAATGGAGTAATTGCGGCTACGGTTATTGCAAAATCTCCTCCTTCAAATTCAGAGACCAACCACATGACCCAACAAATCAACAGTGGCAAACCAAACGATCCCATACCGATTGCACCAAATACGGTCATTAAAATTCCTGGAATTCTACCTATATTTCTAGCTGGAACACTATATTGACCATAAGGGTATTGTTTTTCTATTTCCTGTTCTTGATTTTTTCTATCTGAATAGGAATAACTACTTTCCCCTGTTTGCGACTGATTTTGAGCAGAACTATTTACTTCTCTATAATCTCTGTATTCATAGTCCGCTGTTTCCTCATTTTTTGTCTTAATATTCAGACTCCTTTTCACTTCATTAATCGCAGTTCCTATTGTTCCAGAAATATCTTCATTTAGTTTTTTATAATCTACCGACTCGATTGCTTTTTGGACTTGTTCCATTAAATTACCTAAGTCCAAATCATACTTACTCATCTAAAATCCTCCATATTATCTTTCCAAAACAGATATCTGTTTTATTATAATACAGAATTCCATTCGAGACAATATGTTTCTTTTGTTTTCGTATGGAAATCCAAAATATAGACAATTATAAAAAACAGAAAGAATTTATATTTAAGTCATTTCATTATCATAATTAAAAATGAGCAATATAAGGAAAACCAATGCTCTGAAGATAATCTTCCTTATACTACTCATTCCTTTTGTTTCATTATATTACAATTACGGTTCCGAACAAATAATACTTAAATCTCCTTTAAATTCACACGCTCCATATTGGTTTGGAATAATAAAATGTTGACCTTTTTTCAAAGGAATTCCATTTACACTTCCCTCTCCCTCCAGAACACTTACATTTGTGAAATATCCTTTAAACTCATTGTTCCATGTTCCATGAATATCATATTTATCTACAGAATAATATGGACATGTTACAAAATGCGTTTTTGTTACTTCTTCCATTTCTGTAACTTGAATATCTGTATTATTTGCTTCAAATGGGGCCTTAATTGTATCAATACTTTGCTGTACATGTAATTCACGAGGTTTTCCATTTGACAAACGGTCATAATCATAAACTCGATAAGTAATATCGCTATTTTGCTGCGTTTCTAAAATCAATGTGCCTCCCTTGATTGCATGGAGACATCCTGGATTAATTTGGAAAAAATCTCCCTTTTTGATTGGTATTTCCCTTATAAATTCTTTCCAACGTTTTCCTCGGATCATTTCTTCCATTTCTTCATGATTCTTCGCATTATGCCCAATTACAATTGTAGCATTTTCATCACAGTCTAAAATATACCAACATTCTGTTTTTCCAAGAGAACCATTTTCATGTACTTTCGCATATTCATCATCTGGATGAACTTGAATACTTAAATCTGCTTTTGCATCAATAATTTTAATTAAAAGCGGGTATCTGTCACTATCATAATTACCAAATAATTGCCTTTGCTCTGTCCAAATCTCACTTAATTTCTTTCCTGCAAAAATTCCATTTTCTATTACACAATCCCCATTTGGATGTGCACTAATTGCCCAACATTCACCAGTATCATCTCCTGGAATATCATATCCGTATTCGCTGCGCATACGATTTCCTCCCCAGATCATTTGTTTAAATACTGGCTTTAAAAATAATAATTCACTCATTGATTTTTCCTTCCTTTTCTGGTATTTTATACCCTTACACTAGAACTTCTTACAACTATCTTTATTATACTACAAAAAGTTTCAAATGAAAACAAAAAGACTTTCTACTAAAGATTCTTTTTTATATGCTGATAACAAATTTCGCAGGGAATAATCCCTGCGAAATTTGTTTCAAAGGATAATACTGTAACAGTATATTTCTTATTCTTCCTCTGTTTCCTTTTCTGTCTCTTTCTCTGTTTCCTTTTCTTCGTCCTTTGTATCTTCTGTTTCTTTCTTATCGCTATCTTCGTCTCTTGTTTCTTTCCACTCGTCGATCTGCTTCTGCATTTCTTCGATAACCTTATCAATACCAGCAGCTTCTAACTTAGTATTTAAGTTTTCAAGTGTTTCTTCTGGATCTACACTACCAGTAAATAAGCTTGCTGCAAACTCACTCTTTACATTACCAAAACCAGAAACTTCTGTAGAAACATCTGTAGGGTCAAAGTCGAATCCCCAGCTTGGTGCATCAACTGCTTCTGCATTAAATTCTCTAAATACTTCCCACTTATCTACAGGGTCAGTGGACATTACATAAGTATTGAATAATCCACCAATGCCCCAGTAAGTTACAGAATAGTTTTCTCTCTGGTCAGTAAATTCAACCTTGAAGTCAGCATCATAAATGCCTTCTGCCTCTTCTTTTTCTTCATCTGTAAGTTCTAATTTTTCCCAATGTGTTCCTTCAATACCGTAGTTTAATAAGTTTCTTAAATATGTATCTGTGTTAACTAAGTTTAATAATTCTACACATTTTTCTGGATGCTCTGTTCTGGCATTGATTGCTGTTAATGCACCACGAGCAGATGTATTTGTTACCTGTGCATCCATAATTTCGGATGTTACTACTTCGTAACCTAAATCCTTAGACCATGTTGTTTCTGCGTAAGGCTGTCCATCACCCTTTGTTACGAAACGTTTTACACTCTTATCATCGGATGCTGTAGCAGCGTCCATGTTAATGTATCCAGCTTCATAATATTTACGCATTGTTTCTACTGTTTCTTTTAATTTTTCTGTTTCAAATAAGTTCTTAACTGTTAATGTGTCATCTCCAAATTCAATACCAACTGGATCAGCAATTAAGTCCATATAAATCGGCACGGAGAAGTCTTTTGTTAAGTACATTGGTACATAATCTGGCTCATTTTCTTTAATAGTCTTTAAGTAAGGTTCCAGATCTTCCAAATCATGGATATCTTCGTATGGAATATCATATTTATCTACTAATTCTTTTGTAAATACCCACATTGGCATGGATGCAATTTCTTTTTCACTTGGCACACCATAAGTAGTATTATTTACTTTAGCAGCTTCCCAGAATCTCTCATCAATGCTTTCATACATTTCTTTTCCATATTCTGGTAATAAATCATCTAATGCAAGGAAGGAACCCTTTCTTGCGTTCTGCAAATAATCATTTGCCCAAGAGCAGGAGAAACATAAATCATAATCATCACCTGCATTAATAGTAACCTGTAACTTCTGAGAATAATCACCAAATCCAACAAAAACTGGATTGATTGTAACACCAATCTTTTCAGCGGTGTACTCGTTTACCTTCTCAAATACTAAATCCTTGTCGCTTGGTTCATCACCAATCAAATACCACTTTAATTCTACCACTTCTTCACTGTCGCCGCTTCCGCCTGCATTACTGTTATCTGCAGTATCATCGCTTCCGCCGCCGCATCCAGCTAATGTGGATACACCAAGTGCAGCTGCCATTGAGAAAACAGCCATTTTCTTCAATACATGAAACTTCATAATAATCCTCCTTTTAATTAGCCTTATACCAATCTAATATTATAACGGTAAAGCCGCATATTGCGGCCACCGTATATAACCATCATTCTGCTGCAAAACATCAACCCTTTACAGCACCAACTGTTAAACCATTGACAAAATATCTCTGGAAGAATGGATAAGCAACTAAGATAGGCAATGTAGAGATAACAACAATTGCCATTCTCAAACTTTCTTCTGGCATATCTTGTACAGACAGACCAAGCTTAAGACCTTCACTCTTCAAGAACTGCATATTACTTTCAATTGACATCAGCAAACTCTGTAATGGTTTCAAAGAACTTTCTTCAATATAAAGTAATGCATTAAACCAGTCATTCCAGTAACCCAATGTTAAGAACAATGCGATTGTTGCAAAACCTGGCAGAGACATTGGAATAACGATTTGGAAAAATAGTCTCCATTCAGAAGCACCATCAATCTTCGCAGATTCTACTACTGCATCTGGAATACTTGTATTAAAGAATGTTCGAAGTACAATAATATTAAACGAGTTCATTGCCATAGGCAAAATCAATGCCCATAATGTATTTGTTAAATGTAACAAACGAGCAATAATCATGTAAGTAGCAACCATACCACCACCAAACATCATTGGGATGGTGATTACAATTGTAAAGAATTTACGGTATGCATATGTTTTTCTGGACAATGCATATGCGTATGTACCAATTAACAAAACTCCGATGATTGTACCAACTACTGTTATTGTAATTGTAACTCCATAGCTTCGGATAATATCACTTCCTGCTTTAATAATATAGCTGTAGGAAGATACACTAAATTCTTTTGGGATAAAACTATATCCATATGTTCTTAATGCTTGTTCATCCGTTAATGAAATCGCAATTACGAAGACAAATGGAACAACTGCTAAAAATGCTAAAAATGCTAAAATAATATTAAATATCACATTTGTGGCAGGTTTTATTTTATTATACTTACACTGTTCCGCTTCAATCTTATCAATTTTCTTTTGTCTGGCTTTTTCTTTCATCTTATCAAACATTTTCCATTCCTCCTCAATTAGAACAATGTATTTTCATTATCAATCTTAGCCGCAACTTTATTTGCAATCATAATTAAGGCGAATCCAACTACTGACTGGAAGAATGCCGCAGCGGAACTCATACCAATCTCACTACTTTGCATTAATGCACGGTAAATATAAGTATCCAATACATTCGTTACAGGGTACAATGAACCTGAGTTTCTTGGCAGCTGATAGAACAAACCAAAGTCAGAACGAATAATACCACCAACTGACATAATGAATAAGATTGTAATAACTGGTCGAAGCAATGGGACTGTAATATATTTTACCTGCTGCCACTTGGTTGCACCATCCAGCATTGCTGCTTCATAAAATGTCTGATCAATACCACAAATAGAAGCTAAGTAAACAACGGTATTATAACCAACACCCTTCCACTGGCTCATAAAAATGATAATAAATGGCCAATAATCTTTTTCTGTGTACCAGGAAATATTTTTTCCAAGAATATTGTTTACCAAACCTTTGGATGGATCTAAGAATGCATATAAACAATAACTTACAACAACCCATGAAAGGAAGTATGGTAAGAACATCATACTTTGGTAAACCTTAACTGCTCCATGATTTCTCAATTCATTCAGCAGCATTGCTACAGTAATTGGAAGAACGATACCTAAAATAATGAACAGAAGATTATATCCGATTGTATTACGGAAGATAATCCACATATCACCGCTCTTAAATAGGAATTCAAAGTTCTTAAACCCTACAAACTTACTGTTCAATACACTCAGTAAAAAGTTTTTCTCTGGACGATACTCCTGAAATGCAATCAAGATACCAAACATTGGCAAATATGCAAAAATCAGAAACCAGATTCCTCCTGGAAGACTCAACAGCAACAGTTCCTTGTTTGCCTTAAATCGACTCCATGCTGTGACTCTTTTTTGTGGAAGCGCACTATTATTACTCTCCTTCACTTTCTCCTAACCTCCTTTTCGGTGTTTTTCCGAAATTTTCCGACAACCTTTGAGACGACCCTATCTTTTTTAGATATAATGTCTTATATCTTTTTTTCATTTCTGTCTTCATCGTGCATAAAGCCTATTGGAAAATTTCAAAAGCACCTCTTGTTTGTGACTTTATTATACCACATCAAAAATGCAAAGGATAGTTGAAGAATTTTAGTTTTAATGTACATATTTCAGTTTTATTGAAAAAATTTTTCCATTTATTTTTCTCACTATTTACTTATTCTTCATTTTAAAACAGTACTTTAATCATGCAATATGCATAAATTCTTAAAAAACTGGACTTTTTTCATTTAGTACTTTTTCATATCTCTTAAAGATGCAGGTGAAACTCCATAACACTGTTTAAACTTTCGGTAGAAGTAGCTTGTATCAGGATATCCAACTTCACGTGCAATATCATTAATTCTCATATTGGTATTTAAAATCAATTCCCTGGCTTTTCCATTTTTTACATTACTCAAATGTTGAGAAAAGGAACAGCCTACTTCTCTTTGGAACAATTGTCCTAAATAGGACGTATTAATGCGGTATTTATGTGCAAGTGTCTTCAAACTCATCTCTTCTTTATAATTATGACTTACTTCACTTAGCACTTGACGAATGACTGGAGTATATTGTTTATTTCTATCTTCATGAATCAAATCAATAATCTCTATAATTTCCGCTGTAAACATTGCTTTGATTCCTGAAATATCTTCTGCCTTATATAATTCGTCCATTACTTCTGATACACTTTTCAGTGCTTTGCCATTCTCCTTTCTCGTCAATTTATACTCATCAATAATTTCTTGGAAAATTAACGAAATTTTAAAGGAAATTCTATAAATATCATTAATGGAAACTTCTCCTTGGTTCGCATTATTAATAAAAAGATCTTCCAAATAGTCCGAAGCTCCTTCTTTATCCTTCCCTAAAATCATCTTATGAAATTTTTCTGCATCTACTACAATATCTTTGGACTGTCTTTTTGTAACAAAATCTTCGTCCACACATGCGCCATATCCTAAAATAATTCGATATTTTTCTAAGCGTCGAATTGTCCGAAATACCTCTGGCATTTGCATATAATCCGTAAACGTTTCCCCAATTGATACAAAAGTTAAAATATTAAAATAACTCTCTACTTCATTTTGTATCCTCTGAAATGTTTCACGCAAACTTTCTTTCTCTGATACATCAATTAACAGTAACAAATCTTCCAAATCACTACAAAATGCCTGCAATCGTTCTTCCTGGAATTTTTTTTCAATATAGGAGATAATATCATCCATCATTACGTCCATATTGGCTGAAAATCGAATCTGCATCTTCGCTGCTGCACGCTTGCCATGAATTTCTTTAAACTTCATCTCTTCAATTAATTCTTCTTCCTCTTCTTGTGTCATTTTTCCAGTAAGAAAGAATTCCAATTTCGTACCTCGGCTTACGTTACTCTTCGATTTTGCGTCGATTTCCCCCAACCGTTCTAACGCTCGCTGCAACACTTTCGTTAATTCTTCGTCATCAATTGGCTTTAATATATAATCATCTACTCCCATACTGATTGCACGTCGTGCATATTCAAATTCGTCATAGCCACTAATAATAATAATTCGAACCCGAGTATCCTTTTCACGAATCTGTTGAATCAACTCTAACCCATCCATAATTGGCATTGTAATATCTGTGATAATAATATCTACCGCTTCTTCTTCCCATTTTTTTAAAGCTTCCTGCCCATTTACGGCTAAATGAGTTACTTGAATTCCAAATGATTCCCAATCAATCAAATTTGCAATTCCTTCCAAAATAAATTCTTCATCTTCCGCAATCATTACCTTATACATTCTTATTCTCCTCTCCTGGAAAACGTAGCATAACACAAATGCCGCCTGGTTCATTTCTCTTCAAACTCACTCCATATGCATCTCCATATGCAGCTCTCATTCGAGTATGAACATTTTGTATTCCAATTGATCCTGTTTCTCGCTTTCCACTCTTTAGTTGTTCATTTTTTCGTTGAACTTCTTCCTCCGTCATTCCCTTTCCATTATCAGAAACATAGATTACAATATCTTTCCCTTGCTGATAAACACTTATCATAAGAAGGTTATCCGTCGCTTCCAATCGAATACCATGAACAAAATAATTTTCTATGATTGGCTGAACTACAAACTTAATAACTGGCTTTTCCATTAATGCTTCCGGACAGTTTATTTCAAACGAAAATTTGTTATGGTAACGATATTCAAACAACTCCAAATATTTTTTACAATAATGTAATTCTTTTGCAATCGTAATAATATCTGCTTCCTTAATCTGACTTCGGAAAATAACTGCTAAACTATATAACATTCTTCCAACTTCTCTATCTCCATTACAAATTGCCTTCATTCGGATCACTTCCAATGTATTATATAGAAAATGAGGATTGATCTGGCTTTGTAATGCACATAGTTCTGCATTTCTTTGTTCAATTTCAGCTAAATAACTCTTTTGAATATAGGCGTCCATATCTTGACACATTTGATTAAAGTTTTCTGCAATAATATCCAATTCATCCAATGACTTATTATCTGGAATATCAATATGTACATCTAATTTTCCTTTGGAAGCACTGGACATTGCTTCTAAAATCACATATAAACGATCGGTTAGCTTCTTCAAATACAAATGAACAAACAATTCTCCCATCGCAAACAATGCTATTCCTATTAAAATTAATGTAATCCACCAGAGGTTTTGTATACTCGCAGCTAGATTTTTTGGAATATACGCAATAATCCAACAATCCGAAACTGGATTTAACTCGATATAACTTTTTAAATAGTCTTCCCAATACGTTGTCTTTGTCACATCTCCGTCTTCATTTAAAATCTCCCTTAATCGCTTCTCATCCCCTGTAGCAAATAATAATCTTCTATCAGAATTAAAAACAGCAATCTCAATGTTTTCATATTTCTCAGCAATATCACTTAATTGATTTAAATTATAATTCATAATAAGACTACCAATGCTGTTTCTATTTCCATTTTGATCATAGAAATTTTTTGAAACTACAAGTTGTCCCATTCGAAATAACTTATTTGGGATTGTATGAAATTCCCAAGTTTCAAAATAAGTTGTTTTTGTTTTTCCATCTCTTAAATAAGAAGAAAGCCTCTTATTTGCGTTACTTAGAAATGAAATACTCTCCAACCTGGTCTCCGATTCCAAAAGATTACTTACAAAATTATCAATTCCATAATATCTTATGGACATCGATTTGGTATAATTATCAATTTTCTTTTTTAAATATACTTCCAAACTGTCTTCTAAAAACCATTGGATATCTTCTACTTGATACGCAGAATACTCAATATTACCTGCATTACTATAAAGCTGCTGAATATAATTAGAAGCCTCCATTTCCGCAATACGGACATTTGACGTACTTTGTTCCATTTGTTCATTTCGAATACTTGAGACAAAATAAGCTTCTAGACAAATTACAATTATAAGTAGAATAGCCGTATACAAAACGAACATTTTCCAATAGATTCGATTTACATGATTTCTATTTTGCTTATGTGTTTCCCTTCCTCTAATAATAAGAATTCCCCCTCTGCATTCATTCGTTCTTTGTTATTTAGTATAACATATTTCTTGTCTGCTTGCCAGTATCTTGTACAATTGATACTTAACATAATTATCCAAACTTGATTTTATTATTAATAAAGCATAAATCGTCCCTTTTTATCTATATTAACATAGAAAAGAGGACTTCTCTTTATTCTTTTCTGAATTTTTGAGAAGTCCTCTTTTATTATTTTTCTTTATTTCTGGAATTCTGTTCCATATAAATATGTGTTTCTTTTGGTTCTTCCTTTGTGTCCTGCTCTTTCTTATCTTCTCTTGCCAATTCCAATAACATTCGATGATTCATAAATACAACTAAGAACGCATAAACCGATGATACAAACAAAATGGTCGTTCCAGGAGAAATTCCAAATACAATTAATAAAACAAGAAACGCTGCTGCATTTCCAATTGTACAAGCTGGTTTTGCAAATGTAACGGTAATCGTTGCTTTCAAAAGCTGATAGGCACTCATATTAAACTTCATAATTAATAAATAGGCAACTGGCATAGATAAAATTACTAATAACAACAAAATTATGAAAATATATACAAGTGCTGGCATTGCTACTGCAAAAAATCGAATATTAGTTATAAGCATAAACACAAGTATCGCCTGTACAATTGCGGTAAGAAACGATGCAATAAAGTTTTGTTTATACCCGATCCAAAAATCTTTGATCCACCGGATTTCCTTATCTCGAATCAAACGATTCATACAATGAAACAATGCGCAGAGTGCCGGTCCCATCGGAATTAAACACACAATCATGATTGGATAATATTGCTCCATCACTTCCCATCCTATTCCAAACGCAGCTGCAAAAGCAATAATCGGAAAATCAAACAACCAGAATAAGATATTTAATATCAAAAATGTAAAAATATAATTAAAAAACTCATTAATTTTTTCTAGATTAAATACTCCCATAGCCCGACACTTCCTTTCCTAAAATTTCACGGGTCAAAAATACTCAAATGAATAAGAACTAGCAGGTTTCTCGAATCTGTATACGGTGCTAAATAGAAATAGAATCATTCCTGTTATCTTAATCCTAAAAGCAATAGAGCAAAAACGGAAGGGTTTAAAGTCATATATCTCATGTAAACATGAAATATATGACTTTATAACGCTTAATTACGCAAGTTTTACTAAGATTGTCTTAATTTCAAATGGTTTTACTTCTAATTGAATTTCTTTTTCTGTATGCATTTCCTCAATTGGACGTTCTCTTAAGTCAGATTCCATCCATCCCTTGTATTCAAAGTTCAATTTCACTCCTACTTTTCTCTTAGAACCTGTATACTCATGGAAACGAACTACAAGATATTCCTTATCTTCTGAACGCTTTACTGCATCCAATTCTACATATGGATTATCTAATTCAATAAAGCTTCCCTGTAAAGTTGCTTTTCCGTCCATCACGGTCAGAGGCTGATTCAATGCATATGCTTCTTTTACAGTATCTCCCACTACAAAATCTCCATTATGAGGAAGGAGGGAATACGTAAATTCATGCACTCCTAAATCTTGTAAATAGTCTGGGTTGGTTGCTGTTTTAATTAAAGTAAGACGAATAACATTTCCTTTTATATCATGTCCATATTTACAATTGTTCAAAAGGCTTACTCCATAATTATGTTCGGATAAATCAACCCATTTATGTGCAACTGTTTCAAATCTAGCCTGATCCCAGCTGGTATTCCAATGATTTGGACGTTTTACATTACCATACTGTACATCATAAGTAGCATAGGTAGCACGAATATCCACTGGGAATGCTACTTTCAGTAACTGCTTCACTTCATAATAATCAACCCATGTTTCGAAATCAATTCTTCTATCATTTGCATAGAAAATCATATCTTGTTTGATTACACTTGCATCAAACTTCCATTCCATATGAAGTACTGCACGCAAGTTTCCACATTCTGTCACTTCAATCTTAGTTAACTCTGTAACTTCTCTCATTTTTTGCTGATAGAAGATATCAATATCCCATGCTTCATTATCCAAAGGCTTATCTTCAAAAATCTGCAATACATTTGCTCGTTCTCCTTCACGAATCACTTCACGTTCATTTTCTTTATCATAGAGACGAGTCATCTGTCCATACTCATTCAAATCAATCACATAGAATGGTGTTTCGATATGATTTGCAGACATTGTAAACACAGCTGCTTCCTTTTCTGCTGCTTCTGCCTCAAAATGAATTGTTTCAAATCCCATAGCAGGTACATCTTTCACTTCTACATAGGTAACAGTATCTTCTTTTTGAGCTTTTAATTTCGTACCATCGGAAGCAATAAAGCTGCCTGTTTCGGTAACTGGAATCGCTACAATTTCATTGCGTGTCCATCCCGAATTATTCATTACACTATAAGTATTTTCGCTTGCTTGAATGAAACCTTTCTTTGCATCTTCTTCTACTTCTAATGCAATCTTCTCCGTTTTATTGTAGTCTACCACACAGTCTTCATATACATCATGAATGGAAGAACCTGGAATAATATCGTGGAACTGGTTTGTTAAAATAATCTTCCATCCTTCTGTTAACTCATCCTGTTTTGCAATTGCTAAATCACCGCTTTGTATTGCATTCATTGCAGTTAACCATTCTGCTTCACGGTATAACAATTCCATCTTACGATTCATTTTCTTATTATAAGCATGACTTGTATAGGTTCCTCTATGGTATTCCAAGTATAATTCTCCATCCCAAGATGGTACATATTCTTCTGTGTTAGCGATCGTTTCCTTTAATTTACGGAAATAATCCCCAGCACGACTTGTTTTTAAAGTAGGAAGCCCTGGAATCTTGTCAATTCTTCTTCGATTTTCCAGTAAATCACGGTTAACACCGCCGCCGCCATCTCCATATCCGTAACTGATCAATAAATCCTTATTAATCGCTTTCTCACTATAAGCATCCCAAATTCCCTTGACCGTTTTTGCGGTAAGCAAACCATTATAAGTATAGAACCAAGAACCTGGCTCACTCCATGGTTCAGGAGTTGTAATGAAATGAGTTAATACTTCACTTCCATCAATACCAATCCACTTGAATGTATCATGTGGCATACGATTATATTGATTCCAGCTAATCTTTGTTGTCATAAACATATCAATGCCTGACTTCTTTAAAATCTGAGGAAGTGCCCAAGAATATCCAAATACATCTGGAAGCCATAAATATTCACAATCTTTTCCAAACTCATCTTTTATAAACTTACATCCAAGCAGAATCTGTCTTGTTAAAGATTCTCCGCTTGTCAGGTTACAATCGGCTTCTACCCACATTGCACCATCTGCTTCCCATCTTCCTTCTGCAACTCTTTCTTTAATCTTTTCAAAGATTTCAGGAAAATCTTGTTTAATATATTCATAAATCTGTGGCTGTGTCTGAAGGAAAATATATTCTGGATACTGCTCCATCATACGCAATACAGTTGAGAATGAACGAGAAGCTTTTTCTCTTGTATGTTTCAGTCTCCATAACCATGCCATATCAATATGGGTATGACCGACACAGCTAACATGTACTTCAGACGTCTTATTCATCTGATCTACTGCATCATTCAATGTCTTATCTGCAAGTGCTACGGATTGATAGAAGTCTTCATCTCCGGCACAATGCCAGTCAATTAAATTAAACGCATGATTCATTGCAGACAGCAAGTCGTACCTAAATGGATTACCCTCTTCTAAATTCAAAACAGTTTCATGAATTAAAGAACCCATATAGTATAAATCATCGGTTGCTTCATCCAAATAAGCTAAATCTGCACGTCTTAATTGGTGTTCCTGAGGTTTTGGAATCCCACCTCCTTCTAATCCCGACCAAAGACGAAATGTCGCATTTACTGTCTTTCCAACCATTTCCTCTGGGAAGAAAACTTCTTGATGGTTAATATCAACTCCTTGGTATGGCTTTCCATCAATATAAAGCATCGCTTCAAACCCAGAGTTATTTCCAGCTCCTGTTTTACCAAAATCAAAAATACCTACGATACGCTTTCCAGAAAACTCTTCTGGAATGGTAAATTCTGTGTGCAGCCATAAATATAAATCTCTGCCCTTCCAGCGATCTCCGCCTTCTTTTTCCAATGTTCCAGTCTTCATTGTTTTCCAACCTTCAAAATCAGTTGGAACTTCTGGATTTGTCTTTTTCTCAGTATCTTCTTTTGCTACAAACGTACCAATATGTCTTAATTCTCTATAACGGAATTTCTTTAACTCTTGAACTCTTCTTTCTAATTTTCTCTCTGTCAGAAACATGATAAACCTCCTTATTTCTCTATTTTATAACCAAGACAATCTAATAATAACTCACAGAACATTGCATTTGCCCAGGAAAACCATTCTCTCGTATATTTCGTCGGATCATCTGGATCAAATCCTTCATGCATTAATCCCGTATTGCCATCTGTTTGTTTCATTAGCTCTAAAATATCCCATTTTTCTTTCTCTGACTTACTTGTCAGTCCCTGTAACGCTAATCCAATATGCCAGATATATCCTGGTGGAGTATGCGGGCTTCCCATTCCCTTTGCATATTTTCCTTCATAATAATATGGATTTTTCTTGCTTAAAATCATTTTTCTTGTATTTTCCGCTACAGTTGGATTCTTTGGCTGATAACCAATATAGTCCATCGCAAGTAAACTTGGTACATTCGAATCATCCATCAGGTTGTACATCCCATATCCATCTGTTTCATATGCATATACATCCCCAATTGACTCAACTTTTGTAATTGCATAAGTTTCGATTCCCTCATAAATCTCATTCTTGAGCTCAGATGCTTCTTTTTTTAATTGTAAATCGTTTAATACTTTTTCTGCAATTTCCTCTAAATAATTCAACACTACAACCGCAAACATATTAGATGGAACCAAGTACCCATATGTACATGCATCATCACTTGGACGGAAACCAGACCATGTCATACCAATTCCTGATCGAACAAGCGCTCCTTTTCCATCTCTGGAAAGAGTATCTTGAAAGAAACTATTTCTCCGAATAAAACGATAGGACGATTTTTCCTCATGATATTGTTCTGTTTTCCATACAGCTAATATTTTTCTCACTCCATCGCAAAACGTCTGATTAAAGTGTTCCACCCTTCCTGTATTTTTCCAAATCAGATATGCAAATTGGAGAGGGAAACAAAGCGAGTCAATTTCATATTTACGTTCCCAAAGCCATGGTCCCATGTCCGTTTCATCTTTTTCCCAACAATTCCCATTCGGTGCTTCGTTAAATGCATTGGCATATGGATCAATACAAATAAACTGGAACTGACGTTCTACCAATCCCTGCATCAAGTCGATCATCTTTGGATCATCTTTTGCAAGCACTAAATATGGACGCAATTGACAAACAGAATCCCTTAACCACATCGCTGGAATATCTCCAGTAATCACGTAGGTTGTTCCGTCTTCCATTTTTTTTACCGTTGTATCCAAGGTATTGGTATAACAGTTTTCAAAGATCTGAAACATCTTTTCATCTCCTGATAACTTTTCTTTGACTTCTGCTAACAACCTCCTCATGGATACAGGTAGTTCTTTGACTTCTTTTACTCCCATAAAACCTCCTATATATTTTTATTTTGTTTTTCAACATAAAATTCAAAACATTGCTGAAAAACAACCATTCGGTTTCTAAATTTCTACTCTAACATCCGCTGTCGCATCTTTTTGTTAGCTTAGTTTTATTATAAAACCACTTTCTTAGTACTTCAATTCGTAATATTCTACTTTTTGTGGAAAATTTACATAAATTTTTTATTTTTCTTATTTACACCAATCCAAATCTAGTAAAATCGTCTATTTTTTCACAATGACAAGAAAACCCTTTTAAATATTTTATATTCTCAAAGCCATCCATTCTACTGTTTTCGTATTTTTTTCTGCATAATAAAATTAGTAAACCACTCTCCCCTTTTCATTACTTTCTGTTCTTTTACGACTTCAAAATCCTTTGCAAGGAAAAAAGGTTTTGCAGTAATAGAGACATGAGTAATGATATAATCCATCCCAATTATACGTGCATACGCTTCCAGCTTATTTAATAACGCCGTTGCAATTCCCCGTCCTTGGTAGTCTTTATGCACAAACAGATGATCCAAATATCCTGTGTCATCCATATCTGAAAATCCAACAATTTGATTATCCAACTCTGCCACAATTGAATAATGTTCTTTCAGTATATTTTCCCAATATTCCTGATCCAGAGTTGGAGGTGCCCAGGCATCCAATTGAGCCTCGGTATAATCTTTTTTATTAATTACATGCACTGTATCATAAAATAGCTGCATGATTTCTTTACAATCATACAAAATATAGGGTCTAATCCGCACCATATCAATAGCCTCCCCATGTTTTTCATAATTCTTATCATAACAAAGCTACAGCCATTAGTAAATGGACATTTGTACTTAAAACTCTTTCTTCTGCTTCATCTGTGCAAATGTCATCATTTACATTAAATGAAATTGATTTTTTTCAAACTGTATTAATCCCTCTTGCTGCATCTTTTTTAACTCTACCGTCATAGCACTCCTATCTACTCCAAGATAATCCGCTAACTGTTGACGAGTCAATGGAATGCTAAATTCAGAACAATGGTTCTGTTCTGCGTGTTTGGAAAGATATGTCATCAATTTACTTCGTGTCGTTCTTTTTGTTACAACATCAATTTTATTTGTCATCTGCAAGTTTTTCTCGGCAAGTACAGCTAACATATTTTGAATTAATCGGTTATGAAATTGACATGCTGAAGAACATGTTGTTAAAATTTTTTTCACTTTTAAAAATAAGACTTCTGTTTTCTGTGCTGCAATTACATAAACAGGAATTACAGAGGCTGGAGTACATGCATAAGTCTCTCCAAAAATTTCGTATTCTCCAATTCGTGCTATCAGATCCCGATTTCCCCAATAATCTTCTCTTATTATATGAACACTACCTCCCATAACAATTCCCAACTCAGAAATTTCATCTCCAACTTGGAAAATTATACTTCCCTTCTCGTACCGTTTCACCCGTTTACTTAAACAGCCCAAAACGATTCTAATTTCTTCTTCCTTCATTCCAGAAAACAAAATTGAATTTTTTAATTTTTTATAATCAATCAAATTTTTCTCCTTTTTGTTGGAAATCCAACATACTTCTTATTTCTATTGTAATATAATCCAAACATAAATACAAGAGGCTAAGTATATAGAATCCATTTTTAACTTGATATTTTGCTTACCTCAATGATCTATAAACTATTTTCCATTTCAACAGAGGAGGTTATTATGATTCGCAACATCGTTCAAATCAATACAGAAAAATGTATTGGCTGCGGTCTTTGTGCCAAAGCTTGTCATGAAGGAGCCATTATTATGGTTAATGGAAAAGCACAATTACTAAGAGAAGATTACTGTGATGGACTAGGAGATTGTTTACCTGCCTGTCCAGTTGATGCAATTAAAATAGAAAAGAGGGAAGCTCCTGCCTACGATGAGGCAGCCGTTCAAGCTCATCTTAATTCCACAACAGCAGAGCCTCTTGCATGCGGATGTCCTGGAACAGCAGCGAAACAGTTTCATCAAGAAATAACTACTTCTAATTCAAATCAATCAGGAATAGCAAGCCAGCTTATGCAATGGCCTGTACAAATTCAGCTTGTCGCTCCAACTGCGCCTTATTTTCATAGTGCAAACCTTTTGATTGCCGCAGACTGTACTGCCTATGCCTATGGAGATTTTCATAACCATTTTATGAAAAATCATATTACTTTAATTGGATGTCCAAAACTAGATCCTGTAGACTATACAGAAAAACTCTCTGCAATTATAACGCTCAACTCCATTCAAACTATTACTATGGTACGAATGGAAGTTCCTTGCTGTGGCGGATTGGAACAAGCAGTACGTACTGCCATTTCTAAGAGTGGGAAGACAATTCCATTGGATGTCATTACAATTTCCACAAATGGGAATATTTTATAAAAATTTAATCACGATGTGTTTAAGTATGTAAATCCATATATTTATGTTTCTATCACAAAATCTAAGTTAAACTTTTTTTAACTATTATTCTAGGAGGAATATTATGAATCATATGTTTTGTTTTCAATGTCAACAAACGGCTGGATGCAGCGGATGTATCGGAAATGCAGGCGTTTGTGGAAAAAAATCCAGTACTGCTCAATTACAGGATCAACTAACTGGTGCGTTAATCGGTCTTGCATCTACCTTCGATCAAGTTCCAGCAACTTCAGAAACAACAAAATTAATTTTAGAAGGTATTTTTGCTACTATTACAAATGTAAATTTTGATGATGATAGTATTTTAGTTTTGATTGATCGAATTCATAAACAAAAAGATATGCTTTTATCAAATTGTCAAGATTGTACCTCTCCTTGCGGACGCTTTGAGGATTATGATATGAATCAAATTTGGGAAGCAAATGAGGATATTCGAAGTTTAAAATCACTTATTTTATTTGGATTAAGAGGAATGGGAGCATATGCCTATCATGCACTTGTGCTTGGATATCAAGACGAAGAGGTGGATCATTTCTTTTACAAAGGTTTATTTTCGCTTTCTCAAAATTGGGGAATGGAAGAATTACTCCCAATTGTTATGGAATTAGGAGCAGTCAATTTAAAATGTATGGCTCTTTTGGATCAAGCTAATACAGAAACTTACGGTACTCCAATCCCAACAACTGTTTCACTAACCATAGAAAAAGGACCATTTATTGTAATTACTGGTCATGATCTTTTAGATCTGGAAGCTTTATTAAAACAAACAGAAGGAAAAGGAATTTCTATTTATACACATGGTGAAATGCTTCCAGCCCATGCCTACCCAGAATTAAAGAAATATCCTCATTTAAAAGGTCACTTTGGAACAGCATGGCAAAATCAGCAAAAAGAATTCGCCAACCTTCCAGCTCCAATCTTATTTACAACCAACTGTCTTATGCCAGTAAAAGATAGTTATGCCGACCGTGTCTTTACTTCCGATGCGGTGCGCTACCCAAATATTCCTCATATCAATAACCGAGACTTTTCTTCTGTTATTGAAAAATCCTTGGAACTTGGAGGTTTCTCAGAAGATACGCTAATTCCAGGCATGAACGGTGGTCATACTGTAACAACTGGATTTGGACATGGAACAGTTTTAGGAGTTGCAGATAAAGTAATCGATGCAATCAAATCTGGAGCTATTAAACAGTTTTTCCTCGTAGGAGGATGTGATGGTGCTCATAAAGGACGCAGCTATTACACGGATTTTGTAAAGCAAACTCCAAAAGATTCCATTATCCTTACACTTGCATGCGGTAAATTCCGCTTCAATGATTTGGACTTAGGAACAATTGGAGGACTTCCACGCATTATGGATATGGGACAATGCAATGACGCTTATAGTGCAATTACAGTTGCTGTTGCGTTAGCAGATGCATTGAAATGCGGAGTAAATGATCTTCCTCTTAGTCTCGTATTATCCTGGTATGAGCAAAAAGCGGTATGTATTTTATTGACACTGCTTCATCTTGGTATAAAAAATATTTACCTTGGTCCAACACTTCCAGCCTTTTTATCTCCAAATGTATTAAATTACCTCGTAGAGAATTTCCAGATTCATCCAACTACGACACCAGAACAAGATCTTGCGGAAATTCAACAGCGCTTATTTCATAGCTAATCCTATAAAAAACTCCCTTCTCCTCACTGTTAAATCGTAAGGGGAAAGGAGTTTCTATATTATAATATTACTTTTTAAGAATTTCTTTGGCCTGTTCTAAGCGGATATAAAATTGTTTATAAAAATCTCCGTTATACGGAAGAACATAAAAATGATTGAGTAAAAACAAATTGATGGACTTCACATCTAAAGTATCCACATTTTCCTGGATTTTCTGCTGTATATCGCTTAAAAAATAATGCCAGTGAATAATAAACTGTTCATTCTCTTTCATATTAGGAATATCAATCCATTTTTTCACTTTTATTTTACTGCGATTTTCTTTTTTACATTCGTTTACTTGCAAAAAATAGCGAAAGGAACGATTCTCATAGTATCGTCCAAGTGGAAACAAACGACAAATACCAGGACGAAATGGATGGATACTGCATCGGTGTTCTTTATTTAGAAATCCACACTGTTCCTGCATTCCAACCATTTTTAAGTTAGGAAGAATGATTCCGTCTACAACATTAAGTTCTATTTTATCTTCCAGCAATTGCTCAAACTTCAAATTAAGATTTGATGTAATCTGAAATATATCAAATGGATCTAATACAATTGATTGTCCCATTCCTTTACAGCAGGCGAAGCATCCATTACAACCATTACAATCTGCTTTTACCATATCATTTATCCCATACAATTTTCCATCCGATATTTCTTCTAAACTTACTTGTCGTTTCATTCTTACCTCCCAGACTTTTAATACTATTATATTATTTTATACCTTTGTAATAATCATTTCTCTCATTGCTTCAATTGCAACTTTTACTGGCACATCCGTATCATGTACAATTGGATTGTCCAATCCAAGCTTTTGTCTTTCCTGATTTCCCATTACAAGAAAATCTGCTCCACATCGAACTCCTAAATAGTTCGCTACAATAAACAACGCAGCTGACTCCATCTCAGATGCTTTACATCCCATACGCAGCCATGCCTGCCATTTATTCATTAATTCATAACTAACTGGCTTGGTTTCTGGATCATGCTGCCCGTAAAAAGAATCTTTCGACTGAACTACTCCCACATGATACGTATGCCCCAGTTTCTTTGCCGCATTTACCAATGCGTTCGTTACATCTAAATTTGCAACCGCTGGAAATTCAATTGGAGCATATTCTCGACTAGTTCCTTCCATACGAATCGATCCTGTTGCAATTACGACGTCTCCACCTTTTACGTTTCTTTCCATTCCTCCACATGTTCCTACTCGTATGAATGTATCTGCTCCACATTGCACTAACTCCTCCATCGCAATCGCCGCAGATGCACCTCCAATTCCTGTGGATGTTATACTTACCATCTCTCCCTCTAAGTAACCCGTGTAAGTTACAAACTCTCGATTATCTGCAATCAACCTCGGACGGTCTAAGTATCGGGCAATCTTCTCACAGCGCTTCGGATCCCCTGGTAGAATTACGTAACGTCCAATTTCTCCTTTTCGTATCTGCAAATGATACTGCAATCCAACTTCTCCTGAATATAAATAATTTTGCATTTCTACCTCCGTTTCAAAATAAAATCTTTCTTTTTTACAAGACTTCTCAACTTTTATTTGAAGTTTAATATTGTTCTCATTTTATCATGAAATTTTGGAAGTATCTACTATTATTCACTATCCTTTAGCAAAATACTGCAATGGCTTCTGCTAACTATTGCAAAGTTATTGCGGCTTAACATCCCATTATTTTCAAAGCGGTTTTCTAATCTTCTCTCTTTTTTTAGAAGATTCATTTCTATATATCCATATTCTTGAATTTAATTTATTTCACAAAATAGCTCCTATAAAAAACTAGTTCTCTCACTATCCCAAATACACTAGTCTTTTATAGGAGCTATCCTCCAGCATTTCTTTAATCCTCTTTTCCATAATATCGTTCATATCTGCTATAACGATATTTATTATAGCGAGATCCATAATAGCCATATCCATAATGACTCAGTCCCGCTTCTGCATAATTCATAACACAGCCAAGAGAAAGAATTCCACTTTCATTTAATAAAGCCAATCCCTCCTGAGCATATTGAATCTTTGTATAATCCTGACGAATTACAAACAACACCGCATCCATCATTCCTGCAATCGCAGTAGTATCCGATAACATAGTCGCAGGAGAAGAGTCAAAAATGATATAATCATATGATTTTCTTACTTCTTCTAACAATAATTGAAGTTGTTTTCCTGCTAAAATTCTACTCGGATCTTCAATTCTTTCTCCCCCTAAAATCACATCTAAGTTTTGAATCGATGGGGAAAAAATAGCATCTTTTATATTTCCATTATTTAGAAGTATATCAGACAACCCTTTTTTTCTTTTTTTCATCTGTTCATTTGTAAAATATTTATGTACAGACGGAGCACGTAAATCTCCATCCATTAACAATACTTTTTTACCTCTACTGGCGATGGAAAGAGCTAAATTTATTGAAATGGTAGACTTTCCTTCATTTGGCAAAGAACTTGTCACAAGAATCACTTTCTTTTCTTCTCGTTCCATGACTTTTTCTATTCGAATCCGCAACGTATGAATCGCTTCTTTATATGACTGCTGCACTCTATCATTCGTAATTACTAACAATGGATTGGCATTTTTCTTTCTTCTTTTAAAACCTGTAACTGGAATTGTCCCAATACAAGAAGCATTGAGATGACTTTTAATATCTCCAGCACTGTGAATCGTCTTTTTGTTTGTCACATAAAGATATAAAATGACTACAACTACTACAAGAGCAATTGCACAACCTTCTAATATAACAGTAGACCATTGAAATGGATTGGTTGGATCTGTTAGAATTCCTGTTGCATCAATAGATGTAAATGTAATATTTCCAGCAATCTGTTTCGCAATATCTGGATAATATTCTTGAATCAACTCCAATATTGTTTGTGCTATAACTCCATCATTTGAATGTACTGTAATTGTAACAAAATTTGTATCTTCCAAAATAGTAGCTGCGACATCTGCTTGAAAATCAGTTCCCCAATCCATTTTCAGTTCATCTTCAATATTACTTTTTAATCCAGAATCTACAAAACCATGTTCAAATGAATTAGCAAGACGCAGTGCAAGAGCAATATCTGCTTCTGCGGTTTGACCACTAGATACTACAAACGTACTATATGCTTCATAAACTGGTTCATAACGAAACCAAAGACAGGCACAAACGATTGCAACAATTGATAGAAACAAAACGGTAATACTGCCTAAATGCCGAAGAAATTCTGTCCAAATTTCATCCAGTACTTTTGCGATATCAATATATTCCTGTGTATCACTGGTCTGGACCTCATTATTGTATATTTGCATTGTTTGCCCCACCTGCCTTTTCCTGATTCTTCTTCGATTTATCGTAACTCTTGTAATAACTTCCATAATAACCACTGAAATATCCATATTGTCCATTCCATGGAATAACCCTGGATTTTACAGCATTAAAAACGGTTCCCATAATTACCTGGTTATCACTCAATAAATTATCTGTCATATCATTAATCTCTCCTGCACCAGAAACTCCTTGACGAACGACTAGAAGAATCATATCCGATTGCTGCGCTAATAACTCTGCATCAGATGCAACCATACCTGGTGGTGAATCCAATATAATATAGTCCATAGATTCTTTTGCTTTTTGAATTAACTGTTTCATCTCTGGAGAATGGATCAAACGATCTGAATTCCCATACTTTTTCGTTCCAAATAGACAATACAATCCTGTACTGGACTCTCTTAATGTCTCTTCTTTCTTCCATATCTTTACTTGGTTCTTTTCATTATTAGAAGATTTTTTTGGCATTAAATAATTACCAATTTCCTGATCTTTCTCAATTTTCATCTCAAATACTTTATAGAGTGCAGGTCTTCGTAAATCAGTATCTATCAGCAGTACATCTTTTTGTTTCTTTGCCAATGCCAGTGCTAAATTCGAAGCAATTGTTGACTTTCCTTCATTTTCTGAAACACTCGCAATTAGAACAACTTTCTTTCCTTCTTTTTTCGCCTGATAATCCAGCTTTGTAGCAAGCTTACTTATTGTTTCTTTATAAGAAAAACTGACGTTTGCATTTGTAATCAAAATACTATTTTTCTTCTTTCTCATTTTTCTCGTAAAAAGATTCCTTTTGGACTCAAAATAAACAGTAGCAAACAACGGAATATCCAACGCATTTTTTGCCTGCTTCTCATTCTTTATATCATCTCTCATCAAAAATACAAATGCAATAAATACCGCAGCTGCCAAAAATGTAATTGCAGCTGTTCTTATCGCCATTGTTCTTGCCAATGTCACATCTGCACTCTGCATTGGTATTTCTGGTTCTCTCATTGTTTCTAATACAAAATCAGTAACAACATAATCAGAGACTACCATATAGTTCTCCAATGCAGCCGATACAATCTGATAAGCATCCATCGGATCTGAAGAAGTTCCTGTTACAATCAATAAATTAGTCGCCTCCTCAATTTCTGCACTTAATGTGCCTGGCAAACTATTTTTTCCTAGTTTCTTTATAATTGTATTTTCTAATGCATCACTCGTAAAAATTCGTTGAAACTGATTTGCGGCCTTTTCAACTACAGTATCTCTATATATATTATTTTGATTTTTGCTTGCTATAATCAATGTAGCGGACGAATGATACTGTGGTACTTTTAACATAGAAATTCCCATATAAACCCACATACCAACTATACAAGCCGTTAATAAAATTACCCACCAGTTTTTCAAAACTGCTCGAACCAAAAAAATAATATCTATGGAAGTTTCCTGACTGACACTCCTCATACTCGCTTGGTTGTTTTCCATCTTTACCTCCTAATGCCATATTCCATACAGCATACCTTCAAAGACATTGCATCTCTCTTTTTACTTTTGTTTTTATTCCACTACTACAATTAACTGCGTAGTACCCAATCTTTCGTTTTCTGCCTGATAAGAATATTGTACTGTATAAACTCCCTTTTTTGATGTATCTACATCCGATTTATATTCCACATCTTTTCCAGAAATTTCTTCACCTGTTTTCTTTTTTTTCAACTCGGTGCCTTCTCCGTCTTCCTTCTCTACCTCTTCCATTTCATAAAACTTCTTATCGTCTTTATTGTACTCATAAATAGTTGCACCAATTTGTATTTGTTTTAGCAAGTTTCTCGGACTAAATTTCTTGTCTTTTTCAATATAATAAATATAATCAGTTAAATAAATATTCGGATAATACAAACGATCCTCATATGTATCGGTATAAAATTCCACTGATATTGGAAGTGTAGCCACATCTCCTAAATGATTCGCTACTGATAATTCGTATGTCTGTATCCCTTCTCCATTTGAACTTCCATTTGTTTTTTCTAATTTGATTCGGCTAGTAATATCCCCTTCCATACAATCCTCTGCTTTAAAATTACTAAGCAATGAATCCTCGTCTCCAACTACAAATCGAAGCGGCTGTTTTGCTATAAAGTGGGGAGAATGATAATCCTCATAGGTAATGGTACGTTCATATTTTGAAACATTATTACTGGAATCCATAGCTACACATGTAAGTATAAAATCCTTTGTGTCAGGAATAATCTTTTTCTTCTCAATTAAAAGAGAATCTGTCACATCCCCATCTTCTTCATCCCATGCTTCTACTCCATCTAATAATTTTTTTTCTGTAGCATCTATTGGGACAGAATAACTTTCTTCTTCACAAGTGATCACTGGTCCTATGGTATCTTGTTTTTTAACCCAAAACTCCCAAAATACTACAAACAACGCTGTTGTTCCAATTGCTGCAACAAGAGCGAGCCAACGTACTAGTTTCATCTCTTTTTCCTTTCTTCACTCCGTATATTTTAAAATAATCTTGGCGGGAATGTATAGACTTCTTCTCCCTGAATAATTCGTCTAGGATTTTCATTTAGAAACATATCTGCATATAACGGTGAAAATTCATTTCTCAATAATGCCTGTATTCCGTTCATACGAGGAGTTCTCCTTCGTATTCCATGCGCATCACTTGCTACAACCTGAATTAAATTATGATTTAAAAGGTCAATTGCTAGTCTCTGACAGTTACTCCCGAATCTTCCTAATATACTATCTTTATTTGCCTGTAGTATATAGTCTTGTTGTACCCAGTAATAAGCCAATGATGGATCCCTTTGCATGAAATGATACCGTTCTGGATGGGCAATAATCGGATGATATCCCGCTTCCTTTAATATTTGCAGATAATATTCTGCCACCCATGCTTCCTCTTCAAAATCAAATTCTACTAGAAGATATTTCGTATTATTGATCGATAATAAACTCTTGCTCTTAATCGCTTCTAACACATCTTCTGTTAGAAAAATTTCCATTCCAGCTATTAATTTTAACGGAATATGACGTTTCTCCAATGCATCTTTTAACTGTTGATAGGCATTCCAATATCTTTGTATATTTATATTATTACTACAACCATGAGAGGTAGCAACAATTGTATCTACTCCGCTATTCACTGCCATATCCGCCATTACCAAAGATTCGTCTATTGAAGGAGAGCCATCATCAACGCCTGGAAGAATATGAGTATGTAAATCAATCATATATCTATTTTCTCCTCTTTCCATACATCTTCACAGAATTACTCTTTTCTAATTATAAGCATATATGATTACTTTTTCAAGCATTTTTTGTAGTTGGGAGGAATTTCCCATTAAGATAAAAAAAAAATTATATAATTAAAAAACAAAATTCTTAGATATTGAAAAGAAGTCATCACACCCCTTTTCCTATATAAGAATTTTGTTTTATATTAAGAGATTTTTATTTATGCTTCTCTGATCGGATTGGCAGCCATTTCAATACATTCTGGATTTGTTCATCCCAGCATTCCCACTGATGTCCTCCAGGTCCTTTTGTATAGGTTACATCAAATCCCATCTCTTTAAAATATTGATACATCATCTCATTTTCTTCAAATAGGAAATCTTCTGTTCCACACCACATAAACAATTTAGGTAATGGTTTTCCTGACTGTATCAATTGCTCCGCAAGCGTCATTAAATCATTGGAACTTCCTTTTATTTGATCCAGCGGTCCAAAAATTCCCTCCCAAAAAGTGCGCTGAGTTTTAGCGTGGGAATCGGTCTCTCTTCTTCTTGCATTTAATGCTCCCGATAAAGAAGCCGCTGCTCCAAATGTATCCGAAGCTCCAAGAGCTAATTTAAATGCCCCATATCCTCCCATGGACAATCCTGCTACAAAAGTATCTTCTCTGCGCTCTGACAAATTGGCAAAAAAAGAACGACAGATCATTGGCAGTTCTTCTGAAATAAATGTCCAATAATTCAACCCATATGTCGTATTCGTATACCATCCCAAATGAGTTGTTGGCATAATAACAGCAATTCCCATTTCACTTACATATCGTTCAATCGAAGTACGTCTCTGCCAAATCGTGTGATCGTCACTCATTCCATGCAATAAATAAAGTGTCGGAATTTTTCCGTCTTTACGAGTCCCCTTCATTCCAATTTGATTTTTTGTTTGCTGCGGTAAAATTACATCCATATTCATACACATCCCCAGTACATCTGAGAAAAAATTCACATGAAGTAACGCCATCTATCTTACTCCTTTCTTAAAACATATGTTTCAATTGCTTTTGCAACTCCATCCTTTTCATTGGTATCCGTTATGTATTTTGCACATTTCTTAACTTCTTCTGAAGCATTTCCCATAGCAAAAGAATATCCAGCCCATTGGAGCATCGTACAGTCATTATCTGCATCTCCAAATGCCATAACTTCATCTGCCCGAATATTTAATCTATCACAGAGTTGTTTTAAACCAGTTCCTTTGCTCACCCCTCCCATATTTAATTCCATATTTCCAGGTACAGATGTAGTGATTTCCATATCTTGATATTTCAGAATCTCTTTTTCCAATGAATCACAAAATTCTTCTGGTGTATAAATGGAACTGATTTTCTCAATTGTACATGCTCTTAACTCTTCTTTTAAATTATCACAGGCAGTAATTCCTGATTTTAATTCCTCCAAAAATTCCCTTTGTAAATAAGGGTTCTTGTATTGGCTCCACATAGTTTTCTCCATATAGCTTTTTGTATTATAAAATATCTCATAGATGGAATGGTTTCTGTCCATAATATTACAGATTTCCATCCACTTTTCATATGGAATCCCATCCACAAACATTGGTTGATCTGTACCAATCTTTAAAGCAGAAGCTCCATTAGAAATAACTGCATATTGGATCATTGGTACTTGCCTTAAAACACCTCTCATAATGGATAATGTACGTCCACTTGCAATTACTGGAATGATCCCTTTCTCCACAGCTAATTTTATTGCCCGAATATTACGCTGCGATACTGTCACATGATCCTTTTTCAAAAATGTTCCATCTAAATCTACTGCTATTAGTCGAATACTCATTCCTGTTCTCTCCTTATATTTCTTATTCCCCCCGTTTTGCAGCTTCAATTTCAATCGTAAATGTTAATTGTTCTCCATCCTGCCGAAATACCATAACAAGAGTCTGCGTAATCCGATTTTTATCCAGATTTGTTAAATCTCTTTCTGCATCCGAACGAATAAGCGGATATTGAATTTCCAGTCTTCCCATTTCTGGCTGCATCGTTACGCAATCTTCATATTGGATTCCATAATTTTCACAATATCGCTTGTAGAATAATCGAAATTGCTCCATAGAATACGCTGCTTTGTATTGTTTTCCAACCTCCACTGTATCAAGCGGACTTTCTAAATTCTCATCCTCCATTAAATGAAACGGCAGAATCACATATTTGACGTCTTTTACTTTGCTGTTAATGGCAGCTTCAAATCCAGAAAATAAATAAGCATGTTCGTATGTTTCTGCTTCTTTACCAGAATTTTCCTTCAATTCTGGCTGTTCTGTAAAATACATAAGCGATCTGTTCCCATCTTCCATTGGCACTTCTACAACTATTTTATTTTCATCTACCACTTCAATTTGATTTGTTTCATTTTCCTGTGCATAAATCGTTAAGTATTCTTTTACTCCATCTAAACCAATATCTGAAAATACTGTCGTATATCCATCCCTAGTTCCACCTGCCATACGAGGAAATTCTAAATGAACCATTTTATTATACATTGTATCTTGAGCCTGTAATTCAGGAATTTCCTGCATTTTTCCACATCCTGATAAAAGAAATACTCCTACTAATGCTGCTGCTAATATTTTTTTCATTGAGCTCCTCTTCTCTTAAATAAAGTTACTTATTGTTTATCCTTTACTGCAAAAGCTACTGCCACACAATTGGGACCTACATGTGTTCCAATTACGCCTCCCACTGGATATAATTTTGTATTTTTTAATTGAAATTTTTGTTCCATCTCAGCTTGAAATTGTTTGGTTGGCTCTGGATCTAACGTATACCCAAAGTATACTGGAAAACTTAAATCAATCTCCGCCTGTTCCATTTGTGCACAAAGCATCTTCAGTCCATCCTTACGTCCCCTTGCTTTTCCCAACTGTTCTAATACACTATCCTTTAATATAATCACTGGTTTTATACGAAGTAAATTACCAAGTAACGCCATACTGGCTGGAATTCTTCCTCCCTTTTTTAAATAGGTAAGCGTATCCAGCATACCAAAAACGGTTAGCTTTTCTCTCTGCTTCAATACTAACGCTGTAATTTCGTCCAATGTTTTACCTTCATCTCTCAATTTAACTGCATACTCCACTAACATGCGCTGTGTTAAAATAGCCTGTTTGGAATCAATAATTTCAATCCGTTCATATTCGGCCAAATCTTTTGCCAGCTTTGCTGACTGCACCGTTCCGCTTAATCCCCCTGATAGAGTAATGACAAGCACCTCATCTCCAACTTCCTTTGCTAAGCGGAAGATTTCCAAATATTTATTTGGAGTTGGCTGACTTGTTTTAGGCAACCCGTTTTCTTTTATTAACTTTTCATAAAAAATTTGAAAGTCTTCATCTGTTTCCTGTGGACATACCCCATCCTCAAATAAGATAGTCAGCGGTACAATCTGTATATTCATTTCCTCTGCTTGCTTCAGTGTAATATCTGAAGCAGAATCTGTAACAATTTGAATCATCCTTTTCTTCCCTTTCTTCCATCAAAGCTAAGCATTTTATTTATTTTTTCATGGCAATTCCTTTCCAAATATATAACCGATTCCAAATACAGTAACAATATAAACAGGGTTTTTCGGATCTTTTTCTAATTTCTGTCGTAATCTTCTAACATGAACACTTAATGTATTTTCATCAATAAAATTACTATCCACATCCCAAACCTGTTCTAGTAAAACCTTTCTTGTCAATACTTTTCCCTGCCGAAGAGCCAAGTATTCCAATAAGCTATATTCTTTTCCTGTAAGATGAACTTCCTCTCCTGATTTTTTGACAATCATCTGTTCTCTATCAATTTCTAAGTCTCCAAACTGTAAAATACTGTTTTTCTTCTGTTCCGAATTGACTCGTTTCAGTAATACTTGAATCTTTTTGCGAAGTACTGCAATGGAAAATGGCTTTGCAATATAATCATCACACCCAGCCTCATATCCTTTTAACATTTCTTCTTCCGTATCATTTGCCGTCAAAAATAAAACTGGACTACTGGACTTTTCTCGAAGTTTTTTACAAAAAGCAACTCCATTTCCATCTGGCAAATTAATATCTAATAGAAATAAATCAAATTGCATCTTCACTAAAAATTCTACTCCTTCAAAAAAACTATATGCTCCTACGGCTTCATGTCCATCTTTCTTTAATGCAATTTGTATTCCTTTATTTAACGTATGATCATCTTCTACGATTAAAATATTAGCCATACTTTCTCCATTCTATTCTTGGATTTCCAATATTCAAGACTCACTCCTTGATACTACTGATTTATTTTAGTATATCAAAAAATTATCAATGTCACAAGAGCAGAATTTTCTATCTCAAACTATCTTAATCACATGGAAGAACAATTGAAAATTTACTTCCATTTTGATTTGATTCTACATCCACATAACCGTTCTGATCCATAATGACTTTTCTACACAAGTATAATCCAATTCCAGTTCCTTCTTCTTTAATATTACTTCCACGATAAAACATCTGAAAGATTTTGGCCTGCTCTTCTTCTGGAACTCCTTTTCCCTGATCCTGAATATCAATTCTTGCAAACCGTTTATAAACATTAAGCGACACAATAATTTGACTCCCCTGCGGAGAATACTTAATCGCATTATCTAAAATATCTCCGATTGCTTCTACCGTCCAATATGGATCATGAATTGCATTAATTTCTTTTATTGGTTCATCCCATATAATTTCAATATGACGCATCTTGGCTGGATAATGCATTTTCATAACTGCATCTATAACCGTTTCTTTTAGATCCGTCAATTTCGGATGCAGTCGAATAAGTCCTGTTTCCAATCGTGTCATCTTAATTATACTTTCTGCTGAAAATGTAAATTTGTGAATTGTTTTTTCCATAATCTCCATATACTCTTCTCTTTCATCTTCCAACAAATCAGGCTCTTGAAGAAATTCACTATACATTTGCAATTCTGTAGCAGCAGTTTTTAACTGCTCGGATAAATCAGCAAGTATGACCGTTGTTTCATTTCCATTTCCATAGCGTTTCTGCGTTCGTAATATACTCGCAAGCTTTCGTATTTGACTTTGTAATTTTTCCATCAAGGTATCTTTTGAATTTATTGATAAAACTGCATCTTTTTGGGAAGTTATCTGTGCAATTAAATTAGATAATTCTTGCATTGTTTCTGTCAAATAATCTTCATTTACCCGATTTTGATATAACGCTAAACCAATTACAATCAGTCCACCAACTAACATAATCCGAAATACTGTCATATTTTTTGTTAAAATTAATACAAGAAATAAAATGATTGTTTCTACGAAAGCTATTGCAACTAGCATCCATTTTCGCTTATTTAATAACCGCTTCAATCCATTCTCTCCTTTACTTCTATTGGATTTTTCTTAATTATACCCTTATTATCCAAACATTGTCTATATCTAGTTTTATCTATTTCACGTTTCTGTTTGGTTTTATTACTTCAAAGAACCGCATCTATTCGGTATTTCATTCAACGATTACATAAAAACACGGCTCTAGCTGCTGTCGTAGCTGCTAAAACCGCGTTTGATTATTATAATATACAAAAAGCTCTAGTGAAGGTTCTTTTTGTTTGTAATTTAACAAATTTTACTTCCATTTGCGATTAATTTAAATCGACATCCTAACACTTCTGCTGCACGTCTGCACATAATCATTCGTTTTAAAAAAATCTCAAAATAATCCATAACAGTACAAATCGAATCATCCAATTCCAAACTCATTTGTATTAATCTTTTTTCACTTTTTACTTCTAATGTTTGGGAAAGTGCCGCATAATTTACTCGATCATGAATATCAAAATTGGCTGGGATTGGATTCTGCACTCGATTCCTGCGTACATCTGTTTTGTCTGCTAAAATTAGTGCTGCCGATACAACATCAACTGCCATACCAGTTGCTTCATCATGATTACCAATTGCTGTTGTAATTGTAATCACATCTTCTAGCGCCATACCTAAATCTTTTAAAATTTGATATGCCAGAATAGCTCCTGTATGTGCATGATCGTTTCGGTTAATACTATTTCCAATATCGTGCATATAACCTGCGATCTTACTTAATTCAATTCTATGTTCTTCATATCCAAGCGCATATAAAATGCTTCCAGCTGTCTCTGCAACTTTAGCTGCATGTTTTCTAGAATGTTCGGTATATCCCAGTTCATTTAACACTCGATTTCCATTTTCAATTAATAAATTAATTTCTTTATTTTTCCTAATTTGTTTATATCCAACTATATTTGCCATGTATATTTTCATCCCTTATAATCGTTTTATTGCATCCATTGCTAAAATGGAACGTTCGCATTCTTCCGCTGTAAAACTGATTTGCCAACAAAGCGGACTGCCTTTCATATGTTCGGAAGCATAGCTCAAACCATTCGTCCGTTCATCCAAAAAAGAACGATCAATTTGTTTTGGATCTCCTAATAGAATTATTTTTGTATCTTTTCCAGCACGGGTAATAATTCCTTTTACTTGGTTGGGAGTCATATTTTGGGCTTCATCAATAATTAAATATGTTTTTACAATCGAGCGTCCTCGAATAAAATTTAAGGCCTCCATCTGAATTAAATTTCTTCCAAAAATCTCGTCAATCTTTCCCTGAAGTTCTGCCTCATCTTTATAACGTTCTTCTTCATTAGAATCAATCAACTGCTCCAGGTTATCAATAATTGGACGCATTAATGGAGAAATTTTCTCTTGTTCATCTCCTGGCAAAAATCCAATATCTGAATCAAACTGTGCATTTGGACGACAAATTAAAATTCTTCGGTATTCTCCAGACGGATTATTCAAAAGTTTTTCCAATCCTACTGCCAGAGAATAAAATGTCTTACTCGTCCCTGCCATCCCCTTTACAATTACAAGTGGCGCCTTTTCGGCTGGTTGCATCAAGGCTTCCTGTAAAAAGTACTGTCCTGCATTTCGTGGTTTTACTCCATAAGGACTGCTTTTTTTATAATCTAATTTTTTAATCACTCCATTTTCAACTCGTCCAAGCTGTGTCTTTTTCGTAGACTGATCTGCTTTGATAATGACAAACTCGTTTTCAACCAATTCAGGAGTATACTGTTTCCCATATTCATCTGATTCATATACTGCTTGTATTGGAATTCCATCTTTCCCAAAATTTTGGAATAGTTCTTCAGGAACATAAACCTCAATTCTACCTGTATATTGTTCCTCTTCCACCTGTTCTGTCGTAAAATCTTCTGCACGTATTCCAATCATCTGCGCTTTAATCCGTAATAAAATGTCCTTCGTTACAAGCACTACTTGCTCTGGGTTCTGGTTCTCGAGTCCCCTACATACTTTTAAAATACGATTATCCATCTTATCCTCTGGTAAATCGTGAGGAAGTTCTATATTTACAAAGTTTTTCTCCACCCGAAGCGTTCCCCCATTTTTCAATTCCACCCCCTCTAAAAGATCTCCCTTTTGTCGAAGCTGCTCTAGAATCCGAATTGTCTTTCTGGCATTACTTCCCCTTTCCCCTTCACTTTTCTTTAGATTATCCAATTCTTCCATTACAACAAGCGGAAGAACTACTTGATTATCATCAAAGCAATAAATGGCATACGGTGCTTGGATTAAAACATTTGTGTCAATTACATAAATTTTTACCATAGATTAAGCCTCTCTTAAAAATACTGAATCATTCTCTTTTTTTATATTATAATATTCTCTTTTCCTTCCTGTTATCCGTATTAAGCTAAATCTTTGTAAAATTTAATATAATTTTTTTAATATTAAGAAAATACCAAACAGTATTATCACTTATTATGCATTATCTAAAGTAGAAATAAATCCCTCTCCAAATACCTCACTTGTTTCTGTAAACATAACAAAAGCTTTTGGATCCACATCAAAAACTGCTTTTTTTACAATATACGCCTGTGATTTGGAGCAGGCACAAAGCAACACGTCTCGTTCTAATTTTGTATAACTTCCTTTCGCATTGATTACCGTAGATCCTCTTCGAATTTTGCTGCTAATTTCATCGGCTACTCCTTGACCATCCAGTGTAATAATTACTGCCATTTTTCCTACATCTGCGCCATACATGACTTTATTAATTACAAGTGATGCTACACCCGTTCCTGCTAAACCATATAATGCAGAATCAACATCCCCAAACACAATCCAGCCAAGCGAAATAATAAACAAATCAATTGTCAATGTAACCGCACCAAGCGACAAATAAGGACGAAATTTTTTAATTGTCATCGTCAAAAGGTCCGTTCCTCCAGAAGAAGAGCCTCTCATATAAAAAATCGTTAAACTTGTTCCTAAGAAAATCCCATAATATAATGCTGCTAACAATGGATTGCCTGTATAGGCAGGCGTATACGGAAAGACAATATCTAGAAAAAAAGTACAGACAAGCATTGTTCGTGCTGTTTTAAATAGAAATCTCTTTCCAACTACTTTATAACTGATAAGGACGAGTGGAATATTTAAAATTAATATCGTCAATCCAATTGGAGTACCCCATAGATGATTCAGAATCAATGCCAATCCTGAAATTCCTCCTGGGGCAAAGTTTGCCATTTTTGCAAATGTATAAACACCAATGGAATAGCAAATTCCTCCTATTATGTCAAATATCCAATCCACCAAAATATCCTTTATTTTCTTTTTATCCATAGAACATCATTCGCCTCCAGTCAATGCACAGCACTTTATTAAATTCCATAAACTTTCTCAAAAATAAATCTGATTAACTCGATTGCTATCATTATCTTCAATATTTTGAGAATTATGCCAGCTATTTTCTGCCTATTTCACCTTTTTCATTGCACGCAGCATCCGAAACATTCTTCTAGCTGCACCAAGGTACAACTCCTCTGCTCGTTCCAATGCCTCCGAAAGAGGCATGACTCCATTCACTGTAGTCAAAATTGATTCAATCCCATATTCATAAATGTTTTCTGCACCATTTCCCATGCTTCCAACAATGGCAATTGCAGGAATTCCCTTCCTTTTACACCGCATACCCACTCCCTGTATAACTTTTCCAAATATAGACTGCCAATCTGTGGCTCCCTCCCCTGTAACAACAAGTGAAACATCTTTTAATTTCCGATCAAACTCTACCAAATCCAATACTGTTTCGATTCCAGATTTCAGCGTTGCTCTCAGAAATACCATCAATGCTGCTCCCAGCCCTCCTGCTGCACCTGCACCTGGTATCTGATCTACATCAATACCAGAATAATCCAGAAGCAAATCTCGATAATGACACATTCCTTTTTCTAATTGATCTAAAACTTCTGGTGTTCCGCCCTTTTGCTTCCCAAATGTATAAGTTGCACCATTTTTGCCGCATAACGGATTTGTTACATCACACATCACGGTAAATTTACAGTTCTTTACTCCAGGGTGAAGACCAGAATCATCAATACAATGTACTTTTTCCAAATCACTTCCACATCCAGAAAGTTCTTTACCATCCTCATCCAAAAAGCGAACTCCCAGCGCTCTCATACATCCCATACCTCCATCATTCGTAGCAGATCCTCCAATCGCAATCGAAATATCGGTAAATCCTCTTTCCATTGCATCTACAATCATCTCCCCTGTTCCATAAGAAGTTGTCCTGCGGGGATCTCTGCTGGATAATGGCACAAGTGGCAAGCCAGAAGCTGCTGCCATCTCCATCACCGCTCTTTTATTGTCCAGTTTGCCATAATAACATTCTTGCTCTTCAAACAAGGGACCACGTACTTTCAAAAAAACTCTCTCTCCACCTGTAGCTGCAATCACAGCATCCGTTGTTCCCTCTCCTCCATCTGCCACCTCAATACTGTCACACTCGCATTCTGGAAAAATTTCTTTTGCTGCCTGAGTAAGAAGCTGTGCTGTCTGCCATGATGTTAATGTTCCTTTAAAAGAATCAGAAGCAAATAAAAATTTCATACATTCATTCCTCCATCCTAATCATTACAATAAATTCTATTACGATTTATTCTGTATTCCTTCATATCAGTCCCTTTTCTTCAGTATACCACTTCCATATCAATTCATGTTATCCATTTATTTCGCCTTTTTATCCAGAATTTATGTTTTTTCCTATTCACTACTCTGCCAAGGAATGTACGCTCCCTTTTGGAAATATAATTTTTATCTTCGTATATTCTTCTTCTTTGGAGTCAATTTCTAGCTTTAATCCTAATCTATCACATAGTTTTTTGGATAAGTATAGCCCCATTCCTGTTGCATTGGCTTTTTTTCTATTTGAACCAGTAAAACCTTTCTCCAATACCCTTGCAAGTTCCGACTGTTTGATTCCACATCCGTTATCTTCAATGACCAACAAAATATAATTATCATTCCTTTGGCTATAGATCGACAAACAGTTTTTTTCTTTATCAAAATATTTGATCGAGTTTTGTATTATTTGTGAAAGAACAAAACTCAGCCATTTTTCATCTGTATAAACAATATTATCCATATCATGAATATCTATAACCGTTTTAACTTCCAGAAGAGAATGTCTAAATTTTAAAATCACATTATGTATGACATCTTCTAGGTTGAGTTTTTTTACAAAATAATCCTTTTCCGTATTTTCACTTCTAGCATAATAAAGCATTTGTTCCACAAGTTGAAAAATTTTATCAGTTTCTTTTTTCAAAACATAATTTTTCGTATTATCGAAAATTAAAGACAATGCTCCGATTGGTATTTTAATTTCATGAGCAAAGCTTTCCACATATTCTTGGTACTCTAGTTGTTCTTCCATTCGTTTACTAATTTCTTCATTCATTGATTTACATGCCTTTTTCAATGCATAATAATAGGCTTTATTTTGCAATTCTCGTGGCTTTGGTAAAATTTCAGAAATATAGTACGCTTCTTTTAGATTATCTACTAACGCAACAATACGCCTATTTTCACTCAATTTCTTTCGATAGGAAAACCATTGAAACACCGTTTGAATGCTTATAAATAATATAATAAGTAACAAAATATAAAACTCATGGACACCAGAAAAAACTAATACAAGTGTAACCAATGCTAAAAAGAAAACTTGAAATAATAGATCCAATATTTTTTCTTCCAAAAACGCAGCAAAACTCAAAGCTTCCATCCCTTTCCCCGAACATTTTCTAACAAATGAACAATTCCAATTTCTCTCATTTTCTTTTTCAATCGTGTCATATTAACAAGCAAAACATTCTCATCCAAATAATATTTATCATTCCACAGTTTTTCTAACAATTCTTCCTTACTAATAATTTCTTCTTCGCTCATAAAAAAATAATACAAAATACGAAATTCATTTCTTGTTAATTCAACACTTTCTTCCCGATAC
>OEQY01000027.1_pt1 | contig 65935 bp, 47 predicted proteins | sample 1539871 | NCBI WGS metagenome assembly OEQY01 (sample SAMEA3891877, study PRJEB23780) | metagenome | biome: terrestrial biome; feature: animal house; material: Caecal content | place: Italy | collected 2015-05-05 | reverse complement strand
GTCATAGATCTAAAAGTCTAGTTCTCAACTTAAATTTATTTTTGAAAAGTAGAAAATTTAATAGATGCTATAATTTTTAAGTTTATAAGAATTTAAGGAAATACGTGAGGGATATTTATGAGAAGGAAGATGGGAAGTTTACTATTGGTGATGATATTTTTATTGTCTGCGTGTGGTAATAATCATTCTGAACCAGCATTTTGGGATTATCAGCGTGGTTTTATGAGAGGTTGGGGAAATATGATTATGGAGACGCCAGATGGTTATTATTTTTTAGAAGGAAAGGGGATTTTTGGAGAATACCTGGTTTTTATGGATGATGAATTAAAGGAGTCCTCTATTGTATGTAGTAAACCAGAATGTTTGCATGAAAATGAGAGTGATGGGAATAAGGAAAATTGTGATGCATATTTCTTTGAAGCTAAAGCAATGAATTATTATGATGGAAAAATTTATGTACTGGCAGATGGGAGAGTTCCTGATTTGGTTTCAAAAGATGCTATTTATGAGTTAGAAATAGATGGAAGTAATCGAAAACAAGTTTATTTGGGAGATGGATCGATTAATACGGCCTGTATTCATCAGGGAAATATGATTTTATATGAATCTAAATATATAGAAGGAAAAAAGAATCCGACCGTATCCATCACAAAATTTCCAGTTAAGCAACCATCGAGTGTGGAAGTTTTATATGAAACAAGTAATTATGAAGAGGTAACAATTAATTGGCTAGAATGTTATCAGAACTATTGTTATTTTATATTAGACAGTTTTGATCCTGATAATACATCCACACATGGTATCATGATTAATCTGGATACTAATGAAGTAAAAGATCTATGTGATATTGCAGAACATAGTTTTAGTTCTTTCGTTGTAGGGAAAGATTGTTTGTACATATCTGACAAGTTAGAAGAGAATGTGGAAAAGCAGACTTGGAAAAGACAATATTATGAATGTAGTTTAGATGGAGAGAAAAAAAGAGTGTTAACGGAAGATGATTTTGAAGCACTTGCAAGAGGTGCAGGAATTATAAAAGCAGATGATCAATACGTGTATTTACAGGATATCTCATATGGAGGAAATGCGGCTCCAATTGAGGAGCAAAAGTACTATATTTATACATATGACGGCAGACTGATGGGAACGATTTCTCATAAAGATTTTTCCATGGCAGCTGAATTTATAAGTGGAAATGATAGGTATTTGTTTATCAGAGAAGGCGAAGCATATTATAAAGTAGATAAGAGCCAGTTAGGAGATGGAAAAGAATTGGTGCCAGAGTTAATACTAGAATGATGGAAAAGAGTGTGAAGTGAACGGAAGGGAGAAAGGAAATGTTGCTGGAAATAGCAAATATGAAGAAAAATTATGGGAATATTATAGCGTTAAATGATGTGTCTTTGACATTAGGTACGGGGGTGTATGGATTATTAGGGCCAAATGGCGCAGGCAAGTCAACATTAATTCAAATTGTTACAGGGAATTTACAGGCAACGAGTGGAGAGATTTTTTATAATGGTATAAATATAAAAAATTGTGAAAAGGAATATAAGAAGCGGTTGGGATATGTGCCGCAAAATCAGGGAATCTATGAAAATTTTTCAGCAAAGAAATTTTTGGAATATATGGCTGTATTGAAGGCGATTGCAAAGAAGGAGATTGGATCTGAAGTGCAGCGTGTATTAGAAATTGTAGGACTTTTGGAGGTACAGCATCGTAAGTTGGGAAGTTTTTCTGGAGGAATGAGGCAGCGGATTCTAATTGCGCAGGCGTTATTAGGGAATCCAGAATTGATTATTTTAGACGAACCAACAGCTGGTTTGGATCCTAAGGAGCGAATTAAAATCCGCAATTTTATTAGTCGAATTGCAGAAAATAAGATTATATTAATTGCAACACATGTTGTATCAGATGTGGAATCCATTGCAAAGGAAATTGTTTTATTGGGGCAGGGGATGATTCAGAAAAAAGGTACGCCGAAAGATTTATGTGAATGGCTAAACGACGGCGTATTAGAATGTATTGTAAATTCAGAACAGTTTGAACAACTAGAGCAGGAAGCTGTCATAAGTAACTTACAGGAAATGCCAGATGGGAACTTGCAAGTAAGATTATTAGGGGATGGGAGGAAAAGAAAACAATTGGAAGAGCGGCAAATTCAAGTTGTTTCGAGATTTCCAAATTTACAGGAAGTTTATCTGGCAGTATTTACGGAGAAGTCAAAATGAAATTGGTCGGATTTGAATTGAAAAAACTATTTTCTGGAAGAATTAAGTGGATTTTATTGTTTTTAGTATTTATAAATTTAGGAATTTATTATGTTTCTCTTATTCCGTCTATTCCTACAGAAGAAGAGATGAAAATAAGAAGAGAATGGACAGAAAAAATAGAAACACAATGTAAAAGCTGGGAAGAGGCAATCAAGTTGTTGTCTGAAAGACAAAGTGATTCTGGAGTTACAATTTTGACTGCCAGCGTATTGTATCAAATGTCAAGGGAATACCAGGCTGTTTTGGAATATGAAGCTTTTATTGGTCAAATGCAGGAACGAGCCGATCAAATGACACGTGTATCAATTTTTTCAAAAGAGGGGAGTTTTTCTAATAGAAATATTAAAAAGACGGTGCAAGATTTTAAGCGGATGGAATCAATTCAGCTAGAACCTGTGGATGAGACAGGAATGAAATTATTCCAAAACTTTTATTTGACTGATATTTTAATGATTCTTATTATCGGGTTATTTTGTTTTCAGCAATTTGGGCAAGATAATAAAAGTGGGATGGCAAATTTAATACAGGCAACACCAAATGGAAGGGAGAAACTTCGATTTTCTCAGATGTGCGCCATATGGATTGCTGTGATTGGACTGGGGATCTTGTTATATGGGATCAATCTTATGATAACAATAATGAATTTTCAATTTGATTTTTCTGCCTATATACAGGGAATTCCAGATTTTCGTAATGTGCCATTTCCATTAACGATTGGCATGTATTGCGTTTGTTATTGTATAGGAAAATTGGTCGCATTGCTTTTTATTACTACAGTATGTCAGCTATTAGCAATTCGTTGGAATGGAAGTAATTTGGCATGGATAATATTTGGAATTTTACTATGCATTAGTTTTTCTTTATGGTTTTTTCTTCCAGAATCTCCAATTGCAAAAACGTTTCAATATTTAAACTTAGTTGGAATTTTGGATATAAAAAAAAATAGTAGGAAGTTATCAAAATCTGAATTTGTTTTCTTATCCCGTTTCTCTGCTTCATGCTGCAATTATTTTTGCAGCTTCCATAAGCTTGATTAGTATTTTGGCTGCTTTAAAAATAAAACGGTCCCAATTCAGAATAAAAATTTTTAGACGGATGGAGAGAAAAGAACGACATGTATGGAAAACAGTGTTCTATTATGAACTGTATAAAATCTTTTGGAACCAAAAACTTTGGATTTTCATTTTTGTATTAATTGGGATTGGCTTATATGGATGGATTCCTAAGACAAAATTTATTAGTCAGACGGAGTTTTATTATAATCAATCTATTGTAGAAGTAGAAGGAGAATATACAGAGGAAAAACAGAAAATTGTTCAAATGATGAGTACTAATTTGGAAATGATGAATGAAGGACAAAGAAAGGCAATGGAACAAATAGTAAAGCAAGCAGATCATTTAGAACAACAAAAAAATAAAAACGTTGCATTTGTGAATGAGAATCAGATTGGAAGCTTCTTCTTTGATACAAAAAATGAAATAAAATATACTTTGATTGCTGTAATTGCGATTTTATTGTCAACCAGTGCTATATTTTATCAAGAAAGGAAACGGAATATGCATCATTTATTATATGCCATGCCCCAGAACAAACGGATTTTTTGGAATAAAATTAAAATTGCGGCAGCATTAGGGGCTGGATATACGGTAATTGTTTGGATTTTTCCTGTTATATCTTATTTTATGCGATATGGAACACAAAATACAGAGTTTCTTATCCAGTCATTTCCTGAGTTTGCAAATATGAAATTAGAGTGTTCAATTTTTAATTATATGATACTGACAATAGTTATGCGAATTTTTGTTGGAATTTATATTGGAATTATCGCTGCGTTTCTGGCACAGTTATTTTTAAATCCAACCCAGGGATTGATGGGCGGAGTAATTTTATTTGTAATTCCATTAACGATCGGACTAATTGGAACAATTGCATATGAAAATGCGTTAATTTCCTTTATAAATGAAAAATTAAAACCTATATTGGCAGTTGTAAATGTTCTAACGGCATTTCAATGCGAATGGTATTGGATGGGGATTATCCCAATTAGCCTGTTTTTGTGTATTCCAATTGTAGTTGTATTAGTGGGATATCGAATGTGGAATTGCAATAAGAACTAGGAATTGGAATATAATACTTTTTCATATGAGAGTGTTCACTCTTTTTCTGTTTTTTCATAAATTATAATGATAGCATGTAATGGAGTAAGATATGGCAAAAGTTGCAATTGATGCAGGCCACGGCGGACGTGATCCAGGTGCAGTATATGAAGGACGCAGAGAAAAAGATGATACATTACGTCTGGCTTTGGCGGTTGGGGAGATTTTAGAAAGAAATGGAGTTGATGTTACATTTACAAGAACGGAGGATGTTTATGATTCTCCTGTGAGAAAGGCACAAATTGCGAACGAAGCAGGAGTTGACTATCTTGTTTCCATTCACCGAAATGCAATGCCAATACCAGGAAGTGCAAGTGGGATTGAAACTCTTGTATATAAAAGTGGAAATGAGGCTTCTGCTTTAGCGGAAGATATTAATGAAGAACTGGAAATGGTAGGATTTGAAAATCGTGGAGTAATTCCTCGTCCTAATTTAGCAGTATTAAGACGTTCCCAAATGCCGGCAGTGCTGGTAGAAGTTGGATTTATTGATAATGAGGAAGATAATGAACAATTCGATGAAAAATTTAATGAAATTGCAGAGGCAATTGCAAATGGTATTTTGCGTTATTTAGGAACCAATCGTCCAGATGATCCAAATCATTCCAAACGGTTATATCGTGTTCAAGTTGGGGCATTTCGGAAACGAGAATTTGCTTATCAGCTGACGGAGCAATTGCAACAAGAAGGTTATCCAGCATTTACAATCTTTGAGGACGGCTTGTACAAAGTACAGGTAGGGGCATTTCAATATTTAGATAATGCAGTACGTATGGAACAGAGACTTCGCAGAGCTGGATACCAGACGTATTTAACAACCTAATACAATTTCATATAGAAGGAAATAGAGAATCACAAAAAACGAAGTAAAAAATAATTTCAGTGATTCTCTATTTTTATAAGTTAAATTTATAGTAAGTACATAGAAGTAAAATATTTATTTGCGTAATAATTGATTTTCTTCTCTCCAGTGTTGAGGTGATACACCAAAAATCTTTTTAAAAGATCGAGAGAAATTTAATGGATTTGGATATCCTACCAGTTTAGAGATTTCTCCGATCTGCATCGTAGTATGTTTTAGAAATTCTGCGGCTTTATTCATCCGAAAATAAATAAGAAACTGTTGTGGAGTTTGATTTAAGGTTTGTTTGAAAATCTTTCCAAGATAACTCTGATTCAAATTACAGAATTTTGCCATATCCTCAATAGTAATGGAATGAGAATAGTTTTGCTCTAGAAATGTGACTGCCTCTCTAATATAAAGATCCTTAAGATTGCCGCCAGTCAATTCGGTATGATTGAAGGAGGAACGTACAAAATAATCTAAAAATAAATAGAGATGGGCAATTAAAAACAATGAGCTCTCGTTTTCCTGTTCAATAATGGTAAGCATTTCATTACGCATTTTATTTTGTAGTTCTTTATCAGCAGCATGATAAATCGGCTGATCAAATGATAGTCCTGTAGATGCTAAAATATCTAAGCATTTGATTCCATCAAATTCGAGCCACATATATTCCCATGGATTATTGGTGTCGGCGGTATACGTATTGATCTGATCTGGAAATATTAGAAATCCCATGCCAGGAGAGAGAGAATAGAATTTTGTATTGCCATGAGAATTCGTAGAAGAGAGACGTCCCTTTCCAGATAAAATGTAATGGAATAGAAAATGGTTTCTTGTAACAGGACCATAAGAATAATTGGGGGTACATTGTTCTTTGCCATATTGAATCAGTCTTAAGTCTATATAGCGTTCATTTGGAAATAATCGAAATACATTGTTTGACATAAAAGAACTCCTTTCTTGTTTGCTGTTTTTAACAAATCACCGACCTTATATATCAAAATTATAGCATATATGACATATATTGTATAGATGCAGAATTATAACATATTATTTCCAATGTATGATATTTACTTTTGGCAAAAATATAATTATAATAAACGTAAAATTTAAATACAATATACAAATAATAAAGAGAAAGAGAAGGATATCATTGTACTTTTTGATGAAAAAAATAAAAAAAGATTTAAAAATATTAAGAAAGTGTAATTTTGCAATAGCAATAAATTGCACATATATTATCTTAAATCTGTAGGGAATTTGTATTTTGTTAATATAATTCTATTAGTGGAAAATATGAAGCTATCTTGGAAAAAGATTGTTTTATGTTTACATATATAAATCATTTTAAACTGATGCTTTCGAGTGTACAAAGTCAGCATAGTTTCTTTATTGAGGAGAGTTGGTTTCACAGAAAAAATTAGTTTACTATGATTATAATAAAATAATAATAACTCAGGAAGGAGGATGTTTTTCATGAGAAAAAACAGGAAAGTTGTCATGACTTCGCTAGTTGCAGGTATAATGGCAGCAGCAACAATTATGAGTGGTTGCGGAAATGGACAGGAGGATAATGGGAAAGTTACAATTGAAATTGTGCAGTACAAACCAGAAGCCGTAAAAGTATTTGAAGCGCTGGAACAAAAGTTTAATGAAACACATGATGATATTGAACTGAAGATTGATTCTCCAAATGATGCGATGACGATCTTAAAGACTCGTTTCATCCGTGAAGATTATCCAGATATCATAGGAATCGGAGGAGATATTAATTACTCTAATTTCTTAGATTCGAATATGTTAATGGATATTTCGGATTATGAGGGATTGGATAGTATCAAAGATGCCTATTTAGCAGTGGATAAGGAATTGGAATTTATTCCAATGGATGGAGTCTATGCTGTTCCTTATATGGCTAATGCGGCAGGTGTTCTCTACAACAAAGATTTGTTTGATCAACATGGTTGGACAATTCCTACGACATGGGATGAGTTTACTGCGTTATGTGAAAGTATTCAAAATGCGGGAATTCAGCCATTGTATTTTGGATTTAAAGATACATGGACTTGTCTGGCTCCATGGAATGCAATCAGTGTTGACTTAGCTCCATCAGATGTATGTGCCCAGGTAAATCGAGGAGAAACTACATTTACAGAACAGTATCGTGAAGTAGCAGAGCGTACAAAAGCATTGCTTCAATATGCACAGGACGATCCTTTTGCATATTCCTATAACGATGCATGTACGGCGTTTGCAAGAGGGGAATCTGCAATGTATGTAATTGGAAGTTATGCGATTCCACAAATCAAATCAGTAAATCCAGATATGAACATTGATTCTTTCGTTTTCCCTGCAAGTAATAATGCGGAAGAGAATATCTTAAATTCTGGTAATGACTTACAATTTTCTATTATGGAAAATTGCCCGAATAAAGAAGCAGCATATGAAGTATTGGATTTCTTATTAGAAGATGAAAATGTACAGGCATATATTGATGATCAAAGTGCTGTTCCTTGTAAAGAGGGAGATTTTGTACTTCCTACGATGTTATCTGGTATGTCTTCCTATATTGAAGAAGGTAAACTTGCCGATTATCAGGATCATCATTATCCATCTGAAATGTCAGTAGATGCTCTGATTCAGACATTCTTAATGGATGAGAGTGATACCGCAGTAGATACATTCTTAAATAAGTTTGATACCGATTGGACTCGTTATAACCGAGATTTAATCCGAAAAGTGCAGGCTTACGAGGAAGAAAATTCAGGTGAAAATTAGAGAGGAGGAAAAAATAATGAAGAAAAAAGAAAAAATGACGAATCGGGATCTGACATTCTTACTGATCACCATACCAGTTGTATTGCTGTTCTTCTGCTTTAATACATTGCCTTTGATTAAGGGATTTATGTATAGTTTTACAAACTTTAAAGGATATGGAGATTATGATATCGTAGGTTTGAGAAACTATATCGATTTATTCGGAGATGAAAGAGTAATAAATTCCTATCTGTTCACATTTAAATATGCGATTGTTTGTACAATACTTGTTAATGTTGTCAGTCTAATTTTAGCACTTGGACTGAATAGTAAAATCAAAGGAAAGAGTGCATTACGTGGTATTTATTTTATTCCAAACATCCTTGGTGGATTAGTTGTTGGTTATATTTTTAGTTTCTTCTTTACTTACATTCTTCCAGCAATTGGACAATCATTAGGAATTGAAGCATTGAGCAGCAGCTTTTTGTCCAGTACAAGCAAAGCCTGGATTGCTATCGTAATTGTCGGAGCATGGCAGTCGATTGCGATGAATACAATTATTTATATTTCTGGTCTGCAAACCGTTCCAGAAGATGTATATGAAGCTGGTTCCATTGATGGAGTATATGGATGGAAAAAATTTAAAACATTAACATTCCCATTAATTATGCCATTCTTCACAATTAATATGGTATTGTGCATGAAAAACTTTTTGATGGTATTCGATCAAATCATGGCATTAACAAAGGGTGGTCCATCCCAGAGTACAGAATCAATTTCTTATTTGATTTATCAAAACGGTATGAGTGGAGGACAATTTGGATTCCAGAGTGCAAATGCATTTGTATTCTTTGTAGTAATTGTAGCAATTTCTGTATTCCAAATGGGATTCTTAGGTAAGAAGGAGGAACAGTTATGAGTAAGGAAAAAATACGAGCAAAAGAAAGAGTTAATTGGCCAATTACAATTTTGTTAATTCTTGGATGTATTACAATCTTCTTTCCTTTGTATATGACCGTTATGATTGCTTTCAAACAGCCAACTGAAATGACCAACGATATTGCTGGTGCATTAGCACTTCCAAAATCCTGGAGTTTTGCTAACTTTGCAGAAGCTATGGAAGTAACAGATTTCTGGAATTCACTTGGCAACAGTTTGTTATTGACCGTTTCCACTGTTGTATTATCAATTATAATTCATGGAATTGCTGGTTATGCCATTGGAAGAAATAAAGGAGAAAAGAAGTGGTATAATGTTGTGTATTTGTACATTGTAAGTGGTATGTTCGTACCATTCGCAATCTTAATGATGCCACTTGTAAAGCAGACAGCACAGATGGGAATTGCAAATCGCTTTGGTGTAGTCGTACTTTATACGGTATTTTTCTTCCCAATGAACTTATTACTTTATTCAGGATATTTAAAAAATATTCCATTGGCATTAGAAGAAGCCGCTCGTGTAGATGGTGCAACGACATGGCGTACTTATTGGAGCATTATTTTCCCAATTATGAAACCAATGCATGCAACAGTAGCAGTTTTGACAGCAATGTCAACTTGGAATGATGTAATGACACCTCTTGTTATTATGTCAGGTACTGGAAAAAATACATTGCCTTTGGCGCAGTTAAATTTCCAAACTCAGTTTGGAACAAATTATAATTTAGCGTTTGCTTCATACTTACTTGCATTACTGCCAATTTTAATCTTCTATATTATATGCCAGAAACAAATCTTAAATGGTGTAGTAAATGGAGCAGTAAAATAAAATTCACGGTGAAGGAAAATTGCCTTAAAAATTTCTTCTCTTAAAAATGCATCTTGATTTGGTAAGAAATACCATTTCAAGATGCATTTTTGCTGTTGAAAAAGTTTTATAAAGAGTAAATCTTTTTTATATAATCCATTCGGCTAGATAGGTTGAGTAATAAAGCGTCTGTGAGTACAAGTGCAGTCATAGCTTCCACAACGATAACTGCACGAGGGACAATAATTGGATCATGCCGTCCTTTAATGTTGACTTCAATTTCTTTTCCATCTTTTGTGACAGTGTGTTGCGTACTGGCAATGGAAGGAGTTGGTTTGATCGCTGCACGGAAAATTAATTCACTTCCATCACTAATACCTCCCAGAACTCCTCCAGAATGGTTTGTAACTTTTGTCGGCTTTCCATTCCTCAGCTCAAATGCATCGTTGTTTTCAGAACCACATGCACGTGCTGCTCGAAATCCGTCTCCAATCTCAAATCCTTTAACCGCTCCAATGGAAAGAATGGCTTTAGCAAGATTGGCATCCAATTTTTCAAAAACAGGATCTCCAAGGGCAGTAGGCAAACCAGTTGTAACACATTCGATAATTCCTCCTACAGAATCACGCTCTGCCATTTTCTGTTTTAAGTATTCGGATACCTTTGATGCTGCAAGAGCGTCTGGCATTCGGAATGGGTTGTGTTCAATTTCTTCTTTATCGAAGGAACGAATGGAAATTCCTCCAATTTCTCTTGAATACGCAGTGATCTCAATACCGAATTCGTTTAATAATTTTTTGGCAATGGCTCCGGCGGCAACTCGTCCAATTGTTTCACGGCCAGAGGAGCGTCCTCCCCCTCTATAATCTCGAAAACCATATTTTTCATCAAAAGTAAAGTCTGCATGTCCAGGACGATAATAGTTGGCGATATCGGAATAATCTTTTGGACGCTGTGATTCATTGCGTACTTCCATGGAAATTGGTGTTCCAGTTGTTTTTCCTTCAAAAATGCCAGATAAAATATGGACGGTATCACTCTCAGAACGCTGTGTTGTAAATTTGCTTTGACCAGGACGTCTGCGGTCTAACATTTGCTGGATGTCTTCTTCACAGAGAGAAAGTCCAGCTGGACATCCATCTACGACAACGCCGATTCCTTTGCCATGGGATTCTCCCCAAGTTGTAATTCTAAAAATAGTTCCTAATGTAGATCCTGCCATAGTAAAACCCCCTGTTTATAAATTCTTATTTCTGAATGTTATAGTATCACAGAAATAAGTAGGTGACAAGAAAAGAAACTTCCTGAAAAAGAAAATCGTTACGATTGTGTGAACAATAGTTGCAATCTAACGCAATTCAAGGTAAAATAGAAAAAAAATTATGGAGGAAAAAACGGTGGATTCATTGATAAAGGACATTGTTAATTCTGTAACAGGGACGGAAGTTACAGTAGATGAACAGCAAGTACAATCTCTTTTTCATCAAATTGCTCCAAATCTGGCAATTTTATGTGTTAGAATTCTGGTTGCCATTATTTTATGGCTTGTAGGGAAAAAATTGATGCGTTGGCTGAATAATATCGTAGACAAAGCGTTAATTCATTATCATGCCAATGATACGATGAGGGCAATTGCTGGAGGAACGATAAAAACAATTGGATATGCATTAATTTTATTATATATTGCAAGAATTTTTCAATTGCCATTAACACCATTGTTTACGATTTTGGGATCAATTGCCATTGGAGTTGCCCTGGCTTTGAAAGATTATCTTGCAAACTTGGCAGGAGGCGTGATATTGATCTGTTTAACGCCATTTCGTTTTGGAGACTATATTATTGATGAACATGGACATGAGGGAACGGTGACTCGGGTAGGAATGCTTTATACGACTTTAATGACACTGGATGGAAAAACAATATTTGTACCAAATTCACTTTTGACAAAAGACTGTGTTACTAATGTTACAAAAGAAGGAAGAAGAAGAATTGAATTAAAAATAGGAATTTCCTACGAATCAAATTTGAAAAGAGCAAAGGAGATTATGGAGGAGGTTATTGCAAAAGAAAATCATTTGGAAGATCCTCCAATACAAGTGTTCGTAGGAGAATTGGAAGAGGATTCTATTATTGTTCAGGCATACTTTTGGACAACAGTAGATGATTATTGGCCAGTGCTTAGAGATATTAAAGAAAAAGTAAAAGATGCATATGATAAAGAGGGAATTTCTATTCCACTTCCTCAAGTAGATATTCGTCTTCTCCATCAGGCAGATTAGTATGGAAAAAAATCTTTCCGTAACGTAAATTAGTTGATATTTAAAATTGTTTAGTGTATAATGAACTACTAGATTACTGAAAATCAGGAGAAAGATATGACTAAGAATAGAGATATTTATATCAGAATGCTTATGTTTGTAATAGATATAGTATGCCTTATCATTTCCTTTGTGGTAGCGTCTTATACATGGATTGATCTATACTTAGGACGCTTTATTTTATGGGGAAATAATTATGCTTTTTTAGCAGCATATTTGGTTGTAGCCTTGTTGTTTAATTCGAGTAAATATTTTTTGGAACGTGCAAATGTAGAAGAGTTAATGAGTGTGGTAAAAACAACAATACTTGTCGCTGCGGTAGCTGTGGTGTTATTGTTTTTTACGAAAAATGCAGGTGAGTTCTCAAGAGGAGCTTTTATTATTACATGTATATTACAAGTGATTTTCGATTACTTTGCAAGAGTTAAATTAAAAAAGTATCTAAAAAGAAAAAATAGTGAGTGGATGCCGAAAATGCTTCTTATTGCAGAGAAGAAAGAGGCAGAAAAGGTGATTCATACATTAAATGATGGAACTTATATGAATCCAAGTGTAGATCAGGTGATTTTACTAGATGTAGATGAAACTGGAGGAAAAATCCATGGAGTTCCGATTGTAGCAAATAAACAAGATATGATTTCTTATATAAAGAAACAAGTAGTGGATGATGTATTAATTTATACAAACAACTCAGAAGAAGAATGGATTTTGCAAATTGTAGAAGAGTTAGAAAGTATGGGGATTGTTGTCCATCTAAGTATGAAGTTACTTCCAGGCGCAGAGCAGTTTAATAAACGAGCAGAGATGCTTGGTGTTTATCCAGTTGTTTCCTTTGCTACTAATTTCTTTGATGGGGAAAAAATGTTGCTGAAACGCTTAATGGACATTGTAGGTGGATTAGTTGGCTGTGTAATCACGATTATAGTATCCATTGTTTTAGCTCCTTTTTTATTAATTGAGTCTCCAGGACCGCTTTTTTTTAAACAAAAGCGTGTTGGAAGAAATGGACGTTATTTTTATATCTATAAGTTCCGTTCTATGTATATGGATGCAGAAGAGCGAAAGAAAGAATTGATGGAAAAAAATGAAATGAAGGGTCTTATGTTTAAGATGAAAGATGATCCTCGAGTAACAAGGGTTGGAAAATTTATTCGTGCAACAAGTATTGATGAACTTCCTCAATTTTTTAATGTATTAAAAGGAGATATGAGTTTAGTCGGAACACGCCCTCCGACAGTAGATGAATTTCAGCAATATAAAGGATATCATAAGCGAAGACTGAGCATTAAGCCTGGAATTACTGGAATGTGGCAAGTAAGTGGAAGAAGTGATATTGAAGACTTTGAAGAGGTCGTTCGATTGGATTTAAAGTATATTGATAATTGGTCGTTATCACTGGATATTAAAATTATATTAAAGACATGCATTGCCGTTTTTCAGCGAGCTGGGGCTCGTTAGAAAAGGAGTTACGAGACGAAAGGAAGTGTTTCTTTGGCAAAATTAACGGATGAGGAGATAAGAATTCTACAGCGTGCTAGAATGATACAAGATAGGTTGGAGGCAGAACGGTTAGAGGCAGGAGAAGAATTACCAGTCAAAAAACCTCAGCCTAAGATTCAAAGGCAAAAAATAAATAAAACGAAAACGAGTCAAAATCAGATGGGGCGTACTACAACACAGAAAAAAACAGAAGGTTCTGCCCAAAAGCCTGTTTCATCTGAAACAGCGGCGACAGTTTCCAAAGCGGCGGCGTCAAAGTCTGCCCAGGCAGCAGCAACTGCAAAGTTTGCTTCCAATCTGGAAAGTTCAGGCAAAACGATTCCTAAAATACAAGAAGGAGAAAAAAAGTCACTGAATCAGGGACAGGTAAAAGAAGTTGAAAATTTTGAAAACTCTACAGGAGTAAAACATACAGTTCGACAGCCTGTTGCAACAGTAGAAGAAAAGCGGAATAAAAACCTGGCAGCAGGGCCAGTAAGAAAACCAGTTGCTACGATTGATACAATAGGAAGAAGAAAAGTAAATCAGTCTTCTGAAAAAGAGGTAGAAGAGTCGGCAAAAAGACAAATAAAAAATGATACACAACAACGTAGTGTTCAAATAGAAAAAGATAAGGCGAAACAAAAGAAAAGTCAGGCGCCAACCCAGACAAATACACAAAAAACTCGCTCCGCTTCGTTGAAGCAAACAGTAACTCCGAGAGGAACGAAGCAAACTTCTTCAAAACGAAATTCCAGCAGTACTGTAAGAAGAAAGCCATTAAAAAAGAAAAAAACAGCGAAATGGAAAATTGTATTGATTGCATTAGTAATTACGTTTTTGCTTGCTGCAATTGCAGCAGTAGGAGCATTTATTCTTATTTATAGTAATGTTTCCAGAACTAATTATGAACCAATTGCTCAGTCAGAGCGTTCTGCCGATGTACTGGCAGAGCAAAAGGGGGTAAAAAATATACTACTTCTTGGTACAGATGAGAGAGTAAGCGGAGAAACAAGTCGTTCTGATGCAATAATTGTGTTGTCTATTAATGAGAATCGAAAAAAAATAGTTATGACTTCTATTTTAAGAGATAGTTATGTAGAAATTCCAGGTTATGGAAAAAACCGCATTAATCATGCTTATCAAATGGGCGGAGCGGCATTAATGATTCAGACAATTGAGAATAATTTTAAAATTCCAATTGATTCTTATGCGAAAGTGGATTTCTTTTCCTTTATGGGAATTATTGATAAATTAGGTGGTGTACCAATTACGGTTACACAAGAAGAGTTGGGATACCTAAATGGCTATATTGCAGAAATTAATACGTTACAGGGCTTACCAGTAAATGATGGGCAGTTAGCGCAGGCAGGAAATTATCAGCTAAATGGAAAACAGGCATTGGCATATTCCAGAATTCGTTATATAGGAACCGATTTTGCAAGAACCGAACGGCAGAGAACGGTATTAGATGGACTTTTCCAGCAATTAAAAACAGCATCTCCAAAAGAATTATACGAGGTGGCTGCAACAATTCTTCCTGATATAACGACAAATATTGGGAATATGGATTTGACAAAAATGATAGCCAAATCAGTTTTTTATATGAAATATGATATTATACAAAATCGTATTCCAATGGATGGCACATGGAATGATTTAGTAGTTGGGGGACAAGAGGTACTCGAAATTGATTTTGAGGCAAATCGAGAAGGTTTGAAATCAATGATTTATGGAGAGTAATTCTCTTACTATATTCCACAAGATAATTGAAAAATTCAATTTAAGATACGATTGATAAAGATAATCGAATGATCTATATGTGGAGGATAAGAAAATGATGTATGTATTTATATGTCCCAAATGTGGGCATACTAGAATGGTAAGTTTATTGCGTGAACTAACATGTACAAGATGCAACTCAGCTATGGCAAACTGTGAAATTGACTTTTTGGACTGGGTTGATCTAGGACTAAAAGAGCGTGAAAAGTTAATTCATTTTTATCAGCAGGCAGATCCAAAGGATTTGTGTTTTTATCGTCCAATGCCTTTTTATGATCATTGGGAACGTGGCTACTGGTAAAGCAGCTTAGGAACCAGGAGGAAAATAATGAAAGTAGAGATTATTGTTGCGGCTCATAAAGAATATCAAATGCCACAGGAGGCTTGTTATCTTCCTGTGCAAGTAGGAAAGTATGGAAAAGAGCCGATCGGTTATCAAGGAGATGACGAAGGAGATAATATTTCGGAAAAGAATGCGTTGTATTGTGAACTGACAGGAATGTACTGGATGTGGAAGAATACGCAGGCAGATTATTATGGACTTGTTCATTACAGACGCTATTTTACGGTTGTACCACCATTAAAAAGATGGAAAAAAGATCCATTTTCTCTGATCTTAACAGAAAGACAGATAAAACGTCTTGTTAAAAAATATGATTTGATATTGCCGAAAAAAAGAAATTATATAATAGAAACAATTGCTTCCCATTATGGACATACGCATTATCCAGAACATTTGGAAGAAACGAGAAACATTATTCGAGAAACTTGTCCAGACTATGAAGCAGCATTTGAATGGGTGATGCGGCAGAGAAAAGGGCATATGTTTAATATGTTTATTATGAAAAAAGAATTATTTGATCAATACTGTGAGTGGTTATTTCCAATTTTGAGACAACTGGAACATCGAATTGATTGTAGTAAATATAATGCATTTCAAGCTCGGTATATTGGAAGAATAAGCGAACTTTTGTTGAATGTCTGGGTGCATCAGAATCAAATTCCTTACCATGAAATTCCAGTTATTAGTATTGAGAAGGTTCAATGGAAAAAGAAAATAGTGTCATTTGTTAAAGCGAAATACTTTGATAAAAAATATGAAAATAGCTTTTAAGATATATGGAGGAAGAAATGCAAGGCAGAAAATACAGCATTGTAATGCCAGTATATCATGTAGAAAAGTATTTGGAAAAGATGGTTTCCTGTGTTAGAAATCAAACGTATTCCAATTGGGAACTGATATTAGTCGATGATTGTTCCGATGATCAGTCAGGAGAGATTTGTGATCGGCTTAGCAGAGAAGAACAGCGAATTCAAGTAATCCATTTGAAGCAAAATGGAGGATTGAGTAATGCTAGAAATCAGGGAATGAAACGAGCAAGCGGCGAGTATATTTTATTTTTAGATTCGGATGATTACATTGAATCTACATTGTTACAATGCGTAGAAAATTCACTCAGCAGAAATTTAGCTCAGATCGTAATTTATGGACTAGTGGAAGAGTATGAAAATAGGGAAGGAATGGTAGATTATGAAAAGACAGTTTCTTCTCAGGAAAAATATCTGGTTTCTCAGAAAGATATTTATAAAGAAATAATTCAATTAGAAAAAAAGACGTTGTTTGGATATGCTTGGAATAAAGCATATCAATTATCATGGTTAAAAGAAAATCAGCTTAAGTTTCAGACGATTACTATGATCGAAGATGTAGTTTTTAATGTACAGGCAGTGAAGAATGTACAGTCAATCAATATATTGAGTGATATATTGTACCATTATCGAATACGTGACAATGGAAATCTGACATCAAAATATTTGGAAAATTATTTTGAACTACATGTACAACGTGTTCAGCTATTGTGGGATTTATACAAAGAATGGGGATGTCTAAATAAAACAGTAAAAACAATTCTGGCTGGAATTTATTGTCGATATTTTTTATCGGCATTGCAGCGTAATTGTGATCCTCGTTCAGGAATGACGCAAAAGCAAAAAAGAAGGTGGATTAGAAACTGTTTTCAATCAAGATTGTTTCAGAAGCTTCTTCCATACCTTTCACCAGATAATCGTATGATGAAGCTGTTGTCAATAGGCATACGTCGAAAAACGGTGTGGGGATGTTGGATAATGGGAGAAATAATTTATATAATAAAAAATAAATGTCCAGGCATTTTTGCCCGATTGAAACAGAATCGATAAAAATTCAAATTTGCACAAAATGGAGGAAGACATGGAAAAGATATTGGTGGGATATCTTATAGATGGAAAACACAGCGGAATTGATAAATATTTGCTGAATGTATTAAAAATGGTATCTTCCAAAAAGATTCATTTTGATTTTCTGACGATTTGTAAAAATGAAAAACTGGAGCAGTATTTGAGGACATACGAAGCAAATCTTTATGAAATTCCCTCTTTGAAGCATCCTGTGGAACAATATAAAAAAGTGAAGCAATTAGTACAAAAAAATAACTATACAATTGCGTATTTTAATATTTCAGAAGCATTCAATTCTGTTGCAGTAAAGGCGGCAAGGGATTGTGGTATTAAAAAAATTATTGTGCATAGTCACAGTGCAGGGATTGATAGCCATAATCCAATAAAACGAATGGTTCGATTTGCATTGCACTGTATAGGAAAACAATTTTTGCCCTATTGGGCGACCGATTTTTTTGCATGTTCAAAAAAAGCAGGTCAGTGGATGTTTCCAAATTCAATCATTTCTGGAAGACGCTTACAGCTAGTTCAAAATGCAGTTGATGCAGACCGTTTTGCATACAATGGAGAAGTGAGAATAAGAGTAAGAAAAGAACTTGGACTGGAGAAGGCGTTTGTCGTTGGACATATTGGAAATTTTTGTTATCAAAAAAATATTGAATTTTTAATAGAAATTATTCGGGAACTAGTAGCAATAAAATCGAACGCTGTTTTGCTTTCGGTGGGAGTTGGACCTGATCGGGAGATGGCAGAAAAGTTAGTTTGTAAATATGGTCTTCAAAATCATGTATATTTTTTGGGACAAAGAGATGATGTTCCAGATTTACTGCAGGCGATGGATTTGTTTTTGCTGCCATCCAGGTTTGAGGGATTGCCAATCGTTGGAATTGAAGCTCAAGTTGCTGGACTAAGAACGATATTGAGCAGTACGATATCGGAAGAAGTAAAGTTAAGCGAAAATTGTATATTTGTGGATATTCATGCTTCAGCAAAACAATGGGCAAAAAAAATAAAAGAAAATGCCGTTTATAAAAGAGTATATGTTCAAGAGTTAAAGTCAAGTTACTGTTTTGATATAAAAGAACAAAAAAATTTATTGAGGTCATTGTTTCAGACAAAAAACTTAGAGGAGAAGAATTAGAGGAGAATATGAAATGGAAACCAAAATGAAAAAATCCCTTCAGGGAGGTATGAAAAATATTGTACCAAATTTAGAGTTAGTATTTAAAGTATGTTATCTTGTACATTTATTAATGGCATTTAACGCTTATTTTGCGGGAGAGCGGATTATGAATGTTACACTTGTTTTGACTCTGTTTTTTGGTGGATTGATGGGGATAATGCGGCTAATTCGGATCAAAGACTATATTACATTTCCAAATATATTATGGTTAATTGCTTTTATCGGAAGTTATGCGATCACTGCACTTGTAAATATCCGTTATGGTTTATTCGAAAGTGCACAGTATTTTGTTTGGCTGTTATTTCAGTTTGGTTTACTATATACATTTGACTGGAAGAGGGATAGAGAGGAAGTTAGAAAAGAATTCCATATTGTGGCGTATGTATTAATTGTAATACTCACAATTTATAATATCATTGGATTTATCATGTTAATGCAAAATCATGGGTTCTGGCATGAGGCAGCGGATGGTCAAATTCACCGAATTGGTATGGCGGAATGGGGAAGACTGCATGGACTTCATGCTGATCCAAATTATGGAGCAGTTACTTCGGCGGTTGGATTGTTATTAGCACTATATTTAATGATGCGCAATAAAAAAATATGGATTCGGTTATTTCTAGCTATAACCGTTTTATTTCAATATTTATTTATTGTATTTTCTGTATCCAGAAGTGGATTGATTGCTGCAATATGTGGAACAGCAGCATTTGTAGGCTTATATTACCTAAAAAAAGCGAAAAAATATACAATGATTGTTTCAATTATAGCGGTTGTTGTAGTAGCGGGTGTTATGTTTGGAGGGTCAAAATTATTAATTAACTCCTATAATACTTATATGGAATATAGAGCAGAAGAACCTGGAGACGACATAACGAAAAGGGAACCAACCATTAGTCGTGAAGGAGACATGGAAGCAACAGGAGGAGATATTAGTAATCGACGATTCTCTATTTGGAAAAGTGCAATTGAAATTTTTATTTCTAGTCCAGTTACGGGAGTAGGATTCCGAAATATTATTCCGTACGCTAAGGATCAGCTCCCTGGTACGTATATATTAAAAGTAAATAATCAATATGGAGATTTCGATGCGATGCATAATGTAATTATGGATACATTGGCAAGTCAGGGAATTATTGGAATCGCTATATTGGCTGGTTTCATTGTCAGTACAATGGTATTTCTTATTAAAAATTTCAATGCGATCAGAGAGGAGCATTGGGTTGTAAATTCTGTATTGTTTTGCTGCTGTTTGACGATTGGAATATCTAGTATGTTTGTTTCTCAGATTCTATATGTGAATAATCCAAATACATATTTATTCTGGGCATTACTCGGATATTTGATTTATTCTATGAAGAGAGATGGAGAAAGAATAAGTAGAAAAGCTGGAAAAACGAAAGAGGTGTTGAAATGATTTGTACGGAAATAATTGGACGTTTAGGAAATCAGATGTTTCGATATGCTTATGCGAGGGCTTTACAAGAACAGTATGGAGAGCCCTTGCTGTTTTCGTTTAAGGATATTGAACGTCAGTACGATCCCCAAAAGGGATGGGAAAATTCGCTGAAATATTTTCATGTAAAAGAATACGAGACCTATCATGGAAAATCTTCTCTAATGCGAGAACGTACGAGTTTCATTCAACGAATTGCCGCAGCAATTTATTTTAAAATCAGTCATAGATATGACGATGATTTTTATAAGAGGTATCGTTTTCAAATTAAGTGGCAAGGGATTATGGGATATTTGGGAATCTATGGACTCCATATGGGATATTATGAGTATAAACCAACCAAAGCAAAAGATAAATTTATTATTGGATGCTGTGAATCAGAAAAATACTTTAATTCAATTCGACCACAGCTTTTGGAGGAGTTTACACCAATTGACCCTCCCGCTCAAAAAAATCGGAAGTTGTATGAAATTATTGAAAATACAAATTCGGTTTGTGTAACAATTAGAAGAGGAGATTTTGTAGAAAATAAAAAATTCAAACAGGTATATGATGTTTGCACAAAAAGTTATTATTACAGAGGAATGAAAGAAATTGCAAAGCAGGTGAAAGACCCTTGTTTTGTTATATTTTCGGATGATATTCCATGGATAAAAAAACATATGAAATTTCCATATAATGTGTATTATGAAGATGGAACAGATACGGTTCAGGAAAAATTGCGTATGATGTATTCTTGTAAGCATTTTGTTATATCAAATAGCACATTTAGTTGGTGGGCTCAGTATTTGAGTCGAAATCCAAATAAAATTGTAGTTAGTCCGAATCGGTGGTATAATAGCCGTTTTCAAACTGCTCTGATTGGGAAGGATTGGATTTTGTTGGACCCTGACAAAGAGTAGAGAATAGAAAGACGGTGAGAAGGTAAAGGAAAGGAAATAGGAAAATGGTATGGAAAAAGAATGTGTAAGTGTAATTGTTCCAGTCTATAATGCAGAAGATTTTCTCGTGGATACTTCTAAGGCAATACTCGATCAAACATATGAAAACTTAGAGTTAATTTTTGTTGAAAATGGTTCTACAGATCGAACCTTAGAAATTTGTGAAAATTTAGCAGAAGCAGATCATAGAGTAAAAGTTCTGCATATTGATAGGACAGGTGTTTCTGCTGCTAGAAATGCAGGAATTGAGGCGGCGCAGGGAAAGTATATTGCTTTTTCAGATAGTGATGACTTTATGAAAACAAATATGATTCAAACGATGGTTTCTGCAATGGAAGAAAGAAAAGCAGATTTAGTCATTTGTGGATTCCGACATATGGATAGTGTTTCTGGAAATGAAATTGAAACGATTTATGGGTTACAGCATGAATTTTTTAATAATGAGAAATACTTACATTTGGATATGATGCTGCGAGCACAAATACTTCATGCCGTTTGGAATAAATTGTTCCAGAGAGAGAAAATAATGAAGTATAAAATACGATTTCGAGAGAGTATGCAAATTGGAGAAGATCTGACCTTTAATTTAGATTATTTAGATACTGCGGATACTGTATTTTGCATATCAAAACCGCTTTATGATCATTATTTAAAAAGAAGTGGAAGTATTACAAATACATTTCGGCCGAATTATTATAAGCAGCAGAAGTTTATGCTAGATCGAATGTTTGAATCACTGTCTAAAGTAGATCCAATTCAAGAAGATGGAAAAGAGTATTATGAATTAGCCTATGTGGATATGATGTCAGCAGCAATCAGTTATCTCTTCTATCCACAGGCAGGATTGAAAAATAAAAAAGCAGTGTATGATGAAATGAAAGAATTGAGAAAAGACAGAGAATATTTTCGATGTGCAAAATCTCAATGGGACCAGCTTTCCTTAAAAGAAAAAATAATTGCACAAAGTTTAAAAAATAAATGTTATGGATTGATTTATCCGTTTTATTGTTGGAAGCATCGAGAAAAAAAGACGGAGTGAGGAGAATTTTATGAGGACAAAGAAATCCATCCAAAATGTAGTTGTAACGTTAGGGGCTCAGATTATTAATATTATTTTGACGTTTTTAGGACGTACTGTATTTAATACAATGCTTGGAGAAGAATGCTTAGGTATTAATACAGTATTTACGCAAACGTTAACGGTACTTTCACTGGCTGAATTGGGATTTGGAAGTGCAATTATTTATAGCATGTATAAGCCGCTTGCGGACGGAAATGAAGAAAAAATTAAGGCATTGATGGCTTTATATAAAAAGGCATATCTCGTTGTAGCTGTTGTAATCGCAGTACTTAGTATTCCACTTATTCCATTTTTATATACATTAACAAAAGGACAAGATGGAGGACAGAATTTAACAATTATTTATTTGCTTTATGTAGCAAATACAGTTGTAACATATTTATATGCCTATAAAAGATCCATTATTATTGCTGACCAAAACATGCATATCGTAACATTGTATCAGTATGTACTTACTTCGGTACAGCAAATAATTCAAATTATATTTTTATACATTACAAGGAGTTTTGTACTCTATCTTATCATTCAAATTGTAATTAATTTCTTAATTAATTATTTGATTTCTAAAAAAGCAGAAAAAATGTATCCGTATTTAAAAAAGAAAGAACATACGGAATTAGATTCTGAAACGAAGAATACAATTTTTCGTAATATAAAAGCAATGTTTATGCATCGTGCAGGAGATGTAGTAATGAATAGTACGGATAGTCTAATTTTATCTGCTTTTACTGGCGTTGTAAATGCTGGATTTTATGGGAATTATAAAATGATTTTATCTGCAATTAGTGGGATTTTAAATCAGATTTTTAATTCAGTTGTGGCAAGCGTAGGAAATATGGGCGCAAAAGAATCGATAGAGAAAATTCATAGCACGTATTTAGCAATTAATTTTATTGGATTTTGGATTTATAGTTTTTGTACTATTTGCTTTTTTGTATTATTTAATCCCTTTATTACATTATGGATGGGAGAGGGAGCCTTATTTAATATGTGGGTAGTTTTTCTGATCTGTCTTAATTTCTATATGACAGGAATGAGAAGGGCAACGTTAATTTTTCGAGATGCAATGGGATTGTTTTGGTATGACCGATACAAAGCGGTAGTGGAATGTGTAATGAATTTAGTTTTATCCATTATACTTGTACAGAAAATTGGCATTGCGGGTATATTTGTAGGAACTGTTTTTAGTATGGCATTTGTCTCTGCATGGGTGGAACCATATATTTTGTATAAATATGGATTAAAACAAAACGTATCAGAATTTGGAATTCGCTATTTTATCTATACAATAATCACATTAATTGTAGGAGCAATTACTTGGTTTTTGGCAGAGTGGATTTCATGGGACGGAATAATTGGATTTATCGTTCGGACTTGTATTTGTGTAATTATTCCAAATTTAATTTATTTTTGCCTTTTTTGGAAAACAAAAGAATTTCAATATTTTTGGAAAATTGCTATGAGAATGCTGGGAAAAAACTACTAATAAAAAATCAAAGATGCTCATTTATTTTTTATAAAAATATGCGAAAAACTTGACATAACAACCTTATCTGGTGTAAATTGAAAGAGTAAAATTGTTTATATTGGGATAGAGTGGAAACGAATTTCAAGTGTCCGTTTTACTAAGGTAGTTCAAGAAAAACTCACGGCAATGGGTTTATTATTCTTAGCTATAAAAAGTGGAAAATTTAGGAGGAAATCAGATGAAATTACTAAGTGGGGGTGACCATCATGGCCGCTTCCGTCGTAGTATTACTGGATTAGTAGCTGGAATTCTCATAGTAGGAAGCATTATTCCAGAAACAGCAATTGCGGTGGAAGCGGCGTCACCAGAATGGGGGACAGAATGGAATGAAGAAGGCTTAATTGAAGGGAACGCAATTGAATCAGAAAAAGAAACAGAGATTCAAGCGTATTCCGAAAAATTAAGTGAGACTGAGTCATTGGAACAACAAACAGAAATGGAGTCAAGTGAAGTAAACTCGAAAGAAGAGACAATCAGTTCTAAGAAAACGGAAGATCCTAAGAATACAGAGAACATTCCAATAACGGATGAGACAACCGAAAAAGCAACAACGAAAGAGGTGGAAGCTTCTGCTCCATCTAAGACAACGGAAGAGTTGGAGAAAGAAATTGCAGATCAAAGAGAAGCGATGAACCAAGTTCATAAAGACATGTCTACTATAATCGTTGATGAACAAGAGCCAGGGATTGCTCTGATGCAAGAAAATGAAGAAGACTTACAGCGTCAGCGTAGTGCAGCATCTGCGGATCTGGCACGATTAAACAGCTTAGCTGCACAGTCGAAAGCGTTATCACAAAGTAAAAGTGGAACAATTCGTCAGTGTGAAATTGTATCTGTGAATGGAACGAATACAATAAGCATAACCGCAAGTCTTCCAGCAACGATTACAGGTACTGTTTATTTGATGGAATTGAATTCTTATGAATATTCGTTAGCTGGAAAAGTACCTGTCGCACAAGCGACTGCATCTTCTTCTACTACAATGCAGGTTAGTTTAGGAAACGTAAAGGGAAGTGATTCAAGATTATTCTCTAAGTTTGTAGTGGCAACAAAGAATGCAGATGGTTCGTATACTGCGGTTACTGCTCCAAGTTATATTACAAATCCAGGGGCTGTTGCATCCAATACATTTGCTTTTCCTGAAACATCAAGTAAAAAAGGACTTCAGGCAAATGCAACGATGGTAGAAGACAGTGTAGAACTGGGAGTGAAACATGTTGCTGTTAATTTCTGTATAGACCAAATGATTAGTCAAAATGGTGGAATTGCATACAATTATAAAGGAAAAACCTATTATTTTAATCAAAGCTATATCAACGCATATGATGCATTGTTAAGAAGCTATTATGAGAATAATATTCAAGTATCCTTTATCGTATTGCTTGGAAATAATAAAAATGCAGAGGGATTATTGTATGAAGCTGCTCTAGATACAGGTAAGTATAGTCCAAATAATTACGCTTTAGACACTTCCAATAAAGAGGATGCGGAGTGGGTAGAAGCAATTATGACATTTCTTGGAAGCCGTTATACGAGAACCGATGGACAAAATGGACAAATTGTAAACTGGATTCTTGGAAATGAGCTAAATACACCAATGTATTATAATTGGATGGGATCTGTTTCATTTGATACTTATGTAAATGAGTTGACACGTACATACCGAATTTTTACGACTGCATTGAAAAGCTGTTATAGCAATGTTAGAACTTATTTGAGTTTTGATTATTGTTGGGGAAGTATTCCGAACAATACGGATATTGCATTTTCTACAAGAGAAATTTTAGATTCTATGGATGATATCATTGAACTGGAAGGAGATATAAATTGGAATATTGCATATCATGCTTATCCATTTATGTTGAAAGATCCAGTGTTTTGGGATGATGATGCAGCTGTTGTCAATGATAGTGAAGATTCTCGTATTGTCAATATGAAAAACATTCAGGTATTAACGGACTATGTGGAAAAAAATTTTGGAAAGGATACGAGAATTATTCTCTCCGAACAGGGATTTTCCTGCGACAGTACAAATAATCAAAATAGCCAAATGAAACAGGCTGCATCCTATGCATATGGATATTATATTAGTGAATCTTGCGATATGATTGATGCTTTTATTATCAGAGCCCATGTAGATAATCGTATTGAAACAAACCAAGGTTTTTATTTTGGACTTTGGACTAACAAAGATGGGGAGATTGAAGTAGCAAATCAAAAAAGGGAACTTTGGGAAGTAGTGAAGTACATTGATACTAGTTCTACGTTTGAATATACCAATCCATTACTCCCTTGGGTTGATTGTGTGGATGCCTGGGATAATACAGCTCCTAGATTGGAAAATTTTGATCCAAATAAATTCCAAAATATTGATGGCTCAACAAATGATGGGTTGCCGACCGTAGCATCAATAAGTTATTCTGCACATGTACAGAATAAAGGATGGATGCCATATGTTGAAGCTGATCAAAAGGCAGGTACAACAGGAGCAAGTCTTAAAGTAGAAAGTTTTAAAATTAAATTAGATACCAATGTAGATGGCGGAGTTTCCTACGCCGCACATGTGCAGAATAAGGGATGGATGACTCCAGTAACAGATGGACAGAGCTGTGGAACAACAGGAAAAAGCCTGCGAATAGAAGCATTATGGATTCGTCTGACTGGAGAATTGGAAAAAGAATACGATGTTTATTATCGAGCGCATATTCAAAATGAAGGATGGCTCGGATGGGCGTCAAATGGTTCTTATGCGGGAAGTTCGGGAAGAAGTCTTCGAATGGAAGCTTTCCAAATTAAACTTGTGAAAAAAGGAGCGGAAGCCCCTTCTAGTACAAAAGCAGCTTATGTGAAGTAAAAATAATGGATAACTAGATTGCTGAATGCTTTGAGATAGCAAGTTTCTGCTATCTCAAAGCTTATGCTAGTTATTATGATATGCAAAAAACTCAAGTATATGTTTTTTGCTTCCAGACTGAAAGAAAGCGATGGAGGAATGAAAAACAATGGAAAATGATTCCCATAAAAAGTATAAAATAAGAAGAAAAATAGTGGGCATTCTATTAGGAACATGTATGTTTTTTGCTTTTATTCTTGGTGGATGTTATATGGTGTTTATGCATGCTGTTGGAAAATTGAATTATGTTCCAGATTCTGGTGAAATACAAATGAACCTGGATTATGTAGAAGAAAAAAATTACGAACCCGTTATGGTTTTAGATGATAATGGAAAAATTGAGGAGCTTCAGCCAGCCTCTGAGGAGAAAGTAGCAGAGATTAAACAAAATATATGGAATAATATTCAAAATGGATCAGAAAAGAAATCAAGAGAAGATGTAACAAATATCTTATTAATTGGAGTAGATAAACGGGATGATAGTTTTCCTGGAAACTCAGATAGTATGATACTAGTTTCGGCTAATCGGACAAAAAAGACAGTGACAATGATTTCATTTCTTCGAGATCTCTATGTAGGAATTGAAGGAAGGGATACGTATAAATTAAATGCAGCTCATGCAATAGGAGGTGCGCCTCTTTTATTAAAAGTAATGGAAGATAATTTTAGAATAGATATTGATTATTATGTTAGTGTAGATTTTAAGGGATTTGAAGAAGTAATTGATATATTGGGAGGAGTCCCAATGGAGATTACTCAAGAAGAACAGGAAGCAGCAAATAAATATATTCGTGATATGAATGTGGATGCTGGTCTGGAAGTAAATACAGAAATATTGAATTCTTATGGTTCTGTTGTATTAACAGGAAAGCAGGCTTTGGGATTTTCTCGTATTCGGAGTCTTGCAGGCGCTGATTTTCAACGTTCAAACCGTCAAAGAAGAGTATTAAGTGCGGTTTTGGAAACAGTTCGTTCTGCCAGTTTTTTAGATATTACGGCTGTGGCAAATCAAGTCGCACAATATGTAACTTATAATATTCCAAGTGATGTATTTATGAAGTTGCTGACAGAAGTGCCAGACTTTCTTAGTTATCAATGGATTTCAGAGCGAATACCATATGATGATATGTATGAACATTATAATATTGGGGGACAGGGAATGCTTGTTCCGAACTGGCAAGAGACGGTCTCACAGCTGCAATCCAGATTATATGATTAAAAAAGATGCTATATGAACGAAAAGATGTACAAGTATGTTTTATCCTTCGTTTCATATAGCATTTTTGTGTAAGAAATAAGTTCATAAATTGTTAAGAATAAAATAAATGGAAACGGTTGACCAATTTCATTGGAAGTTATATAATTAGGAACGTGTTAAAGTTGCTCAAACAAGGATTGAGATAGGAGAAGAGAAAATGAAACGGTATGATTATGTCATAGTTGGAAGTGGCTTATTTGCGGCTACATTTGCATATGAGGCAAAAAAAGCAGGAAAAAAATGTCTGGTCTTGGAAAAGAGATCACATATAGGGGGAAATGTATATTGCGAGGAGATTGAAGGAATTCATGTGCATAAGTATGGGGCACATATTTTCCATACAAGCAATAAAAAAGTGTGGAATTTTGTTAATTCCATTGTAGAGTTTAATCGTTATACGAATAGTCCAATTGCGAATTATAAGGGAGAAATTTATAATCTTCCATTTAATATGAACACATTTAGTAAAATGTGGGGAATTCGTACTCCAGAAGAAGCGAAAGCAATTATCGAAAAACAGCGTATGAGTATTCAAGGAGAACCGAAGAATTTAGAAGAACAAGCGATTCGTTTAGTTGGGAACGATATTTATGAGAAATTAGTAAAAGGTTACACAGAGAAACAATGGGGAAGAAGCTGTAAAGACCTTCCAAGTTTTATTATTCGTCGTCTTCCAGTACGTTATACTTATGACAATAACTATTTTAATGATTGTTATCAGGGTATTCCAATCGGAGGATATAATGTATTAATTGACCGTCTGTTTGAAGGAATTGAGATAAAAACAAATATTGATTTCTTAGAAAATCAGAAATATTATGCAAGCCTAGCGAATAAAGTGATTTTTACAGGTCCGATTGATGCATTCTTCCATTATCAGCTTGGTAAGTTAGAATACCGTACGGTTCGTTTTGAGACAGAAGTATTGGATACAGATAATTATCAAGGGGTTGCGGTCGTAAATTATACAGATAGAGAAACTCCATATACAAGAATTATCGAGCATAAGCACTTTGAATTTGGTACACAACCGAAAACAGTTATTTCAAAAGAATATTCTACCGACTGGGTGGAGGGAATGGAACCATACTATCCAGTTAATGATGAAAAAAATCAATGTTTGTATCAGCAGTATGCAGAACTGGCTCAAAAAGAACCGAACGTTATTTTTGGAGGTAGACTGGGTGAGTATAAATATTATGATATGGACAAAGTAATTGAATCTGCACTTAAATTGGTGGAGTCAGAATTAAAATGAACACAAAAGAGATTGTACTAAAAGGATTATCTGCTGCATGTTATTCTAGTTTTTATAATTTTGTTCATGTGTAGAATGTTACAAAATGAATTACTTAGAAGGAGAGGAATGTCAGATGTTACAGAAAAATGAGAAAGTAATTTTGTCATTACAATGGCGTTTACAAAAGAAGAGCAGAAAATGGTATGATTGGATTATGCCAGTCATTGCAATTGTTTTATGGGGACTAACATTTTTTAATATAGATATGTTAAAGGCAAATGAGCAAATGAATGATATTACGATTGCCTTTTGTATATTAATTGGAATTACCGTTCTAGCATTTGTAAGAATAAAATTTCATTCTATAATTGAAAGAATTCTAAAAGTTATTTTATTTATTGGAATTCCATTTCTCTGTATGTATCTTATTGAGTTTTGTAATGATAATACAGTATTTGGATTAAGTCAGGCAATCATCTGGATGAATTACGGATGCTATATGGCAGTATTGGTTCTATTTTTTGGCTTGACTGGAAGAGTAAAAGGAGCCTATATTGGTACTCTTTTATTTTGTGCGATTTATGGACTTGCCAATAAATTTATTTTATTATTTCGAGGAACGCCTATTGTACCATGGGATTTATATTCCTTGCGTACGGCAGTGTCTGTTGCGGGAAACTATGAATATTCAATTGACGGGGCAATGTTAATCACCATATTGGCATTTGTACTTGTGATCTTTTTTGTACTGCAATTTTCACATGTAAGGGTCACCAAAAAAAGATACGGTATTTCGTTTGCAACTTCAATGATTGCATTAGTTGTTACCTATGTCGCCCTTGTTCCGACAGAACAGTTAGAGTTATGGGGAGTAAGCCGTAATCTTTGGAAGCAGGAAAATGCGATTCAGGAAAATGGAGTTTGGTTAAATTTTGTGGATAACACAAAAGACATCGCATTAAAAAAGCCAGAAGGATATAATAAGAAAGAGCAGGAAGAAATTTTTGATCAGTATGAAACAAAAGAGTTGACAAAAAAACAAAAAAAGAATCGTCCAACGATTATTGCAATTATGGATGAATCGTTTTGTGATATGACTTCTTGGGTAGAAGAAGGTACAATGGAAGTGAATAAAGAACCAATTCCATTTACGACGAGCTGGAAGAAAAATGTAATTCGTGGTGATATGCTTGTACCAGTATTTGGAGCTGGTACTGCAACAACAGAGTTTGAATTTTTAACTGGACAGTCTCAAGCATTTTATCCATCTGGTTCGGTTGCCTATCAGCAGTTTATTCATGATGAAACACAATCGTTGGCATCTATATTGAAATCCTATGGATATAAAACTTTGGCAATGCATCCGTACTATGGCAATGGATGGAGCCGTGAAAAAGTATATCCACTACTGGGATTTGATGATTTTTTAAGTATTGAAGATTTAAAACATCAAGAGATGATTCGTTATTATTGTAGTGATGCATCGAATTATGAAAATATTATTGAAGAATATGAGAATCGAGGAGATGATCCATTATTTATTTTCAACGTTACGATGCAAAATCACGGCGGATATGTAGGAGATATGACGAACTTTACTCATACAATCAAAGAAAAAAAATTGAGTGAAGGTATTGTAGATGAATATTTATCATTAACCTATGAATCCGATCAGGCATTGAAAGATTTAGTGAAGTATTTTTCAAAGCAGGAAGATCCAGTAGTCATTTGCTTTTTCGGAGATCATTGGCCAAAGATTCAGACTAGTATTTATGATCGGATGTTCCCAGATGTAGATGAATTTGAACGGACAGTAAGACAACATACCGTACCATTCTATGTATGGGCAAATTATGATATTGATGCAAGGGATGTTGGATATACAAGTACAAACTACATATCTGGATTTGTTTTAGAAGCTGCTAATTTGCCACTCGATCCATGGCATCAGTTCCTGGAAGAAATGCAAGAAAAATTGCCAGCTATTAGCACGGTTGCATACGTAGATGAAGATCAGGAAATTCATTCAATGGATGAAGAGAGTGAAGAAAATGAGGCAATCTTGGAATTAGAACGGGCACAGTATTATTATTTCCAAGATAGGAAATAATAAAGGAGAGAATCATTATAATGTAATGTGAGTATTTAAACTGCTTGGTATTGAGGAGATGAGATATCAAGCAGTTTAAACGTTAATTACTGGAGGAAACCATGAATTTAAAAGAGATAAAGAATGAAGTCTCAAAAAAGAGATGGTTCATAATTTTGGCAGTATTTCTCTATATTGTTTCAGAGGGATTACAGCAGGAATTGGCTTATCAAAGTTGGAAACTTTTGATTATAAAAATTGTTACGTCCATTGGATTTGCAATTGTGTTGTTGACGATTGGTTCCTTACTTGGAAGCGAAAACTGGAAGGATGCGTTTAAAGCATATTGGAATATATTAATTGTTGCTTTTGTTGCAGTTTCTGCTGCAAAAGTTTTTATGATGTTATGGCAGTATAAAGAGGGCAGTATAGAAATTACTTCAGTTGCTGAATTTATGCGGCTGTTTATGAGCAATGATACAGAACGTTCTTATTGGGGAATTTCTGCATTGATCGGGGTTGGAGTTATTGTTCCAGTTTTAGAATCATTTTTGTCAAATGTAACGAGAGATCAAGTAAAACCTTATTTGTTTCTTTCCTTCTTTGTATCAACAATCTCGTTTTTCTTTATGTTTCTGGAAATCTCGGCAGTTGATATATGGGGATTACGTATGTTTTCTGGTATCACTACCTATTTATTGTTAGGATGGTACTTAGAGAGAACTTCTATTGATAAACGGAAAATAATATGGTGGAGTGGAGTTGGGGCAGTAAGCTTTTTCTTTCTTTTATTTGGAACGTTGATTTTAAATCAAGATGTAATTGGAACGAATAATGAAATGCTTTTTCAATTGACTTCAATTGGAATGATTGGATTTAGCACTGCCTGTTATGTACTATTAAATCAACGAGTAAAATTGGGAGAACGATTTTCAAAAGCAGCAGCTATTTTAGGAAGAGCGAGTTTTATTACTGTGCTTTTTGCGGCGCCTATTCGTAAATGCTTGATGGAATCTTCCATTTTTCGAGGAGACCATTCGATTTCGATTCTTATTACAGCAGTATTGACTTATATCGTTTCTACAGCATTAGCGATTTTGGTCTTGATTGTATGGAATTTGCTAAAAGATGTGATACGGAATCAAAGAGCGATATGGATTCATGCAAGCTGGAGGTTTGCTCCAGGTTTTCGTATGAGAAAAGAAGTTTTACCATTGCTTTTTTTGATTGTTTCGTGGGGGTTATATATTAGCCATTGGTATATATTTGAAGTGTTGTATTGGAATATTGCATTTGATTGGATCTGGGTAGCGCTTGTAGCGATTACAGTATTATCATTAGTGCGATTGGAATTTTCTCCACTGCTGGAGAAACTGATAAAAGCTATCATCATAATTGGATTGCCATTCTGGATTATGTGTATTACTGAAGTAATCAATGAAAATAATGCGCTGCAAATGGGAACGAATCAAATTTGGCTTAATTATAGTTGTTATTTGCTGTTATTTTTTATTTTTTATGCGATTACAAATCAGATTCGGATTGCGGCAGTGTTGGAAGCAGTTGTGATGACTGTTTTTGGAATTGCAAATATGTATGTGCTGCGATTTAGAGGTTCACCAATTTTGCCATGGGATTTATATTCGGTTAAAACAGCTGCATCGGTGGCAAGTACTTACAATTATGATTTAACGGCACAGATGTTGATGGGAATTTTGTATACGATTTGGATTTGGTTGATTGTTTACCCATTAAAAAGAGAACGCTGGAGGTGGTATCGTCATCTTGCATCCATTGTGGCAACGGCAGCAATCCTTTGTATTTGCTGGTCAGGAGTCGTAATGCAGGGCAAACTGAAGGAGATGGGAATTGAACGAAATATTTGGAAACAGGATGAAGGATATCGCACTAACGGATTTCTATTAAGTTTTGTAGAGAATGCAAAAGATTTTACACTTAGAGCTCCCGACGGATACGACAGAGAAACACAGGAAAAACTTTTGGCAGAAACAACGGAAGAACCAACCGATACAGATAAAAAGGATTATCCAAATGTAATTGTTGTGATGAATGAGTCATTTGCAGATATTCCAAATATGGCAGAAGATGGAATTTTAAATATTAATCAGGAAGTTATGCCATTTATTAATAATTGGAATGATAATGTAATAAAGGGACATTTTCTATCGTCTGTTTTAGGGGGAGGAACCGCAAAAACAGAGTTTGAATTTTTAACTGGAAACAGCGGAGCCTTTTATCCAAGTGGTTCTATGCCATATCAGCAGTTTATTCATCAAGAAATGGAATCTATGGCATCGATTTTAGGCAATTATGGATATACTTCTGTTGCATTTCATCCATATCTGGGTACTGGATGGGATAGAAATCGTGTTTATCCACTGATGGGATTTCAAGATTTTATTACATTAGATGATATGCCAGAAGATATGGACAAAGTGCGAATCTATTGCAGTGATAAGGGAGATTATGATAAAGTATTAGAAATTTTAGAGGAACATGACAAACAAGAAGGACCATTATTCCTGTTCAATGTGACAATGCAGAATCATGGAAGTTATACAGGTTCCTATGATAATTTTTCTGTTGATGTTCAGGACTCTAATTTAAATTATGATGATCTTAATCAATACTTATCCTTGATTCATCTTTCCGATCAGGCGCTTCAGCAATTAGTAGATGAGCTTACTGCCAGAGAAGAAGACGTTATTTTATGCTTCTTTGGAGATCATATGCCTGGCTTGGATTGGTCGTTCTACACAAGAATTACGCCAAGTGATAGTGAATTTGAGAGAACGTTAAAGGCATATACCGTTCCATTTTATATTTGGGCAAATTATGATTTGGATCTTGAGGAAGAATCGTTAGAATTTACGAGTGCAAATTATCTTGGAATGCATTTGCTGAAACTAATTGGGGTACCGTTGACACCATGGTATCAGTATTTGGAGCAGATGGAGGAGCAAATGCCAATTGTCAGTGCAATTGGTTATGCCGATGAAACGGGAGAGATTCATCCAATGGATGATGCAGCGATGGAATATCCAGCGATGCAGCAGTACCAAAATATGCAGTATTATTATTTCTATGATCGCAGTGAAGAATAAGAAACTTCTTTTTATCACATAAAAGAAAGAAATATAAAATACCAGTGTAGAAATGGAAAGTTTTTACACTGGTATTTTTGCATGAAAAAGGAGGGCAATTGAATATATTTATGATAAAAACAATACTTCACAATATGAAATCGTTATGATATACTTATAAAGTGAAAATTTTATAGAAAAACTGTAAAATATTTTATAAGTGCCAATGGCATAATAAGTTTGGAATGGCAGAATAGGAGGAAAAATGGGAAAATATTTTGGGACAGATGGATTCCGTGGAGAAGCAAATAAAGATTTGACAGTGGAGCACGCATATAAAGTAGGTCGTTTCTTAGGATGGTATTATGGCAGACAGCATAAATGTAAAGTTGTAATAGGAAAAGATACGAGAAGAAGCAGTTATATGTTTGAGTATGCATTGGTAGCTGGTTTGACAGCATCTGGAGCAGATGCATATTTATTACATGTTACAACAACTCCGAGTGTTTCTTATGTAGTGAGAACGGAAGAGTTTGATTGTGGTATTATGATTTCTGCAAGTCATAATCCTTATTATGATAATGGTATCAAACTGATTAATAATAAAGGAGAAAAGATGCAGGAATCGGTTATCCTGAAAGTAGAAGCATATTTGGATGGTTTAACCGAAGAAATTCCATTTGCGACAGGAGAGAATATTGGATGTACAGTAGATTATGCCGCAGGACGAAATCGTTACGTGGGATATCTAATTTCGCTTGCTGTTCATTCTTTTAAGGGAAAACGAGTTGGCTTGGATTGTGCAAATGGAAGTTCCTGGATGATTGCAAAAAATGTGTTTGATGCACTTGGAGCAAAAACATATGTAATTAATAATGAACCAAACGGTATGAATATTAATACAAATTGTGGATCTACACATATCGAGGGATTACAGGCATTTGTAAAGGAAAACCAATTGGATGTAGGATTTGCTTATGACGGAGACGCCGATCGCTGTCTTTGTGTGGATGAAAATGGAAATGTAATTAGCGGAGATTTAATTCTATACATTTGTGGAAAATATATGAAGGATAAGGGCGAGTTAGACAATAATACCGTTGTTACGACCGTAATGTCTAATTTTGGCTTATATAAAGCATTTGATAAGATTGGAATTGAATATGAAAAAACAGCAGTTGGAGATAAGTATGTATACGAATGTATGCAAACAAATGGTCATAAAATTGGTGGAGAAGAATCTGGTCATATCATTTTTAGTAAATATGCTACGACAGGAGATGGTATTTTAACATCTATTATGATGATGGATGTTATGATTGCAAAAAAGATGACTTTATCGGAATTGGCAATGCCAGTAGTAATCTATCCTCAGCTTCTAAAAAATGTAAGAGTAAAAAATAAACCAGCTGCGAGAAATGATGCAGATGTAATTGCAGCAATTGAGGATGTAGAAAAGAAGTTAGGAAATACAGGAAGGATTCTTGTAAGAGAAAGTGGAACGGAACCAGTAATCCGTGTTATGGTAGAGGCAGAATCCGATGATATTTGTGAGAAGTATGTGGATCAAGTTATTGAAGTTTTAGTGAAAAAGGGACATGTACAGTAGGTGTAAGATAGAGACAACTGCAAACGAATTTTGGTGGTGGAACTAATTCCTCCATTAAAATATTTGACATCATATAGTTAGGAGGAATCAATTATGTGTGGAATTGTTGGATATGTTGGACAAAACCAAGCTGCTCCGATTTTGTTGGATGGTTTAGCAAGACTGGAGTATCGAGGATACGATTCAGCTGGAATGGCAGTGTATCATGATGATGAAATTGAAATTGTAAAGGCAAAAGGACGCCTGCAAGTTTTAAGAGAGTTAACAAATAATGGTATCGACTTAAAAGGAACCATAGGAATTGGGCATACGAGATGGGCAACGCATGGAGAACCATCCGTTACAAATTCTCATCCACATTATAATAAGGATAAGAGTATTGCAGTTGTGCATAATGGTATTATTGAAAATTATCAGCCGTTGAGAGATCGCCTAGTAAGAAAGGGATATCGTTTTATTTCGGATACCGATACAGAAGTAATTGCCCATATGTTGGATAATTACTATAATGGAGATCCAATAGAAACTATTTCTAAGATTATGGCTCGTATGGAAGGATCTTATGCACTTGGAGTTTTGTTTAAAGATCATCCTGGAGAAATCTATGCAGTTCGTAAAGATAGTCCTTTGATTGTAGGAGTTTCTGAGCAAGGCAACTTTATTGCTTCGGATATACCAGCGATCTTAAATCACACAAGAAATGTATATTTTATTGAAAATCTAGAAATTGTAAAACTGACAAAAGAGAATGTTATGTTTTACAATATAGATAAAGAAGAAATTGAAAAAGAATTAACGGTTGTAGACTGGGATATGGAAGCTGCGGAAAAGGGTGGATATGAGCATTTCATGTTAAAAGAAATCTATGAGCAGCCAAAGGCAGTCAGAGACACGATTAGCCCTAGAATCAAAGATGGAGAAATCGTTATTGATGAGTGGCATATGACCGATGAAGATGTTCAGAAGTTAAATAAAATCTTTATTGTAGCATGTGGTTCTGCCTACCATGCAGGTGTTTCTGGCAAATATGTATTAGAAGGCATTGCACGGATTCCAGTAGAAGTAGATTTGGCGTCAGAATTCCGATATCGAGATCCGATTATTGATGATAATTCTCTTGTCATTGTCATTAGTCAATCAGGAGAAACAGCCGATTCCTTAGCTGCGCTGCGAGAAGCACAGAGAAGAGGTGTGAAAGTACTGGGAATTGTCAATGTAGTTGGAAGCAGTATTGCCCGAGAAGCAGATAGTGTTTTGTATACATGGGCAGGACCAGAAATCGCAGTTGCTACGACAAAAGCATATAGTACACAACTTGCGGCACTGTATTTATTAGCTATTTATTTAGGAAAGAAAAGGGGAAAATTAGAACAATCGGTATATAATGAAATGATTCAGGAATTGCAGGATCTTCCAGATAAAATTCAAAGTTTACTTGGAGACAAGGAAAGAATTCAATGGTTTGCAAGTAAGTTTGCAGCAAGTCATGATATATTCTTTATTGGAAGAGGGGTGGACTATGCAACTTGTATGGAAGGATCATTAAAGTTAAAAGAAATTTCTTATATCCACTCAGAAGCATATGCGGCAGGTGAATTGAAACATGGAACGATTTCTCTTGTGGAGGATGGAATTCTCGTTGCAAGTGTATTGACACAGCCACAGCTGTATGAAAAAACAGTAAGTAATATGGTTGAAGTAAAAGCAAGGGGCGCCTATGTTATGGCTTTAACGAACAGCGGAAATTACGATGTGGAAGATGTTGCAAACTTTACGGTATATATTCCAAAGACCAATCCATGGTTTACAACATCATTGGCAGTTATTCCGCTTCAGTTATTCGCTTATTATGTTTCATTGGCAAGAGGACTGGATGTGGATAAACCAAGAAATCTGGCTAAGTCAGTTACCGTAGAATAAGAAATAATATCCATGATAAGAAACGATAGATATGTGGTCAACTTCTAGAGAACGAAAGAACCAGGAGGTAATTAAGTTTGTTTAAATTAATGGGAAAATACATTGCTACACTATATCGTCAAGAACAAAAGTATATTAACAATGCCATGAAAGAGTATAAATTAGGATTTTCTAGTTATAAGTTTTTATTTCATATTTCCAGACATGAGGGAATTAGTCAAAAAGAACTTTGTAAAATTCTAAATATTGACGAGGCGTTAGCGACAAGAACTGTTAAGAAAATGGAAGAACAGAAGATCGCATATCGAAAAAAGGGAGAAAATGACTCTCATTCCTATGCCTTGTATTTAACCGATTATGGAAAACAAATCTTACCAGAACTGACCAATATTATTGAGCAGTGGTGGGACGATGTGATGGTAGATATGAGCAAAGAAGAAGCGGAAACAGTACTTAAACTGGTAGAAAAAATGTACTGGAAAGCGAGAAGTATGAACGAAGCATAAAAAACTCTGCATAGTATAGGACGATTCAAAAAGATGATGACTATATTATGCAGAGTTTTTTTATTAGACGGAGGGAAGACTCCTGATTTTATGCTTCTACAAAAGTACCGATTTTTTCACGGATTCCTTCTTTGGCTTTATCCAATCTTGTAGATATTGCAATACGATTTGGACCATTGGAAACAAACTGTGCAGCCGCAGAAAGTTTTGGAGAAAGATCGTTGGGAGAGAGCAGGCCAGCGTCAATAATTTGAAATGCTTCTTCCAGATGAATATGCCCAAGTTTTCTCTCTTCATCGGTTCCTTTATGAATTGTAATTTGTTCATCGCTCGTTAAGAATAATAATACATCGGCATCCAGCTCATGTGCAAGTTTTGCTGCAACAGCATCTTTTTCAATTACTGCACTGGCTCCTTTTAGGCGAGTTCCCTGCTCCAACACTGGAATTCCACCGCCGCCTGCTGCAATGACAACATGTCCTGCATCGGCGAGCATACGAATACTGTCTAGTTCATAAACTTCGATTGGCGCAGGTGAGGCAATGATACGTCTCCAGCCATCTTCTTCTTTTGTAACAAAATTTCCTTTTTTTCTTTCTTCTTCTGCTTCTGCGTCGTTTAAAATACGTCCAATCGATTTAATTGGTTTATTAAATGCACGGTCGAACGGGTCTACTTTAACCTGTGTAATAATCGTACAAACTGGTTTGTAAATTCCTCTGTTTAATAATTCTGTGCGGATTGCATTTTGTAAATCATATCCAATATAGCCCTGACTCATGGCATTACATACGGACATAGGGGCTGGAGTATAGCCCTCATGGCGTTGGCTAAATTCATTCATAGCAGTATGAATCATGCCAACCTGTGGACCGTTACTATGTGTAATTACTACTTGATATTTCATTTGAATTAAGTCGGCAATTGCAGATGCAGCGATTGTTACACCATGCTGCTGTTCTGGCAGATTTTTGCCGAATGCACTACGCCCTAAGGCTACAACAACTCGTTTATTATTCATGGAAATCTCCTCTCATTTACTCATTCTTCTGTTATAATCATAACATTGTATGGAGAGGAGTGCAATCAAAAAATAAAACTTTTGGACATAATATAAAAAACATGATAGAATAAATTTATATTAGATTTAGGAAAGAGGAGATAAATGAAAAAGAAAGTAGTAGTTGGAATGTCAGGAGGCGTAGATTCTTCTGTGGCTGCCTGGCTTTTAAAAGAACAAGGATATGATGTAATAGGAGTTACGATGCAAATTTGGCAGGATGAAAATCCGCTTGATGTGGGAAGGGAAGGCGGATGCTGCGGATTGAGTGCAGTGGACGATGCAAGACGAGTTGCGGCAGCACTGGAGATTCCCTATTATGTTATGAATTTTAAAAAGGAATTTAAAAAAGATGTCATAGATTATTTTGTAGCGGAATACTTACAGGGCAGAACGCCCAATCCATGTATTGCCTGCAACCGTTATGTAAAATGGGAAGCATTGCTGCAAAGAAGTTTAAGTATTGGAGCCGATTATATTGCAACAGGACATTATGCAAAAGTAATACAACTTCCAAATGGACGTTATACGATTCAAAAATCGGTGACCGATAAGAAGGACCAGACTTATGCACTTTATAATTTGACACAGGAACAGCTCGCACATACATTAATGCCAGTAGGAGATTATACGAAAGATGAGATTCGAGCAATTGCACAGCAAATTGACTTGCGTGTGGCAGCAAAGCGGGATAGTCAGGAAATCTGTTTTATTCCAGATAAAGATTATGCACGTTTTATTGAAGAAGAAGCGGGAGTGGCAGTACCCCCTCCTGGAAACTTTGTCCGTGTGGATGGAGAAGTAATTGGAACTCACAGAGGAATTACACATTATACGGTTGGACAGAGAAAAGGATTAAATTTGGCTTTGGGACATCCTGTTTTTGTAACAGAAATTCGTCCAGAGACAAATGAAGTAGTAATTGGAGAAAACGAAGATGTGTTTGCGTCGGCATTGGTATGCAATCAAATCAATTTTATGTCGATTGCAGATTTAAAAGAAGAAAAGAGAGCCCATGCTAAAATTCGTTATTCTCATAAAGGAGCTTCGTGTACATTAAAACGTACAGGTGAAGATGAGATAACCGTAATCTTTGATGAACCACAGAGGGCAATTACACCAGGACAGGCAGTCGTTTTTTATGAAGAAGACTATATTGTCGGGGGTGGTACGATTAGAAGGGCAATAAAGGAGTATTAATTATGAATGTAAAAGATTTTGATTATTATTTGCCAGAAGAACTGATTGCACAAGATCCATTGGAAGACCGCTCCAGTTCTCGGCTTATGATTTTAGATAAAAAAACAGGGGAAATTCGACATAGTATTTTTAAAAATATTATAGAGGAATTAAATCCAGGGGATTGTCTTGTGATCAATAATACAAAAGTAATTCCAGCTCGTTTATATGGAGCAAAGGTAGGTACGGATGCGAAAATTGAAGTACTTTTATTGAAGCGAAAAGAAAACAATATTTGGGAAGTATTAGTAAAACCAGGAAAAAAAGCAAAGATAGGAACAAAAATTAGCTTTGGAGAAGGAAAACTGATTGGTACAGTAGTGGATATTGTAGAGGAAGGAAATCGCCTCATTCAATTTTCCTATGAGGGAATTTTTGAAGAAGTATTGGATGAATTGGGACAGATGCCATTGCCTCCTTATATTACTCATCAGTTGAAAGATAAAAACCGTTACCAGACTGTTTATGCAAAGTACGATGGATCAGCTGCTGCTCCGACGGCTGGGCTCCATTTTACAAAGGAACTGCTAAAAGAGATTCAAGCCAAGGGAGTAACCGTTGCAAGTGTTACGCTGCATGTAGGACTTGGAACATTCCGTCCAGTAAAAGTAGAAAATGTATTGGAACATCATATGCATTCGGAATTCTTTATGATTGAAGAGTCCGAGGCGAAAAAAATTAATGATGCAAAAGCTGCTGGAGGCAGAATTATTAGTGTTGGAACAACGAGTTGTCGTACATTGGAATCTGCTGCGGATGAAAATGGAAAATTAAAAGCGACGAGCGGTTGGACGGATATTTTTATTTATCCAGGATATTCTTTTAAAATCATTGATGCATTAATTACAAATTTTCATTTACCACAGTCAACATTGGTAATGCTTGTATCGGCATTGGCAGGAAGAGAACATATTTTGGCAGCTTATGAGGAAGCAGTAAAAGAACGGTATCGCTTCTTCTCATTTGGAGATGCAATGTTAATTCAATAACAGGGAAAGGCTTGGTAAAATTTATGGAGAAAATTCGTTTGAATAAATATTTAAGCGAGTGTGGTATCTGTTCTCGCAGAGAAGCGGATCGACTGGCAGAAGCAGGAAGAATTATAGTAAATGGAGCAGCTGCCTTTGTTGGAATGAGCGTTTGTGAGTCCGATCAAATTGTGGTAGATGGGAAGCCAATAAAACGCCCAAAAAAGAAGCAGGTCCTTTTAGCTGTGAATAAACCGAAGGGAGTGGTATGTACAACCGCTCGTTTTAAGGGAGAACAAAATATTGTAGATATGGTACAGTATCCAACGAGAATTTATCCAATTGGAAGGTTGGATAAAGATTCAGAAGGATTAATTCTTATGACGAATGATGGAGAAATTGTAAATAAGATTTCCAGAAGTCGTAATAATCATGAAAAGGAATATGTCGTTACAGTAAATAAACAAGTGACAGAAAAATTTTTAGATCAGATGAGAAATGGTGTAGAAATTTTAAATACAGTAACGAAACCATGTGTTTGTAAAAAAACAGGAAATCGGGAATTTCATATTATATTGACACAGGGCTTAAACCGTCAAATTCGGCGTATGTGTGAAGTATGTGGATATCGAGTTGAGAATTTGAAGCGGATTCGCATTATGAATATTCGTCTTGGAAACATTCCGCTTGGGCATTTTCGGAATGTGACGGAGAAAGAGCGAATGGAATTGGAGCAATTATGTAATCGGACAGAGAAAGGATGATAAAAAAGAGATGAGAGATCCAAAAGTTCGTATGAAAGAGTTAATCCAGATATTAGAGCCGGCGGCAAGAGCTTATTATCAGGAAAACCGTGAGATTATGGACAATCGGGAATATGACGCCTATTATGATGAATTAGTAAAGCTGGAAAATGAAACGAAAACAGTACTGGCTGGAAGTCCGACAATGCAAGTAGGTTATGAAATTGTAAGTGAGCTTCCAAAAGAAGTTCATGAAAGTAGAATGCTTTCTTTGGATAAGACGAAAGAAGTAACACAGCTTCAAACATTTTTAGGAGATCAGATTGGCATTCTTTCTTGGAAAATGGATGGGCTCACAGTCGTTCTTACCTATGAAAACGGAGAATTACAAAAAGCAGTGACAAGAGGAAATGGAGAAGTCGGAGAAGTTATTACAAATAATGCAAAAGTATTTGTTAATCTTCCATTGAAAATTGCATTTTCAGGAAGGCTCGTAATTCGTGGGGAAGCGGTGATTCGCTATTCTGATTTTAAGAAATTAAATGAAACAATTGCTGATGTAGATGCCAGATATAAAAATCCAAGAAATCTCTGTTCTGGTTCCGTGCGCCAATTAAATAGTGAAGTGACAGCAAAAAGAAATGTACAGTTTTTTGCATTTGCTTTAATTGTTGCGGAGGGAGAGTCTTTTCATAATTCGTGTTTGGAACAGTTTGAATGGCTGGAAAAACAAGGATTTGATGTAGTGGAACATGTAAAAGTAACGAAAGATTCCCTGCCCGATGCAGTGGAACAATTTTCACAAAAAATAGAGGAGAATGATATCCCATCCGATGGATTGGTGTTATTAATGGATGATATTGCATATGGAGAATCACTTGGAGCCACTGCTAAATTTCCAAGAAATGCGATGGCATTTAAATGGAAAGATGAGTTGGCAGAAACAACGCTGCGTTATATTGAATGGAGCGCTTCCCGTACTGGTTTAATTAATCCAGTTGCTGTGTTTGATCCAGTGGAATTAGAGGGTACAACTGTGAAGCGTGCAAGCGTGCATAATCTTTCCATTATGGAAGAATTAGAACTTGGAGAAGGAGATCGAATTACCGTATTTAAGTCCAATATGATTATTCCTCAAATTGCAGAAAATTTGACGAGAAGTGGAACCGTTAGAATTCCAGATGCCTGTCCAGTATGTGGAGGGGAAACGGAAATCCGCAAAAATATCGATGTGAAAAGTTTATATTGTATCAATCCGAACTGTCAGGCAAAAAAAATAAAAGCATTTGAATTATTTGTCAGCAGAGATGCCATGAATATTGATGGGCTTTCTTCTGCTACAATGGAGAAGTTAATTGACCGAGGATTTATTAAGGAATATGCAGATATTTTTCACTTAGAAACGTGGAAAGAGTCCATTATAGAGATGGAAGGATTTGGACAAAAATCGTATGAAAATATGATCGAATCGATTGAAAAAGCTCGAAAAACAACGCTTCCAAGAGTAATTTATGCACTTGGTATTCCTGGAATTGGAGTCGCAAATGCCAAAATGTTAAGCAAGGCGTTTGGATTCGATTTTGAGAAAATGAGAGCTGCGTCGATTGAGGAATTGACGGAGGTAGATGGAATTGGGACGGTATTGGCAAAGGGATGGAAGGATTATTTTGCCAATCCAAAACAGAATGAAGTCGTGGATCATTTATTGGCAGAATTGGAAATTGAAATCGAACATATGGATACTGAGTTGAGTTTGGATGGAAAAGTATTTGTCATTACGGGGGCGGTAAAGCAGTTTGCAAACCGAAATGAATTGAAAGCGTATATTGAACAGCGGGGAGGAAAGGTAACTTCTGCTGTGAGTACAAAAACGAATTATTTGATTAACAACGACGTAACGAGTAATTCTTCTAAAAATAAAAAAGCAAGAGAACTCAATATTCCAATTCTTTCAGAGGAAGAGTTTTTAAAGATTACGAAATAGCGAATTAAGAAAGGGGAGAAAATATGCCAATTAGAGTGGAAAACGATTTACCAGCACGAGCTGCGCTAGAATCAGAAAATATTTTTATGATGGGAGAAAACCGTGCAGAAACACAGAGGATTCGTCCATTGGAGATTGTTATTTTAAATCTAATGCCAATTAAACCAGATTATGAGACACAATTGCTGCGTGCATTGTCGAATACGCCATTACAGATTAATATTACGTATTTAACGTTATCGACCCATGAATCTAAGCATACATCATCGAGTCATATTAATCGCTTTTATACAACTTATGATCAGATTTGCAAAAGAAACTTTGATGGTATGATTATTACTGGGGCCCCAGTGGAACATATGGAGTTTGAGGAAGTTCAGTATTGGCCAGAGATTGAAATGATTATGGAGTGGACGAAAACGCATGTGACTTCTACACTTTATGTCTGTTGGGGAGCGTTGGCTGGAATTTATTATCATTTTGGAATTCAAAAAATTCAATTAGAAAAGAAACTTTCTGGTGTTTATACGCATCGTGTTTTGGATCGCTGTGAGTCACTCGTAAGAGGGTTTGATGATATATTTACTGCTCCGCATTCTCGTTACAGCGGGGTGCGTAGAGAAGAGATAGTCAACCACCCAGAATTACAGCTGTTGGCAGAATCAGAAGAAGCAGGGGTTTATTTGATAAAAAGTTTGGATGAAAGGCATGTATTTTTATTTGGTCATCCAGAGTATGATCGTATGTCTTTGGATGCAGAATATCGGAGAGATATTGCAAAAGGAATTTCCATTGCGCCTCCAGAACATTATTATGAAAATGATGATCCAGAAATGACTCCAATCTTAACGTGGAGAGCTCATGCCAATACACTTTATACAAACTGGCTGAATTATTATGTCTACCAGGTAACTCCTTACGATATGGTTGAAACACCAGTATAAGATAGACTAAAAAAAATCCTCCAAATATTGAAAGTAGTACCAATATTTGGAGGCAGGATTTTTACATTTTTTGATGCAGGATTCGACTGATTGGTTTATAAATAATCATTACGGCGATGGAAACAAGCAAGCCTTTTAATAAATTCAATGGTGCGACACAGAATATTACAAAAGTGGTCAGATTGGTAACTCCGTGGAAAATAGCAGAACCCTGTGCGATGATCTGGTCGAGTGGAAGACCAAAAAGTTTGGAAAATTGTGGAAGAAGGTAGAGTGCATTAAAAATTGTGCCAAAGATAGTGATCGTTAATGTACCGAGGATACAACCCAAAATGGCATGTTTTTTTGTCTTTTTCCAGTAATAAACAATCGTAGCGGGAACAATGAAACTGCATCCAACTGCAAAATTGGCAAAATCTCCGACAAACGCAGTGGAAGTTCCTTTTAAAAGAATATGTAAAATAACTTTTAATAATTCTACGATAACTCCCGCAGCTGGTCCAAATGCAAAGCCGCAAATCAATACTGGAATCTCGCTGAAATCGAGTTTATAAAATCCTGGTGCTAAAAATGGTAATGGGAATTCAAAGTACATTAAAATCACGGAAATTGCAGAAAACATACCAATTGCTGCTATACGGCGAGTGGAAGTAGTTGTTCCAAATGTATTACATTTTATCATATGGGATTGATGATCGATAAGAGCTTGGGCGCCATAAGAGACGCAGTAAATAACCAAAGAAATACCTGCTACCATAAGCAAGAAGAAAAAATTTTGTTGTGCCTGAGTTAAAATTAGTTTTAAATGTTCCATAAAAATCACTCCTTAATAAAAAAACTGCTCCAAATGCAAAATACATTCGGGGCAGTTATCGTGTACGCAAATAATACAATTTCTTCTCTCATCCAGACTTTGCAGCTATGCTGCGTTCACTGTCGGTTTTGGAATTTCACCAAATCCACCGCAAAGCGGGTCACGGACTGTACCGTCGGTAGGGAATTACACCCTGCCCCGAAGAATTGTTCCTTCTTATCATACTGCTGGTTTATTGTGTTGTCAAGTTAAATGGATTCCAATAAGGTAGTTAAATTGTTAAGACCTTCTAATTTCCAGTCTTCAATCTTACCTGAATCGCATAATCGTGCAAGATTTGGATCAATTGGCAGTGCAGCGGCAACTGGAATTGCAAAGTTGGCTGCAACAGTATGAATATCGCTGTTTCCAAAAATAAAATGTTTTTCGCCACAATTTGGACATACAAAATAAGACATATTTTCTACAATACCAAGAATTGGAACGTTCATCGCATCTGCCATATGAACCGCCTTGGAAACGATCATAGAAACAAGGTCTTGAGGAGTGGTAACAATGATAATGCCATCCAAAGGCAGAGATTGGAATACTGTAAGTGGAACATCTCCAGTTCCAGGAGGCATATCTACAAACATATAATCAACATCACCCCAGCAGACATCGGACCAAAATTGTTTGACAACGTTGGCAATAATTGGTCCTCTCCAGATAACAGGATCGGTTTCTTCTTCCAGCAATAAATTTACAGACATCATTGCAGTGCCTTTTGCTGAATATAATGGCTGGATTGTGTTATTTGGTGCCTGTGTTGCCTTATCATGAACTCCAAACATCTTTGGAATGGATGGTCCTGTAACATCTGCGTCTAAAATAGCAGTTTTATATCCTTTTTCTCTCATAGAACATGCCATTAGTGAGGTAACAAGAGATTTACCAACACCTCCTTTTCCGCTTACAACGCCGATTACTTTTTTAATATGGCTGTCTGCATTGGCAGCAACAGAAAAGTCGGTCTGTCTGTGAGAACAGCCCTCACAAGATTCTTTTGTACAAGATTGGTTATTACATTCTTTACTCATTGGTTTCCTCCAAAATTAATATAAAATTTGCAGAATAGGTATCGACATTCTCTTTGTATCAAGTGTATGCAGCACGAAGTGAACGCTTTCCTTTAAAATTAATTCTGCGAAACTATAAAAAGTGTAACACAAATGAAATAAAAAAACAATGGAAGAATAAATGCTTTCCTACTTTGTGAAAGAAGGGAGAATTATGCAGCAATTGATGGATCATCGGGTTCGTCTATCGGTTCGTAACTTAGTAGAATTTATTATGCGGTCGGGAGACTTGGATAATCGAAGAAGCAGTTCAGCGGACCGAGAGGCGATGCTTGCGGGAGGTCGGATACATCGGAAAATTCAAAAACAAATGGGCGACAATTATGAAGCAGAAGTGGCATTAAAGGTTATGGTTCCACTCGATGAAATTGAATTGATATTGGAGGGACGGGCAGATGGAATTCTGAAAGAAGGAGAAGCGATCATTATTGATGAAATAAAAGGAATGTATCAAGATGTTATGAAAATGCAAGAGCCAATTCCAGTTCATCGAGCACAGGCAGTTTGCTACGCCTATATGTATATGCAAAAAAAAGAGATGGATGGTATTTGGATTCAAATGACTTATTGTAACCTGGATACCGAAGAAATTCAGAGATTTCGAGAATACAATACGGCAGATCAAATAAAATCGCAGTTTTTTTTCTATATACAAGAATATGGAAAATGGGCAAAGTATCTGTACTGGCATCGTTTGGAAAGAAAACAATCGATTCGAGGAATGGAATTTCCCTTTCCATATCGAAAAGGGCAGAGAGACATTGTAGTGTCTGTCTATCGAGCCATTTTGAGAGAAACTCGTTTGTTTATTCAAGCTCCGACTGGAATAGGAAAAACGATTTCGGTTACTTTTCCTGCGGTCAAAGCTATTGGGGAAGGATATGGAGATAAGATTTTTTACTTGACGGCAAAGACGATTACGAGAACTGGTGCAGAAGAAAGTTTTGAAATTATGCGGAAACAGGGGATGAAGTTGTCCAGTGTTACGATTACAGCTAAAGAAAAACTCTGTATTTTGGATGAAATGGATTGTAACCCAATCAGTTGTCCAAGAGCGAAGGGACATTTTGACCGAGTGAATCAGGCAGTATTTGATTTGATTACAAATAAAGAAAAAGCTTCTCGAGAAGTCATTCTTTCTTATGCAGAAAAATACCAAGTCTGTCCATTTGAACTTTGTCTGGATGTCAGCAATTGGATGGATGCAATTATTTGCGATTACAACTATGTATTAGATCCAAATATCCGATTACAACGCTACTTTGCGGATAATAATACAGGAGACTATATTTTTTTAATGGATGAAGCGCATAATCTTGTGCAACGTGCAAGAGAAATGTACAGTGCAGCATTAATAAAAGAAGATTTTCTAGAGGCAAAAAAACGAATGAAAACAGCATTGGTTATAACGAAGAAAATAGATCGTTGTAATCGGATTATGCTTCAACTGAAACGGGAATGTGATACATGGAAAGAACTTACAGAAGGAGAGGGAATTGGGGCGGTTGTGAATGCAGTGGAGGCTTTATTCGGAGAATTACAAAAATGGGAAGAAGCTCATCCAGAATATAAATGGACAAAAGAAGACCGTGAGTTTTTCTTTTCGCTTCGTAACTTTTTAATGATTTATGATCGAATGGATGAGAATTATCGTGTTTATACACAGCATCTGGAAGATGGAAGATTTCTTTTAAAGTTATTTTGTGTCAATCCTGCCAATGCAATTCGAGGTTGTTTGGAGCAAGGCATCGCTGCCATCTTTTTTTCTGCGACGATGCTGCCGATTCGTTATTATAAAGAGTTATTGAGCGGGGAACAAAATGATTATGCAATCTATGCCCATTCGCCATTTGATACAAAAAAACGTCTGCTTTTAATTGGAAGTGATGTGAGCAGTCGTTATACAAGGAGAGTTCCTTCTGAGTTTGAAAAAATAGTGGCTTATATTGAAAAAATAGTGAGGGCAAAACGGGGAAATTATCTTGTGTTTTTTCCTTCCTATGGCTATATGATGGATGTACTTGCAATGATAGAGAAACAAAATCCAAATTATGAATATCAAGTGCAAAAAAATGGAATGACAGAGAGGGAGAGAGAACAATTTCTGGAACAATTTTCCAATGAACATGGCGGAAGCTTTGTAGGATTTTGTGTGAGCGGAGGTATTTTTTCGGAAGGAATTGACTTAAAAGGAGAGCGATTGATTGGGGTAGTTCTAATTGGAACGGGATTGCCTCAAATATGTTCGGAGCGTGAAATATTAAAAAAATTTTATGCAGAAAGAGAGATGGATGGATTTGCCTATGCCTATCGCTATCCAGGTATAAATAAAGTTTTTCAGGCAGCTGGAAGATTAATTCGTACGGAAAATGATTATGGGGTGATTGTATTGCTAGAGGATCGCTTATTAAAAACAGAATATACCGAACAATTTCCAGTAGAATGGTCGGATTATCAAGTAACACGCCTAAATGAGATCGAATGGAAGTTGCAGTGTTTTTGGAATAAAATTGTAGGATAAGAAAGGAAGATAGGAAGATGAGTGAACAAAATAAGTTTTATCAAATGTACAAAAAAGAACTAGAGGGAATTACACCTTGTGAATTGGATGAAATAGAAGAATTGGCAGAGGCATTGGCAATGGGAGATGCGTCTGTACGAAACCGTTTAATTGAAGGAAATTTAGAACGAGTAATTCAATTGGCGGAAAATTATACAGAGAGCGGTTTGCCGTTTTCAGATTTGGTACAAGAAGGAAATATGGCGTTGACAATGGCAGTATATGAATACGAAGGAGGAGGATTCCTTCCATTTATTCAGGAGAGAATTATTCAAGCAATGGAAGCTGCAATTGAGGAACAAAAAGGAGAAGCGTCGATTGGGCAGAAAATGGCAGCCTATATTAATGTAATGAATGAAGTGACAAGCCGACTTGCACAGGAACTTGGCAGAGAGGCAACAGTAGAAGAGGTGGCAGAAAAGATGCAGCTTCCAGTAGACGAAGTGAAAGAATTGATGAAAACGGCATTAAATGCAATTAATCATTGATTCGGAAAGCTGTTTTCTAGGCAGAGCTTTCCATATCCAAGGCGTGGACTAGGATAAACGGTTTCTCCTGCTAGGGGTAACGCTCCACGCAGCAGATAGGCTTTTAACTTTTCTCCATATAAAAAAGGATCATTTCCATTTATAATACCCCATTCCATCATAAGTGCTGCACTGCCGCTTACAATCGGAGTTGCGAAAGAAGTTCCGCTGAAACTGCCGTATCCATCGGGAGCTACTGGAGCAGTAATATTGACACCAGGAGCTACTAAGTCAGGTTTGATTTGATTCGTACGGGTATATCCCCTTCCAGAAAAATCTGCGTAGGTACCGAGCAGAGAATTATAGGCGCCAACGGTAATGGGAACGGAAGCGGTGGAAGGGGTTGTTAGAGTCGTATCGGGAGTAGGCTGTAAAAATCGAGTACTTCCGTTTAAAACACCACCGCCTGGAAGCCATAAATGATAATTCGTAGTAGTTGTGACAATGTTTCTTGGAATAAGATTAATATACCAAATTCCAGAGTCAATATAATCGTTAATCGGTAAAAATTCTAAGTAGATTTCTTGTGCCTGACTGTATGGGTTTGGTTCTCCATAGTAAAGAAACAGCGAGGTCTGACCAATACGAAATCGTTGTGTTCCAAGAATTTGCTGAAACGGACCAACGATCGTGCCAGATGGGGAACGCAGCGAAATATCGAATTGATCAACATAAGATTTCCAGATTTGAATATTCAAATTCGGTTCATATGGACCTACAGAAAGCATAATGTTTTCTTCTTTTCCATTTGTAAGAATACCAGAAGCATGTAACGCAGCAGAAGCCTCATTTCCACTTCCAATACAAATCGTGGTTTTTCCGATATTGGCGACTTGATTTAAGTAAGATTCGAGTAATGCCGTGCCATCATGAGAACCATAGTTATTACCAAAACTAAGGTTTAAAACAAGGGGCATTTGTAAATCCAGAGATTTTTGTATACAGTAGTTTACGCCTTGCATAAGCTGCGTTGTACGTGGAAAAGAGTTGAGAAGTGGAGTACCTAATTTTACAATAACAAGAGAAGCATCAAATGCTATACCACGATAACGGTTTTGGCTTGCACGCCCATTTCCTGCGGCAATTCCAGCTACAGCCGTTCCATGACCACTTAAATCGGTTGTAATGGTTTCTCGGTTTTGTAATGTAGAATCAATTTCTTCTTTGGACCATTCTGCTCCAGTTGCATAGCCAGCAGGGGGAGTTCCATCTGCTGTCTGATCCCAAAGAAAAAGAACCCGTGTTGTACCATCTTCATTTAAAAAATCAGGGTGGGTCAATGTAATTCCAGAATCGACAATTCCAATTAAAATTCCTCTTCCGCTTAAATTCCATGGAGAATAGAAGAGTGGGTTAATGCAAGAGGCACTTCGGGCTTGATTGATATTAAAAAATAATCGTTTTGGCTGTTCAATAAATGTGATTTGTGGTAAAGCAGAGAGAGACTCAATATATCTTTGTGGAATCGTTAAAATGGCAAAGCCTGAAAAAAGATTTACAACAGTAATGTCTTCATAGTCGGATAAAAGTTCAGAAAGATTTCCAGTATAACGTACAATAAGTTCCCAAATATTATCCCCCTCATACCCAATATTTAGCACATCCGATTTCTGACGCTCTTCTGGCGTAAGATCAAGAGAGAGATTTAATAAATTGTCTAATTTTTGATTTGCCATAAAATTTCCTGATTGGTTTTATCATTAGTATATGCAGAAATGAAAGAAAGGAACCTCGTAATAGAACAAAAAAATAGGCAGCAACGATTAAAAATGGGACAAAACAGTCGGTTAATCGTTGCTGCCTGTTTTATAGTAACGTTATGAAATCATGGAAGATAAAATCTGATTTACTAGTTTTGTATCGGCTTTTCCTTTTACTTTTGGCATAAGGTTTTTCATAATACGTCCTTTGTCTTTATTTGTTGGTGTTGTAATTTCAAGGGAAGCGAGTACTTCTGCAATCACTGTTTTGATTTCTGTTTCGTCCATCATTTTTGGGGCAAATTCTTCATAAACAGCGATACGAAGCTTGCATTCTTCAATGATATCAGTACGGTTTTCAGGAGTGGATTCCAATGTTTCTTTTGTTTGTTTAATTTCCTTTAAAATAACCATATTTTCTTCTTGTTCCGTTAAATCCGAGCGTTTATCAATCGCTGCATTTTTTAAAACAGAAAGCAGCATGGATAATGCATCCTTTCTTGGTTTATCTTTTGCCTTCATTGCGGCAACCATTGCAGCACGAACTGTATCAATTTTAGACATGGTAATATCATCCTTTCTATTTACTTTCTTGCTTCTCAAACATTGAAATTAGTGTTGAAATAAATTGTTTCATTGTTTCGCCGTTGGGTAAGCTTTCTTAGTTATTATATCAGGATAGAAAAAATAGGTCAATAAAAGAAAAAAAACAGTGAAATTGATTGAATAAGACAACGATTTCGCTTATAATTTACTATAAAAGTTCCAAACAGCAACTTATCACTTAAAACGATGAAAGGAAGGGTGCATATTGTATTATCCAGAAGAAGTAATTGAAGAAGTTCGTGAACGGAATGATGTAGTCGATGTAATTGGAAGTTATGTCCAGCTGAAAAAGAAGGGCAGCAGTTATTTTGGCCTATGTCCGTTTCACAATGAAAAATCTCCCTCTTTTTCTGTATCTCCAGGCAAACAGATGTATTATTGTTTTGGATGTGGAAAGGGAGGAAATGTAATTAGTTTTATTATGGAATATGAAAATTTTGGATTTGTGGATGCATTAAAGTTACTTGCAGATCGGGCAGGTGTAACACTTCCAGAGGCAGAATATTCCAAAGAGGATAAAAAAAGGACAGATGAAAAGAATTTACTCTTAGAGATTCAAAAAAAAGCGGCACTTTATTTTTATTATCAGTTAAAAAGTGAAAATGGAGCGAGAGGATATGAATATTTAAAAAGTCGTGGCTTGAGTGATCAAACCATTAAATCATTCGGGTTAGGATTTGCCAATCCATATCCAAATGATTTATACCGATATTTAAAACAGCAGGGATATTCGGATCTTGTTTTAAAAGAATCTGGATTGGTTAAAATAGAAGAACGAGGTGCATATGATAAGTTCTGGAATCGAGTAATGTTTCCAATTATGGACATTAACAATCGAGTCATTGGATTTGGAGGACGAGTTATGGGAGATGGAAGTCCGAAATATTTAAATTCTCCAGAGACAAAGATATTTGATAAAAGTCGTAATCTTTACGGAATGAATGCGGCTAGAAAATCTAGAAGGTCATATATTTTGATTTGTGAAGGATATATGGATGTAATTAGTATGCACCAGGCAGGTTTCACAAATGCAGTTGCTTCTCTCGGAACAGCTTTTACACTACAACATGGTTTACTCATTAAACGTTATACAAAAGAAGTAATTTTAGCCTATGACAGCGATACGGCAGGAATTAATGCGGCGTTGCGAGCAATTCCAATTTTGAGAAATGCAGGGCTTTCGATCCGAGTCTTGAATTTAAAACCGTATAAAGATCCAGATGAATTTATAAAGGCAGAAGGAGCAGAAGCATTTCAGCAAAGGCTGGATGAAGCAGAGAATAGCTTTTTATTTGAAATACGTGTGATAAAGAATCAATATTCTATGGAAGATCCAGAACAAAAAACACGATTTTTTAATGAGACAGCAAAAAAACTTTTGGAATTTTCAGATGAGATGGAACGGAATAACTATATGGAAGCAATTTCCAGAACCTACCATATTTCGTATGATTTGTTAAAACGAAGAGTTATTTATTATGGAAGTCGTGCAGAATTGGAAGAAAAGCCAATCAAGCCACGCTCTGGAATTCAGTCTCGAAGGGAAAGAGATGCTGGAGTGAAACAAGCGCAAAAATTACTGCTTACTTGGATTTGTGAAGAACCAGAAATTTTTCCAAAAGTTCGTAATATTTTAGATCCAAGTGATTTTACAGAGGGAATTTATCAAAAAATTGCAAAACTACTATTTGCTCAAGGAGAACAGGGAGAAATAAATCCGGCAGAGATTTTAAATCATTTTATGCAGGGAGAAGAAGAGGATACGCAGGTAGCTGCAATTTTTCATGCGAAGCTGCCGAGTTACCCGACAAGGGAAGAAAGAAATCGAGCATTTCGTGAAACAGTCTTACGAATTAAACGGAATCATTTGGAAGAAATGAGTAAGCATGTGCAGCAGATGGATGAGCTGCAACAAATTGTCCGCAAAAAGAAGGAATTAGAAGAACTGAATATTTCTCTCGATTAAGGAGATGATATAAAGGAACAGTGTATGCGGAAGGAAGGATAGGAATGGAAGAACGACTGACCAAGCTTAACGAAGGATTGCAGCAATTAGTAATGCGGGCAAGAAAACAAAAGAATATGCTAGAATTTCAGGAGGTCAGTGACTTCTTTAAAAATATTTCATTGAGTGAATCCGATTATGAAGCTATTTTAGACTATATGGAATCACAGGGAATTGATATTCTGCAAATGAAAGAGCCAGTAGAAATAGAAGAGTTTTTGGAAGAATCAGGAGTGGAGGAAGATGTTTCTTTACAGGAAGAAAATGGAAGCGATCCCATTCATATGTATTTAAAAGAAATAGGAAAAATTCCATTATTAACGACAAAAGAAGAACTTTCATTGGCTCAAAAGGCACAAGAAGGGAATAAGGAAGCCAGAAAGCGGCTGGCAGAAGCGAATCTTCGGCTTGTTGTAAGCGTTGCAAAACGGTATACGGGTAGGGGATTACTTTTTTCTGATTTGATTCAAGAAGGAAATATTGGATTAATTAAAGCGGTAGAAAAGTTCGACTATACAAAGGGATATAAATTTAGTACGTATGCGACATGGTGGATTCGGCAGGCGATTACAAGAGCAATTGCCGATCAAGCTAGAACGATTCGTATTCCTGTTCATATGGTAGAAACCATTAATCGAATGTTGCGTATATCCAGACAAATGGTTCAGGAACTGGGAAGGGAACCAACTCCAGAGGAATTGGCGAAAAAAATGGGAATTGCAGTAGAAAAAGTAAACGAAATACTAAAAGCATCTCAATCACCTGTCTCATTGGAAACGCCAATTGGAGAGGAAGAAGACAGTCATTTAGGAGATTTTATCCAGGACAATCATATGCCGATTCCAGCAGAAGAGGCTGCACATACACTGTTATGTGAGCAATTGGAAGAGGTGTTAGGAACATTAACGGATCGAGAGGAAAAAGTACTGCGGCTTCGGTTTGGATTAAATGATGGAAGACAGCGTACACTGGAAGAAGTTGGAAGAGAATTCCATGTAACAAGGGAGCGAATTCGCCAGATCGAAGCAAAAGCATTGCGTAAACTAAAACATCCAACCAGAAGCAAAAAATTAAGAGATTATTTACTATAAAAGTCCCGAATAACAGCTATCGACTTTTATATTAGTATAAAAAATTAGTCAGCCCGTGATTACACGGGCTAAACCATGGTTATTGGATGGCTGAGCAGTAGGAACAAGGGGAGCAATAGCTCGAAATGTAAATACTGGATTTTAAATAGGAAATTGAGAGGTAATTATGAGAGACAAAGAAGCAGGTATTACATTATCAAAGCGTTTGCAAGTAATTGCATCGTTTGTAACGGCTGGAAATCGAATTGCAGATATTGGATGTGATCATGGGTTTGTACCAATTTATCTAGTGAAGCAATTGATTAGTCCAAAAGCAATTGCAATGGATATTGGAAAAGGTCCTTTACAGCGGGCTGCTGAACATATTCAGGAATCTGGATTAGAAGACCGAATTGAGACGAGATTGAGCAATGGAATGGAGCAATTAAAAGTAGGAGAAGTTGATACCGTTATTTTGTCGGGGATTGGCGGACCGTTGATGATACAAATTTTAGAAGCTGGAAAAGAAGTTGTGCAATCACTGAAAGAGTTAGTTCTTTCCCCTCAGTCAGAGGTGGAAGAGGTAAGGCGGTATTTGACAGCGCATCATTATTTGATTTCAGAAGAGAAGATGGTATTGGAAGATGGAAAATATTATGTAGTAATGCATGTAGTAATAGGAGAACAGATAAAAAACGAATCCAAAGAATGGGGAAATCTGGAATACCGTTATGGAAACTCTCTTTTAAAGAGTGGGGAAGAAGTTTTTCTGTCTTATTTAAGATGGGAAGAGCGGACAAAGAAACAGTTGTTGGAGAAACTGAGAAAAACTAAGACAAGTCGATCTATGGAAAGACAGAAAGAGCTAGAAGATGATTTACATATGATACAGGAAGCATGGAAATTAATTAAGAAAAGTGAAAGCAAATAGAAAGGAACTACATAGTATGGATTGTAATACAGTAATAAAACAGTTAAATCAGATTGCACCAGAACGGTTAGCATGTGAATGGGATAATGTTGGTTTATTATTAGGAGAACGTACACGAAAGGTGAAAAAAATAGTAATTGGATTGGAATTGACTGATGAAGTCGCAGAACGTGCCGTTTTAGAAAATGCGGATATGATTATTACCCACCATCCAATGTTGTTTTCCGCTATCAAACGCATTACCGATGAAACGCCAAACGGGAGAAGAATTATAAAATTGCTGCAAAATAAAATTTGTTATTATGCAATGCATACGAATTTTGATGCATCAGAAAAAGGAATGGCTTATTTAGCAGCAGAAAAATTAGGACTGGATTGTATCGAAGTCTTAGATGAAGAAGTGATTTATCAAGATGAAACAGGAAAAGAATGCAAAGCAGGAATTGGACGTATTGGACAATTAAAACATCCAATGACATTGGAACAATTCAGTCAGTTCGTAAAACAGATATTTGGAAATAAAGTATTGACGATTTATGCCTCCAAAGAGCAGATGCACAAAATGATTCATACGGTTAGTATTGTGCCAGGAAGTGGAAAAGAATATATGGATGCCTCAATAAAAAAAGGAGCAGATGTTCTTATTACAGGAGATATCAATCATCATATAGGATTGGATGCGATGGATTTAAGTTTTCCAGTCATTGATGCGGGACATTATCGGACAGAACAGATTTTTATTGCCTATATGATGGAATATTTACAGAAAAAATTAGGGGATGAGGTAGAATTGATTGCAATTCCAGTTCGTGATCCATTTCAAGTAGTGTGATAAATGAAAGAACGGCAGGAAACGCATAATTCAATTTAGGAGGGAATAATGGTAGAGGTATTGATTAATCAGGAAAAAAAACAATATGGGGAATATACAACGTATTTACAAGTTGCCAGAGAATACCAAAAATATTATTCGGATGATATTATATTAGTTATGGCAGATCATAAACTGACAGAACTGAAAACGGAAGTAAAAGATGGAGCGAAAGTAGAATTTCTTACAACGGCTACGAGAGAAGGAATGCAGACATATCAGAGAAGCGTTGTTTTTCTAATGTTAAAAGCATTTTTTGAGTTAGTCGGAGAAGAACAGATTCGATCCATAAAAATTTATTTTTCTTTGAGTAAGGGGTTGTACTGTGAATCGACGGGAGAGTTAACTATTACCGCAGAGCTTTTAGAACAAGTAAAAAGAAAGATGTATGAGCTGGTAGAAATGGATCTGCCAATTACAAAAAGAATTATTGGTACGAAAGAAGCCGCAGAACGATTCCATAAGTATAAAATGTACGATAAGGAGATGCTCTTTTACTTTCGGCGTAATTCTCAAGTCAATATTTATGATATAGATGGGTTTGAAGATTATTTTTATGGCTATATGGCTCCATCAACGGGGATGCTGCGCTATTTTAGTCTATTTTTGTATGATAAGGGATTTGTTTTGCAGCTTCCAGTGAAAGAACGACCAAAAGAAGTTCCAGCTTTTGCTCCACAAAATCGAATCTATGAAGTAATGAAGGAATCCTACGGGTGGAGCAGACAGTTAGAAGCAGAAAGTGTAGGGGAATTGAATCGGATGATTGCGAAGGGAAAGATAAATGATTTGATTCTTGTACAAGAAGCTTTAATGGAAAAGAAATTAGCAGAATTGGCAGAACAGATTGTATCGCAGCCACAGAAAAAGTTTGTTATGATTGCAGGACCGTCTTCTTCAGGAAAAACAACGTTTGCACATCGTTTGTCCATTCAGCTAAAAGCGATTGGCATGAAACCTCATATTATTAGTGTAGATGATTATTTTCATAATCGAGAATTGAGTCCGAGGGATGAGCAGGGAAACTACGATTTTGAAGCATTGGAATGTATTGATATTCAACAATTTAATCAGGATATGAATGCATTGCTGCAAGGGGAAATGGTTTCTATGCCGACTTATAATTTTATTACAGGAGTAAGAGAATATAAAGGAAGGGTTCTTTCTATGGGGAAGAATGATATTCTGATTATAGAAGGAATTCATTGTTTGAATGATCGGTTAACATTAACCCTTCCGATGGAACATAAATTTAAGATCTATATTAGCGCCTTGACGCAGCTGAATATTGATGAGCATAATCGTATTCCAAGTACGGATGGACGTTTGTTAAGAAGAATTGTAAGAGATGCGAGAACAAGAGGAACGACTGCCAGAGAAACGATTGCACGCTGGTATAGTGTGAGAAGAGGAGAAGAACGGAATATTTTTCCTTATCAAGAATCCGCAGATGCGATGTTTAATTCTGCGTTAGTATATGAATTAGCAGTGATCAAACAGTATGCCGAACCATTACTCTTTTATATTCAGGAAGAAACGCCAGAATATCAGGAAGCAAAACGATTATTAAAATTTCTAGATTATTTTTTAGGAGTGAATAGTGAAAACATACCAAAAAACTCTGTTTTAAGAGAATTTATTGGTGGAAGCTGTTTTAAAGTATAATAAGTAAAATGCGATATTGGGCAAATGGCAATATAGTTGCTTGCTTAATATCGCATTTTTTTGCTTCGTTGTAAAAAATGTAGAAAAAATATCAACATAATTTAAAAAAATAGTATGATATTATTTGCACAAAGCTGTATTTAATTTGCATTATAGGATATATATCTATAAATAATAAAAAAAGTATGGTAAAATTATGTAAAATTTATGAAATAAAACCGAGGTTTTGTTTTAAGGAAGGAGGAACGGAAAAAATCGGTAATAAACGGAATTATGTAAAACAAAAGAAAGGAGACTTTATATGGAAAAACGAAAAAAGAGAATATTGTCGTGGCTGCTAGTAACAGTTATGATAATATCGCAGTTAATTCCATCGAATGCAATTCATGCATCGGCACAGGCATCCGTATGGAGAACATTTGCGGCTGGAGAGTCTACGAATGATAGTGCAAAAAGAGCCTATTTAGTATTGCAAAATCCAGAAGCAAAGGGATTAGAAGCAGGAAGAATCCAAATGACATTTCGCTCCAATGCAGAAAGTTTAAATAAGACATACATAGGAGTAAAATCTTCTTCTAATCAAGATTTTATTGGTATTGCGACAGATACAACGAATAAATGGTTTATTCAAAATAAATCTCAAGATGGAACAAAGAATGGATGGATTGGATTAGAGAACGTGACAGCTCCAAAAGAAGGAGAAGAAGTTAAATTAGATATTAAGTTTGATACAAATGAAGAAAATCCAACATTGGAAGTTTCTATCAATGGAGAGACAAAGACAATTAGCCAGACAGTAAATGGAGGCAATAACAAGACATTAGAATTACTGAGCACATTAAAGGAAAGTGGAATTGCGCTTATACTTGGAACTCCTTCTGCCAATATTAGTTTTAAAGATTTTACTGTAAGTAAGATTGAAAACGGAGAAGAGACGGTTGTAGTAGCTAATGGAGCAGATGAATGGGCTTTGAGTACAGAGGAAAATGGAGAAACTTATGATGATGGAACAAGTACCGAAGAACCTGGAAAAGAGCCAGGAGAAGAAGTTCCAGAAATATGGAGAACATTTTCCGCAGCAAATGGAAGCAGTGACCAGAATCAATCATTTTTAAAACTTACAAATCCAGAAGCACAGGGAATTGATAAAGGCCGTATTCGCATGGTTGTAAAAAGAAGTGGAAAGAACTATTTTGCAATTCATGCAAAAGGAGTAAACCAGTTTATTGGCGTTGGTGCCGAAAATGATTGGTTTTGGCAGGCAAGAGGAACCGAAAATGGAAAAACTTATAATGGATACACAAGTACTGGAGTAGCTGCATCAGGAGAAGAAACCGTATTAGAAATGAAGTTTGAAGGAACCAAACTTTGGATCACGATCAATGGAACTCCTTGCAATAATGGAAATGCTTATGAACCAACAAGCAATAAGCCAGGATTAGAGTTACTGAATGTTTATAAAGAATTTCCAATCGGTATTCAGCTTGCAAGTGGAACAGTTAAATTTAAAGATGTAGAAATATTTAAAACGAATGAAGATGGCACAGAAACCTGTGTAGTAGGAAAAACAGAAGATACTTGGGAAGTTGTAAATGCGGGTAGCTACGATCAAGGTAAACCTACCGTTTATGTAAATGTTACTGGTAAAGTTATGGATGAGTCTCAAAATCCGATTGCAGGTGCAAATGTTCGGATGGGAAGTTATAATGAGACGACAGCGGAAGATGGAAGCTATAAATTTTCAGGTATTCCAGCAGATGAATATACATTAGTTGTTTCAAAAACTGGATATCAAACTACTTCAACTCAAATTCAATTACCAGAAAATGATTTTACAGTAGAGGACATTGTATTAAAAGAATCAGAGCCAGTGGATTATACTGCACCTGATACAATTGCTTCTGAAGAAATGGAAGTTGGTATTGATAATACATTCCCAAGAGTAATTGGATATACAATGAAAACAGAAGCCTTAAATGGCAAAAAAATGCTTGGAGAAATTGAAGCAAACAATACAATTGTATTGAATAAGACAAGCTTTTCCAACGCAGGAGTTGTTGTTACTCCAAAGGTTACTTATACAAAGACTGCGGATAATCAGGCAACTTATGTAATGGAAGTAAAAGATGATGCCAATGCGATTGATGCTACAATTACTTCCACATTAACTGTAGAGAAGAATACATTAACTTATAAGATTACAAGTGTTGAAAATCATAAGCCAGTTAGTATAAAGACAATTCAAATTCCAGCATTGAATTTGCTCTCTGTCAGAAGTACGCAGTCTGCTGCTTCGTTCAGTGGTGCCAATATGTCCACGAGTGTAATTCAAAGCGGAGATACTCATTTTGAAGTAGATGGTACACAAAAAGCGTCAGTAGCTGGATATATGTATGCGTTTGTATCTGCGGATGGATTGAGCGCAGGTCTTTGGAGTAACTCAGAGGCAACAGTAACAAAAGATTGGCAGCGTGTTGTTGCTACGGTATCCAATGAAGAAGGCTATCAAGATGTTAGCTTAGCAAGTAATTATTGGATTTATCAAAAGGGAGAAGGATATCATGCAGAAAATACAGAAGAAGAACTCCCTTGTACAAAAATTGCCATTACTGGAGATGAGAATGAAGATGGTACCGTGAATTGGCAAGATGGTGCGATTGCATATCGTTCTATTATGAATAACCCATATGGATGGGAAGATGTAAAAGACATGGTATCAATGCGTATTTCTATGAATATGGCAAGTCAGGCACAAAATCCATTTTTATTAACCTTAGATAATGTAAAGAAAGTTTACCTTCATACAGACGGTTTAGGGCAGATGGTATTGTTAAAAGGATATGCAAGTGAAGGTCATGATTCTGGTCATCCAGATTACGCCAATATTGGGGAACGTATGGGTGGTGCAGAAGATATGAAGGTATTACTCGATAAAGGTTCCGAATATGGAGCAAAATTTGGTATTCATGTCAATGCGAGCGAAATGTATCCAGAAGCAGAAGCATTTGATGAAGAATTGATCAGACAGAACCCAACTTACCCAGATGAATACAGTTATCAATGGAATTGGGGCGATTCTGGATATGGAATTGATGCTGATTTTGATTTGCGTTCTGGTCGTCGTGCAGAGCGTTGGAATGAATTAAGAGAAGCTTTGGGCGGCGATGAAAACAAACTGAACTTCATTTATATTGATGTTTGGGGCAATGGAGCAAGTGGTGATAATAGTACATGGCCAAGCCGTCAGCTGGCAAAAGAAGTAACAAACTGTGGATGGCGTGTTGCAAATGAATGGGGCTATGCAAATGAGTATGATTCTACATTCCAGCATTGGGCAACCGATTTAAGTTATGGAGCACAGACATCCAATGGTATTAATAGTGCGATTACCCGTTTTATTCGTAACCATCAGAAAGATTCCTGGGTTGCAGATAATCCAAAATATGGCGGTGCAGCAGTAAATCCATTGTTAGGTGGATATGATATGTCCGACTTTGAAGGTTGGAGAGGACGCAATGATTATGATGATTATATTTACAATATTTTTGATGATGATATTGCATCCAAGTTTGTACAGCATTATCTTGTAATGAAATGGGTAGAAGGTGAAACAGTAGAATTGGCTGGTTCTGAATGGACACCAGAGATGGAAGTAACCTTACAAGATGAAGCAAGAGAAAATACTCTAGTAATTACAAGACAATCCAATGATCCAGATGAAGCTGGTTATCAGCTTAGAACGATGACATTCAACGGAAAGAAGATCATGGATGGTGAAACTTATTTGATTCCTTGGTTCTGGGATCAAAATGGGGATGATCTTGCAGAAGAAGATTATAAATTATACCATTGGAATCAAAAAGGTGGTACAACAACATGGGAAGTTCCAGAGGGATGGAGCGGAACAGTAAAAGTATATCGCCTGACAGAACTTGGAAAGACAGATGAAACGGATGTGCCGATTGTAAATGGAACGATTACATTAACAGCGGAAGCTGGTACTCCATATGTAGTTCATAAAGGAACAAGTGAAAACCCAGAAATTCAATGGAGTGAAAACGCACATATTGTAGATACTGGATTCAACAGCGGAACATTGGAACATTGGACAATTGAGGGAGAAGGAGCTTCTATCGTTAAAAACGCAACGGCAAATCCAATGCTGCGTTTGAACAATACAGAAGATGTAGTTTCTTTAACTCAGACATTAACAAATTTAACCCCTGGACAAAAATATGCTGCATATGTAGGTGTAGATAATACTGCAAATGCAAAAGCGTATATTGAAGTAGAGGCAGGAGGAGAAGTTATCTCCAATTATACAGAAAGATCAATTGCACAGAATTATAGTAAGGCATATGCGCATAATCGAAATTGTTCCACAACGATTGAAGATCCAACTCGTCCAAGTTATTTCCAAAATATGTATGTATTCTTTACTGCTCCAGAAGATGGCAGTGAGGTAACGTTGACGTTGAAACGAGATGCAGGAGAGGGAGCTGCATATTTTGATGACATTCGTATTGTAGAAAACGAATCGAATCTTTGGAAAGATGAAACGACCTATGTACAGGACTTTGAACATGTAGCACAGGGATTATATCCATTTGTATTAGGCGGAGCAGAAGGTGTTGTAGATAACCGTCCGCATCTTTCTAAATTACATGCTCCTTATACACAGGCAGGATGGAGTGGTAAATTAGTTAATGATGTTATTGATGGAGAATGGTCAGTAAAAATTCATGGAAAGAATGTAATACAGAGAAATAACGTTGTTTATCAGACCATTCCACAAAACTTCCGTTTTGAACCTGGAGTATCTTATACAGTTAGTTTCCAATATGAATCTGGAAGTAATGGAACATTTGCAGCAGTAACAGGTGACGATACTAAAATTTTGACAAATGTACCATTGGAAAGAACAAATGGAACAGCCAAAACTTATACATTTAATATTACAGGTTCCGAGTCAGGACAAAGCTGGATTGGTATTTATTCCACAAATCAACCTGCGGAATCAGATCCAAGTTTTGCAGAAAAATTAGGAGCAAATTTGGCAGATTCTAAGAACCAAGCAGTAGGATACACCGATTTCATTTTAGACAATTTGACGATTACTTCTCGAAAAGCAAATGTTTCAGATCTTCAGCAATTAGTAGAACAATCGGAACAATTAGTAAAAGAGAATTATTCGGAAGCAACATGGAAGTCATTTAGTGAAGCATTGGAAAATGCAAAAGAAGTATTAGCAGATACAAGTATGGATCAAGATACCGTTGATAAAGCAAAAGAAGCATTGCAGACGGCAAAAGATCAGTTAGAAGTAATTGCAGGCATTGTTACTGGTACAATAACCGATAAAGATGGCAACAAATTATCTGGTATTACAGTAACTGCAAAAGCGGATGAAAAAGAAATTACTGCGGAAACTGACACAAATGGTGTTTATGTCCTCAATGGATTGACATTTGGTGAATGGACAATTACGGCAGAAAGTGATCAGTACGATGCAGAAAAAGCAATCATCACAATTTCAAAAGAGGAAGTAAAACTTACAAAAGATTTTGTATTAGAGCAAGTAAATGTTACAGTTACAGGAAATGTAACACAAGTAGGACGTCCAGTAGAAGGCGCTACAGTTTGCATTGCGGTAAATAACAAAGCAATAACAGCGGTAACGAATGCAGACGGACGTTATGAATTAAAAGAGATTCCAGCAGGAACTTATGTTGTAACAGCAGAAAAAGAAGGATTTGATCCAGCTTCTACTACAGCAAAGATAACAAAAGATGGAAATATAAAAGTAGATTTAATGTTGGCTCCGATTTCTACACAGCAAACTTATGCAAGTGTAGATGGACAAGGAAATTCTACATGGGAATATTTAGCTACAAATCCAAATAGTATTAGTATTCAAGTAGTAAATGGAAAGACAGAAATGTCATTCCAAGATGGTACAAACAATGCAACCAATTTTGTTCGTTCTACAGTAATTCCAGGATTTGAAAATGGTAGTGTAGAAATGGATCTCATTGCACGCAGTACCGCTTCTAATGTAGGATTTATCCTTCGTATGGTAGACAGCAGTAATTATATTTCTGTTGGAACAAAGGATAAAAACAATGAATGGTGCATTAAAGTAGTAAAAGATGGTGTTGTATCAGAAAAAGATTTCGCAGCTCCAGAATGGAAAACTGGTGAAACACTCCATGTGAAGTCAGAAATTGTTGGAAATACGATTAAAATGTGGCTGAATAATGAGTTAGTATTGGATGCAGCGATGAATGCAATTCCAACAGGAAAAGGATACGTTGGTCTTGGCACATCAAAGGCAAATACTTTAGTAGCAGACAATATGAAAGCGACGATTTATGATACCGCAGGTACCGATGTTCAAACAATCGCAGGATATGTATTAGAGAATGGAAATCCAATTGCAAATGCAGAAATCGTATTGTATGCTTCTGGAAATACCGAAGAAGTACTTGCAACCGCTAAAACAGATGCGAATGGAAATTATAAATTCTCAAATATTCCATATGGAGATTATATTGTTAGAGCGATTTATGGAGAGAGTCAAGCAGAAGCAGCAGTTAAGGTAGCAGAAGCCGCTTTCTACTGTTTAGCGCCAGCAATGGATCTGAAAGAAGCAACGGATACTGTGGACAAGACAATTTTACAGGCAGTAGCTGATATTTACAGTACTTATGACGAAACGGAATATACCGAAGAAAGCTGGGCAGTAT
>OEQY01000026.1_pt1 | contig 69046 bp, 65 predicted proteins | sample 1539871 | NCBI WGS metagenome assembly OEQY01 (sample SAMEA3891877, study PRJEB23780) | metagenome | biome: terrestrial biome; feature: animal house; material: Caecal content | place: Italy | collected 2015-05-05 | reverse complement strand
ATATATTATATATATAAATTTTTCAATATCTAATTTAAAGATTTCTACTTTTCTTTTTAAGGGATTTTTTATTTTGTATAATTAAAATTTTCTATATTTATAATAAATCCCATCGCATTTTTCATATTTTTACAATTCGAGTAAAAAACGCCCATTCCCTCTTGTTCTAGTTTTTTACTAAATCAACTAGATTAGAGTTAAATAGGCATTTTTTATCTTTATAGTTGTTGTTTTACTACTTTGCAGTGTTTTTTATAACATGCAATTCCATAGACAAAGATCTTTTCGATTTGTTCTGCTTTTAATTTTTCTACATAATGCAGTTGGTGGATTTGTTCGATTGCTGCTTTACATGCGTTATCAAATTTACCATTTTCTGCATATTTTACTTCAATGATAATTCCTATATTTTCCTCTTCTATCTCAATAAGAATATCGCTGTATCCCTCCCCTGTTTCTGCATTTGATGTAATAATCCACTCTTCTTCATGACTTAATAACCCTAATAGAAGTCCATGATAGAAGTTTTCTTTTCTTGTTTTTTTCACAAAGGTATCACGAATACTAATTGTTTTCATCAAATAGGAATTGAATTCTATCTCAATTTCTTTTTCTTTTCCTTCTTTAAAAGAATTGCAAAACTTACTTATTCTTCCTTTATCTTTTAAGGCCGTCTCCTGAAACCATTCTTGAATTTGATTCACAAATATCTCACGGATTTCCAAATTAGGAATTTCTAATTCATATTGATCTCTATTTATTTTTTTCCTCTGGGTCAAATATCCTGTTGTAAATAACACACTCCATAAGTTTTCGATACTCGTATCTAACTCATTATAAGTTAAATCTTGTCGTATTCTTTTTAGAATTGTCTTTCCTTCTATCAGACTCTCGATTTCTCTTTGTGTTGCTTTTCCTGCTTTTTGGATGAATTTTTTTACAATACTATTACTACTTGTATTCATCCAATAAGCCTGCGGTTCTAATAATGGATTTTCACAAAGGGCATCACAATAACTGGTTACATCCCATGGACAATAAACATCTGCTTCCCCAAAATGGTATCCATTATACCACTCTTTTAAAGTCATATAATGATCATCCAATTGATAATATGATAACATTCTTTTTACTTCCTGATTGGTAAATCCAAAATATTCATCAAAACGTACATCTGTAATTGATAATATCTTGAAATTATTTAAGCCAGTGAAAACTTTGGATATACGCAGACATCCTGTCAAAACAGCAAAATATAAACTGTCATTTCCTTTTAATACCTGCCCAAATAGATTTCGGATTAATTCTACCATTTTATTATAAAATCCAAATTCATATGCTTTATCCAAAGGTACATCGTACTCATCAATTAGTAAAATAACATTTTGCTCATAATGTTTTTGAAGTAACGTTGATAACATCCGTAAGCTATTCATTAAGACTGCATCATCCATTTCATCATTGAGAAGCTGTATCATCATTTTTTTATCGAACTGCGTCAAATGATTACTTTCCAACAAGTTTTGAAACCGCATTGCCTCTCTTTTTATTTCTGCACACATCATGGAACGAGCAACTGGAAATGTTTCGCCGATTACACCTTTTAATGAGAGAAAAATAACAGGATATTTTCCCATATATGCTTCACAAAGTTCCTGTTCTTCTGTAATCTCTAAATTATCAAATAACATTTTATCCGAACCAATTTCAAAAAAACATTTTAACATACTCATATTCAATGTTTTCCCAAACCGTCTGGGACGAGTAATTAAATTTACTTCCGCCCAACGTTCTAACAAGTCTCGGATTAATCCTGTTTTATCGACATAATAAAAATTATTTTTGCGAATTTTTTCAAAATTATCAATACCTACAGGCAATTTTTTATGGCATCTCATATTCCCAGTCACTCCTTCCATTTTATTTCTTACACTTCCCCTGGCATTTTCCATGCGGTATGGTCGGTATGCAGCAGATGATGTGCTTTTTCGGAAAGTGGTTTTCCTAGGAAGTCTTCATAGGTTTGAATGACATCTGGGTTTTCATGGGAGAATCGCAGTGCTGCATTGCGATCGAGTTGATATAAATTATCTCCTCTTAGTTCTGCGTACTCCTGGCCATCATGGATTGGCTGTCCGCCTCCTCCGACGCATCCGCCTGGACATGCCATAATTTCCACAAAGTCATATTGAACGGTTTTGTTTCGCAATGCTTCGATTAATTTTCTTGCATTTCCAAGACCGCTTGCGATTGCGACTCGAATAACCGAACCGTTTAAATGGAACGAAGCTTCTCTCCATCCGTTCATTCCTCGTACTGCATAAAAAGCATCGGCATCTGGATTTCTGCCTGTTACGAGATAGTAACAAGTACGAAGTGCTGCTTCCATAACGCCGCCTGTTACACCAAAAATCACGGCAGCTCCCGTTCCTTCTCCAAGCGGACTATCAAATTCCTGTTCTGGAATATTGGCAATATCCAAATTCATGGAGCGAATTTGGCGAACGATTTCTCTTGTTGTCAACACAACATCCACATCTTTTCCCTGCTCAACTCCATTCATTGTAGGAATATCACATTCTGCTTTTTTCGCAATACATGGCATGATGGAAACACTGAAAATATCTTCTGGACTCACGCCTAATTTTTGTGCAAAGTAAGTTTTTATCATTGCTCCTTGCATTTGCTGTGGTGATTTTGCAGTGGAAAGATTTTGTACCATATCTGGATACTGGGATTTAAGGAATCGCACCCATCCAGGACAGCAAGAAGTAAACATTGGAAACTCATAGTCTTCTTTATGATTAATTCGCTCCAAAAATTCGCTTGCTTCTTCCATAATCGTAAGATCGGCTCCATAATTCGTATCAAATACATAGTCAAAATCCATCATTTTTAAAACTGCTGCAAGACGTTTTGGTGTTGCCACTTCCCTGGAAAGTCCAAGCATTTCTCCCCATGAAGTACGTACCGCTGGAGCCACTTGTACAACAGAAATTTTCTTTTTTGTATTCAATGGTGCATTCACCGTAAATACTTTTTCTTTATCGTCTCGTTCTTTCAATGCTCCAACTGGACAATGGGTAATACATTGTCCGCAAAGGGAACAATCTGCCTCATTAATTTTTCGATTTCGTGACACATCTACTGTGGTACGGGAACCTGTTTTTGCAACATCCCATACATTGAGATTTTGTACTTTATCACAGATTTGAATACAGCGCATACATTTAATACATTTTCCAGCATCTCGAATTAATGGAAATTCTTTTGGCCAGTGATGATGCGGAAGCACTTTTTTATAAGTTACATGTTCCACTCCAAGTAGACGAGCGATGGACTGCAACGTACAGTTTCCATTTCTGACACAAGTTGGACAAAAACAGTCATGCTGCGATAAAATCAATTCCACATTGATTTTTCTCGCTTCTCTCACTCGAGCGGAATTAGTTCGAATTTCCATTCCTTCTTTTACTACATTATTACATGCAGGGACAAGTCGCTCCATTCCTTTAATCTCTACAACACAGACACGACAGGCTCCAATATCATTAATTCCCTTCAAATAGCAAAGACTTGGTACGGGCATTTTTGCAATCTGACAGGCTTCTAAAATTGTCGTACCTTCTTTGACAAAAATTGTTTTATGATTGATTGTTACACTTACCATTGACTAATACGACCTCCCTTAAAAACTCCATACCCAAAATGATCACAACGCAGACAACGCATTGCTTCCTGTGTTGCTTCTTTGCAGGACATGCCATTTTCGCAGATTTCAAAATCTTTTTTCCGATCATTGGAATTACGTTCTGTCAAATTAACACGTCCACAGGCTGGACGATCATCCAAACGTGCAGAAGGAATTTCCACATCAACTGAGATAACATGATGGAATCCTAAATAGTTATCAATATTCGCTGCGGCCACTTTTCCAGTAGCAATCGCTTTGATTACGGTTGCAGGACCCGTTACACAGTCGCCTCCTGCAAACACTCCATCCACCCCTGTTACTGCTCCTGTCTCCGTTGTTATAATCGCATTACGGTTTACTGGAAGTCCATCATCTGCAAAGTGACCCGATACAATATCTTGACCAATTGCTACGATAATAATATCACAAGGAATCCGAACTGCATCTTTTCCAGAATTCGCAGGACGTGGTCTTCCTGCTGAATCAATTAATCCAATGATCTTTGGATCTGCATAAATAGCAGTTACATTTCCATTTTCATCTGCTTCAATCTGCTTTGGGGCGCAAAGTTCCAAAATTTCTGCTCCTTCTGCGATTGCACCTTCAATCTCATCTGGAAGTGCAGTCATATCTGCTTTTCTTCTCCGATATAAAATACTAACTTTTTCTGCTCCCAATCGAATTGCAGAACGAGTTACATCCATCGCTACATTTCCGCCTCCGATTACAATTACAGTTTTTCCTGTAAAACCAGGCTTGTATCCATCTCCAATTCCACGAAGCAGCTCCACTGCGGAAATAACTCCGTTCGCATCTTCTCCTTCTATCCCAATCTTTTTATCCGTATGTGCTCCAATTGAAATATAAACCGCATCATATTCTTCTCGAATTTTGGAAAATGGAATTTGTCCTTCTCCATTTCCAACTGATGTATTCAGCTCCACTTTCACTCCAGTTGATAAGATATTATCAATATCTTCTGCCAGACGTTCTTTTGGCAGACGATAACTTGGAATACCATAATAAAGCATTCCTCCAAGCGACTGACGCTGTTCAAAAATAGTTGTTTGATGTCCCATTAGCTGTAAATAATAGGCAGCACTTAATCCACTTGGACCTCCTCCAATAATTGCTACTTTTTTACCCGTGGATGGAGCATTTAATGGAGCTGGTACTACTCCGCAATGATCAACTGCATAGCGTTTCAATCCTCGAATATTAATTGAGGCATCCACCATATTTCGGCGACATCTTGCCTCACATGGATGCTCACAAACAAGTGCACAGGCTGTTACAAATGGATTATCTTTCCGAATCAAACGTACCGCATCGGCATATCTTCCTTCTGCAACTAATGCTACATAACCTGGAATATCCACGCCTGCTGGACAGAGCGCAACACATGGCACTGGCTGTTCCAAATGACAGAGACACCTTCCATTCAAAATATGTTCTTCATAATCTTCCCGAAATCCCTGTACTCCTTTTAAAACCATATTGGCAGCTTCATATCCAATTGCACAGTCCGCCGTATTAGCAATAACACGAGCAGTTTTTTCAATTAAATCAATTGTTTCTAATGTAGCTTCTCCATCTAAAACATCTTCCAACAAATTTTCCAACTGTCCCAGTCCAATCCGGCATGGCACACATTTTCCACATGTCTGCGCATGACAAAGCTTTAAAAAAGATGCTGAAATATCTACAGGACAGAGTCCTGGCGGACTTGCTGTAATCCGTCGTTCCAGATCTTGATATAATCCCTCTACTACCATCTGTGATTTACTTTGTGTAAACACATTTAAGCGACTCATAATGAAAAACTTCCTTTCTAAATGATTTAAAATTATAAAGAAAAGCGGACATTAAAATCCGCTTAATTGATACAATAAGCTTACTCAATTTGTAACCGTTCCCGCCATTGTTTGCTGAACAATCTGTTCCATTTGTTCTTTTGTCAACATACCCCCAACATATCCAAACACATTTCCATCTCGATCAATCATAAGTGTAAATGGAAAACTGCTAATTCCATACTCTCGAAATACGCTTCCAGTCGTATCCATAACCGTTGGATATGTGTAACCTGCATCCGTCAAAAACTGTATGATTTCGTTTTTCTCTACGTCTGCACCATTTGGAAATAACTCTGATCGTGGATTCGCAACTCCAAGCACTATCAAATCTCCTTGATTTTGTCCATACTCTTCATAAATTTGCTGAATATCGGGCATTTCTTCCTTACAATATCCGCACCATGTTGTCCAAAAGTTTAAAAACACAACCTTTCCTTTATATTCCGATAACGTATGTGTATTTCCAAACTGATCACTTAATGTAAAATCTGGCGCTGGTACTGTATTCGATTCTTGACTTGTTTCTTTTTGTGCTTGTGTCTCTTCTGGTATCGGTTCTGCCGTATTTTCTGTATTATTTGACTGTGTTTGATTTGTTGTTAATTCGGATAAATAAATATTAATTCCATTCATCATACCAGTAACCATCAACACTCCCATAACAATCATTAATGCTGCACCAACTTTTACTGTATATCGCACAACTGCCTGACGCTTTTTAAAAAATGCTAAAAGCTGGCTTGTAAATAATCCAAGTGCTAAAAATGGTAAAATAAATCCAAGAGTATAAACTCCAATTAATAGAAATCCTGTTGTAGAAGACTGTGCAGAAGATGCCATTAATAATACGCTTGTTAAAACAGGTCCAACACATGGCGTCCATGCAAAACTAAATGTAAATCCAAAGAGAAATGCAGTAAGCGGATTCATGGTATAACGATTTAATTGAAAAGAGAAACGATGCTCTTTTTTCCAAGGTGAACCAATGAGCTGGATTAATCCAAATAGAATAATAATAATACCGCCAATTCTCGCAAACCACACTCGATTATTTGTAAAAAACGTTCCAAGTGCAGTAAATCCAAAACCGAGTAAAAAGAATGCGAAACTAACTCCTACTACAAAACATACCGTATGCAGCATTACTTTTCCTCTTTTATAATAAATACTTCCATCTTCTTTCACTGTCTTTGCTCCACTCGCCAAGTATCCAATATAAAGAGGGACAAGTGGAAAAATGCATGGAGATAGGAAGCTTAAAATTCCCTGCAAAAATACGGTAAATGCAGAGACTGTAGTTCCCAATGATAAATTCAATCAAAACCCTGCCTTTCTTAGTATTTTTTCAACACAATTGTACTGCTATCCTATCATTTTCCTTCCTTCTTGTCAATCCATTCTTAGCTTTATCATCCTCCTATTTATGAATAATATCTACATTTCCACATTTTATTTTCCCTTTTCCCGTCAAATATTTTATATTTATTTTTTAATCTTTTCTAACGTTTGGTGAATATTTCCTCCATATTTTTTACTATTTTGTCCATAATAATATTGTAGCATTAAGAGTAACCATTTATTACTCGTAACATTATAGGAGGTTATTATGAAATTAAATGAAATGGAACTTCAAACACTTCGTCATTTGATTATGGCAAACGATACAACGAGCTGCAAGATGTCTGCCTATGCACAGCAGGCTCAAACCCCTGAAATACGTCAATATTTCGAGAAAGCAGCCCAAACTGCCGCAGATGCGAAAACAGAATTAATGGGATTTTTAAAATAAGATCAAGAAATCAATTATATATAGGAGGTTATTATGCAAGAAAAAACAATGGTGGCAGATACGTTAACGCAAATCAATGCAAGTCTTTCCAATTTTGGCCAAATGATTACACAGACAGCCAATCAGCAGCTCCGTCAATCTTTAATTCAGATGAGAAATGCTGCGGAATCATCCCAATATGAACTCTACGAATTAGCAAAAAATAATGGTTATTATGAACCAGCTCCTGATGCGACACCAGAAGAAATTAAACAAGTACGTTCTATTTTTGAAGTAAGTCATAAAATGCTTTAATCTATAAGAAAGAAAATGGCAGCATATTTTAATCGTATTGCTGCCATTTTCTTTTTTACAAACTAATAAGATTTATCTCGCCACATTTCAATAGGGACAAAATATATATTCAATAGAATATATAGCATTGAAAATGATACTGTTACAATATCAATATGCCCGTTATGTATCATATTTTAATGTTAAGCCTCACATGATTAAAACCACACATGTGTGGCTCAAATTTTATCAAGCCAAGTAAAACTTTTTACTTGAAACTACACACGAAGAGAAATTCCTATGCGTATTTCTCTTTGTTTCGCAAGTACCAACAATTATACAGAGGAGGGATCCTATGAACATCGATAAGGATTTCAATTTAATGGTAGGATTACGTATTCGAGAGGTACGAGAAGTACTGCATATGACGAGAGAACAATTTAGTGAACGCTGTGACATCTCTGACAGTTTTCTTGCTGCTGTTGAAAACGGTCAAAAAAGTATTACCTCAAAAACACTTTTTAAAATATGTTCCAATACAAATATTTCCGCAGATTATATTATTTTTGGTAAACAATATGGTTATCAAATGGATATGATCATGGAAATGCTTGGAGAACTGGATGCACCACTGCGTGATTCCGCAGTTAGAATTTTATCCGAATACATAAAATCAGTTGACTATATTAAAACAAAACAGCAAACTCCTAAATTAAATTAGAAAAGAGACTTTTCACTCCCATTTTCTTTTCCAGATTATGATACTATTAGTGGTGTCGCTTAGAGCGGCACCACTTTATAAACTAATATTATTCTTTTTTTGTTATTACAGTAAGATTCCAACCATGATGTACAGGACCATTACCCTTTCCTAAGTTCATCCCTACCGCCAACGCACCTGTCAGATAATTCTTTGCGGATTGTACTGCATCGAAAAGTCCCATTCCTTTTCCGAGATTTGCTGCTATCGCAGAAGAAAGCGTACATCCTGTTCCATGCGTATTTTCTGTCTGAATTCGCTTTCCAGTCAGCCACTGCATCGTTCCATCAACATATAGTAAATCGTCTGCCGATTCATTGAAATGTCCGCCTTTAATCAAAATCGCTGCATTTGTCTTAGCTGCAATTTGCTCTGCTGCCAATTGCATATCCTGCTTTGTTTCTATCTTTCTATCTGCTAATACCTCTGCTTCTGGAATATTGGGCGTAATTATTTTTGCAAGCGGCAGCAATTCTTCTATCAGCGCTTGCTTTGCTTCTGGTTTTAATAAAGCACATCCACTTGTAGAAACCATAACCGTATCCAGTACAATATTTTGAGCATTATACTGTTTTAACGCCTCTGCAATGACATGAATCAGTTCTGGTGCAGATACCATTCCAATTTTCACTGCATCTGGAATAATATCCGTAAACACTGCATCTAGCTGTGCCTTTACAACGGCTGAATCAATATCTTGAATCGCAAATACTCCTGTTGTATTCTGAGCAGTAATTGCAGTAATTACACTCATCCCATACGTTCCATTTGCCAAAAAAGTTTTTAAATCTGCCTGAATTCCAGCTCCTCCGCTGCTATCAGATCCAGCAATTGTCAAAATTTTTCTCATATTTCCTCCTAGAATTATCATCCATTTGCTTCTAGCAGCTGCTTCATATATTCCATTGCATGAGTTTTATATAATGTTTCTGTTAAAACAGCAGCAAATATTGTACCAACTACAGTACTCATCATAAATGGGATTACATAGGCAAACAATGCTGCTTCCTGTCCCATTATCAACGTTGCAACTGGATAACAGAGCATCGCTCCAATAATTCCAGTTCCAATAACTTCTCCAATATAAGCCAATACTAGCTTATGATATCGCTGGTATAAAATCCCACATAAGAATGCTCCTACCATACTTCCTGGAAATGCCAATAAGCTTCCTGTTCCCATTAAATTTCGAATAAAAGAAGTACAAAAAGCCATCAAAACTCCATACCATGGTCCTAGAAAAATACCAGTAATTACATTTACCAAATGCTGAATTGGAAAACATTTGGATGCTCCAATCGGAATGGAAAATGCAGATAAACTAACAGCAATTGCCGTCAGCATCGCAGTTACGACTAACTTTTTTACCGTTCCCTTCATTTTTTATACACCTTCTTTGAATTTATTATTCATCAAAAATACTTACAATCTCTCCATCTAAAATGTGGTTCATATTACGCATTGCACACATATTGCCGCACATACTGCAAGTATCTTCTTTCTCTGGTACAGAAGAAGCCCGATATGCTTTTGGTTTTTCAGGATCCAAACAAATATCAAACATTTTGTTCCAATCCAATTCTTTTCTAGCCCTACTCATTTCATAATCCCACTGCTTTGCTCCTTTTACTCCCTTTGCAATATCCGCAGCATGAGCAGCAATCTTAGAAGCAATAATTCCTTCTTTCATATCATCCAGCGTTGGAAGTCTTAAATGTTCTGCTGGTGTAACATAGCAAAGGAACGATGCTCCATAAGTAGCTGCGATAGCTCCTCCAATGGCAGAAGTAATATGATCATATCCTGGCGCTACATCCGTTACAAGCGGTCCAAGTACATAAAATGGCGCACCATGACAGATCTGCTGTTGTAACCGCATATTTGCTTCAATCTGATCCAATGGCATATGGCCTGGTCCTTCAATAATGACCTGCACATCTTTTTCCCAAGCACGTTTCGTTAATTCTGCTAATTTTACCAGCTCTTCAATCTGAGCAATATCGGTCGCATCTTCGATACATCCTGGGCGGCATGCATCTCCTAAACTGATTGTGACATCATACTCACGGCAGATATCTAATAACTCATCATAATATTCATAAAATGGATTTTCGTTTCCTGTCATCTCCATCCACGCAAACATCATAGAACCGCCACGGGATACAATATTCGTTAAACGTTTATTTGCTTTAAAACGCTTTGCTGTATCACGATTCATTCCACAGTGAATGGTCATAAAATCGACTCCATCTTGTGCATGCATCCTTGCAACATCGAGCCATTCTTTTGCAGTAATATCTTTCAATGCTTTATGATAATATACCACTGCATCATAAATTGGCACTGTACCAATGATGGCTGGACATTCCTTTGTCAATCTTGTACGAAACTCTCTTGTCTTTCCGTAATTGCTTAAATCCATGATGGACTCTGCACCCATTTCGACTGCTTTCTGTACTTTTTCATATTCAACATCCAAATCTTTGCAGTCTCTCGAAATACCTAAGTTAACATTAATTTTCGTTTTTAGTGCAAATCCTACTCCATTTGGATCTAACGCCTTATGGTTTTTATTCGCTGGGATCGCAACTTTTCCTTCGGCAACAAGTTTTCTTAACTCATTTACATCCATCTGCTCTTTTTCTGCTACAATCTTCATTTCTTTTGTGCAAATGCCTTTTCTTGCAGCATCCATTTGTGTCGTGTATTCCATCTTGTTCATCCTTTCTTTATTTGTAAAGTATCAGGGAAATACCATGATATATTTTTATCTCATAGAATTGTTACTTTAACATTTTTATTTAGAACAGTATTTCCTATGAGATAAAAAAAAGATATGTCCTCGGACATATCTCACAGGCAGTCAAATCCCATCGATTCAACTCTTATGTATACTACTCATATACGTTGTCTTCCTACGTCGGTATTATCCGCATCAGGTTATGGGTCGGAGTCTCCAACTCCCTCTCAGCCAGCTTATGGCTAGCTCCCCAGCACTTTACTTGTTGTGTTGATTATAGCTTATAAAAAATAATAAGTCAAGTATCTCATAACGTTGTTTCCAAGCATTTTATAACAGACTCTTGCTATTTTCCCTTTTTTCTCTTATAATAAGATGAATCAATTATTGTTCAATACAATTCTAATTGCTAGAATTATAGACGTTTTTGGGAGGAATTGATATGTGGTTAGCAAACCATTGGAAAGACTACGAAGTCATTGATACATCAAAAGGAGAAAAACTAGAACGCTGGGGAGATTATTTATTAATCCGTCCCGATCCCCAGGTAATCTGGAATACTCCAAAAAACCATAAGGGTTGGAAAACATGTAACGCACACTACCACCGCAGTAAAAAAGGCGGCGGAGAATGGGAATTTTTTCGCTTACCAGAACAATGGAAAATCCAATATAACCGTTTAACTTTCCAGCTCAAGCCATTTAGTTTTAAACATACAGGACTTTTTCCAGAACAGGCCGCCAATTGGGATTGGTTTTCTGATTTGATTCAAAATGCCAATCGTCCAATTAAAGTATTAAATCTTTTTGCCTATACAGGAGGAGCTACATTGGCTGCCGCTGCTGCTGGTGCTTCAGTTACTCATGTAGATGCTTCAAAAGGTATGGTTGGATGGGCAAAAGAAAATGCTATCTCTTCTGGATTAAAAGACGCACCGATTCGCTGGATTGTAGACGACTGCAATAAGTTTGTTGAACGGGAAATTCGTCGTGGTAATCATTACGATGCAATTATTATGGATCCACCTTCTTATGGTCGTGGTCCAAAAGGAGAAATATGGAAAATTGAGGATGCGATTCATCCGCTTGTCCAGCTCTGCTCCCAGTTATTATCGGAGCATCCACTATTCTTCTTAATCAATTCCTATACAACGGGATTTGCCCCATCTGTACTTTCTTATTTATTAGGAATTGAAATTGTTCCTAAGTTTGGAGGAAATGTAATTGCAGACGAAATTGGTTTACCAGTTAGCCAAAATGGTCTTGTTCTTCCATGTGGATCGAGTGGGCGCTGGCAAGCAACGACTACCATCTAAAGAAAGGAGAAGCGTCCAATGCAAAAACGGTTTTCATATTTACTATTGACTATGCTAGTAACTGCATTTTCGATTGCAGGATGCAGTAATGACTCTAATTCTGATCTATCAAGTACTGCTTCATTAGAAGAGACTACAGAAAACCCAGCTTTTTTGACACCTGGATATACGAAAACGTCTCCATCTGTTTTAACTTCGGTTTATACAATAAATAATGAAACACAACATTTAAATGGAGATGTATTTCAATCTTCCAGCAATAATGAAAATGCCTTACTTGTCTCGGAAGAAGGTCAATTAACGTTACAAAATGCTTCCATTCATAAATCTGGAACAATCACACAATCCGAAGCTGAGAATTCCTACGGTCAAAACGCTGCTCTTGCCGTTATAGGAGGAAGTCATGCTTCTCTTACAAATACGACAATTACATCTAGTTCCCCTGAGTCCAACGGAGTTGTAGTTGCAGGAGAAAATTCTTCTATTCAGGCAACAGATTTAGCTATTACTACCATCGGAGATAATTCTAACGGAATGGATACAACCTATAATGGTCAGCTTGAAGCATCTAATGTTAATATTACTACAACAGGTGCCTATTCCGCACCAGTTTCCGTTAGTCAGAATCACAGCAAAATTCACATCACTGGCGGAAAATTATCTGCTTCTCACGCTGTTAGCCCTTGTCTATTTTCAGCGGGTAATCTTACTGTAGACAGTGTGACAGGTTCTTCTCAGAATAATGCTGCTTCTATTGAAGGTGGTTCTGTCACATGGTTAGATTCTTCTTTTACAAGCGCTGGGAATTATGGAATTTTACTTTACGAAACTTCAGATTCAACCGCTGGTTCCAGCAGCTTTTCCAGTGAAAACTCCAGACTCACTGCAACGGCAACAGATAGTATTTTTTATGCTACAAATACAACTGCATATATTGATTTAACAAATACTATTATCGATTCTTCCTCCAATCTACTCTTAAATTGTTCTGGCAATTCCAACGGAAATTGGGGAGAAGAAGGAGATAACGGTGCAATTGTAAAGTTGAATGCAGATACCCAAACATTGCAGGGAAATATCCAATGTGATTCTATGAGCGAAGTCTCCATTAATCTAAAAAACAATAGCCGATTAACAGGTGCAGTAAATACTGCCAACACAGGAGATCTTGTTTCAATGGAACTAGATTCTTCTTCTCAATGGAATGTCACCGATACTTCCTATGTACATGTATTAAAAAATTCTAACTCTAATTGCAGCAACATTATTTCAAATGGAAACATTATTTACTACGATGATACTAACTCCGCCAATGATTGGTTAGATGGAGAAACCATTGAATTGGATAATGGCGGTTCTTTAACACCAATGCCATAAATTTAACTGAAAAAAGCCTCCGATTATATTGATCTTAAGATCAGTACAAAATCGGAGGCCTTTTTTCATTTTCATTATACGGTTTCTAAATCAAATCCAAAGTAACGAACTGCATTATTATAGGAAATACCTTTTACAATCTTTTCGAGATTTTTCATATCTTTTGGATATTCTCCATTTTCTACCCATGTACCAATTAAATCGCAGAGGATTCTTCTAAAATATTCATGTCTAGAATAAGATAAGAAACTTCTAGAGTCTGTCAGCATACCAATAAAGTTTCCAAGTAATCCAAGATTTGCAAGTGAAGTCATTTGCTTTATCATACCTGTCTTATTATCATTGAACCACCAAGCGGAACCTTGCTGAATCTTTCCAACTGCATCGGAATTTTGGAAACAGCCTAAAATTGTTCCAATTGCTTCATCATCATTTGGATTCAAGCTATAAATAATTGTCTTTGGCAGCTCATTAGTACTAATCAAGGCATTTAAGAAATCTGCTGTTTGACTGGATGGCGCATAGTTATTGATACAATCATATCCCGTATCTGGACCAAGCTTATTATACATTGTTACATTATTATCACGCTTGCATCCATAATGAAGCTGCATTGCCCATCCCATACGAGCGTATTCTCTTCCTACAAATAGCATAAATGCTGTTTTAAACTTCAGTTCTTCTTCTCTTGTAATTGCTTCTCCATTTACACGTTTTGCAAAAATTGCTTCCAGCTCTTCATCGGATGCAGGTACGTACATAACATATTCCAATGCATGATCCGATGCACGGCATCCCATTGACTCAAAGAAAGCCAAACGTTTCTTTAATGCTTCCTTTAAATCTGCAAATGTCTTAATTTCCATTTGAGCCGCTTCTCCTAATTTCTTCAGATAATCTGCATAATCTGGTTTTTCCAAATTCATAGCCTTATCTGGACGCCATGCAGGAAGAACTTTTACATCAAATGTATCATCAGCCGCAATTACTTTATGCCAATTTAAATCATCTGCTGGATCATCCGTTGTACAAATCAACGTTACTCCTGATTGCTTAATCAGATTACGTACACTCATGGAATCTTCTTGCAGCTTCGCATTGCATAAATTCCATACTTCCTCTGCTGTTTCACTATTTAAAATACCTGTATATCCAAAATATCTCTGTAATTCCAGGTGACTCCAATGGAATAGTGGATTTCCAATTGCTTTTTCCAATGTTTCTGCCCATTTCTGGAATTTTTCACGATCTGGCGCATCCCCTGTAATATAATATTCATCCACACCATTGGATCTCATCTGACGCCACTTATAGTGATCTCCTCCCAGCCATACTTGAGTAATATTTTCAAACTTTCTGTCTTCTGCAATTTCTTGCGGATTAATATGGCAATGATAGTCCAAAATTGGAACATTTGCTGCCACACCATGGTACAATTCCTTTGCTGTGTCTGTACTTAACAAGAAATCCTTGTCCATAAATGCTTTCATATGATAAACCTCCTGAAAATATAATTATTTCTTTATATTTTAACAAGCAGAACGTTAATTATCAACCTGTTAAAAATCCCATAGGTAAATTTTTGCAATAAATTATAGATTGCCCATAAGACTTGGCAGCCATAAGCTAATTTGCGGAATATAAGTAACAAGCAACAATACAAATATGATCGCTGCGAAATAAACGAGCAATTCCTTAAAGACCGTCTCAATCTTTACTCCTCCGACCTTTACCCCGACAAACAGTGTGGTACCTACTGGAGGTGTAATTGTACCAATACATAAGTTAAAGATCATCATAATACCAAAATGAACGGTATCCATTCCAAGTGCAGTACAAACTGGAAGGAAAATTGGTGTAAAAATCAAACATGCAGGTGTCATATCCATAAATGTACCAATGATTAATAAGATAATATTAATCATTAAGAAAATAACATATTTATTATCGCTGACTGACAACAATGCATTCGCAACAACCGTTGGAATATTGGTAAATGCCATAACCCATGACATAATACTAGAAGCACCAATTAGGAAGATGATAATACCTGTCATCTCTGCACTATCTTTAAAAATCTGAGGAAGTTCTTTAATTTTAATGGAACGATATACAAATAATGCTAAAAACAAACTATATACTACTGCTACTACTGAACCCTCTGTTGCTGTAAAGAATCCTCCAATAATACCTCCAATTACAATAATAATTAAAAGTAAACATGGAATCGCTTCTAAAATAACTCGAATTGCTTCTTTTCCAGAGAATTTAGTTGTACTGCGGTATCCTCTTTTCTTAGCAATAATAAAAGCTACAATCATACAAGCTAATCCCCAAAGAATACCTGGAATATAACCTGCCATAAACAAAGCTGCTACCGAAGTACCTCCACTTACAAGTGAGAATGTAATCATTACATTACTTGGAGGAATCAAAAGCCCCGTAGGAGCTGTTGCAATATTAACTGCTGCTGAGAAATTTGGATCATATCCCTCATCCTTTTCAATTGGTCCAATAATAGACCCCATCGCAGAAGCTGCTGCTGTACCAGAACCAGAAATTGCTCCAAATAACATATTGGCAATTACATTTGTTTGAGCTAGTGCTCCAGGTGTTCGACCAGTAATCAGCTTAGCCAGATTAATTAAACGAACTGCAATACCACCCTTATTCATAATATTCCCTGCTAAAATAAAAAATGGAATCGCAAGCAAACTAAACACAGAAATACCAGAGAAAATTCGCTGGGAAGCTGTCAAAACAGCAATATCTAAATCAATAATAGGTAAAATCGCACAAACCGAAGAAATAGCAATCGCCAATGCAATTGGTACACCGGCTAAAAGCATCACAACAAGAACGACTAAAATAATCAATCCACAAACAATCGCTGCATCCATATACGAAACTCCTTTCTATATTTATATTATTCCTTTACATCTCGATGATCCTGTTCTTTTCCTACACATAAATCAATAATATTTAATATGCTGTAGATAAAGATAAGCACCCCAGTAACAGGAAGAATAGAATAGATTACCCCCATTGGGATACTACCCAAAGAAGCAGTCTTTTGTATCATAGTCAATTTCATAATGGATATACCGCCATAAATTAAAACAACTCCAGTAAATACCATAAGTAGTAATTCAATGAAGATTTCTAATATTTTACGTGGTGTACCTGTTAACTTATCAGCTAGAAATCCCATACGCATATGATCTCTTTTGCCAAATACATAGGCCGATGCTAACAATGCCATCCAGGTAAAACTATATGTCAAAAGTTCTTCCGATACTGTACTTGGATCATTTAGAACTAAACGTTTCACAATTTGATAAGTTCCAATACATACCATTAATGCAAAAACAAGTGCACAGGCAGAACCTAATACTACATCAATTACTTTACGGATTTTTGCTAAAACTTTCATATTAATTTCCCTCCTGTACTGAATCTACTTGTGGAGTTACTTGCGCATCAGAAGCTACTGGTGTTTCTGGAACTACCTGTGCATCAGAAGCTGCTGGTGTTTCTGGAACTACCTGCGCATCGGAGGTCGCTGGTGTCTCTGGAACTACCTGCGCATCAGAAGCCGCTGGTGTTTCTGGAGCTGTCTGTGCATCAGAGGCTGCTGGCGTTTCTGGAACTGTTTGTACATTTATGCCATTCTGTTGTTCTTGCTGCACTTGCTGATTTACTCCTTGAATATAATTGTATAATTCTTGAATACTTGTATTTTCTGCCAACATCTCTTGCTGCACACTTACCACCGCATCTTGGAAAGGTTGCAAATCTACGTCAATGAATTGAACTCCCATTTGTTCCTGAGCTATTTGCTTTGCTTCTTCTACCTGTTTATCCCATTCTTCCATTTCAACTTGAGTGGACAAAAGTGCGGCCTCTTCGAAAATCTTATATTCTTCTTCTGGTAATTGTTGCAAAAACTTCAGATTTCCAATTAACATATCTGGCACCATCTGATGATTTGTATAAGAATAATATTTTGCAACTTCACCATGTTTATTATTTGTCAAAGCTAATTCATTATTTTCTGCACCATCAATAACACCTTGCTGGATTGCAGTATAAACTTCTCCAAAACTCATAGGGGACGCTGCTGCACCAAATGCCTGTGCCATACTTACACTTGCTGGACTTTGCTGTACACGCATTTTCATTCCCTTCATATCGGCTGGCGTATAAATCGGTTTCTTAGCATAAAAGCTTCTTGTTCCTGCATTATACCATGTCAACACACGGAAACCAGCCTCATCTGTCGATTCATAAATTGTCTGCATATAATCTACATTATTCATTGCCCGATGATATGCCTCTTCCGATGTAAATAAATACGGCATACTGAAAACTTCATATACATCCGCAAATGTCTCTAGATTTGCAGTACCTGCTACAACAAACTCAATTGCTCCTGTTTGAGTCAATTCAATCGCTTTCTGTGCAGCACCTAGAAGTTCATTTGGAAAAATTTGAACTTCATATTTGTCTCCTAGATTTGCTTCCACATACTCTTTAAATTTCAATAATCCAATATGCTCTGGGTGAGTTTCAGACTGTGCATGAGCGATACGAATAACTTTTCTTCCATCTCCAACGGAAACACATCCACTCAGACCACATAATATCACCAAACATAAGGACAGTATTAAAATTCTCTTCAAATGTTTCATGCTATTTATTCCTTTCCTCTTTTTTATATGATGTGTAGTATTCTAGAATACTATAAATGGAACAACTTGTCCATTCTTATGTAAGCTCTTACATTTTTATTTTATTATACTGTTGTTTTTTCCTAATTACAACTATTTTTCTTCAAAATTTTTAACAATTTTTCTCAAGTTTCTTTGTAAATTTTGACGATTTTACCATTTTATAGAACTTATTTTTAAAACAACTTGACAAATTGAAAAAGTTGTTATAAGGTGTTTGTAAGCTCTTACATCAAATAATTTTCTCATTTTGGCAGGAGGAATTTAGTTCTTATGAAAAATTATATTAAAATCCATCCAAATGACGTAGTAGCCGTAGCACTTTCCCCTCTAGCTGCTGGTACAGTTATTTCTATTGATGGAACAACCGTTACCCTACAGGAAGATATTCCACAGGGTCACAAATTCGCACTAGTGGCGATTCACGAGGGTGACCCAATTATTAAATATGGTTATCCAATTGGATATGCAAAAACAGATATCCCACAGGGAAGCTGGATTCATGTTCATAATATCAAGACTGGACTTGGAGATCTCTTAAATTACACTTACGACAAAAAAGTTACTCCTATCTCCCCAACGGAGGAACGGTTTTTTGACGGATATCGCCGTCCAAATGGAAAAGTAGGCGTACGTAATGAGATCTGGATTATCCCAACCGTTGGATGTGTTAATAATATCGCCACTACGATTGAAAGACAGGCTCAAAAATTTAAAACTGGAACGATTGATGATATTGCTGCATTTCCACATCCTTACGGCTGTTCCCAGATGGGCGATGATCAAGAACACACACGATCCATTCTTGCTGATTTAATCAATCATCCAAATGCAGGCGGTGTCCTTGTGCTTGGATTGGGCTGTGAAAACAGCAATATTGATGTATTAAAAGAATATATTGGCGAGTACGATCCAGATCGTGTTAAGTTTCTTGTATGTCAGGAATCCGATGATGAAGTTACTGACGCATTGAAATTAATCGAAGAATTAGCTACCTACGCTGGCAGTTTTCATCGTGAGCCAATTAATTGCAGCGAATTAATCATTGGTATGAAATGCGGTGGCTCAGATGGTCTTTCTGGCATTACAGCCAATCCAACCGTTGGAGCTTTTTCAGATAAGCTTATTTCCAAAGGCGGTACCACGATTTTAACCGAAGTTCCTGAAATGTTCGGTGCAGAAACATTATTAATGAACCGCTGCAACAATGAAGAGTTATTTGATCAAACGGTGAACTTAATTAATGACTTTAAAAATTATTTTAAAAGCCATAACCAAACCATTTATGAAAATCCATCTCCTGGTAATAAAAAAGGTGGAATTTCAACTTTAGAAGATAAATCCATGGGTTGTACACAGAAATCTGGAAGCGCTCCTGTTATGGGCGTACTTTCTTATGGTGAATCAGTTTCTACAAAAGGATTAAATTTATTAAGCGCACCTGGCAATGACCTAGTTGCATCCACTGCGCTCGCTGCATCGGGTGCCCATATTGTTTTATTTACAACTGGACGTGGAACACCATTTGCCTCTCCAGTTCCAACAGTAAAAATTTCCAGTAACTCCAACATTGCAAAAAAGAAGCAAAACTGGATTGATTTTAACTGTGGAGTATTAACGGAAGATGTTACATTAGATGAACTAAGCGATCAATTATTTGACTTTGTTATTGCGATTGCTTCTGGAAAGAAAGTAAAAGCCGAAGAAGCTGGATTCCATGATATGGCTATTTTCAAACAAGGTGTAACATTATAAAATCAACAAATCATTTAAAAATTAATATAACATTATTATATGGGGGTTATTTATTATGAAACATTTATGTTATCAGACACTTGAAGAATCTGGATATGACGGATATGTATTAAAAGATGCTCCAGAGCGAGTACTTCAATTCGGTGAAGGTAATTTCCTTCGTGCTTTTGTCGATTATTTCATTGATATGATGAACGAAAAGGCTGGGTTTAACTCTAAAGTTGTATTAGTTCAACCAATTGCTCCTATCCCAGGTGCTATGGACTTAGCTAAAGTAATCAATGATCAAGACGGTCTTTACACATTGTATTTGCGTGGCTTTGAAAATGGACAGAAAGTAAATGCAAAGCGTGTTATTTCCTGTGTAAGCCGTTGTTTAAATTCCTACACAGATTATGATGCTGTTATGGCATGCGCTGAAAATCCAGATCTTCGCTATATCGCTTGTAATACAACAGAAGCTGGTATTGCTTACGATCCTGCTTGTCAATTCACAGATGCTCCTGCTGCTACTTACCCAGGTAAATTAACTCAATTTCTTTATAAGAGATTCCAGTCATTTGGTAAAGAACCAGGAAAGGGATTTGTTATTTTAGCTTGCGAATTAATTGATAACAACGGAAAAGAACTGGAAAAATGTGTGCTCAAATATGCACAGCAATGGGAACTTGGAGAAGAATTCATCAACTGGATTCAGGCAGAAAACATTTTCTGTTCCACATTGGTAGATCGTATCGTAACAGGCTATCCTCGTTCTGAAGCAGATGCTTTAAATCAAGAAAACGGTTATATTGACCAAGTATTAGACACAGGTGAAGTATTTGGCTTCTGGGTTATCGAAGGTCCACAGAGTTTAAAGGAAGAACTTCCATTTGAAAAAGCTGGACTTCCTGTATTAATTACAGATGATCATAAACCATACAAACAACGTAAAGTTCGTATCTTAAATGGTGCTCATACCTCCATGGTACTTGGTGCATACTTGGCAGGACAAAACATCGTTCGTAACTGCATGGAAGATGAAGTAATTCAAGGATTTATGAATAAAACTATTTATGATGAGATTATTCCAACTTTAACATTACCAAAGGATGAATTAGAAAGCTTTGCTCATTCTGTTACAGAGCGTTTTAAGAATCCATTTATTGATCATGCATTATTGGCAATTTCCTTAAATTCTACTTCCAAATGGAAAGCACGTGTTATGCCATCCTTCCTTGGATATGTAAAGAATACGAATACCCTTCCAAAATGTATTACTGCATCTTTCGCTTTCTACATTGCTTTCTATAAGGGAATCCGTTTGGAAGATTCTGGACTGATCGGTAAACGTGGAGAAGAAGAATATACCATTCACGATGATCGTGATATTTTGGAATTTTATGATGCTCATAAAAATGATAGTAATGCAGAATTGGCTCATGCTGTATGCAGTAATGTAAACTTCTGGGGTCAAGATTTAACAGAAATCGCAGGATTTGAATCAGCCATAACAGAGTACTTAGATAGGATTGATCAAGAGGGTACTTACGCTGTTATGAAAGAATGCCTGTAATTTACAATCTATTGCTTCATATAATTAAATACAGACTTTTGTTCTGTATTTCAATCGCTTAATATAAAACCTAATACTGCCATTTTATAAAAAGGAGAGAACTATTGCCATGGATAGTTCTCTCCTCTATTTAAACCTTATTTATAAGTAATCCCCCGTTCAGGAAGAAGAAACAAATTAATCTTGTTCCCAGTTTGTAAGTTCTCCTGTTTGAGCATTGATCTCAAACTCATACTTTGTATTATTTACAACAACTTCTCCTTCATATTCTTGAATACCATCATCTGTATCCAACCGAATATATATATTTTGCTCGGTTGCTTCAGGAAGTCTACTTAGTACAATCTGCTTTGCTTCCGCTTCTGAAATAACACCTGCTGTATTTGCGCCTGTCTGGAAATCTTCTTCTACATCATAATCTACACTCAAAATTGCTCCATCTGCGGCTTGAATCTCATAGTCATATTCCTTATTCTGCACATAAAATTCTACATCATAAACAGAAATTCCATCATCAATATCTTTCTTTACTCGAATTGCCGTAACTGCCTCTGGCGCTACTTGGGCATTTTGAAAAGCAATTGCTTTTGCCTCTTCCTCCGTAATTTCTCCTGATGCTGCACTCTGTACTGCATTTGATGAAGATGCAGGTGTCGTTTCCTGTACTGGCGTTGTCGCATCCGATGAATTTACTGGCGTTGTTTCTTGTTGTCCCGCAGAAGAAGACTGTGAATCATCTTCTACTACAGCTGCCGGTGTTGTAGTTTCTGGTGTTGTTCCCTGCATTTGAGTTGTACATCCAGTTGCACAAACACTTACTAAGCCTACAATTGCTGCTACTTTAATAAATCTTTTTCTCATAAATACCTCCTGACATGATAAAATAACAGTCTTGGTAAACCATACAAATTGCAAATAAGTTACTTTTATCTAACCTACAATCGTCAGTCACCTTAAACTTCCATAAATATATTTCCAGTAAAAGAAAATATATATTGTAGTATATCATGCACAAAATTAAAAAGCAATAATAGAATAAATTTTTATATTCCATCAAATCTCATTATCTATAAAAATTTAAGAAATTATTAAGATGAAAAAATTCAACGATACTGCTATAATAAAATAGCTTACCCACTATGGTATACAAATATAGTAGAAAGGAGAAATAATTACAAAAGTATGACCAATAATAACACCAATAAAATAGAATTCCAGCTTACAGCATTCCAATTAAAAGTTATAGCCATGATTGCTATGCTATGTGATCATGCCGCGAAAACAATTTCCTTTGGTTTTGATGTAAATTGGTTTCTTTACATAGGACGTATTGCATATCCAATATTTGCTTTTCAGTTAGTAGAAGGCTATTTTAAAACAAAAGATTTTAAAAAATATTGCAAACGTCTATTGATTTTTGCCATCATCTCAGAAATACCATATAACTTCATAGCAGGACTAAGCTCAATCATCAATCCTTTTTCTCAAAATGTATTATGGACAATGTTAATCGGCTTATTGGTTTTGAAAATCATTGATAAAATATTATTTCAAAATCTCAATTTTTGTATAAAAACACTGGAAGTTGTATTTATAATTATCGCTGGATACCTTGTCGCTACTTTTGCAATGGTGGATTACTCGGGACCAGGAATATTGACATTTGTTTTATTTTATTTTTCTAGAAAATGTAACTGTCGACGTGTTGTTGAACTTTTCGGACTAATTATCATTAATATTTTTATGTTGCATGGAGAAATTTTTCTTTTAAATATCGGAAGTATACAACTACCGTATTCTCTCCAAGGACTTGCAATATTTTCACTCATTCCAATTTGGCTTTATAAAGGAAAACAGGGATATCATAGTAAGACTTGGAGTTATTTTTGCTATTGCTTCTATCCTGCTCATATCATTATATTAGTTCTCATCGGCTATTTAACACTAACTTAAGTTTTCCAACTATTATAATAATAAAAATCCCCAGAAGCTTACTGTTTCTGGGGAAATTTTTATATTTATTTCATACTCAATAATTATTCAATGATAGATACAACTCTACCAGAACCTACTGTACGTCCACCTTCACGGATAGCGAAACGAAGACCCTGCTCCATAGCTACTGGGTGAATTAACTCGATAGACATTTCTACGTTATCACCTGGCATACACATTTCTGTACCTTCTGGTAAATGGCAAACACCTGTAACGTCTGTTGTTCTGAAATAGAACTGTGGTCTGTAGTTGTTGAAGAATGGTGTATGACGTCCACCTTCATCCTTTGTTAATACGTAAACCTGAGCTGTAAAGCTATGATGACATGTTACAGAACCTGGCTTTGTTAAACACTGACCTCTTTCGATTTCATTTCTCTGAACACCACGAAGTAATGCACCAATGTTATCACCAGCCTGAGCTTCGTCAAGTAACTTACGGAACATTTCGATACCTGTTACAACAACAGTACGATTTTCTTCCTTGATACCAACGATTTCAACGCTATCAGATACATGTAATGTACCACGTTCTACTCTACCTGTAGCAACTGTACCACGACCTGTGATAGAGAATACGTCTTCTACTGGCATTAAGAATGGCTGATCGTTAGCACGTACTGGATCTGGAATATAGCTGTCAACAGCATCCATTAATTCCATGATCTTGTCGCCCCATTCTCCACTTGGATCTTCCAAAGCTTTAAGAGCAGAACCTTGAATAATTGGTGTATCATCACCTGGGAATTCATATTCGTCTAATAATTCTCTGATTTCCATTTCTACTAATTCAAGTAATTCTTCATCGTCTACCATATCACACTTGTTCATGAATACAACGATGTAAGGAACACCTACCTGACGGGATAATAAGATATGCTCTCTTGTCTGAGCCATAACACCGTCTGTAGCAGCAACAACTAAGATAGCACCATCCATCTGAGCAGCACCAGTGATCATGTTCTTAACGTAGTCAGCATGTCCTGGGCAGTCAACGTGAGCATAATGTCTCTTTTCTGTTTCATACTCAACGTGAGCTGTAGAAATTGTGATACCTCTTTCTCTTTCTTCTGGAGCCTTATCAATGTTTTCGAATGCAACAGCTTCACCTGTACCTAATCTCTGATGAAGAGTCTTTGTGATAGCAGCTGTTAATGTTGTCTTACCATGGTCAACGTGTCCAATTGTACCGATGTTACAATGTGGTTTTGTTCTTTCAAACTTAGCTTTAGCCATTGGTTGAATCCTCCTTTAAACATATAACCTTTCGGGTATTTTTGATATCTAATTTATAGACTGAAACCATTATATTGCATAATTGGAAAATTTTCAAGTCTATTTTTCAATATCCATATACAGATTTCTCTGTATATGGATGGTTTGACATATTTTTTATTTATGATTTTTTAGCTTAAATGATTGCTTTATTATTTACCATTTCTTGCAGCAAGAACCTTTTCCTGTACAGACTTTGGAACTTGTTCATACTTTTCAAAGAACATGGAGTAGTTACCACGTCCCTGTGTTCTGGAACGTAAGTCAGTAGAGTAACCAAACATTTCAGAAAGTGGAACATAGGCACGGATCATCTTACCTCCACTGATGTCGTCCATACCTTCGATACGACCACGACGGGAGTTGATATCACCGATAACATCACCCATGTATTCTTCTGGCATCGTTACTTCTACCTTCATAATTGGCTCTAATAATACAGCGCCTGCTTTGTTCATAGCATCTTTAAATGCTAAAGAACCAGCAATATGGAATGCCATTTCACTTGAGTCAACTTCATGGTAAGAACCATCGTATACAGTAGCTTTTACACCAAGTACTGGGAATCCTCCAAGGATACCAGCCTTAGCAGCCTCTTCAATACCTTCACCAACTGCTGGGATGTATTCCTTTGGAATAGCACCACCAACTACAGTGGAATTAAATTCAAACGTCTTTTCTGCATTTGCATCCATTGGCTCGAAGTGAACTTTACAGTGACCGTACTGTCCACGACCACCAGACTGTTTTGCATACTTGCTATCTACATCTACAGCCTTTGTAAATGTTTCCTTGTAAGCAACCTGTGGAGCACCTACGTTTGCTTCTACCTTGAATTCACGAAGAAGTCTGTCTACAATAATTTCCAGATGTAATTCACCCATACCAGAAATGATTGTCTGACCAGTTTCCTGATCCGTATGAGCACGGAATGTTGGGTCTTCTTCTGCAAGTTTTGCTAATGCTTCACCCATCTTGCCCTGACCTGCTTTTGTCTTAGGCTCGATTGCAATATCAATAACTGGTTCTGGGAATTCCATAGATTCCAGAATTACTGGATGCTGGTCATCACAGATTGTATCACCTGTTGTTGTGAACTTAAATCCTACAGCAGCAGCGATATCTCCAGAATAAACCTTATCTAATTCCTGTCTCTTATTTGCATGCATCTGAAGAATACGTCCAACACGTTCTTTCTTATTCTTAGTTGCATTCAGTACATAGGAACCAGAGTTCATTGTACCAGAGTAAACTCTAAAGAATGCTAACTTACCAACAAATGGGTCAGCCATAATCTTAAATGCTAATGCTGAGAATGGTTCATCATCGGAAGAATGTCTCTCGATTTCATTGCCTTCCAAGTCAGTTCCCTTAATTGCTGGGATATCCGTTGGAGCTGGCATATATTCAATAATTGCATCCAAAAGTTTCTGAACACCCTTATTTCTGTAAGCACTACCACAACATACAGGAATTGCTGTACATTCACAAGTACCTTTACGTAATGCTGCCTTTAATGCATCTACAGATGGTTCTTCTCCTTCCAGATATTCCATCATTAAATCATCATCTAATTCGCAAATCTTCTCGATTAACTCTGTTCTATAAAGTTCTGCGTCATCAGCCATATCTTCTGGGATATCCCTAATGGAAATATCCTCGCCCTTATCGTCGTTATAGATATAAGCTTTCATTTCAAATAAATCAATGATACCCTTGAACTCATCTTCTTTACCGATTGGTAACTGAAGAATGATTGCGTTCTTTCCTAATCTTGTACGAATCTGATCAACGGCACCATAGAAATCAGCACCTAAAATGTCCATCTTATTGATGAAAGCCATTCTTGGTACGTTGTATGTGTCAGCCTGACGCCAAACGTTTTCTGACTGAGGTTCTACACCACCCTTAGCACAGAATACGCCAACAGCACCATCTAATACACGTAATGAACGTTCTACTTCCACTGTGAAGTCCACGTGTCCTGGGGTATCAATGATGTTGATACGGTTTTCAAGAGCGCCTTCCTTTGGATGACAATTCTCTTGTAATGTCCAGTGACATGTCGTGGCAGCTGAAGTAATTGTGATACCTCTTTCTTGTTCCTGCTCCATCCAGTCCATCGTAGCAGTACCTTCATGAGTATCACCAATCTTGTAGTTAACACCAGTATAATATAAGATACGCTCAGTCAGAGTCGTCTTACCTGCATCAATATGCGCCATAATACCGATATTTCTGGTTCTCTCTAATGGATATTCTCTTCCAGCCAAGATTTTTTCCTCCTTAAAATTATGCAAATCAGGCAATTACCTGTTCCCAATTAGAAACGATAATGTGCAAATGCCTTGTTTGCTTCTGCCATTTTGTGCATGTCTTCTTTCTTCTTAACAGATGCGCCTGTAGAATTGGATGCATCTAAAAGTTCATTTGCTAATCTTTCTTCCATTGTCTTCTCGCCTCTCTTACGGGAATACAATGCAAGCCAACGAAGTGCTAATGCCTGTCTTCTTTCTGGCTTAACTTCGATTGGTACTTGGTATGTTGCTCCACCAATTCTCTTTGCCTTAACTTCTAAAACTGGCATAATATTGTTCATAGCTTCTTCAAATACTTCCAAAGCTGGCTTTCCAGATTTTTCTTCAACTCTGGCAAATGCACCATAAACAATCTTCTGAGCAACGCCTTTCTTACCATCTAACATAATATTGTTGATTAACTTAGTAACCACTTTATTATTGTATAATGGATCTGCTAATACGTCTCTTTTTTGAGTATGTCCTTTACGTGGCACGTTACTTCCCTCCTTAATTATTAATGGAAATACAAAGTATTTCGTCAATTAAATCACTGGTACTCACATAACTGTGTTCGTGCTCGGTTCTTGTTTCTCCAACATCACAACTAATTGTGACTATCTATCCTGCAACCGCCAGGTAGGGTCGTTCGAATGCCGGCACTAATCTAAAACGTGATATTAATTATTTCTTTGCGTCTTTCGGTCTCTTAGCTCCGTATTTGGAACGAGCCTGTCTTCTCTTAGCAACACCTGCTGTATCAAGTGTACCTCTTACAATATGGTATCTTGTACCTGGTAAGTCCTTAACACGACCACCACGAATTAATACAACACTATGTTCCTGAAGGTTATGTCCTTCTCCTGGGATATAGCTAGTTACTTCGATTCCATTGGAAAGACGTACTCTGGCGATCTTTCTTAAAGCAGAGTTAGGCTTCTTAGGTGTAGCAGTCTTAACAGCAGTACAAACACCTCTCTTCTGTGGAGCAGATGTATTTGTAGCTTTCTTTCTTAAAGAATTATAGCCTCTCTGTAATGCTGGTGCAGTAGACTTCTTTTCCTGTGTCTGTCTTCCCTTTCTTACTAACTGATTAAATGTAGGCATTCTTTTCACCTCCTGTAGATTTTATCCTTACTTGTTTCGTGTACACCAGGTTCGGTTGTCCTGTCTTTGCATACGAAAATAGCATACAATACATGCACACTCTAGACATTATATCGACTAAAAAATTTCCTGTCAAGGGGTTTTCCAAATATTTTTCTATTTTTCCTTCTCAATATGAGAAAGTCTTTATTCCTGTACAAATTGAATAAATTCTCTTACTTCCTGTTCCGAATCTAGTCTTGCGGTGTACATCTGATTTCCCATTGCACCTGAAAGAATGCCTGGAATTCGTTCTTTCATTACAATTCTGGAACCATACTTCCACATCACTTCATCATCGGAATGGCGATAATTTTTTCCATCCCTGCGTCCAGCATAGACACAGTAATATTTTCTCTGGTTTTGGTCTACATCCGAATGTTGTTTGGATACCATATCTGCCCATATTTGATATACATCCAAACTTCCAGCATAATTAAACATATCTGGTGTATATCCTCCTGCTGGGCGCATATTTACTTCTAGCCCTGCAAAATCTCCAACATTTCCAATTCCTGGTTTTGCTTCTGTCAAACGGAAAAACTCCATATGTACAAACCGATTTCTTGCATTGAATGCTTTTACTGTACGTCTTCCCATATCACGCAGCACTTCTGGAATTTCGTTTCCTACATAGTAGGCTAAATCTCTTTCCTCATTCACAATATCCATAATGGATGGTGGCCATGCAGTCATTGTTTCAAAAAGTGGATCTCCATTTTGATTTGTAATTGCATCATACGAATAAATATTTCCATTAATGAATTCTTCCATTACATATTGGATTCCTGGCTTACTGCGATAGAATCGCTCTACTTCTTCTTGATTATGCAGCTTATGCGTATCAGAAGCTCCTACTCCATTGTCTGGCTTTACAATAACTGGATATCCTACTTCTTGGATAAATTTTAGCCCTTCTTCCAGCGTTGTGACCCAATGGCATTTTGCGCTTGGAACACCTGCTTTTGCATAAAATTTCTTCATTGCAAACTTACTTTTAAATGCCCAAATCTCATCCGACTGTACTCCTGTTTTAATATTAAAATCAGTACGGAGTTTCGCATCTTGTTCCAGCCAATATTCATTGTTTGATTCCAGCCAATCAATCTTCCCATATTTAAAGGCAAAAAATGCAACTGCACGATAAACCTCATCATAGTTTTCTAAAGAGTAGACACGATAATATTCTGTCAAAGAATTTTTTACCTTATTGTCCAACTGATCATATGGAGTATCTGCAATCCCCAACACATTTACTCCATTCCTCTTCAATCTATCGCAAAAATTCCAATAAGTTTTTGGAAACTGTGGTGAAATAAATATAAAGTTCATAAAGTATCCTCCTTTGCAACATTTTTCTTTCTTACTTTAATATATTTCAGAGCCATAGTTTGATCTTATTTTTATGGCTGATAGAAAAAGCGGCAATTCATCTTTGACCACCCTTAATAAAGGGAAATTAGGTCAAAGAAGTCTTGCCGAAAACTTTCCTGATAAAGTTAAAATAATTTTTTCCAAAAGCAAAATTATCTTTTGTATAAAATTCTGTTTTTTACTTATTGATTTATTCTATCGTAACATTTTCTGCAAGCTTTTGCATTGTCAGAATCGGAAGTGCTCCCGAATAGGAATATCCCTTACCAAAATATTCTACATATCCATCTCTTGTATCTTCACTTCCAAAATAACTCAGTACATTGTCATCTGTTGCTTCGATACCTTCTTTCTCTGCAATTGCCTGAATCACAAGAATTACTTTTGCCTGTTCCGCACAAAGATTTTCACGTTGTTCTCCCGTTGGATCAACTTGTTCATAGAACTCTTCCAATTCCATGCCTGCATCTGCCGCCTGCTGCATACTTGTATCATCTACAATCGCTCTTAATGCATCTGTAATCGAAGTTGGAATATTTTCTACTGTACTTTCCGCAATAACCTTGTCATACAAATACTCTAACACATTATCACTCTGTATGCTTTCTTTCAGTTGCTGGCGGTATTCTTCTGCGGTAACAGTTGCTCCCAATGTATCTTGAACAAATGCATCATTAAATTCAGGAAGCTCATCTTCTTCAATATATTTTAATACAATCGTAAAGGTTGCATCTTTTCCTGCCAAGTCTGGGTTTTTCTCATATGGATCTGGAAATGTTACTTGAATATCGAACGGTTCTTCACTTGGTGTATGTCCAATAATTTGTTCATAAAATCCATCAATAAAATTATCATAATTTGGATCAAAAACATAATCTTCGCTTTTTCCACCGTCAAATTCTACACCGTCAATTTTTCCAGTAAAGTCCATACAGATAATATCTCCATCCTCCACTGCACGATCGGTTACTTGCTTTGTTGTAGCAAATAATTTACGCTGTTCATCAATTGTAGCCTGAACCTCTTCCTCTGTTGGTTCCACATCTGCTTTTGCAATTGTTTTTAGTTGACTATAATCGTATAACTGAACTAGATCACTTGCCTTTATATCTTTAACATAGCCATTATCTTGAAAAATTGTATTATAGACATCTACCTTTGTATCTTCTGCTGCACTTTCAGATTCTCCTTCTGCACCTGTACTTGCATTTTCCCCGGCTGTAGTGTCACCAGCAGAACTATTATTTGTCGTTTCATTATTTGTAGTTCCTGTTGAGCAGGCAGCCGTCATAAAAGCCATACATACACACATCGTAACTACTAAAAATTTTTTTCTCATTTTTAATTTGCATCCTTCCTATTTCTCTTTTTCAGCTAGTCATTCGCCTTACATAATAACCGAATAGTGTTGTAATTTATCCCAATTCACTCCTATTCATCTTCTCTATCATACCATATCATTTTTTGAAAAAAAAGCTTGTTTTTTTAATTCACACAAAATTCATGCTTCTTTTTTACTTCCAGGATGAACGAAGTAATTCAGGTTTTCCCTCTAGGTGAGTATAGTCATTAAAACGTTCTAATGTAAACATTTCTGAGTCTGTATCATAATCCAGCTCCGTAATAGAAGTATTTTCCATATTTTTTCCAAACATACTTTTTTTGGCAAAATCCATTCCAAGTATTCCAGCCAACATGCATCGAATAAATCCTCCATGTGTTACAATTGCAACATTGCCTGTACCGCCATGAACAATCTTATTAATTACTGGAAATCCTCTTTGATATACATCGGCTCCGCATTCTCCCCCAGGATAAGCTAAGTCACATCTGCGACTTTTTAATTTTTTTTGAAAAAAAGCAAAATACTTTGCATTTTCTTCATCGCTATGTCCTGTCATCTCCCCAAAATCAATTTCACGAAGCTGCGATTCTACTACAATATTCACATTTAATGTTTCATTTATAATTGCAGCAGTTTCCATTGCACGCTTTAGATCACTGCAATATATATTTTCAATATTCCAGTTCTTTATGCGCTCTGCGACAAGCCGTGCCTGTTGCTTTCCTTCCTCTGCCAGATCTACATCCACATTACATAATCGACTGTTTTGTCTGCCATGTCGAATCAAATAAATTTTCATATTGTCACCCTACCAATCTCTACTATCCCATAAGATTGTAAATGGTCCGTCATTTTCTAATGCAATCTTCATATCTGCTCCGAACTGTCCATGCTGGACAGTCCCCATCTTATTCCTGCACAATTCTACAAAATAATCATATAAACTTTCTGCCAAAGCTGGATCTCCAGAACCAGTAAAGCTTGGTCGGTTTCCCTTACGGCAGTCTGCATATAAAGTAAACTGAGAGATTACAAGGATTTCTCCCCCTACATCTGTAATGGAGAGATTTGTTTTCCCATTTTCATCTGGAAAAATACGCAGTTTAACTAGTTTTTCTACGTATTTTTCACACATCGCCTTTGTGTCTCCTTCTCCAACTCCAAGCAAAACAACATATCCTCGTCCAATTTGTCCAATTACATGCTCATCTACTGTAACTCGCCCATAGTTTACTCTTTGTATTACAAGTTTCATAACTTCCTCCGATTAATTCCGAAAAATTACTTCTCCCGTTTGTGCATCCAAACCATCTACAATCGCTAGAGATTCTACACGAACTCCTTTGCTTCGAATTAGTTCTCCACCTTTTTGGAAACCTTTTTCAATTACAATTCCGATCCCCTCAATAATTGCACCAGAACTTTGCACTAAATCAATTAGCCCTTCCATTGCACATCCATTTGCAAGGAAATCATCTATTATTAAAATATGATCTTCCTTATGTAAAAACTTTTTGGATACAATTACATCATATACCTTCTTATGAGTAAAAGATTCAATTTTTGTACTATAAACTTCTCCGTCAATATTAATACTCTGCTGTTTTTTAGCAAACACCACAGGGGCATTAAAATACTGTGCTGCAATACAGGCAATCCCTATACCACTTGCTTCAATTGTCAAAATTTTATTAATCGGACGATCTGAAAATAAACGCTTAAACTCTTTTCCAATTTCGTTTAACAGTTCTATGTCCATTTGATGGTTTAAAAAACTATCTACTTTTAATACATTTCCTTCCTTTATAACTCCGTCTCTGCGAATTCGTTCTTTTAAAAGCTCCATGATTTCCTCCTGTATCTTAATATGAGAGTATTATTATCGTATGTATATTAGCGGACCACCACATCCTCTAAGCAACCTTTGGATAAATATTACTTACTATACTATATTTCATTGGATTTGACAAGCCTGAAGCACAATAAACAACAGAAAATTTATATTTTCTGCATCCCTTTTTCTCTACTTTCATATCCTTATCCAAGCTATTTCTATTGTGCTTTTCGTGTATGAAATTCATACTCTCTTACTTTCCGCTCTTTCACTTCTTGTTCCAGTTCTTTTACTGCCTGATTCAATGATAACATTTTTTTATCAAGTCTATTTACCATATCTGCACACGCTTTTAATTCTCGACTAATATAGGCGGGAGCTTCCCCATCAAATTTATAATAAATCTTATGTTCCAGACTCGCCCAAAAATCCATTGCAATCGTTCGTATTTGAATCTCTACTTTTACATCGACAGGTCCATCTGATACAAATACAGGAATAGAAATTACCATATGATAACTTTTATAACCATTTGGTTTTGGCTGTTCAATATAATTCTTAATCGTTATTACTTTTACATCTGCTTGATTGCTAATCATATCTGCGATCATATAAATATCTGAGGTAAAAGAACAAATAATTCTTATTCCTACAATGTCATTCAGATATTTTCTCATATTTTCAATACTAACTTCTTTGCCTGCACGTTTTAGCTTTTTTACAATGCTCTCTGGTGTCTTAATTCTTGCCGCCACATGTTCAATCGGATTATAATTATGAATTTCCACAAATTCATCCTTTAAAATATCAATCTTAGTTTGAACTTGTTTCATTGCAGATTTATATAGGAACATTGTAGATTTCCATTCGTCCACAGGCTCACTTTGTTCTAAAAAAGACATTTTACCGCCTCCACTTCTTATCTCCTTTATTTTTTCTCTAAACATAGAGTTTTTATGGCACGATTTTAGTCCATAATATCGTGACCCACGCATATTTCTAAATGCTATTACACCGATATTTCTTGTGTTTATACTTATTATATCATACTTTTTATCATTCGTGTGTATAAAGATAAAATCTTAAGAATTTTTTATATTTTTTAGATTATTTTTATCTTGACAAATCAATTTTTTTCTTTTATACTAAATTTAGTAATTGTTATTACTATTATTAATCTGTTAAGTGGGACTTTGTAGATTTATATCCATCCGATTTTCATCTACATTCGTACATTTTTGTACCAAATAGAATATTCGATGGAGGTGGCATATGCTGAAATATAGCAGACAACGTGAAGCCATTAAAGATTTCCTTTTGACCCGAACGGATCATCCTACTGCCGATATGATTTACATGCATATTAGGAATCAGTTTCCAAATATCAGTTTAGGAACCGTATATCGGAACCTCTCTCTCTTGGCTTCACTTGGAGAAATTTCCAAAATCAGCTGTGGCGATGGTTCTGTACATTTTGATCCAGTTCCTACCCCACATTATCATTTTTTCTGCAATCAATGTGGTTGTATACAAGATATTCATTTAAAGCTTTCCGAAGATTTAAATGAAATCGCTGCTCAAAATTTTCCAGGTAAAATTAAAAATCACTCGATTATTTTCTATGGAAAATGCGCAAACTGTTCAAGTGATAAAAATAATCACTTGACAAACTAAAAATGGTATGATATCATATAATAGTAATCATTATTATTATGATTTACTTAACAAAATATCAATCCTAAGGAAATAAAGTGGGCTTGCCCACTTCCCCCATCCCCTCACTTATAAGGGGCTTGCACAATTTGTGCACCAAGCATGGTTGCAAAGCAATAATTTATAAAAAGTAAAGGAGATTATTAAAATGAAGAAATTTGTATGTCAAGTTTGTGGTTATGTTTATGAAGGTGAAGCAGCTCCAGAATTTTGTCCAGTTTGTAAAGCACCAGCATCTAAGTTTACAGAACAATCTGGCGAAATGACATGGGCAGCAGAACATGTTGTAGGTGTTGCTAAGGGCGTTAGCGAAGACATCTTAGCTGATTTAAGAGCTAACTTCGAAGGTGAATGTTCTGAAGTTGGTATGTATCTTGCTATGGCACGTGTTGCTCATAGAGAAGGTTACCCAGAAATCGGTTTATATTGGGAAAAAGCTGCTTACGAAGAAGCTGAACATGCTGCTAAGTTCGCTGAATTATTAGGCGAAGTTGTAACTGACAGCACAAAGAAGAATCTTGAAATGAGAGTAGAAGCTGAAAATGGTGCTACAGCTGGTAAGTTTGATCTTGCAAAGCGTGCAAAAGCTGCTAATTTAGATGCAATTCATGATACAGTTCATGAAATGGCTAGAGATGAAGCTAGACATGGCAAGGCATTCAAGGGCTTATTAGAAAGATACTTTGGCTAAAATTTACTTGCACAATATTGGTTCGTATATTGACTGACTACGTTCCTAAAAAGGCTATCGAGAAACATAAAATTTCAATACAGACTGTATGAAAATTTTATTTCCCGATAGCCTTTTTTATCATAAACAATATCGATTTAACAGCGTCCTTTTAATTTTTCTTTGAACGAGAAATATTAAAACTATTTCCTTTAATTTTACAATTCTTCATTGCATTTAAAATATCTGAAACATATTCTCTTGGAACATCTACAAATGTATATTTATCATACATATCAATACTTCCTATCATCTTACCTGGAAGACCTGATTCTCCTGCAATAGCTCCCAAAATATCTCCAGGACGTAGATTCTGTCTTTTTCCAATATTAATAAATAACCTCACCATACCAGAAGAAGAATAATCTCTGGATTTTCCTCGTCTATATTTTTGTTCTGCCGGCATACATTCTTCGATTTCTTCCGCTTCTTCTCCAAGTGCCATTTTCAAAAACGCTGCGGATAATTCCAAAGATGAATATTCTTCCTCATTTACTTTTTTTTCAATTGCTTCAATCAATTGACTCAAATCTACCTCTTCTATAATTTTATCCATCTGAGACAGGACATTATCAATCTTAATCTTTGTTACATCATTCACAGATGGAATTTGGCGTTCTTTTATTTTCGTTTTACAATAACGCTGGATATCTTTTAATTTATAAATTTCTCTTCCAACAATAAAGTTAAATGCAAGTCCATCTCTTCCCGCTCTTCCAGTTCTTCCAATTCGATGTACATAATACTCCTCGTCTTGAGGAATATCATAGTTAAATACTGCTTCCACATCATCTACATCAATTCCTCTTGCTGCAACATCAGTTGCAACGAGAATCTCTGTTTTACCGTTGCGAAATCCATTCATAACTCGATCTCTTAAACTCTGCTTCATATCTCCATGAAGTCCTTCTGCAAAATAACCCCTGCCTTGTAAACCTTCCACTAACTCATCTACTTGTTTTTTCGTATTACAAAATACAAGGGAACGCTTTGGATTATACATATCTAGCAAACGAGAAAGTACCTCCTGTTTACTTTTGGGATGTACAATATAATAATATTGCTCAATTTTAGGAACCGTCAATTCTTTCTTTAATACCTTCACATTTACTGGATTGGTTTGAAATTTTTTGGCGATTTCTTGAATTTCTTGCGGCATTGTGGCAGAGAATAATATCGTTTGCCGTTCCTGTGGAACTTCCTGAAGAATGGTTTCAATATCCTCTATAAATCCCATATTCAGCATTTCATCTGCTTCATCCAATACTACTGTATGAATTTGATCCATTTTCACAGTTTTTCTTCTCATATGATCCATAACCCGTCCTGGTGTTCCAATCACAATTTGAACACCCGTTTTCAAACTGCGAATTTGCTTTACAATATCTTGTCCTCCATAAATTGGTAATACTTTAATGCCATGCATATATTTTGCCAGTTTACGAATTTCTTCTGCAACCTGAATTGCTAATTCTCTCGTTGGACAGAGTACAATTGCCTGAAGTTTTTTACTTTTGGGATTAATTTTTTGAAGCAGAGGAATTCCAAACGCTGCTGTCTTTCCTGTCCCCGTCTGTGCTTGTCCAATAATATCCCGTCCTTCCAATTGAACTGGTATTGCCTGCGCCTGAATCGGGGAAGTTGCTTCAAATCCCATATCTGCAACTGCTCGTAAAATTGGTCCAGATAATTCTAATTCGTCGAATCTAATTGTTTCCATTTTTAATTTCCTTCCTAATTTTATGACTTACCAATGATGTTATACTTTTATACAACAGAAAAGTTTCCATTTACAATCTGGAAAACTTACTTCTGCTCACATGTCGCACAAACAAAAAGAGTGCTTTTTATCCTATACGGTTATCATTTTAACTGGAAATAGTTTTTCCCATAAGATAAAATACGGGATATCCATAACGGATATCCCATCTAGAATCTTGTCTAGTGTAACAGCTGAAAAACAAAAAGTCAAGCAGTACAACCAATTTTATCCACAAACTGTATAAAATTTACTCTAGTATAAAGTCAAAATATTCTTATTCCATCATCATAAATTCTGACATTATACAAATTCCTGCTCCATTTGCCTGCATAATTATTTTTTCCTTTTCCAATGTCATTCCTCCAATTCCAAATACTGGAATCGATACTTGCTCACATAAATTTTGAAAAAATTCCAAACCTCTTGGAGGAATTCCTTTTTTACAATCCGTTGCAAAAATATGACCTGCAACCAAATAAGTTGCTCCCATCTGTTCTGCCATCTTTGCTTCTTCTATTGAATGAACGGAGACTCCTATTCGCCTAAATTTTTCGATTGGAACTTTTTTTTGTAAAATAGAAAGGGGTAAATGAATATTCTCTGCTCCTAGTTCGATTGCAACATTCCAATAACTATGAAGGATACAAGGTATATTGGCTTTTTCACATATTTTCATTATTGTTTGTGCCAATTCTTTATACTGCTGTTCGGATAAATCTTTTTCTCTCAAAATAATTCCATCTGGTTTTTCTTGAATTACTCTTTGAATTTGATCCAAAAAACTACGTCTCGCTAATTTTCTATTGGTAACTGCAATTACCATATTTTTCCTCTCCTCTAAAACAGTTTTGACCGCAAAACGGATAGAAAAGTTTCTTATACAGATGCATATACATAATCAGTAAACACAGGCTGTAATCCTTTTTTATAGATCATTTGATAAACTTCCTCTACGCTTCTTGGATCTGAAATTTCAAATTGTTCATCTCCCTTTTCTTCTCCTTCATGTCCTCCCACTCCAACACTTACTCCTGCAGATATTTTCGTTGCAGCCATCCCTATAATATTATCTCGAAAGCCTGCTCGTTCTCTTGTAGAAATGGTAATTCCAGCATACGGCAAGAAAAGACGATATGCCAAAATAACTTGCAGTAACTGTGTCTCATGTACATCCTTTGGATTATTTTCTTCATTATTAATATATGGACGTAATCGAGGTGTCGAAAATGATATTTCTGCAAATGGATATTTTTTCTGAATCAATGTCGCATGCAAACCAGTTGCAAAAGCATCTTTTCTAAAATCATCCAATCCCAATAACGCTCCAAATGCAACTCCCCTCATTCCTCCAAGCAACGCCCGTTCCTGTGCATGGAAACGATATGGGAAAACCCGCTTTGGTCCTCTTAAATGCTGTGTTTCATATTTTTCTGGATTGTAAGTCTCTTGATACACACTTACAAAATCCGCTCCACACTGTTGTAAATAACGGTATTCCTCTGAATTCAATGGATAAATTTCAATACCAATTGTGCTAAAGTATTTTCTGGCAATTTTAACGGAGGTTCCGATATAGTCTACAGGAGATTGAGAGCGAGATTCTCCTGTTAAAATTAATAATTCTTTTAATCCAGTGGAAGCAATCGCTTTCATTTCCCGTTCCATCTCTTCTTCTGTTAGCTTTGCACGATGAATTTTATTTTTACAATTAAATCCACAATATACGCATTCATTCTCACAATAATTAGCAATATAAAGTGGAGTAAACATACAAACCGTATTTCCAAAATGTTCTCTCGTTAATTTCTGTGCCTTCTGTGCCATTGTTTCTAAAAATGGCTGTGCTGCTGGAGATAATAAAATTCCAAAATCTTCTGCATTAATTCGGTCTTTTTTTAATACACGATTCACATCCATAGCAGTATATTGATTATAATCGTAAGATTCCCTTGCACGCAATACTTGATCCATAATATCCGAATCAATCTGCTCCATTCCATCCATATATTGCATATGATCCATTCTCTGACTCATATTATCCGCATCCTTTCTTTTTAATCTTGAAGAAATCCAGTTAATGGACTAGAAGCTTCTGCTTGTTTGGACAACACTCGTCCCAATCCTGCTAAATATGCCGCCCTTCCTGCTTCAATTCCAAGCTTAAATGCTTTTGCCATCTGAGCAACATTTCCAGATGTAGCAATTGCAGTATTTGCCATTACTGCATCCACTCCCATCTCCATTGCTTCACATGCCTGAGACGGTTTCCCAATTCCCGCATCTACAATAATAGGAAGATCTATTTCATCTACCAATATTTGAATAAATTCTTTTGTACAAAGTCCTTTATTCGTTCCAATCGGTGCTGCTAATGGCATAACCGCAGCAGCTCCAGCATGAACGAGATCTCGTGCCACATTTAAGTCTGGATACATATATGGCATAACAATGAATCCATCGTTTGCCAATAATTCCGTTGCCTTTATTGTTTCATAATTATCTGGCAATAAATATTTTGTATCACGAATCACCTCTACTTTTACAAAATCTCCACATCCAATCTCTCGTGCCAACCGTGCAATACGAAGTGCTTCCTGCGCATTTCTAGCTCCAGATGTATTTGGAAGTAATGTAACATTTTCTGGAATATAATTTAAAATATTTTCAGTTCCTGCCATATTTGCTCTTCTTAATGCCAATGTTACAATTTCTGCTCCTCCATTTTCAATTACTGCGGATGTAAAATCCATCGAAAACTTTCCAGAACCTACAATAAAACGAGAATGAAACTCGTGTCCTCCAATGATTAATTTATCTTCACTCATTATCTTCCTCCTGCAATAATAACTGTAATACTTTATTTGCCTGGTGCCCAGCACAAATCATTACCCTGGGCGCCATTAAACAATCTCCTGTTTCAATTCCATTTTTCTGGTCTCCACATAAGTAAAAACGATTCATTACTTTTTCCGTTCGAATTTGATTGGCATCTTTATATCCTGCCATTCCAGATGCTCCAACAATTTGTATCGATGGAATTTGAAATAACAAGGTGTTAATTAGCATTGCCTTTTCTGCTGGACGATCAAAAGCCTCACATACAATCGGGTATTCTTTGAAAAGTTCAACAGCATTTTGCTCAGTTACTCGAATACAATTTGTTTGAACATCTACCCATGGATTAATCTCTTTTAGTTCCTCTTTTAATGCCTTTGTTTTATAAACTCCAATATGACAAGAACGATAGTATTGACGATTCAAATTGCTGCTATCCACCTTATCAAAATCAACCAAATACAAATGTCCTACACCCATTCGAACTAAAGCTACAGCAATATGAGAGCCTAGTCCTCCCAATCCTGCAATGGCAACCTTGGCCTTCTGAAGTTTTTCATATACTGGTTTTGTATGACGCTCTATTAACATAGCTTCTATTTCTTTTTTGGTAAGAGAGTACATTTCATCCTCCTCCAACAAACTGAACAATTTCAATTTGATCTTCTCTTTGAATTTCATAGCTGTCATACAATGTTTTTGGCACAATTTGGCCATTGCATTCTACTGCAATAAAACGTTTAGAATATCCCTTTTTCTCTAAAAGCTCGCTTAAAGTCATTCCATCTGTTGCTTCTTCTATTCCATTAATTCGAGCCATGAGATCACTCCTCCTATCTATGTAACCTTTTTATGATAACAAAAAAAGGCCGCACGAAAGACTACACCCGTGGTGGTGTACCCCTTCATGCGACCTGATATGTCGTCACTCTGCCTTTATTTTACTAACAAATTACTTCATTGTCAAGCTTAATTTCGTTCTAATATTTCACGCAATGCCTGAATCAACATTTCCATTTGTTCATTTGTTCCAATTGTAATTCTTAAATAATTATCAATTCTCGGTTTGTTAAAATAACGAACATAAATATGTCTCTGTTTTAACGCCTCAAAAATTTCTTTGGCTGGTTTGGTGGCATGAGTTGCAAAAATAAAGTTTGTCTGAGAATCTGTAAAAGAAAATCCAAGTTCTTTTAGTTGACTTTTTGTCTTTTCTCTCGTTAAAATAATACGATTGACACAAGATTCAAAATAATTTCTATCCTTTACTGCCTCGGTTCCTAACCGCAATGCCAATCTGCTCATTGTATAAGAGTTAAAGGAATTTCTTACATTATGCATCGCTTGAATTAATTGTTTTGATCCAATTGCAAACCCAATACGCATCCCAGCCATGGAACGTGACTTAGAAAAAGTTTGAACAACTAACAAATTTTCATATTTTTGTAAAAGAGGCAGCATTGAACCATCTTTTGCAAAATCTACATAAGCTTCATCAATAATAACAATTGATTCTTGATTATGCTGTAATATATCTTCTATCACTGGCTGTTTTTCATAAATTGCGGTTGGAGCATTTGGATTTGGAAAAATAATTCCACCATTCTTCTTATAATAGTCTTCCTTTACAATATGGAAGTTTTGATCCAATGGCTGGCATTGATATGGAATACGAAATAATTCTGCCCATACATCATAAAAAGAATACGTAATATCAGGAAATAGAATTGGCTGATCTGAGTTAAAGAATGTCATAAATGCCATGGCTAAAACATCATCGGAACCAACTCCTACAAAGATTTGTGATTCATCCACTTGATAGAACTCCGCAATTGCCCGAATTAATTCTTTACTAGCTGGATCTGGATAGAGTCGAAGCGTATCTGAATTGAATTGACTCAATGCTTCTTGTACTCTAGGTGAAGGTGGATATGGATTTTCATTTGTATTTAACTTGATCATATCCGACTGATTTGGCTGCTCTCCTGGAATATATGGCTCTACCTGTCGGATATTTTTTTCCCAAGCTCTCATTGATTTACCCCCTGAGCCCATATTCTTCTGCTAATTTTTTAAATGATGGGAGAGAATTTTTAATTGTATCATAGGATACACAATAAGAAATTCTTACATATCCTGGACAAGCAAAACTAGTTCCTGGAACAATCAAAATATTATATTTCTTTGCTTCCTCACAGAACTGCTTTTCATCTTCTACTGGAGATTTTACAAAGAGATAAAAAGCTCCCTCTGGTTTGATACATTCAAATCCATATTCTTTTAAGCTCTTATATAACAAATTACGATTTTTATCGTAAGCCTCTACATTCACTTTGGCATCCAAACATCTCGCAATTACTCTCTGGAATAACGATGGAGCATTTACACTGCCAAGTACTCTATTTGCAATCGTGGCTGCTGTAATTACAAGTTCACTTTCATTTAGTTCATCTGGAATAACCAGATAACCAATTCGTTCTCCTGGCAATGATAGAGATTTACTATAAGAGTATCCTACAATTGTATCATCATAATATTTCGTTAGATAAGGAACTTCAACACCGTCATAAGCAAGTTCTCGATAAGGTTCATCGGATACCAATACAATTGTATTACCAAATTCTTTCTCTTTTGCACGCAAAATATCTGCTAATTTCTTAATTGTATCTTCCGAATATACAACCCCCGTTGGATTATGTGGAGAGTTTACAATAACTGCTTTTGTCTTTTCTGTAATTTTCTTTTCGAGCTCTTCCAAGTTTGGCTGGAAGGTTTCTGTATTTGGAGAAACTACTACTAATACTCCATCATAGTTTCTAACATAGGCACCATATTCCAAGAAATACGGTGCAAATGCAATTACTTCATCTCCAGGGTTCAGCAATGTCTTAAATACAACATTTAACCCACTCGCAGCACCAACAGTCATAATAATATTCTTTGCTGCAAAGTTAGTTTCAAATCTCTTATTTAAAGAATTCGCAACTGCTTCTCTTACATCTTCAAATCCAGCATTACTCATATATCCATGTACCATTGTCGATGGTTCATTTTCTAAAATATCATAAATTGCCTGTTTTACTTCTTCTGGTGCTGGAACATTTGGATTTCCAAGACTAAAATCATATACATTTTCTGCTCCATAAATAGAAGCCAATCGTTTTCCCTCTTCAAACATAACACGAATTGCAGAATTGTTTTGTACTAATGGTTTCATTTTTTCGGCGATCATAAAAATTTCCTGCTACTCAAAATATGGGCAAATATACTCATATTGAGAATTTGAAGTCCTTACGGATACTTCTTACTGCTTCGCTGTGTATGTTTTGGTGGTTGCAGGCAACACACTACTCACAAGTTTTTGTACACTCCACAGTCGTAAATTCCCGACTAAGCCATCGGTACATACTTACAAATACTTGATTATGCAACTTCGTAAGTTTTTGCATCTCTTAAATTAAGACTTGCGTTAAAATCTCTATCCGCACGATAACCACATTCACAAATATATTCCCTGTCTGAAAGTTTTAAATCTTTCTTGATACCTCCACATTTATGACATAATTTACTTGACGGATACCATCTGTCTACAATCCTTAATTCAATTCCTAATTCTTTGCATTTTGCTTCTAGTTTTGTTCTGAATTCATAAAACTTTTGTGAAGCAACTGCTTTTGAAAGATGCCTATTCTTCATCATTCCTTTTACATTCAAATCTTCAATCACGATATAAGATGGCTTGGTTTTCACTATCTCTGCGATTGTTTTATTGATATAATCTGTACGAATACCATCGATTCTATGATGAAGTTTTTGTACCTTTAAGACTTGTTTTTGAATATTTTGTCTAGTAGCTTCTCCTTTCATTTTCTTGTTGCATTCCTTTAAGTCTTCGTATTTCCTCGATAGACAACGCTGTTCTCTTTTTAATTGTTTTTCTAGTTTCTTTAATTTTGCAGTTTTGTTAATATTTTTCTTTGTAATTCCATTACTAATAATTGCAAAATCTTTTATTCCCAAATCGATTCCTAGTCCAAAATCATTTAATTGTGTTTTTTCTGTATCAGGAATATCTACCAGAACAGATACATAATATCTTCCTGCTTTACAAGAAACCGTACCACTTTTAATTCTAGATCCATTCTTGGTCGTTGTAGGAATATAACCTTTTTCCTTCACTCTTACCCAGCCAAGAGTAGGAATCTTAATTCTGTGCCTTTCACAAAAACAATCGTTTGGATTGTTTTTTACAAAATACATCTTCACATCAGATTTTCCTTTCTTCTTGAAATTAGGAAATTTACTCTGACCTTTGAAAAATCTTGTAAAAGCACTACATCCATTTTCAATAGATTTCTTTACCGATTTCGAACTCACTTCTTTCATCCACATGTAATCAGGATGATTCGGAAGATATTCCTTATTTAACCAAACACTAAAACTTTTACCACTCATAAATGTTTCGCCATTGTTGTAACGTTCTTTGTTGTAAGCAAGATAGAAATTATACACAAATCTACAAGTTCCAATCGTTTTATTTATCTTTTGTATTTGCTCCAGTGTCGGATTTATTTCCGTCTTGTAACTCTTTAGCAATTTCTTCCTCCTCCCCAACGTTGCAATGTCTTAACTGAGCCCCTAATCATTCAACAAAATCTTTTGGTTTATAATTTGTGATATTTTTTGTGTTCATAAAAATCTCCATTCTTTTACAAACACATTATAACACATATAAATCTATTTATCTATGTTTTTAATTACTTAATATCTTCTCCTCTTCTCTCATTTGTTATAGAAAAGAGCCATTGCAAAATAGTCATAATCAAAGAAATTTTGCAGCGGCTCCTTTTCTGGAATAAAGTACCTCTTTATTCTTGGATTTCTTTTAAATATCTAGACAAAGCATCTTGCCAGGTTGGAAGACGGTTAAATCCATTTTCTTCTAATTTATCTTTACTCATACGACTATTACTTGGACGTTTTGCTTTCGCTGGAAATTGATCTGAACTTACTGGTGTTACCGTTACGTCCATACCAGCCTGCTGAAAGATTTCACATGCAAATTCATACCAACTGCATAACCCTTCATTTGTTGCATGATAACGACCATATTTTTCAGTCTGAATCATGTCTACCAATAGCACAGCTAAATCAAATGTATAAGTGGGTGAACCAATTTGATCATTTACTACACTTACAGCACCACGTTCCTTGCCAAGTCGAAGCATTGTTTTAATAAAGTTCTTTCCATTTACACCAAACACCCATGCGATACGTACAATGAAATACTTATCTAAGTATTTTTCAACTGCATACTCGCCTTCACATTTTGTCTGACCATATACATTCAATGGATGACGCTCATCGTCTGGCTGCCATGGACGTTCTCCTTGACCATCAAATACATAATCGGTACTGATGTACATCATTTTCAAGTCCAATTCCTTGCAGACTTTTGCAATGTTTTCTGTACCGCCTGCATTTACTTTTCTGCAAAGATCCACATTGTCTTCCGCAGCATCTACAGCTGTATAAGCTGCACAATGAATCACTGCCTCTACATTTGACTCAGTAATAACTTTTCTAACAGCTGCTTCGTCTGTAATGTCCATTTCTTCAATGTCTACGCCAACTGGATCAATTCCCTGTTTTTTGCATTCATTTACTACATCATAACCTAATTGACCTTTTACACCAGTAACTAATACTCTCATTTTAAGCGATCTCCATACATTTTTTCAAAGTAGTTTTGATAAGAACCATTAATAATATTCTGCCACCATTCTTTATTATCTAAGTACCATTGAATTGTTTGTTGAATACCTGTGTCAAATGTATACTGTGGCTTCCATCCTAATTCTGTTTCCAGCTTTGTTGGGTCAATCGCATAACGCATATCATGACCTGGACGATCCGTTACATATTTAATTAAGCTTTCTGGCTTATTCAATGCCTTCAAGATTGTCTTTACTACTTCCAAGTTCGTTCTTTCATTATGTCCGCCAACATTATAAACTTCACCTACACGTCCTTTATGGATAATCAAATCAATTGCCTGACAATGATCTGATACATGAAGCCAATCTCTAACATTTTCTCCCTTTCCGTATACTGGAAGTTCCTCATCTGCCAATGCACGGCTGATCATTAATGGAATTAATTTTTCTGGAAAATGATATGGACCATAGTTATTAGAACATCTAGAAATAGTTACAGGAAGTCCAAATGTTCTGTGATATGCCAAAACAAATAAATCTGCACTTGCCTTAGAAGAAGAATATGGACTGGAGGTATGCAATGGAGTTGTTTCTGTAAAGAATAAATCTGGACGATCCAATGGTAAATCTCCATAAACTTCATCAGTAGATACTTGATGGTATCTCTTAACTCCATACTTTCTGGAAGCATCCAAAAGTGTCACTGTTCCAAGTACATTAGAATGTACAAAAATTTCTGGATTCGTGATAGAACGATCTACATGACTCTCTGCTGCAAAGTTTACAACAATATCAAACTTTTCCTTTTCAAATAAGTCCATAATAAATTCTTTATCTGCAATGTCGCCTTTATAGAACTTATAATTTGGTTTATTTTCAACTGGTTTTAATGTTTCCAGATTACCAGCATAGGTTAACAAGTCCAGGTTTACGATTTCATAATCTGGATATTTATTCACCATATGGTGTACAAAATTACCACCGATAAATCCTGCTCCGCCTGTTACTAATATTTTCATGATGTAATCTCCTTACTTTTCTCTTATTTGTCAATATATTTTCCATCCATAACATCTTTTAAGTATTGACCATATTGGTTTTTCTTATAAACCTCATAAGCTTCCTGCATCTGTTCCTCAGAAATCCATCCATTTAAGTATGCAATTTCTTCTAAACATGCAATCTTACGATGCTGATGTTGCTCCACGGTTTTTACAAAGTTTGTAGCATCCACAAGTGATTCATGCGTACCTGTATCCAACCAAGTAAATCCCTTGCCCAATAAGGTAACATCTAATTCACCATTTTGTAAATAAATTTTATTTAAGTCTGTTATTTCTAATTCACCTCTTGCAGATGGCTTTAGATTTTTCGCATACTCTACAACCTTATTATCATAAAAGTATAAACCTGTCACACAATAATTGCTCTTTGGATGCTCTGGTTTTTCTTCAAGTGAGATTGCTTTACCATTTTTGTCAAACTCTACAATACCAAATCTCTCTGGATCATCTACATAGTATCCGAATACAGTTGCTCCTGTTTCTTTATTTGCAGCTGCTAACAGACGTTTCTTCAATCCATGTCCATGGAAAATATTATCACCTAAAATCATTGCCACAGAATCTTCACCAATGAAATCAGCACCAATAATAAAAGCCTGTGCTAACCCATCTGGACTCGGCTGAATCGCATAGGAAATTTCAATACCAAACTGATTCCCATTACCAAGTAATGCTTCAAACCGAGGGGTATCATCTGGCGTAGAAATAATTAAAATTTCACGAATGCCAGCTTCCATTAAAATTGATAAAGGATAATAAATCATCGGCTTATCATAAATAGGAAGTAACTGTTTTGAAGTTACTTTTGTTAAAGGGTAGAGACGTGTACCGCTTCCACCTGCTAAAATAATACCTTTCATATATACCTCCATGTGCTGACGTGTACGGAATTTGGACGCACCACGCCCTATACTGGGCTTATTATATCACAGGCAATTTCATTTTTCAACTACGTCAATCATATATTTTTCTTGTTTAACAACAATTTCTTATAGTTTTTGACATAATAGAACAAATTCTCCTATTTATTATTATTTCTAATTTTTCTTTTTTATTTCATTAATCACAGATACCGCATGTGTCAATTTATCCCATCGTTTGATTCGATTTGTAAATACTGCATTTCCAGCTTTTCCAGTATCCATTTGAAACACTACAGAGTCCCCTTCTAATGTACCGTTCTCACTAATCTCATTAATGCTTTCTAAATCATACCTCCATAGATTCTGTTCTGATAATCGATAAACTCCTAGTTCTAAATCTTCAAACTCTACAGTCATTTGAACAGTTCCATCTTCATTTGTATGATCTTTTATATAATCTTCTGTAAATTCAACGGAACGGTACAATCTACACTGTTCTCCATTGTTTAGCTCTCCTTCTAAGCAGAAGCAAAAAAATGGATTTCCAAATGCTTTATAATATTCCTCTGCTCTTATTTTTTTTGTCACAGTAATTTTTTGTTCCATGACTTGAATACCAACTGGAACTGCTTGAATAATGTCACTCTCCGTTCCTGTTTTCACTGTAAAATCATTGTAATACCAGTCTCCTCCACTGCAATTTTCAGGGTCCAAACATAATTTCATTGAAAATTCCTCATATGCTTCAAAATCTCCTTTTATATAAATTGCGGTTAATTCTTTTTCTACTTGAATTTCATCTGCTTTTGTACCAATTAGTTCCCATGTTCCATCATTGATATCAATTTCCCCTACATTTTTGTCTCGAACAGTAATATCATTTGTACCATAAATCTCATAACTTGTATTTTCCTTTGTATTTTCGGGATACAGAGCCATTACTTTATAGTTTCCATGATATGCTGTCATTCGTCCATCTTCATTGTAAGGTAAAATATCTAAAATAGCCACATTATCTACCCTTTGTTCTGTCATATTCAGATAATTGATTTTATATTCCATTATATCATTTATCTGAATTACATCATTCAAAGCTTCTTTAAAAATACGATGACCCGCCAAGTTAACTGTTGTAATACTATAACTATCTGACCGAAATACTTCTGCACTATTATCTACATTTGGTGCATGAATCGTTGCATAATTTTTATATTGTGTTCCGTTCATAGAAGTAAGACTGATTTCAGCTTGATAAGTAATCGGATCTTTTTCTGTATTGATTTCCCAATCTTTTATATGCCATTTTAATTTTGTTGAACCGTCTTCCAACAGTTCAATTTCAGGATTCTCATAATTACTGCTTCCATCTATATAACTTAATCCTCTTGGAAGAATATCTTCAATTACAATATTATCTTTTACACGAATTTCTTCTTCTAGTTCAGCACTGGAAACAAAGGATGGATATAATATATAGGAAACGATATGTTCCATATTTCTCAAATCATATATTGTTTTTGCTTCACCTTGTTCTGTTTTATCAGAAACAGATTTTGTAATAGATGTAAATCCCCCCACTATTATCATACTATTTCCATTTTTATATCCTGGATCATGTCCTCCTATAATCATTCCATTTCCATCATATTGTGTTTTTATATAATCAGGTTTCCATGCAAATGCAGCTGCTGGATAAACTGCATCAGGATTTAAAAATGTCTGTTCAGATCGATCCAATGGATGATCAATTCCCCATATTCTTACATTCCCTATAAACTGATATACTTGATCCACTACTGAAGTTTCTTTAATATGAACTGGTACACGTACTCTAGCTGTGCTTCCTGGTTTCAATACACCACTCGTAGATTCATACATAACCCCTACACAAACAGCTCCTGTCTGTTTTAATTCCTGTATCGTATCAAAATAAATTAAATCCTGCATTGGCATTTCCGCCATTTCCTCGTCGCTTATCCATCCTGTCTTATCTTTTTTTGCAGCATACAATAAATTAAATGTTATTTCTTCACTATAATTATTCCATTGGTCAAAAAATGCATATTCTGAACCATCCTGATATGTAATTGGTTCATAACACTCATCATCTATTTTACACAAAAGATTCATTGCATATCCCGCATGAGTCAGCGGATTAGATGCATCCAATGCCACTTCCGTTATCAGTGCAATATTCGTTCCTGCCATCGTTCTTCCATCGCCATTTTCAAATGTAGATTGAAGTCGTTCTCCTGATTTCATCTTATCATTCAAATCCACTGTATAAGAATAATTTCCCGTTGCCATTTTTCCGTCTTTGTATTCTACATGCATTGTCGATAGCTGCTGATCGGATAAATTTTGATCTTCTTGGCAGTTCATTCCGCCAATACTTCTAACTGACATATTTTTCGCTTCAAATGATAAATAACAGTTTGAATTTTCTGCTCCAAAAGTTTGATCATTTAAGGCAACTGCATAAAATAAATTTCCTGTGCAAATATATCCAATCTGATCCGTAAAGTTATGTTCTGTTTCATTGGAACTGCTTGCCCATCGATATGGAAATATACCATCAATTGCATAATCAGAAACTCGAACATGCAGCGTATTGCCATTCTGTTGTACAGAAATCTGTCCATTATGATAAACTTGCTGACTTCGGTTATCGCTGGCAAATACTTTATTTCCAGAAGAAAGCGGCAAATGCGTACTGTATTTACTATACTCTCCTATCTCATTTAAAAGCTGTGTATAGGAATGATCTGTTAAATCTTCTTCCCAAATTGCCTTCGTATTTGGCTTTGCTGTAAGGAATTTAACATTCCCATCAGTCACATCTTCTCCCGATGTATCTTCCTGATGCGATTTTTTTATCAGAGAAACATCTATATCAAAATTAAGTTCTCCATCTGGTATTTCAATTCCTTTTAAACCTTTTTCTGGCGATTCTCCATATAACTGAAAACCAAATCCAACCGTATATAATTTATTTCGTTCCCCATCCAATTCTATTTCAATCCCTTTATAAGCAGATGTTCCACGATCCCATTCTAATTGAATATTGTATCTTGGAATTGCAGTGACTCGGATTGGATCATCTCTATATTGTTTGTATTCACTTTCTTCATTTCCTTCTAAATAAAATAAAAATTCTGGAATTATTTCTGCATTATTGGCGCATCCATTGACATTTGCTTCAAAATTCAATAATTGGGAACCAGGTGCAGACTGAATGGAATCCTCAATTTTATAATACCCAGTTATAATTTTTCCATCGGCAGAAATTTCACAATTCTCCATCCATTGAAATGCATCACTATTCCAAGTCGCCGATAAATCCGTAGGAAGTTTTGCCTGAGTATAAATTTTTCCACCCTGTGTTTTTAATACACCACTCCCTTCTTTTATTCCAAGTGTCAATTCAAATTCATAAAAAATTTTATCAAATGACCTCACAATATTATTTTCTGCGCTGCTGTCATTTCCTTGTTCATCATTACTGTCAAATGGCAGCGTTCCCGTATTTCTTTTCGATTTTCTGATTGAATTAATTTGGGCATATTTACCAAGTGGCTCCTCTTGTGAAGCTGTGAGAATAGAACTTGCAGCATTTTTCTCAACTTCTGGAACAACTTCTGACTGTAATTCGGTACTTGCTTCTTCCACTGAATCGCTCTCTTGTATATCGCTTTGCTGCGAAGAAGGGATTTCTTCATTCCCATTCATTTCTCGCTCCACTTCACTATTCTCCGTACTTTTTTCTGTGTTATTATTCGTTGATTTTTCTTCCTCACCTGGCTGTTTTTCTGTGGATGTTTCTTCTTCGCTCGTCTGTTTTTCCACCGATTCTTTTTCTTCGCTTGTCTGTTTTTCTATCGACGTTTCTTCCTCATTTGTTTTCTCTTGTGCCTGTATTTCCGTCTGCTTCTCTGACTCTTCACTTTCTTTTGTCTGTTCTTCCAATGTTTCTTCTGCTTCTTGTTCTGTTTTCATCTTAATTTCTTCTTTTTTTTCAACGACACTTCCATATTCCGTTCCTTCTTCGATTATTTGTTCTGCAACAAAACTTCTCCTATCAGTATCTTCTTGATTTGCCCAAATATATTGAAATGGAACGGAAACAATAACAAGTATTATGCCGCTCACTGCTATAATCTTTTTTAATTTTCCTCTCATACCAATTCCTTTCTGCCATATCATCCTATTCGTTTCAATATTGTTCCCCAAAATAGCAGTATTGCTATAGAGATAATTGTTATAATACCAGCTGTGCTTCTCATCCATGCAACGCCATATCCTATATATGGAATTGAGATCACTGCTTTTCCTTCAATTTGTTCCAATGGCACTGGTGTAATATCTTCTACTTGGTTTGCATCTCCCTTTGTTACTGCCGTATGATTTTCTCTATCTAATTGAATAACTCTATGTACTACTTTTACACCATTATCCATACAATACCCAACAACATCCTTTTCTTGTATTTCTTCTGCTTTTATATTTCTATCAATATATACAATGGAACCAGCTTGTATTTCTGGTTCCATTGAACCAGAGAGCACAATATATGGAACAATATGAAACATTGTTGGTATTATAATTCCAATTCCTCCAGCTAATGCAGTCATTAACAATGTCCATTCTAATATATTAGATATCATCTTCCAAATTTTCTTCTTTTGCATTCCCTACTTGCTCCCATGCCTGCTCATAACTATTTGCAGATCCAACTTGAATGGATTCCCCATATACGATGATTTCAAAATCTTCCAAATCAGAATCGGATACTGTCTCTTTTACTGATATTGTTGTAAAAATTGGTACACTTGTTTCACCAGGAGAAAGACTTTTCTTATAATAATAATATCCATCCTCCTGTTTTGATGTCCAATCTGTCGTATTCCAATCAATTTCCAAAGCTTGTTCCATTTCACTTGTACTGCATTCAACCAGCATTCTAACATAACAGTTTACTACTCCAGTATTTTTTAGCGAAGGGGATTTTACAAAAGAATTTCCTGGAATAAGATCGGAAGGTTCGAATGGTTCTTCCACAATTATGGTATTTTCTCCAATACTCATATTATTTCTTCGTTCTATTTGATCAGATAAGTAACTATATACCGTTCCAGTCGCCATCACAATCAAAAGAACAACAATACTTAGAATTACTCTCTTCTTCTTAATCAATGTTTCTGCTAAACCTCTCTTTACTATTTTTTCTTTCTTATCCGAAACCAAATTCCTATTAGACTTCCACTTACTAAAAATAGAATACCCGCTAATTTTGAGTAATCCATCACACCTAAAATAACAGGAAGGGACGATTCCCGTTTTTCATCTGAAATTGGTGTCGCAGAATTTTTTGAAGGTTCCAAGCTTCGTTCTATGAATTCTTCGCTTGTTTTACTAACTGTTGTATTAGAAACATCATCAGTCCTTACTGAAAATACCCATATTACCTCTGTGTTGCTGGACGCATATACATTTCCCAATTCCTTTGGTATTTCTATTTGAAACTTTAATTCTCCCTCTTCTCCAGAATTATAATTTCCTAACGAGATTCCTTTCTGCAACGCCGTAGCTGCTAAATTTCCATCGTAAATTTCTGTACGATCGCCTCCTTTTTCCAGCCATATTCTTAGTTTTACTTTATTTAATAATTCTGGAAAACTTCCATTTGGATTTCGTAATGTATCGTCATTCTCTATTGATGTTTGCAATTGCTGTTCCAGTTTTGTATAAAAGAAAAATTCTGCCGCACTGTCTCCTTTGTTCTTTATAAAAACTGTTTCTTCTTTTCTGTCACCTGGCATCATTTCCCCAAAACTAGCAAAGAAATCATCTGGGACAGCCATTAAACCTTTCGCTTCCCCCTCGTATTCTACTTTGCATTCTGCAAATACTGGAAGTGTACAAAAAAGTAAACTTATCATACTTGTAAGAAATGCTAATTTGAATGTTCTGGCAAACCAACAAAGAATTATTCGTTTCCTTTTCAATGTTATTCACCATCCTCTCCATTTTCGCTCCTCTCTTCTTTCGGATAGGCACAGGCCTCCACTTCGATTCCATTCCATGGATCTTCTGCTGTATAGTCTGGTTCCAAATTTGCTGATTGTACTGCTTCTGCTGTCACATTAATATAAAATTTACAATTTGCGTAACGATTGTCCCAGCTTTCTGGTATTGAAACTCCCTCAAACAACGTAATCTCCTCTCCCGACTCTACGGGATCTTGATAATAGAAATATCCACCTTTATAAATCCATTTTGTCTCGTCTATTCCAGTTAAATGTTCAATTCCAATACTTCCATTCAATGCTTCATTTTCAAACTGGAACTCTATTTTTGCACGAATATATGCTGGCTCTTCTTTGTTTGTTATTCTTACAATTTTAGAGATCTGATCACCTGGTATAATTTCTTTTGGATCTTCATACGGCTTTTCTTCCCCATCTTCTGTTTTTTCATATTCTTCTATACCAATCTCCACGATTCCAGTTTGAATTGTATTTTTCACTTGTACGGTATCTGTAAAATATGCCCATACACCTCCCAGCGAAAGAATCATTGCCAAACTTATTATAATTAATACATTTCTCTTTTTCATATCACACAATCTCCTACTCCATTTTTATTCCTTAACTAAAATAGCTTCTTTTATTTGATCATCTGCTTGATTTACGTACTTGTTCCATGCCTCTAAATTTGTACCCGTATTATCACTTTGAATTGCAAATGCTTTTATATCGATCATTTGGATCTTTTCTGGATCTAACTGTCCTTCTATTACATTAACCAATGTAATTTCTTGAAATAATGGAACTGTCTGCGCCCCTACTTCCACTGGTGATTTAACCCCATACAAATAAACATTTGCATTTACTGCATCGGTATTTTCTTTCAGTAATGTCCACTCCGTCTCATCTGCTTCATATTCATAAAGCTGGGTTAAAGCTGCTTTGCCATCATTTTGTCGTTTTCCATCACTGTCTGCCGTAATTACTTCTGCTTTCGGAACAGTTACCTGTAAATAGATCCATGCGGGATTCGTTCCCTGATTTAAAACAGAAGGATCTTTGACTACTTTCTGTGTTGGATACATATGTGCTGCTTCATCTGGAATATCATTTTCATCAATAACTCCATCGTCATTCGTATCTTCAGAACGTGGAAGCTGCTCCCAATTTTCCTCTTTCAAATCAATATCCACATTTCCAACTGTGAATGTATTCGCTTTATTTTCTTTATCTGTTAAATAAGCCGAAATTCCTGTTATCATTGCAGCTGCTGAAACTGCTGTAGCTGCTGCAATCCCAAACCATTTTTTTCCCATAAATTCTCCTTTATATTTCCTTTTTTGATTGCAAAATTCCCTTTACGACTAAGTCCTTATATCGATTTTCTCCTCTGCCGCATGTAATGATATAACATTCATTTGCAGAAAGGTTAAAGTTATCCACTAACTTTTCGGTTACTTCTTCTCTCCACCATGCAAAAATCTCGCTTACTTCATATATAAAAATTCCTTTTTCACAAGTAAGTTTAAATAACTCGCCTTTCTTTACATCTTTTAAACGATTAAAAGAAAGATTTTGTACTGTGTGATTATGTCCATAAATACAATAATGGGTCTTTCCTAATTCATAATCTGGTCTGGCAGCTGTGACCATCCATATATCTAGATTGTGTTGAATTTCTTCCCATGTTCCGCTATAAACTCCTCTGCGTATTTTAACGGACGGAATTTCCAAAACACATTCCAGAAATCCTTTTGCATAATCTGGCGTATAACGGATACCATCTCTCACATACCATACATTATCTTCCCATTCTTCTTCGTTTTTTTCTAGTTCTGTGGAAGAATCTTTTTCTCCATACAAGTCTTCTAAATAAGAATCTGCCAGAGACTGTTCTATCTCTTGTCTTTGGAAAGCTTCTCGATTGGAAAAAAATAAAAAATAGATCCCAATCAAAATTAATGATACACTCCAAAGCCATTGCATGAAACGCTTCAATCTATTCACTATATTTCCTTTATCTGCTCAATCTGTTTCTCCTTCTCTAGTATTTATTGAACTTTTTGGGGGGATTAAAAGAATCTGCTAATGCAGATCATTCAGAATTCTAATAGAATTGCTAATGCATCGGTTGATTTGATTCAATAGATATTTTTTTTATATCATATTCATCGCAAAAAAGCAAGAAAAAAGCGATAACTTAGCCAATGTTATCGCTTTTCTTCTCATATTGTGTAGAATATATTCGATTTTTAATTATTTTCTTCCATTTGCAAGATATTTTCCAAAAAATCCCAGATTTCTTCTCTTCCCTGCTTTGTCTCAGCTGAAAACGGAATAATCGTTGCTTTTGTATTTAAACCAGTTCGAATTGCTTTTAATTGTTTTTGTACTTGACTTCGCTTTATTTTATCTAGTTTTGTTGCAATAATAACTGGTTCAAATCCTTGATGAACAATCCAATCATACATTTGTTTATCATTTGCCGATGGATCATGCCGAATATCAATTAATAAAAAGACAACTCGCAGTTGTTTGGATTGGTGCAAATAACGTTCAATCATTTTTCCCCATTTTTCTTTGATTTCTTCTGATACACGAGCATATCCATAACCTGGCAAATCTACATAATAAAATTCCTCGTTAATATTATAAAAATTAATTGTCTGTGTCTTTCCAGGCTGAGCAGATATTCTGGCATATGATTTTCGATTCATCAATGCGTTAATCAAGGATGATTTTCCTACATTCGATTTTCCAGCAAAAGCAAACTCTGGTAATTCTGTTTTTGGCAGGGTACTTGTAATTCCACATACTGTTTCTAAATTTACTGATTTAATAACCATACTACTCCTTATCATTCTTCCGATTGTTTCACAAATGCAGTTTCAATTACTTCATTCATCGTTTTTACATAAGAAATTTCCAAATCTCCTACAATTTCTTCCGAAAGTTCTGCTACATCTGGGCGGTTTTTCTCTGGTACAATTACCGTTTTCATATGCGCTGTTTTCGCCGCCAGTAATTTTTCTTTCAATCCTCCAATCGGAAGCACACGTCCTCTTAATGTGATCTCTCCAGTCATGGCAACATCGGCACGTACTTTTTGATTAATCACTGCGGATAATAATGCAGTAGCCATTGTAATACCTGCACTTGGACCATCTTTTGGAACAGCTCCTTCTGGGATATGGATATGAATATCATGTGTTTCGAAAAAGTCTGCTGGCACATTATAATTCGGACAAATGGATCTTATGTAAGTCAGGGCCGTCTGTGCCGATTCTTTCATCACATCGCCAAGCTGTCCTGTCATCTGCAATACTCCCTTTCCAGGCATCAGATTTACTTCAATTTGCAGTGTATCTCCTCCTACACTCGTCCATGCAAGACCTCTTACAATACCTACCTCATCTGTCTCATTCGCATTTTCAAAATCAATTAACTTTTTGCCCAGATACTTTTCCAAATTATCAACCGTAATTTGAACCGTTTTTTGTCCTGTTTCCAATAACTGTCTTGCTGCTTTTCGACAAAGTGAACCAATTTTTCGTTCCAAGCTACGCACTCCAGCTTCTCTCGTATAGTTACGTATTACCGTTCTCAATGCTTCATCTTCAATTATAATTTGTCCATCTTTCATTCCATTTTTCTTTTGTTGTTTTGGAAGCAGATAATCTGTGGCAATATGATATTTTTCATTTTCTGTATATCCCTGTACTTCGATTACTTCCATACGATCCAATAATGGACGTGCAATTGTATCGGTTGTATTCGCAGTAGCAATAAATAAAACAGATGATAAATCCAATGGAAGTTCCAAATAATGATCTCGGAAATGACTATTTTGCTCATTATCCAAAACTTCTAGTAAAGCAGAGGAAGTATCTCCTTTATAATCACTGCTTACCTTATCAATTTCATCTAATAACATAAGTGGATTTTTCACACCCGCCTGGCGGATTGCTGTTGCAATTCTACCTGGCATTGCTCCAATATAAGTCCTTCGATGTCCTCGAATTTCAGCTTCATCTCGAACACCACCCAGACAAATACGCACATACTTCTTTCCTAACGCCCTTGCGATCGAGCGTGCAATGGAAGTTTTCCCCGTACCAGGAGGACCAACAAGACAAAGCATTGGAGTCTCTCCTTTTCCGTTTAACTTGCGTACTGCTAAATGTTCAATAATTCGTTCTTTTACTTTTTCTAAGCCATAATGGTCTTCATTTAAAATCTTTTCTGCCCGCTTTAATTGAATGGACTCTCTCGTCGCTTTATTCCAAGGCATACTCAGCAATGTTTCAATATAAGTCTGGGTCATCCCTAATTCTGGACTTCCTGGAGATATTGCCCGAAATCGTTTAATTTCTTTCTCAATTTTTTCCTTTACTTTCTTGTCCGCAGAAAGTTCCTTCATTTTATTTGTATATTGATCCGCTTCCTGCATTGGCCCTTCCCCTAATTCTTCATAAATTAAGCGAAGCTGTTCTCTCAAAATATACTCTTTTTGGTTTTTATCTACTCGAAGCTTTATCTTTTCTTGAAATTCTCTTTTTAGATGATAAATGGAAGTTTCCTCAAAAATTTTTCGAAGCAGAAATTGATACCTAGAGTCTATATCTACTTGTTCCAAATACTGTTGCCGTACTTGCTGCATCATTCCAATATTTGCTGCGACATAATCGAGAAAATCTCCAATCTCCATTGGTTCTTCCAATGCACGCTGCAATTCCTTGCTCGCTTTTGGGTTTTCTGAAATGTATCCGACTAAATGCTCTCGAATAATCCGCATCATTGCTTCTTCTGCTAATTTATCTCCATCCTCCTCTTCTTCCATTAGGCGGATCTCTGCGATCAGACAAGAATTCTCTTCTTCCATATGCTCCAATCTTGCACGTTCCAATCCTTCTACTAAAACTCTGACAGGACCTGCTGGAATCTTTACAATTTGACGGATCTTGGCAACTGTTCCAACTTGATATAGATCCTTTTGCTCTGGATGCATCATCTCTTTATCCTTCTGACAAACCAAAAAAATCATCTGATCTTCGTTCATTGCCTGATTTGCAGTTTCCAACGACAGTTTTCTGCTAATATCTAAATGCACCATTGTATGAGGCAAAACCGTCAGACCTCTTAATGCAATCATTCTCATTTTCTTTTGCTCTCGTACCATAAGTTCCTCCCAAGATTGTGAAAGGGAGATTCTGTTTAACGATAATTGTCGCCAAGAACCTCCCTCTAACATTTCGTGTTAAGCACTTTCACCGTCTTTATGCAAAAGGCTTGTGTGCTCCTTTTTCTTTATTAAAGGGACTTCCACATCCCGATATACTACCTTTGGTGCTTCTTTCCCTTCTATCGCAGCTTTTGTAACAATACACCGTCCAATTGTATCATCTGATGGAATTTCAAACATAATATCCATCATCGCATCTTCAATAATTGCACGTAAACCTCTCGCACCAGTCTTTCTATCCTGTGCTTTTTTTGCAATTACTTCCAATGCCTCTGGTTCAAATTCTAATTCTACTCCATCCATATCAAACAATTCTCGGTATTGTTTTACAATCGCATTTTTAGGCTTTGTTAAAATATGCATTAACATTTGCAGATCCAACATATCCAATGTTACGACAACTGGCACACGTCCAATAAATTCTGGAATCAACCCAAATTTAATCAAATCTTCTGGCATCACTTGTTTAAACAGTTCACCAATGTTTTTTTCTTCTTTTTGTGCCAACTCTGCTCCAAATCCAATTGAACCTGTTCCCATACGGCTTTCAATGATTTTTTCCAATCCATCAAAAGCGCCTCCACAAATAAATAAAATATTCGTCGTATCGATCTGCAATAATTCCTGATGAGGATGTTTTCTGCCTCCTTGAGGCGGAACGCTTGCCACCGTACCTTCCAGTATTTTCAGCAATGCCTGTTGAACGCCTTCACCAGAAACGTCTCTGGTAATCGAGACATTTTCTGATTTTTTTGTTATTTTATCAATTTCATCTATATAAATAATACCTCGCTGTGCACGCTCAATATTATAGTCAGCAGCTTGAATCAATTTTAATAAAATATTTTCTACGTCTTCTCCTACATACCCTGCTTCTGTCAATGATGTGGCATCTGCAATCGCAAATGGAACATTTAAAATCTTTGCAAGAGACTGAGCCAAATATGTCTTACCAGAACCAGTTGGACCAAGCATTAAAATATTACTTTTCTGTATTTCCACATTTGATTCCTGTCCCCGAGTAATCCTCTTATAATGATTATAAACCGCTACCGATAACGCTTTCTTTGCCTTATCCTGACCGATTACATATTCATCCAGATAGTTTTTAATCTCTACAGGCGTAAGTAAGTTGATTTCTTCTGTATTTTCATCCTGCTCCATCTCCTCTTCCATTAAAATTTCAGAGCAGAGTTCTACACATTCATCGCAGATATAAATCCCCCGGTTACCAGCAATCAATTTTCGAACTTGATCTTGTGTTTTACCACAAAAAGAACAGCGGTACTGTGATTCTTCCAATCTTCCTTGCATAGTTCCATTCCTTCCTTAACGATTTGCAATAACCTCATCAATCAAACCATATTCCTTGGCAGCCTGTGCGCTCATATAGTTATCTCTCTCCGTGTCTGCTTCAATCACTTCCAATGGTTTTCCCGTGTTTTGTGCAAGTAATGTATTTAACTTCTTCTTTGTTGCCAATATATGATCTGCTACAATTTTAATATCTGTAGCTTGACCCTGTGCGCCTCCAAGTGGCTGATGAATCATGATTTCTGCATTTGGAAGTGCCAAACGTTTTCCTTTTGCTCCGCCAGCTAACAAAAATGCTCCCATACTTGCTGCCATTCCAATACAGATAGTGGACACATCACACTTAATATACTGCATTGTATCATAAATAGCCATACCAGCAGTAACCGAGCCGCCTGGGCTGTTAATATATAAACTAATATCTTTTCCAGGATCTTCCGCTTCCAAAAACAATAGCTGAGCTACAATAATACTTGCCGTTGTCTCATTTACTTCTTCTCCAAGAAAGATGATTCGATCCTTTAATAAACGTGAATAAATATCATAAGAACGTTCTCCACGATTTGTTTGTTCAATGACATAAGGTACTAATGCCATACCTATCGCCTCCTCATTTTTTCTGCCTTATGACAAAAGCAGCCACACAGATCTTTTCCCAATCGCAGCTTTCTTGTAAGATGATAAAATCACTCATAGAAAAAAGCCAATTTTTCTGTGCAGCTGCTTTTTATTTTTATTATTTTGCAGAGTCTGCAATTACATCCACAGCTTTTTGCACTGCGATGTCTTTCTTCATATTTTCTTCTCCAGCAGTTCCCATAATTTCTTTTACTTTATCAACTTCCATTTGGTACATATCTGCCAGTTTCTTATATTCTGCCTCTAACTCTTCGGCAGATACTTCAATCTTTTCTGCATCTACAACAGCTTCTAAGACTAATCTTGTCTTAATCTTCTTTTCTGCATTTGGTTTCATTTCTTCTAATAATTTTTCAGAAGTTAAACCTGTATACTGCATATACTGTTCCATAGAAAGACCTTGCATCTGCATTCTCTGTGCAAATTCATCTGCCATTTGACGAACTTCTAATTCAATCATTGGCTCTGGAATGTCCATCTGTGCATTTTCAATTACTTTATCTACAAGTGCATTTTCTTTTGCTGTTTTAGCAGCTTTCTCTTTTTTCTCTAAAATTGTCTTCTTTAAGTCTTCTTTATATTCATCTAATGTATCAAAATCTGATACATCACTTGCAAATTCATCATCTAATTCAGGAACTTCTTTTGTCTTAATTGCCTTAATTACTACTTTAAATAAAGCTGGCTTTCCAGCTAAATCTGCTGCCTGATAATCTTCTGGGAATGTAACGTTAACCTCTACCTCATCTCCAGTATTCTTACCAATTAACTGATCTTCAAATGTATCAATAAAGGAATGGGATCCAATTACTAATTCATAGTCTTCGCCTTTTCCTCCTTCAAATTCTTCGCCATCTACTGATCCAGTAAAGTCAATGACAGCAATATCTCCATTTGCAATTGCTCTATCTTCTACTGTGACTGTTCTAGCATTCTGTTCCTGAACCTTCTTTAATTCTTGTTCTAAATCTTCATCCGTAACTTCTACAGGTTTCTCATCGTATTCTAAGCCTTTGTATTGACCCAATGTAACTTCTGGTTTTACAGCTACTGTAGCAGTAAAGATAAAATCCTTTCCCTTTCCAATTTGCTCTACGCCGATTTCTGGACGAGATACAATTTCTATCTCACTTTCCATAGCAGCTTTTTCATAAGCCTTTGGAATTACAGCGTTTGCAGCATCTTCGTAAAAGAAACCTTCCCCATACATCTTTTCAATCATCATACGTGGAACTTTACCTTTACGAAATCCTGGTAAAGAAATTCTTTTCTTATTTTTTAAATATGCTTCCTGAATAGCAGCTTCAAACTCGGCAGCTGGTACTTCTATGGTCAGTTTAGCCATGTTCTTTTCTAACTTTTCTACCTGTACGCTCATTTAAGTTTCCTCCTAATTATTCGTCCTCTCGACGAGTAGAAACACATTAGGTGAGTTTCTCTCGCTATTGCGACATCCATCAAAAGAATATCTGATCTATTCCTTTGATTCATTGTTTCGCATCAATGATGGCTAACTGTCCTCCGCATATGACAGTCGCCTGCAATGTACTATTATAACATAGTATTTTACAGATTTCCAGTCCTATTTTTCAGGTTTTTATAAGAATCTCTCATTTAATAATTATACTGAATACTTTCTCTTATTTCGTCTGAAGTTTCTTGTCCAACTAATAATTTTACAAGCTCTAATCCAAGATCTACAGCGTATCCCATTCCTCTTGCAGTCGTAATGGTTCCGTCTGTTACTACACCGTCTTTCACATGTTCTGCACCGAGTAACTTATCTTCAAACCCAGGATAGCAAGTTGCCTTCTTTCCCTCTAAAATGTGAAGCTGTCCCAATACGCTAGGAGCTGCACAAATCGCAGCGATTCGTTTTCCTTCCTTAAAGAATTGTTTTATTTGATCGGTTAAACGGCTGCAAGCTCCAAGATTTAATGTACCTGGCATACCTCCTGGTAAAAACAATACATCTGCTTCCGACCAATCTGCTTCTTCAATGAGCTTATCTGCTTTTATAATAATATTATGAGAACCATTCACCTCAAAACGATTCATAACCGAAAATGTTGTGACATCTACATCTGCTCTGCGCAAAACATCAATTACTGCCAATGCCTCTACTTCTTCAAATCCATCCGCTAAAAAAGCATATACTTTACTCATGTTCTACCTCCTGATTTTTCATGGTGGAATACACCCTTGACTATGGCAACAGTATAACATATACTGGGAGCAGAAGCAATACTTTCACCGAATATTTGTTTGTTTCACAGAGCAATACCTGTAAAAAATGGAGGCTATTTATGGAAATTGAACGTAAGTATTTATTAAAACAGTTACCAGAACACTTAGAAAGTTACCCGTTTCATCTCATCGAACAGGCCTATTTATGTACCTCTCCTGTTGTAAGAATACGTCGTCAAGATCATACGTATTACCTTACTTATAAGGGAGGCGGACTTCTTATGAGGGAAGAATATAATCTTCCACTCGACCAAAAATCGTACGAACACTTAAAAGCAAAAGCAGATGGACAGATCATTACAAAGAAACGGTATCTTATTCCAATTGAAACTTCCTATACCGTCGAATTAGATATCTTTTTTGGTGAGTATGCCGGTCTCATCATGGCAGAAGTAGAATTTCCTACAAAAGAGGCAGCTGACCAATTCGTCCCTCCTGATTGGTTTGGACAAGAAGTAACGTTTGATCCAAGATACCATAACAGCTATATGTCTTCTCACTCTCGTTCTTCTCTCAATCTTTAATTGCTGCAAAAGCTGCCCCAGGGCAGCTTTTTTCTTTTACCTATTAAAGCACTGGTGAAAGTAACCGAAATAACTGTTCTTTCACCCTTATTCCAAAGCTTCTATTATTATAAGTTTCCAGCGTTACTTCTTTACAATGCGTAATATCATGCCGAAAAATTGCTTCCATTTTTCTAGTTACCTCTGCATCATAAATGGTCGCATTCACTTCAAAATTTACCATAAAACTTCGGATATCCATGTTTGCAGTCCCATAGCACGTGACAGCACCATCGACAGTGATTCCCTTTGCATGTAAAAAGCCATCTTCATACGTATAACATCTAGCTCCAGCCTGTAATAGTTCTCCCATATAAGAATACGTAGCCCAATAAACAAATGGATGATCTGGCTTACATGGAATCATAATTCTAACATCCACACCCGATTTCACTGCTATAATCAACGCCGATAATATCGTTTCATCAGGAATAAAATATGGAGTTTGAACATAGATTCTTTTCTTGGCTTTATGCATTAGACTCACATAATTATCTCGAATTTGCTGAAACTTAGAATCAGGACCACTTGTAATAATTTGAATTCCAGTCTTTCCATTCCATTGTTCTGGATGATCTTGAAAGTATTTTTGTTGTAAAAACAGATTTTCCTTCGTCGCATAATTCCAATCCAACGCAAATCGAACTTGTAAGGCATTCACCGCAGAACCATATAATACAAGGTGTGTGTCTCTCCAATATCCAAACTTTTCATCCAAAGAAATATACTCTCTTCCAATATTGTATCCACCAATAAATCCTACTTTTCCATCAATTACTACAATTTTGCGATGATTCCTATAATTCACACGGACATGAAGCCATTTTAATGAAGCAGGGAAAAAGTCTCCAGTTTTTATTCCATGCTGTTCCAACCATTTCCAATCCGATCTTCTCATAGAACGGCATCCCATACTGTCATATAAAATGCGAACTTCCACGCCCTGTTTTACTTTTTTTACTAAATGGGATTTTATATTTTCAAACAGTTCATCTTTTTGAATAATATAATATTGAATATGAATAAACTGTTCTGCTTTGTCAATTTCCTCAATCAAACGCTGAAATTTTTCTCTTCCATCCGTATAAATATCTACAGAGTTATCCTCCGTATAAACAGCTCCTCCTGTCTCCAAATTATACATGACCAAATCCCTATGCGCTTCCATATTAGGGTTTGAAATTTGAAATCTTTTCTCATGCAGGCTCTGTTCCTGCTTCCGAATCGTGTAATTTAATTCATCTTCAATCTCTTTGATCCGAAACATATGTTTTTTATGCATATCCTGATGCACAACCATATAAAGGAGAAATCCCACGATAGGGATAAAATAGAGCAACAGAAGCCATGCCCATACTTCTTTTGGAGATTTTCTCTGAAAAAATACAATTGCTATTGCAAAAAAAATATTAAATATAGAGAAGTTATCATAAATCCACTGAATACCAGTCTTTACTAATTCTAATATATCCTGCAAATTTTCACCTATTTTCTCTTTCCCAAACAAAAGAATAAACTCTCATATAATCATTACTTTAATACTCTAATTGAAAACGATATTTCCTCCCCCCATCTAAAAAAAGCTCGGAAGCCTTGTAAAACAAGTACCTCCGAGCTGCAATCACTTACATCAATTATTTGATTGTAACCTTTGCTCCTTCTGCTTCTAACTTTTCCTTTAAAGCGTTTGCTTCTTCCTTAGAAACACCAGTCTTGATTGCCTTAGGAGCGTTATCTACAACTTCCTTAGCTTCCTTTAAGCCTAAGCCTGTAGCTTCACGAACAGCCTTGATAACCTTAACCTTGTTTGCACCAACTTCTGTTAATTCTACATCAAATTCTGTCTTTTCTTCTTCTGCTTCAGCTGCACCTGCACCTGCTGCTACAACAACACCTGCTGCTGCGGATACACCAAATTCTTCTTCACATGCTTTTACTAAATCATTTAACTCTAATACAGTTAATTCTTTAATCGCTTCAATAAATTCAGCTGTTGTTAACTTTGCCATTTTATTTTCCTCCATATTCAAAATATTATTTACAGACTCATTGCCTGCTGTGCAGACATTTTCATTCGTCTCACTAAAAATAGAAAAATTTCAACATCAATTATGCTTCTTCCTGTGCTTCTGCAATTTGCTTGATAACACGAGCAAAATTTGTAATTGGAGACTGAATGCTTCCAAGGAACTTGGAAAGTAATTCGTCTCTTGATGGAATAGTTGCAATTACTTTAATTCCATCCTGGTCGTAGTAAGTACCTTCTACAACACCAGCCTTAAGCTCTAACTGTGGGTTCTTCTTTGAGAACTCAAACAGAAGTTTTGCTGGCATTGCTGCATCTGTCTTAGATGTAGCTAAAGCTGTAGGTCCTTCTAAGTGTGCTGCTAAAGAAGTAAACTCTGTATCTTGAATTGCAAAATTGATCATTGTGTTCTTATATACTTTATAAGAAACTCCAGCTTCTCTTAATGTTTTACGAAGCTGTGTATCTTGTTCTACAGTAAGTCCACGATGGTCAACTACAACTGCTGCTTTCGCACCATCTAACGCAGCCTTGATTTCTTCTACGACTGGTTTCTTTAACTCTACCTTAGCCATGTGTTTTGCCCTCCTTATTAGATTTGGAGTGCCAAAAAGCACTCATGGTAGCCGAAAAGCCTCTCTGCCAAGACAGAGAGGCTCCTTAAGATTCTTAATTCATGAATTCTTAATCCTCGGTAGGCGTTTTCTCCTTACGTCTTACGACACCTACTGTCTTCGGCATATATTGCTGCTTTCACAGCCAATAACTATATATCATAAAATTTATTCCATGTCAACATCAAATTTAAATTAGTTCATTAATTTCATGACATTCAGCTTTACACCAGGTCCCATTGTGGAACTCAATGTAACGCTTCTAATATACTGTCCCTTTAATGTACTTGGTTTTGCTTTGATGATGGCATCCATAAGCGTCTGGAAGTTGTCGCCTAATTTTTCCTCTGTAAAGGAAACCTTTCCTACTGGCACGTGGATAATATTTGTCTTGTCCAGTCTATATTCAATCTTACCAGCTTTGATATCATTTACTGCCTTTGTAACGTCCATTGTTACAGTACCAGCCTTTGGATTTGGCATTAATCCCTTTGGTCCAAGGATACGACCTAAACGACCAACAACACCCATCATATCTGGTGTAGCTACTACAACATCAAAATCTAACCAACCTTCATTCTGAATCTTTGGAATTAATTCTTCTGCTCCAACAAATTCAGCACCAGCAGCCTTTGCTTCGTCTGCCTTAGCACCCTTAGCAAATACTAATACACGAACTGTCTTTCCTGTTCCATGTGGCAATACAACGGCTCCACGAACCTGTTGATCTGCATGACGTCCATCGCAGCCAGTTCTGATATGAACTTCAACTGTTTCATCAAATTTTGCAACAGAAGCTTTTTTTACTAATGCAATTGCTTCTTCCTTATCATAAAGAGTAGCGCGGTCTACTAATTTAGCAGCCTCTACGTACTTTTTTCCTCTTTTCATTATGAATAACCTCCTAGTGGTATTTGCGGGAATTTCCCTCCCACGTTCTACAAATTCTATAAACAACGGTATAGATTTTACTCTTCAACTGTAATACCCATACTGCGAGCTGTACCAGCGATCATGCTCATTGCAGCTTCTAAACTAGCTGCATTTAAATCTGGCATTTTTAATTCAGCAATCTTTTGAATTTCTGCTTTGCTGATCTTTGCAACTTTTGTCTTATTTGGTGCTGCAGAACCAGACTTAAGATTACAAGCCTTCTTTAATAAAACTGCTGCTGGAGGAGTCTTTGTGATGAAGCTGAAACTTCTGTCTGCATATACAGTAATAACAACTGGAATAACCATACCAGCCTGATCTGCTGTTCTTGCATTGAACTCCTTTGTAAACTGTACAATATTTACACCATGCTGACCTAAAGCAGGACCAACTGGTGGTGCTGGTGTTGCCTTACCAGCTGGGATTTGTAATTTAATATATCCTGTTACTTTCTTTGCCATTTTTGGCACCTCCTAAAATCTGTGGTATTTACGGGGATTTCCCTCCCACGATCAACAGCCAACGACTGCTGACGTCTTTTTACATCTTCTCTACATCCGTGAAATTCAACTCAACTGGTGTTTCACGACCGAACATATCAACATTGATTATAATCTTTTGTTTTTGCAAGTCGATGGACTGGATCACCCCAATCGTATCTTCCCATGCACCCTTTACGACTTTAATTGTATCTCCAACCTTAAAATCAACAATAAGATCATTCGTCCGGATTCCAAGATTTTCCATTTCCTCTTCTGTCAATGGTACTGGTTTGGACCCTGGTCCAACAAATCCTGTGACACCTCTTGTATTTCGTACAACATACCATGTATCATCATTCATAATCATATACAATAATACATAGCCAGGAAACATCTTTTTCATACTGGATTTTCTCTGTCCATTTTTCAATTCTTCTACTTCCTGAAGAGGTACGGATACTTCGAGAATCTGATCCTGAAGTTTGCGGTTTTCAATTGTTTTCTCAATGTCAACTTTCACTTTGTTTTCATAACCTGAATAAGTATGCACCACATACCAATGCGCCTCTGCCATATCATTACCTCACTTATTTTACAATGAACTCAACACCAAACTGAACAAGTATATCAATTAAACGAATAAATCCGCACATAATAATTGAAATGATCAGCACCACCGTTGTTTGTCTCCAAAGTGATTCTTTGTCTGGCCAGATAATTTTCTTAAATTCAGTCTGCAAACCTTTGAAGAAACTCTTTTCTTTCTTCGCATCTTTCTGCTTCTTTTTTACTTTTCCTGTTTCTTCCATAATAAATACTCCTCTAAAAACCGATTACTTGGTTTCCTTGTGTAACGTATGTGACTTACAGAATTTACAGTACTTCTTTGTTTCCATGCGCTCAGGATGATTTTTCTTTTCCTTCGTCATGTTGTAATTACGTTGTTTGCATTGTGTACATGCCAATGTGATCTTTACGCGCACAACTTCCACCTCCACTTGTATTCATTATCATTCCAGACTTTTTTGTACAAAAAAAAGACCTGGCGTCTTCCACACGCTTTCTCACTATAACACATGTGCCTAGATCCGTCAAGTCTTTTTTCTCTTTGACAGCGGTAAAGAATAAAATATAAAAATCAACCGTTTCTCACTCTGATTTTGTATT